>Ga0181530_10001704_pt1 | contig 27264 bp, 22 predicted proteins | sample PEATcosm2014_Bin_42_FD_119769 | JGI IMG/M metagenome (GOLD analysis project Ga0181530, IMG submission 119769) | Peatland microbial communities from MTU Mesocosm Facility, Houghton, MI, USA - PEATcosm2014_Bin10_60_metaG | ecosystem: Environmental > Terrestrial > Soil > Wetlands > Peat | place... | reverse complement strand
TTATGCCCCGACCGGCTGCCGCCGTTCGGCGTGGCTGCGTGCATAGACTTCCTGGGCGGCGCGCAGGGCGGAGCCATATTGCACGGGCTTCCCAGTTACGCTGGTGAGAACGTGCTCCAGCGCCCCCAAAACTCCTATGGTGTCCAGATAGTCGTAGTAGCCAATGTGGGCAATGCGGAACAACTTGCCCTTCATTTCACCCTGTCCGTTGGCCACAACCGCAGAGAAGGTTTCGCGGAACTCCTTCACTATCGTTCCGGAATCCAGCCCCGCCGGGGCGTTGATGGCGGTGAGCGCCGCCGCCGGGCACGATGGAGAAAACAGCGTGAGCCCGAGCGCCTTCGCCCCGGATCGAGTCATCTCCGCGGCAAGCTCGGCATTGTCGACCAGGGCCTTGCGTCCGGCGGCCACGTCGCCGCCACCCATTTGCCGGACAAAGTCCAGCGCCGCACCCAGCGCCGCCCACAACGAAGTCGCAGGAGTGTAAGCCGACTCGCCCTTGGCCGCGTTCTTGCGTTCTTTGCGGAAGTCGAAATAGTAGCGCGGAGACTTCGCCGTTTCCATGCGCTTCCAGGCGCGTTCGCTGAAAGCGGCATAAGCCAGGCCAGGAGGAATCATGAGCGCCTTCTGCGACCCGCCAATAATCACGTCGATTCCCCAAGCGTCCACCTCGAAGTGAGTCGTTCCGAGACCGGTGATGGCGTCCACGACGATTAGTGTGTCAGATCCCTGCGCGCGCACGAACTGGGCAATCGAGTGGATGTCATGCCGCGCGCCGGTGGAACTTTCCGTCGCCTGCACATAAACCGCGCGCACGTCTGGCGTCAAATTGCTCCGCACTTCGTCGAGCGAGAACGTCCCACCGTACGGCACGCTGACCACCTCGACCGCGCAGCCGAAGGCCTTGGCGAGGTCGCGCCAGCGTTCGCCGAATTTCCCGGCGGTCAGCACCAGTACCTTGTCGCCGGGCGAGGTCAGATTGGAGACCGAGCCTTCCATCACGCCGGTGCCGGAGCAAGCCAGCACTAGCACGTCGTTCTTGGTGCCGATGAAGTCCTTCATGTCGCTCAACACCCGCGTGAACAGCGCGCGGAAATCGGCGGTGCGATGGTGCATGGCAAACGAGGCCATGGCCGTTTGCGCGGCAGGCAGCAATGGTGTGGGTCCGGGAGTAAAGAGGCGATTCTTTAGCAGCATGGCATGAGTCCTTCGTAATAAGATTTTCTGTTAGTTTACCGGAACAAACCATCAGCACGAATATTATTGGTGGAGAAAAATCGATCTTGCTCCGCTATTGCAAGGGCTTGCGGACACATTCTTCCGCCAGCATAACCGCTATAATGGCCCCACTATGAGCCTGATTGAGCAAATCCAAAAAGACATAACCGCGGCCATGAAGGCGCGCGAAGAGCAGCGGCTCTCCACTCTGCGCATGGTCAAGAGCGCGCTCAAGAACAAAGAAATCGACAAGATGGCGCCGCTCGACGACAAGGAATCGCAGCAAGTGCTCTCCACGCTGATCAAGCAGCGCAAGGACTCGGTAGAGCAGTTCACCAAGGGCGGACGCCAGGAGATGGCCGACAAGGAAGCCGCCGAAATCAAGCTGATAGAAACCTACCTGCCTAAAGCCGCAGGCGAGGAAGAAATCGTAGCCGGAGTCCGCGCCGCGATTGCCGAGATGACGCCCGCTCCAGCCATGAAAGATATGGGGACAGTGATGAAAGCCGCCATGGCCCGCTTCGCCGCGGCCGGGATGCGAGTGGATGGGAAGGTGGTTAGCGAGGCGGTGAAGAAGGAGTTGGCGGGGAAGTAAAGGGACGCCACAAGCGTTCGGAGCTCACTTTGGCCAAACTTACTCTGCTGAGATCACGCTCCTTTTGCTCTTGGCCGCTCCATTTAGCCAGAGTGTAGACCAGACTAGTTGTCCTCTATCACTTTCATCCGACAAGCGGCTGGCAACATTGCACGGCAAGATTGGAAATGGCGCGCATGACATGTTGCTGATCATGCCGCACTGCGACGAAGCTGTCGTTCTTGTATATGCAGGTGACTCGGAGACTAATGTCCCTATCTCAACGCTCCGCACCGATAAGAATCTGAGAAAGTTTCGGCGATACGCGGAGGCGACTTATAAGGGATCAGGCAAAGCGATCTGCACGGGATGTGCGCAATACGACGTCGAGGCGACTCTGACTGGACAGCTTGAAGTAGCTACCATCCCCGAAGGCCTCAGACGCGACAGTGCCGGTTTCCTCTGGGACAGATCGGGAAAATTGATGGGGGACTCCGGATTTGGACACCCCACCCGATCATACAAGTATCGGTTAGTAATCCAATCCGTATCCGGCGTAGTTGCTCAAAAGCGCCCAAAGCCGCAGATATAAGTGATTACTTGCTCTTCTGCCACTCCCGATACGCTTCGCTCTTCCCAATTCCGCGCTCTTTAGCGACTTTTTTCAGCGCGGCTTTTTCGTCTGCCTTTTCTTCGGCCATGATTGCGCGCACGCGCTGGGCAACGCTTACGGTTTCGGATGCGGACGGCGCCGCTCCTTCTTCGGCTTTGGCGATCAGGAGCGTGATTTCGCCTTTGACGTCTCCTCGGGCTTTGAGCTGTTCGAGAATCTCCCTCGCACGCCCGCGCAAGAACTCTTCGTGGATCTTCGTCACCTCGCGGGCAACAACTACGTGTCGGGCTTCTCCCAGGACCTCAGAAACGTCGGAAAGCGTCTCCAGCAGCCGATGCGGGGCTTCGTAGAACACCTGCGTTCGCGGAGAATCTTTCACGCTTTCCAGCAGCTTGCGTCGCTGACCCGACTTCGATGGAAGGAAGCCGCTGAAGCGGAAGGAATCGGTGGGCAGGCCGCTGGCCACGAGCGCCGCCAGGAATGCCGACGCTCCGGGAATGGGCACGACCGGCACATGATGCCGGATGGCTAGCGCAATCAGGCGGAATCCGGGGTCGGAGATGCCGGGCATGCCGGCGTCGGTGACGAGCGCGATTTTGGCGCCGCCTTCGAGATCCACGACCAACTCGGCGGCTTTGGTCATCTCATTGTGCTCGTGATAGCTGACGGTGCGCGTCTGGATGCCGTAATGGCTGAGGAGCTTCAGGGTCTGGCGCGTGTCCTCGCAGGCGATCAGGTCGACTTCTTTGAGCACGCGCAGGGCGCGCAGCGTAATGTCTTCGAGGTTGCCGATGGGCGTGGCAACGAGGTAGAGCGACGGGCCGCCGATTGCAGTGCCTCGCTCGGAGCTGCCGTTCTGAGAGTCTTCAATCATGAGGCGAGTCTAGCAAGAAAAGGGCGAGGTCAGAGGTCAGAGGTTAGATTGCAGAGGTTAGAATCCGGGGGGCACCTATGCATTCTGACCTCTGCCCTCCCAGGAATCATCTGCGCTAACACAAATCTAACTTCGCCTTTCATTCGCTTCGTGCTAAACTGACCAAAACTGATGTGACAGCCAACACTTCACGCTCCAGCCGACGGGTGTAGGCTACGGGGGATTCGAACCCGGGATTCCAGATTCATAAACAGGAGCAGCCATTATGGCCGACGAACGCAGCAGGCTAGAAGAGCGCAACAATGATCGTAACAGCGAGCGAGTCAAGGCAATCGATCTCGCATTCGCACAGATTGAAAAACAGTTTGGCAAAGGTTCTATCATGCGGCTGGGGTCGAAGGAAGCCATCGTCCCCATCGCGGTGATTTCCACGGGCGCGATTTCGTTCGATGCCGCGCTGGGCGTAGGCGGAGTGCCGCGCGGGCGGGTCGTCGAAATCTTCGGCCCGGAGTCTTCCGGCAAAACTACCATTGCCTTGCAGGTGATTGCCGAGGCGCAAAAGGCCGGAGGCATGGCGGCGTTCGTCGATGCCGAGCATGCGCTTGATCCGGGCTATGCCAAGAAGCTGGGTGTGGACGTCGACAACCTGCTGGTCTCGCAGCCCGACTATGGCGAGCAGGCGCTGGAAATCACGGAAGCGCTAGTGCGCTCGAACGCCATCGATGTGCTGGTGGTGGACTCGGTGGCGGCGCTTGTCCCGAAGGCCGAACTAGACGGCGAGATGGGCGACAGCCACATGGGCCTGCAGGCGCGGCTGATGTCACAGGCGCTGCGCAAGCTGACAGGGACGGTGGCCAAGTCGCGCACCTGCCTGATTTTCATCAACCAGATTCGAGAGAAGATTGGCGTGATGTTCGGCAACCCCGAAACCACGACTGGCGGCCGCGCGCTGAAGTTCTATTCGTCGGTGCGCATTGACATCCGCCGCATTGCCGCCATTAAAGAAGGAGACGTGGTCACCGGCTCGCGCACCCGGGTCAAGATCGTGAAGAACAAAGTGGCAGCGCCGTTCCGCGAAGCGGAGTTCGACATTCTTTACGGCGAAGGCATCTCGCGCGAGGGCGACTTGCTCGATCTGGCGGTTAACAGCAATATCCTGGAGAAGTCGGGCTCGTGGTTCAGCTACAAAGGCGAGCGCATCGGGCAAGGACGCGAGAATGCGCGTGCCTTCCTGAAAGAAAACAAAGACACAATGGCGAAGCTCGATGCCGAAGTGCGCAAGGCTCTGGGACTGGTGCCGTCCGCTGCGTCGACAGCCCCGGCTGCGGTTCCGGCGCAAGCTACCGGTACGCAAGGGCGGGTCACGACGATGCCTTCGGCGGCGGAAGCCGGGAAAGTACCGGCAGCGAGAAGGTAGTCATGCTCATGTAGGGGCGGACGCATTCGTCCGCCCCCGTTGAGCAATGACAGGGAACCAACGTTCCGGACAGTCTCTAGTCGACAGGGGCGACTCTATCGAGTTCATTACAGAGGACCAATCGAGAATTAGCGTCAAGATGCGTTAAGTCCGTCTCACGCTCCGATTGCCATTCCCGCTTCCCTCCGCATACAATCCTCCTTTCTTCGACCGAGGCCCCTGTGAAGCGCATTAAAGCCATCTATCCCGGATCGTTCGATCCTCCCACCAACGGCCATCTTGACCTGATCGAGCGCGGCAGCAAGATTTTCGACGAACTGGTCGTTGCCATTCTTCAGAATCCCGAGAAAGACCCTCTGTTCAGTGTGGCCGACCGGCGCCGGATGCTAGAGGCGATGACCTCGGACTTTGACAACGTCTCGGTGGACACGTTCGAGGGCCTCACGGTGGACTACGCGTTGCGGGTCGAGGCGACGACCATTCTGCGCGGCATTCGCGCCATCAGCGACTACGAGTACGAACTCCAGATGGCGCTGATGAATCGCAAACTGCAGCCCGGCCTGGAGACCGTGTTCATGATGCCCGCGGAAAAATATTCGTACCTGAGTTCGCGCCTGGTGCGCGAAGTCGCGCAGCTTGGCGGATCGATTGATTGCCTGGTGCCCGAACTCGTCGCGCAGAAGCTTCGTGAGAAAATGGACGTGGCTCACAAATTCGGGAACGTCGAGCAGCCCGCAAGCAAAACGCCTTCCGAAGTCAAGAAGCCAAGGAAAAGGAAATAAGGAAATCATGAGCACGGTAATGACCCCTGTCACTCATCCCGTCCGCCTGACGGAACGCATCCAGCGCATTGAGCCCTCCGCGACCCTGGCCGCCGTGGCCGAGGCGGAGAAGCTGCGCCAGCAAGGGATTGACGTGGTCGACGCGACCGCGGGCGAGCCCCACTTTGCGACCCCGCAGCACATTAAAGACGCGGCCATTGCGGCGATTCAGGACAATTTCTCGAAGTACACCGCCGTCGGCGGCACGGTCGAACTCAAGGACGCCATCACCCGCCGCCACGCGGCCGATTTCGGCTCCGCCTACAAGCGCGAGGAGACATGCGCCTCGGTGGGTGGCAAGCACGCGCTCTTCAACGTCATCTCGGTGCTGGTGGACCACGGCGACGAAGTGATTCTGCCCGTCCCTTACTGGGTCTCGTTCAAAGACATGGTGCGCTACGTCGGCGGTGACTGCGTGTTGCTTGAAGCCGACGAGTCGCAGGGTTTCCGCGTCACCGCGCAGATGGTCGAACGGCTGATCACGCCGAGGACGAAGCTGATTATTCTGAATTCGCCTTCAAATCCTTCCGGCGCGGTGATGAGCCCCGACGACATGATCGCAGTCGTGCGGCTCGCACATGAGCGCGGCATTTGGGTGATTTCCGACGAGTGTTACGTGTACCTCAACTACTCGGGCAAGAATTTTTCGGTTGGATCGCTGAACGACTATCGCGAACGCTTTCTGGTGGTCGGATCGCTGTCGAAGACCTACGCGATGACCGGCTGGCGGCTCGGTTTCACGCTGGGCCCCGCGCCGGTAGTGGGCGCGGTGCAGAAGCTGCAGAGCCAGTCCACTTCGAATCCGACATCGTTTGTGCAGAAAGCGGCGGTCGCGGCGCTGAACAGCTCACAGCAGTGCGTAGAAGAAATGCGCGCGGAGTACATCAGGCTGCGCGACCACATTGTCGGCGGTCTGCGGTCAATCCCGGGCGTAAAGTGCACGATGCCGGAAGGCGCATTCTATGTGTATCCGAATGTCTCGGCGTTCTTTGATAAGAACGGTGGCAAGAGCGGAATGAAGTGCGGCGCCGACATCGCGCACGGCCTGCTGCATAAGGCGCACGTTGCCACGGTCGCCGGAGAAGGCTTCGGCACGACCGAGCACGTCCGCATCTCGTATGCGACCTCGATGGAGAATCTGGATAAGGCGCTGGAGCGTATGCGGAAGTTCTTCGGCGAGCTGTAGCGGCGCGCTCCCTAGGTTGGCAACAAATTCAGGTTGTCATCCTGAGCGAAGCGAAGGATCTGCTGTCTCTGGCACCGGCAAAAAAGAAGTTCCTTCGCTTCGCTCAGATGACAATATGGGTCTACGCCGGGAATCTGCGGGACACGCCACTCGTTTCATAGTTTGCTCCCATGACCCAACTCTACCCGCTCCTGATGCAGCCCGCCTTCGACCCGCGCCCCTGGGGCACGCTCGATCTTTCTACGATCTATCCCAATCACAAATTCAACGAGCGCATCGGAGAAGCCTGGCTCACCGGCGACAACTGCGTAGTGACGAATGGGCCGCTAGGGAAACGAACGCTAGCCGACCTGAGCCAAGAATTCGGTTCCGAACTCGTGGGCACAGCCGCGCGCGACCCGCAGCGCTTTCCCTTGCTGCTGAAATTTCTGTTTCCCGAGGAGAAACTTTCCGTCCAGGTGCACCCCGATGACGCCACCGCGCAGCGTTTCGGCGAGCCCTGGGGCAAAACCGAATGCTGGTACGTGGCCCATGCCAAGCCTGGATCGCAGATCGCCCTAGGCTTGAAGCCCGGCGTTACGGTGGCTCAATTCGAGCAAGCCATCCAAGAAAAGCGTGCGGAAGAGCTGCTCAACTGGATCAACGTCTATCAAGGCGAAATGATCTACGTTGCCGGAGGCACGGTGCATACGCTAGGACCAGGCGCCGTAATCGTGGAGACGCAGCAGCAGTCCGACACCACCTATCGTCTCTACGATTACGGACGCCCGCGCCCGCTGCATCTGGAGCGCGGCCTCGCTTCGATCAAAGAACGCAACGCCTCCGGCAAAGCGATCCGGCCCGCGCCCGCTGGCATCGACGGCAGCAAGAACCGGTGCTCTTCCATGATTGCCGCGCCTTATTTCACGGTGGACCTTTTTGAATTGAAAGCGCCGCAGGAGTTCTCCACGACCTGCGATTCAGGAAAAACTTCCGTGCAAATCCTGGTCGCAGTTGAAGGCTGCGGAGTTGTCGAGGCGCAGGGTCGTGACCCGGTGACATTGGCCAAGGGCGATGCGGTCGTGATTCCGGCCGTTGTGCAAGGCTTTACCGTGCGCCCGCAGTGGCAGTTGGAATTCTTGAAGGCCAGCGTGCCCAGCGGAATAGTGCCGGAGCCCGCCACTCGACTATAACAGCGTGCGAAAATTCGCTTTTAGCTTTGGCTTTTAAGAGCTAAAAGCCAACAGCGCTCTTCTGCTAGAGCCTTTCGCCGCGCCCCGCGCAGATGTTAGGCTTGCAACGACCGTGAACACGCACCCCCACTTCTATCCCATAATCCTGGCTGGTGGTCGAGGCACGCGGTTCTGGCCGGCGAGCCGCAAGCGCCGCGCCAAGCAACTGCTCGCGCTCGACGGCACGGAGACAATGATCCAGCAGACGGTCGCACGCCTCGCACCCATGACCGCGCCAAGCCGTTTCTGGATCATCACCAATAACGACCTGCGCCCCGCCATTCTGCGCCAGCTTCCAAAGCTTCCTTCGAAGCAGATTATCGCCGAGCCTGCCGGGCGCAACACAGCGCCCGCCATTGGTCTGGCGGCATTTCTTTTGCTTCGCCACGATCCCGATTCAGTGCTCGGCCTGTTTCCTTCCGATCATGTCATCGCCGAGCCCGCCGAATACCGCGCGACTCTCAGCCGAGGAATCGAGATCGCTGCCGCCGGAGAAAACATCGTTGTGCTCGGCGTCCGCCCGACTCGTCCCGAAACGGGCTACGGCTATATCGAGGCTGGCTTGCCCGAGCAAGACGCGCTCCGCGTGCGCCGCTTCGCCGAAAAGCCGGATCTCGCTACAGCCCAGCAGTTTCTCGGCGCGGGCAACTACTTCTGGAACAGTGGCATGTTTCTCTGGCGCGCCGACACGCTCGCCAACGCGCTACGCGAGCATCTTCCCAATACCGCTCCGCTGCTCGAACAAATTGCCGCCGCGTATGGCTCGCGCAAGTTCGCGGACACATTTCGAAAACTCTATCCGAAGTGCGAGAACATCAGCATCGACTATGCGGTATTGGAGCCGCGATCCGCTAAGGGCGAAGGCCAGTCGCGCATCTTCTGTCTGCCTTCCGACTTCGGATGGAATGACCTAGGCTCCTGGACATCGCTGCATGAGCACCATGTGGCGAAGGCGAAACCGGCCGACGGGAGCCTGATCTCGGCCTCCGGAAGTTTCGCCCTGAATGCAAAAAACAATTACGTTCATGTCCCTGGCAAATTTGTCGCGCTGGTCGGCGTGAGCAACCTGGTGATTGTCGAGACCGAAGACGCCCTGCTGGTCACGACGCTCGATCAATCGCAGGATGTCGGCAAAGTAGTGAAGCATCTGGATGAGAAGAAGCTGAAGAAACTGGTGTGAGAGCCGTTCGCTGTCCGCTATTCGTCGTTCGCTGTTCGCAATACCCCTCGGTTTGTCATCCCGAGTGGGAGCGAGGGATCCGCATTTGCGAATAGCGAAGGACGAACAACGCAGAGCGAACGACGAACAGCGAACGACGAACCCCATGACCCAGATCAAATTCGGTACCGACGGCTGGCGCGGCCTTATCGCCGACGATTTCACTTTCGACAACGTGCGGCGCGTGGCGGGCGCGATTGCCGGCTACGTCCTCAAGCATGAAGATCCCACTCACGGCATCGTGATCGGCTACGACACGCGCTTCCTGTCCGACCGCGCCGCTCGCGCCGTCGCCGAAGTAATCGCTAGCGCCGGTATTCCCGTGCTCCTGGCCAACGACTACGTGCCCACGCCCACAGTTTCCTACAACGTCAAAAAGCTGGGCGCGGCCGGCGGAGTCATGATTACCTCGAGCCACAATCCCTGGAACTGGAATGGAGTGAAGTTCAAAGCGAAGTTTGGAGGCTCGGCCACGCCCGCCATCATGAAGTTGATCGAAGACGAACTGGATGGAGGCGCTGCGCCCAGCGATGGCCCGCCCTCTCCTTCGCATAGACCGCGAATGAGTGGCGCGCCCGCGAAAATCCCCGTGGCGAAAATCGAAGAAGTGGATCTGAAGCACGCCTATGTCGAGGCTGTCTGCCAGTTTGCCGATCTCGATCTCATCCGCCGCGCGAATTTCAAGTTTGCCATCGACTCCATGTACGGCTCCGGCCGCGGAGTCCTTCCAAAAATATTTGACGCGCACGGCATTCGCTACGTGGCGATCCGTCAGGAAGTGAATCCTCTATTTCCGGGCATCAATCCCGAGCCGATTTTGCCGCACGTCGCGCTGTTGCAGGAAACCGTGGTAAAGGAAAAGTGTCACGCCGGCCTGGTGACCGACGGCGATGCCGATCGCATCGGCGCGGTCGCCGAGGATGGCAGCTTTGTCGATTCGCACAAGTGCATGTGCGTTTTGCTGAACTGGTTACTGCAGTACAAGAAATGGCCGGGAGATGTGGTGCGCGCCTTCAATACGACCGGCATGATGGACCGCATCGCCGCCAAGTACGGCCGCGAGCTGCACGAGTGCAACATCGGCTTCAAGTACATTGCCGATCTCATGATGGAGCATGAGATTCTGATCGGCGGAGAAGAGTCGGGCGGCATCGGATACGGCCGTTTTCTTCCGGAACGCGATGGCATTCTCAACTCGCTTCTGTTGGCGAATGTCATGGCGGAAGAGCGGAAGCCGCTCGGCCAGTTGGTCGCCGACCTGCAGCGAGAATTCGGCGCGCACTACTATGGCCGGCGCGATCTGCACATTTCCGATGAGATCAAGAACAGCGCCATCCGCCGCGCCGCCGATCCGCAGACTTCGAAGCTCGGCGCTTATTCCATCTTGCGCAAGGGGAACCGCGACGGGGTGAAGTTCTACCTCGACGCTCCCAAGAATGGCAACGGCGCCGACGCCTGGGTATTGTTTCGGGCCTCCGGCACCGAAGATATGCTGCGCTGCTATGTTGAAGCGGCCACGCCCGAACTGGTCGAAGAAATACTTGAAACCGGCGAGCGGTTCGTGCGGCAGGACCAGCCTTAGATTGTCTTCAGTCCGTGAGATTCGGATTTGGCACGTTCCGTGCAACCAGCGTGATACAGCCCCCTTCATTAAGAGGAGTTCAGAATGCTGGACCACCTGCGGCCGCAGTATGCCAAGGGGTTTCGCTGCATCGGTGCGGAATGCGAGGACACCTGCTGTCATGGCTGGAACGTGGTGGTCGACAAGGGGACCTATGAGAAGTACCAGTCCAATTCAGACTTGCGGTTGCTCTCGGACAAGCATCTTGTCCTTATCACCATCAGTCCCACCGCTTCTGCCCATGCCCTAATCAAGCTGACTCCATCGTTCGATTGCCCCTTTTTGGCGGCGGATCGGTTGTGCAGCATCCAGAAACAGCACGGCGAGGAGTATCTGCCGGAGGGATGTTCCACCTACCCCCGTGTCGCACGAAGGATCGATGGCCTCATGGAGAAAGCACTTTCTCTCTCCTGCCCGGAAGCCGCCCGATTAGTCCTTCTTAATCCCAGCCTGATGCAAGCTGACAAAAGCGCGACTGGCGGCTGCTCTCCTTACTACCGATTTTTCCTCATGGCGTCGTCGGCTGATAACAACGGCAGTCCCCTGCAATACATCTGGGAAATTCGGAGTCTCAGCCTACTGCTCCTGCAGGACCGCGCATACCCGTTGTGGCAACGTCTCTTTATCCTGGGGATGTTTTGCAAACGCCTGAAAGAAATCATCTCGCAACGGCAGATTGGACTGGTGCCAAGGTTGCTGAAGGATTACGCCGAGATCATTACCCAAGGCCGACTCCGTTCCGCGATGGACGGCATTTCCGCCCAAACCGAGCCGCAATTGGGAGCGGTGCTGGAAATCATCCGGCGTCACAACGATCCTAAGATCGGCGACCCGAGCCAGATTCGCTTTCGGGAGTGCGTGCAAGACTTCCTACACGGCATTCGATACGATCCCAGTTCGCCCATCGAAAGCTACACTCAGTTTTACGCGGAAGCACATTTGCGCTACTACCGGCCATTCATGCTGGAGCACCCATACATCATGGAAAACTATCTCATCAACTATGTTTTCAGGACACATTTTCCGTTCGGGGCAAGTCCTCAGGGCGAAGGCAATGATGTTCAGAGGGAATATCTCATCATGTGCATCCAATACGCCGCTATCAAGGGGCTGCTGATCGGCATGGCAGGGCACTACCGCGCGGCGTTTGGATCTGGGCATTTGGTGAAATTGGTGCAGAGTTTCTCGAAAGCAGTCGAACACTGCCCGGCTTTCCTGCAGACTAGCAACCCGCGCCTGGCCAGTGCCGAGGGCATGGCGCTTCTGCTCAAAACTTAACCCCGACCGGCACCGACTAGTAAACAGGCAGGCCCGCACGACACGGGCACTTCGCGTTATAGCCAGCCTCGGAACGCGATAGGATATAGTGACAATCTCACGATGATGGCCGCCAACGAAACCGCGCCGGTTCCCGCCGATTCTCCGGAATCGCGCCGCTACAACCGCATCAAGCGGTGGATGGGCGTTGCCGATTTCGCGATTGGCTTGGCGCTGCTGGTCGTGCTCTTGGCCGCCGGATGGAGTGGGTGGCTCCGCGATCTGGCGGAACGCGGCGCTTCGCAGAATTACTCTTACGCCGTTTTCCTCTATGTCCTGATGCTGGTGCTGATCAGCAAGGTGATAGGAACTCCGCTCGATTACTACGGTTTCCGGCTGGAGCACCGCTATAACCTTTCCAACCAGAGATTCCGCTCGTGGCTCTGGGACGAACTCAAAAGTCTGCTGATCGGCCTGGTCATGGCCACGATTGTCGTCGAACTGCTCTACATGCTCATGCGCGAGACCCCGCAGCACTGGTGGATCGTCGCGTGGATCGTTTTCCTCGGACTCGTCGTGCTGCTCGCGCAACTGGCGCCGGTTGTGCTCTTTCCTATTTTTTACAAATTCGAACCGCTCGAAAATGAAGAACTCAAACGCCGCTTGATCGTCCTCAGCGAACGCGCTGGCACGCGCGTGCGTGGCGTCTATAAGTGGCATCTCTCCGAAAAAAGCAAGAAGGCTAACGCCGCGCTGACCGGACTCGGCGCGACCCGCCGCATCATTCTCGCCGACACCCTGCTGGACAATTATTCCGATGACGAAATCGAAGCCGTGCTCGCCCACGAACTCGGGCATCACGTGCATCGGCACATTCTGAAAAGTATTTTCGTGCAGGCGGGAATCACGCTCTTCGGCTTCTGGCTGGCCAACGAGGTTCTCCACTACGCGGTGGAGCGCCGCGACATGTTCCAGACCATTTCCGACTTTGCCGATCTGCCGCTGCTCATTCTGGTCGCTACCGTGCTCTCGTTTTTGCTGATGCCCGCGCTGAACGCCTACTCGCGCTTCAACGAGCGGCAGGCCGACCGCTATTGCTTCCAGTCCGTGGCCAGCGTAGAACCCTTCATTTCGGCGATGAATAAGTTGGCCGAGCAGAATCTGGCGGAAAGAGCGCCGGCCGGATGGGTCGAGTGGCTGCTCCACTCGCATCCTGCGATCGCAAAGCGAGTCGCCGCCGCCGAGGCTTGGGCCAAATCACACTGACGTTGTCGCTCACTCGCGCTAGGCGCACCGAATTTCCGTGGAGACGCAGCTTGCTGCGTCTCGGCCGCAGTGAGCCGGGGCAAGCCCCGTCTCTACAGACGCAGAATCGCTTCCACCCGCTGTACATCCTCCTCCGTGTCGACGCCTACGGTGTCAAACGGCGTTTCCGCGACGTAGATCGGCACGCCATTTTCCAGAAAGCGAAGCTGCTCCAGCCGCTCGCTGCGCTCGAGCGAAGACTCCGGCCAGCGCACGAACTTCGCCAGCGCGTCCTTGCGATGTCCGTAGATTCCGAGGTGCTTGTAGTATCGCGGGTGCGTGCCATCGCGATCGAAGGGAATCGTGGCTCGTGAAAAGTAGAGGGCGCGTCCAGCAGCATCGGTCACCACCTTTACGGCGCCTGGATTATTGATGTCGACGTCAGCCGCTGGCGTTTTCAGCGTACCCACTTCGACCTCGGGTGGCCCCATGACTTCGATCAGTTTGGCGATGTGTTCGGGGCGCGTCAGCGGCTCGTCGCCCTGGACATCTATATAGATATCGGCAGGGATGACCGTGGAGATTTCGTGAGTGCGCTCCGTGCCTGAGCGATGGGCTGGTGAAGTCATCCGCGCGCCAAAACCGCGGCGCCGGCAGAACTGGAAAATCTCGTCGGAATCGGTAGCCACCACGACTTCGTCGAGCTGCGGGCAGCGGCGCACGGCCTGGTAGGTTAGCGCCAACAGGGGCTCGCCGGCGATCTCGCGCAGCATCTTGCGGGGCAGGCGCGTCGAAGCCAGCCGCGCCGGAATCACAGCGACGACTTTCATGCGCCCAGTTTCGCACGTAGCCATACGGTTTGACACTCTTTTTGCCGACGCTGACTGCGCTAAGCTGGAGCAGACCGCTTTTGACAGTCCCGCTGGTGATAACCTTATTAAGATGCCTCATGATCCTAATGCTGGGCTGCAAGCTCCTAAACTTGGTCGAGCGCCTGCGGCGGTTAGATTCACGCTAACGCTTATCATTGGGCTGCTGCTTGGAGTACTGTGCGTTGGCTCGATTGGCTGGTTAATGCTGTCGCGAAGTTCCGGGCGAACTCTGCTGGGCCATTTGCTGTCGGCGGTGACCGGCAGAACCGTCAGCATCGATGTCAGCCAGCCCACGGTGGTCGATCGCATTCAGCGCCTGCAGCGGCTGGAGACAGTGGTTTACACCATGGACAAGCTGGTGACCGGCGCGAAAGAAAACCCCATCTTCCCGGATTTTCTGGCTGGAGATCGCCTCTTGATGATGGTGCACGGCGAAGTTGTCGCCGGTATTGATTTCTCGAATCTCAAACCGGACGACGTCAGAGTGGATGGCAAGCAGGTGCACTTGCATCTTCCCGCGGCGCAGGTGTTCAGTACCCGGCTCGATAGCGCGAAGACACGGGTGTATTCCAGGCAAACTGGGCTGCTGGTGCCGACCGACCCGAATCTGGAAACACAAGTACGCCAGGAGGCGGAACGTCAACTGCAAGAGGCCGCGTTGGCCGATGGCATCTTGCGAACCGCCCAGCAGAATGCGGCTTCGACGATCGGCAGCCTGTTGCAGGGTTTGGGATTCGAGAGGATTGACTTCGACTAACGGCAGTGTGCGCTTGCAGAAGTGTGAGGGCCGCCCTGTTCAAGGCGAACTGCTGCGAGCCAACACCATATGCCACCGTTGGCTCTATGGCCCTACTTCTTTCCCCACACTATCCAGCACGCCGTTGATAAACTGCACCGACTCCGGCGTCGAAAACTTCCGCGCAATCTCAAGCGCCTCATTAATCACGATCGCATGCGGCGTCTCCGGATACCCTAAGAACTCCGCCACTGCTTCCCGCAGCACATTCCGGTCCACGGTCGCCATGCGGTCCATGCGCCAATGCTGCGTATGCTTCCCGATCAGACCGTCGATCTCCGCCATCCGGTCGCAGGCGACGCGAAACAGATCGTCGGCAAACCCGCGCACTTCTTCTTCGACGTTGGTCCGCTCGGCCCAGAATGTCTTCCGCACAAGATCCGGCGTCTGCCTCCCCATGTCCGCCTGGAAGAGCATCTGCAGAACCAGTTCGCGGGATTTGCGTCGAGTGCCCATTTAGCCGTCAGCTATCAGCCGTCAGCCGTCAGTAAAAACCTTGCCGACGCTTGAGGCTGAGAACAGTCTACAGGACGGTTGCATTGCAGAAGGATTGCAAATCAGGAGCGCCTTTTTCGTTTCTTGGAGCCGGAAACAGTCTTGCTCTTCCTCACACCTGACACCTGAGGTCTGGAACTGGTTTTACTGAAAACTGATAACTGACGGCTGACAGCTCGCTTCAGATTCGCCATCTCCACCGCCGCCAGCGCCGCCTCGAATCCCTTGTTGCCCATCTTCAACCCGGCGCGATCAATCGCCTGCTCCAGCGTCTCGCAGGTCAGGACTCCAAACGCATGCGGCACTCCAGTCTCCTGCGCCGACTGCCCAATGCCGCGCGTCACCTCGTTCACGATCACGTCGTAATGCGCCGTGTCGCCGCGGAGCAAGCAGCCAATGCAGAGGATCGCATCATACTTCCTAGTTTCGGCGAGCGTGCGGGCGGCTAATGGAATCTCGAATGCGCCGGGAACGCGGACCAGTACGATGTCCCTCTTCTTAGCGCCCGAACGCAGCAAACCGTCGTGCGCGCTCTGAAAAAGTCTTTCCGTGATGAAGGCGTTGAACCGGGAAACGACAATGGCAAACCGCCTCCCAGCAGCGCTAAGTCCGCCCTCAACCGCGGGAACCGCCGCTTCAGGAAGCTGGCCGATTTTCATTTTTCCCTTCAGAGCTTTTCTCCGTACCTCTGTCTCCGTGGTGAACTAGCCTTCCCCTGTGGTAAGGACCTTTAATTCACCGTCCCTTAAACACCGCAGGACGCTTTTCCAGAAACGCCGCCGTCCCTTCCTTCTTATCCTCAGTAGCGCAGCACACGCTAAACAACGAAGCCTCCAGATAAAGCCCCAAGGCCAAAGTCATCTCCATCCCTTTGTTGACCGCCTCCATAGCGTACTGCACAGCCAGCGGAGCGTTCGCGATAATCTTAGCCGCAACCGCCTCCGCGCGCGGAATCAACTCGGCCACTGCCGTCACTTCATTCACCAGCCCGATGCGATGCGCTTCCTGAGCCGTAATCATTTCCCCGGCCAGCACCATCTGCATCGCGAGCCCCTTGCCCACCAGCCGCGAAAGCCGCTGCGTCCCGCCATATCCCGGAATAATTCCCAGCTTCACCTCCGGCTGCCCCAGCTTAGCGTTGTCGCTAGCGAGGCGCATGGTGCAAGCGAGAGCCAGTTCGCATCCGCCGCCGAGCGCAAATCCATTAATGCAGGCAATCACCGGCTTGCCAAGATTTTCGATCAGGTCGAGCACCGCCTGCCCGCGGTGCGCATACTCCTTGCCGGAGACCGCATCCTGCGTCGCCAGTTCGCCAATATCCGCGCCTGCCACAAAAGCCTTCTCGCCCGCGCCGGTCAAGATCGCCACGCGCATCGAGGGATCGCTCTTTATTTCTTGAAAGGCAACCGCAAGTTCAGCCATGGTGGCCATGTTGAGCGCGTTGAGCACCTTCGGCCGGTTCACGGTGACGTAACTAATGGCGTTCTTCTTTTCGACGAGTATGTTTTCGAAGGTCATGGGAATCTAGTTTTGAAATCTCGGGTCTGTGCCATCGGGCGACATCGAATGAGCAACGTCGCCACGCACATAGTGACATGTGGAGGCGCACCTTGGACACGTGATGCCCTTTTCTGAAGTGGCCGGGTCGAAATCGGTTCCAAAGGTGTTTGGATTATCAATTTGATGAGAACTTAATAGTATGAAGTGACGACACTTGTCATTCACACAAAAGACGCCGACGTATTTCGTGAACATGGACGCCTCCCAGCATCTCCTACCTCGATGCCCTACAAGTGGATCTCCCGCTTAATGCGGGGCTGGCATGGTGTGTTCCTCGAACTTCAGGCGAAGCCAGGACCAGCCACGACGCGTAGCGTATTTATCGAAAGTCACCTGCGCGATATCCCGATCCATCTTAATGTCCTGTGCAGCAACGTCCGGAGTGTATTGCAATATGCAACGAATAGTCGTCCCATCACCCGCCGACATGTAGCTAATATCCACGTGGTCTTGAGGAGTCCAAGTCCTACCGAAGTAGGTTTGCAGTTCGAGCGCCGCCCACTCCAATTTCGAAGGTGTAAATGGCGCGTCGCCGGGCCGATCAATGGTTACCATCTTTCCCTTCGTTCCTTGCGCCCGAACCGCAGGCGATAGCGCAGGCATTGCCAGCAGAGCTAGCAAAAATACTATCGCCACCCGCCATACTCTTGTTTGTTCCATCGCTCACACTCCCTCGCCGGATGCCCCATCCTTGCTCGTTCTGTGCGCAACGGGGGGGTTCCACGAACGCGTCCCGCATGGGATTCTAGCGTCCATCCCTTAAGTTCACCACGCATGCGTGGTTTGCTCGTCTGCTATAATTATATAGCAAGAGGAAACCATGCTAGCCATCCGTCTTCCCGAAACCATCGAAAAACGCCTCGACAAACTCGCCAAGCGCACGGGACGCACTAAGACCTACTACGCCCGCGAGGCGATCCTCCAGCATCTGGACGACCTCGAAGACATCTACCTCGCGGAGAGGCGCTGGCAGAAATCCGCTCCGGCCGCAGCAAGCCGATTCCCCTCGAAAAAGTAATGCGCCGCTATGCCTTGACGGGCAAGCGCAAATCCAGCGCCAAGAAACTCTTGTCATCCTGAGCGTGTAGGGGTCCTTCGACTCCGCATGAGGATTCGCTTCGCAAATCCTCATGCTCCGCTCAGATGTAATGAAAACAAAAAAGGCGTGCCTCCAAGGGTAGAGTACGTGCTCGAAGCACAAGCCCTGAAGGAGGCACGAGATGATCCACGTTGGCGTAGACCTTCACCAGAGATTTTGTTACATGACGGCGTTGAAAGCAAGAGGCAAAATGATCCAGGCGGGGCCGGTGAGCAATGAGAAGACGGCCTTGCGGAAGTATTTTCGGCAGTTTCACGGGAAACAGGTGCAGGTGGCGGTGGAGGCGTGCGGGTTCTGGCCGGCGTTTCGCGAGGTGGTGGAGCCGGAGGTCGAGGGCTTGGTGCTGGTGCATCCGCAGCGGGTGAAGGCGATTGCCTCGGCCAAGTTGAAGAACGATCGGGTGGACTCGGAAACGCTGGCGCATTTGTTGCGCTGCGATCTGTTGCCGGAGTCGTGGAAGGCGGACCGGGAGACGCAGGCGCGACGGCAGCAGGTGCGGTTGCGGGCCACGCTGGTGCGGCAGCGGACGCGGCTGAAGAACCAGGTGCACGCGGTGTTGCATCAGCAAGGGCTGAGGTCTCCGGTGACGGATTTGTTCGGCAAACGGGGACGGCTGTGGCTGGCGTGGGTGAAACTGCCGGGGCAGGCGCGGGAGTCGGTGAACGTGTGCTTGCGTCTGCTGGACGGATACACGGAGGAAATTCAAAAGCAAAACCTTCAACTAAGTGAAAGAGCAAAAGACGACAAGCGGGTGGAGTGGCTGCGGACGATTCCGGGGATCGGGGAAGGTTCGGCGATGATGGTGCTGGCGGAGATCGGAGACATCGGACGATTTCTGGACAAGGAAGCGCTGTGCAGTTACGCCGGACTGGTGCCGCGGGTGCGGGAGTCGGCGGGGAAAGCGGCGCGGGGCGGCATCACGCGGCAAGGTTCGCCCTGGCTGCGCTGGATGATGGTGGAAGCGGCGCAAGTGGCGACGCGCAGTTCTCCGGCGGCGCGGCGGTATTATGAACGGTTGCTGCGCAAGAAGCACAAACACGTGGCGCGGGTGGCGCTGGCGCGCAAACTGCTGATCGCGGTTTATGTGTTGCTGCACGATGGCGTGGTGTTTGACGAAGACAAGTTTGCGGCGGTGTAAGGGGAATCCGTCAGCTCGATGTCATCCTTGCTCTTGGAGAGCGACGCTCAGAGGGAGCGGCGGAGTTCGGACATACCTTATGTGCCTCGAGCACGAATAGAAGCCTGTCCGCAACGCCGCAAAGAATACCTGTGGACAGGTGCGCCTGTTTTCATAGAAGGATGACACAACAAATAAATCATCCAAAAAGCTACAGTTTGTTCGCCACCGGCTTCGCCGGGTCCGAGTAATCGTAAAACCCGCGCCCCGACTTGCGCCCATACCACCCCGCCATCACCATCCGCTTCAGCAGCGGAGGCGAAGCGAACCGCCGCTCCTTGAACTCGTCATACATCACCTGAGTAATGTAGTAAGTAGTATCGAGCCCAACAAAATCCAGCAACGTAAACGGCCCCATCGGATAACCGCAGCCGAGCCTCATCGCGTTATCGATGTCCTCGATCGAGCCGACGCCCTCTTCATACGCCCGGATCGCATCCAGCAGATACGGCACCAGCAGCCGGTTTACGATGAATCCCGTCTTGTCCGACGTGCGCACCGGAACCTTGCCCAGTTGCTTCGCGAACTCGCAGGCCGCGTCGTACACCTCGGGCGAGGTGGCAATCGTCTTCACCACTTCCACCAGCTTCATCAGGGGCGCGGGATTAAAGAAGTGCAGCCCAATGAATCTTTCCGGACGCTTCTTCGCCGTCAAAAGCTCAGTTACCGAGATCGAAGAGGTATTCGTGGCAAAGATCGCGTCCTTCTTCACGACGCCATCAAGCGACGCATACATCTTCTTCTTTTCCTCAACGTTCTCGATAATGGCCTCGATAATGATGTCGCAATCGGCCAGTTCTTCTTTCTTCGTCGTGCCTTTCAACCGCTCCCGAATCGCGTCTTTTTGCTGCGGAGTAATCCCGCCTTTCTCGACCGGCCGTTCGGCAAACTTCGCCAGCGACTTCTCAATCCCAGCGAACCCTTTGTCGAGATATCTCTGCTCGACTTCGAGCACGGTAACCTCAAACCCAGCGGTAGCGCAAACTTGCGCGATGCCGGAACCCATCAGGCCACAACCTAGAACGCCGATTTTCTTGATATCCATACGCAAACCCTTTCACCACAGGGAGCACAGAGGAACACAGGGGAAACCAGGCTCTACTCTGTGTTCCTCTGTGCTCCCTGTGGCTAAGCTCTCTGCGGGCAAAGCGAGGAGGTCTAGTGAAAGCTCTCCACCACCATAGCAATCCCCTGTCCGCCGCCAATGCAAGCCGTGGCCAGACCGTATTTCTTCTTCCGCCGCCGCAACTCATAGAGCAGCGTAATCACCAGGCGCGTGCCGGTCGCTCCCAGCGGATGGCCCAACGCAATCGCTCCGCCGTTCACGTTCACTTTTTCGCGATTGAGGCCCAATTCTTTCTCCGCTGCCAGATACTGCGCCGCAAACGCCTCGTTCACTTCAAGCAAATCGAGATAATCCAAAGTCAGCCCTGCGCGCTGCAGCGCAATCTTCGTCGCCGGCACGGGACCGCGTCCCATCAGTTTCGGATCGACGCCCGCAATTCCCCAATTCATAATCCGTCCGAGCGGACTCAGATTCCTCTTCTGCGCCTGCTCCAGCGACATCACCACCACCGCCGCCGCGCCATCGACAATCCCGCTCGCGTTTCCGGCGGTCACCGTGCCATTTTTCCCAAACGCAGGCCGCAGCTTCGCTAGGCCTTCGATCGTTGTTTGAGGACGCCGGTGATCGTCTTCGGTCAGCACGTCTCCCGTCGCCTCGCCTTTCGAATTCCGCAGCGGCACTGACGTCAGCTCTTCCTGAATGCGCCCCGCTTTATAAGCCGCATCCGCCGCGTGCTGCGAGCGGAGCGCGAACTCGTCTTGCGCCTGCCGCGTGATGCCCTGCTGCTCGGCGTACAACTCCGCTGTGTTCGCCATGTACAAGCCGCAATAGGAATCGAGCAGCGCCACCATCAAGGAATCTTCCAGCTTTCCGCCCGGAGCCAGCGTGAACCCATCGCGCCCCCGGATCGTAAACGGCGCCTGCGACATCGATTCCATCCCGCCCGCCAGCACTACCTTCGCTTCTTCCGTCTGGATCATCTGCGCCGCGCTGACAATCGCCTGCATCCCCGACCCGCACAGCCGATTAACAGTCAGCGCCGGAGCCTCGATCGGCAACCCCGCCTGCAACCCCACGTGCCGCGCACCATAGATCGCATCGCCCGAAGTCTGTTGCGCGTTTCCGAACACGGCATGATCGAACTCTTTCGCGTCAATCCCCGCCCGCTCGATCGCCGCCTTCGCCGCCACCGCGCCCAGTTCCTGCGCCGTGTAATCCTTGATCTTCCCGCAGTAACGTCCAAAGGGCGTGCGCGCCCCACTGACAATGGCAATGTCTCCAGGTTTCAACATAGTTGCTTGTGAGTTTAGCAGGAGGGGTAGTCGTTGGTCGTTAGTCGTTCGCTATTCGCCAGGCAGTTTGGTTTGGCGCGCCAGTCAAAGGACGCAGGACGCCAATCCGGAAGAAGCAAGCAGAGATTTTCTCCGCGAACTCTGCGTCCGCCGCGGTTAAAGATTTAGGTTTTTCTCGGCGCACTCGGCGCCTCGGCGGTGCAAAGCCTATGCGCCCGCCGCCGCCGCCGCGAACTGCGGCGCCTCACTTACAATCTTCCCCGCGCCCTGCGCCGCCGCTAACTCCAGTGCGTGATCGGCGCGGTTGGCCACTTCGGTCACAATGTCCACCGGATCGAAATGCTGCCGCATCACCGCCTGCGCCAGCCCGGCGCTGAAGTCGACGCCCTTGTCCTTACCTGGGAAACGCACTTCGCCGAGCAGCCGCCGCAACTTTTCCACCGCCAGCAGCGCTTCCTTTTCGCCCGTGTCGCCGAGCACCAGCGCTACCGTCGTCGCTTCATAGCGGAACGCCAGATCGTTCGTCCGGATGTTCGCCGAAAACAACTGCCCGATCTGATCCATCACCCCGGTCACCGCCTGCTCGCCATATTCCCTGATCAGGGCGCCGCGCCGACCAAACTGCATCAGCAACACCGTCACCGCCGTCCCCTGCTGCAACCCGCGCCGCGTTTCCGCCTGCAGAAGATCCAGGTACGAAGCCCGCTTCAGGAGCCCCGATTTCTCGTCCGTCACCGAAAGATTTTTCACCAGCCGGCGCAGCCCGGCGTTATTGAGCGCGATCAGCACCTGGTCGCTCAACGTCCGGATTACTAGCACCTCCGACGGCTGCCATACCCGGCCCGCGTTCTGGGTCAGGACCAGCACTCCGATCTGGTCGCTGCCTTCGGTCAGGGGCAGCGCCAGCAGCGATTCGATCTGCAGCTCTTCGATCGGGCTGCGCACGCCCATCAACTCCGGAGCGTTTCCGGCGTTATCGAACGTCACCGTGCCGCGCGCCACCACCAGATCCTGCAGCGTTTCCACCAGGCTAACCAGCGCCGCCGAACTCGCCGGAATCAATCCGTCCATGTGATATTCCTGCATGCTCGAGGGCGGCAGACCCGGCTTGCGCAAGGCTACGATGCAACGCGCCGTCCGCCAGTTCGCCCCAATTTCGTTGGCTGCCGTTTTCAAAACTCCTTCCGCGTTCCCCTGGTGGTAGAGCTTGCGCGTGATTTCCGCCACTCTCGCCAGACTGCTGACGTCGGCCGCCTGGCTCGCCTCCGCCGCGTTCTGATCGCCACTCGCCGCCACGGGCGCAGCCGGCGCGGCCGGCGTCGCTGCCTTCGCATACTGCGGTTCGATGCCCGCCGCAATGTACAGACGCTGCAGGTCTTGGTTGCGCTCTTCCTCGCGCGGAAACAGTTCCTGAATGCGCTGCAAACGCTCGATCGCCTTCGAGCGCATTCCGTACTGCACCAGAATCTCGGCTTGCAGCATCAGATCCTGCAGTGCGGCCGCTCCCAGGGTCGGTTCCGGGGCCTTGACTTCCTGCTCTTCTTTCTTCACGGTCGTGAAGCGCGAGGCGATTACATTGAAGCGCTGATCGTCGATCTTCCCGCGCAAGCCCTCCAGCCGATTCTGGTGTCCCGGCTCATACGGATCCACTTCGGCTGCCCGGTCCAGACACTCTCCCGCTTTCTGGTAATCGTGCTTCGCGCAATAGAGATCGAACAGCTTCAGCAGCGCCTGCGCGTAATCGGTTTCACGGTTCGACGCATTGAAAAGCTCCGCCAGGAATTCCAGCATTTCCGCCGACGGACGGTGCGATGCCAGGAGTTCCTGCATCGTGGTAATGAACGATCGCCTTTCCCCGCGCCGCCGCTGGAAGGCTTCCAGCTTTCGCGCCAGCGCCACTGCCTCCGCATCCAGTTCGGAGTCGATCATCTTTCCGACCAGGCTTACCACCTGGTGCATGCGCGCCGGATTCTGCTCGAACATCTGCCAGATCAGCGGTTCGCTCTCCACGCAGCGATCCGCAGCCAGCAGCGCCTGCGCATACAGGTCGCGCAGTTCCAGCGATGCGTCTCCGGCATGCACCAGCGGTTCGAAGATAAAAATCGCCGCCCCCGCCTCACCCCGAGACAGCAAGCTCTTGCCATAGGCCAGAGCGATCTTCGAATCCGCCGGATTCTCCGTGTACGCCCGCTCGAACCACGAGCCGGCGTTTCCGCCCGCGGTTTCCGCGAGCTCCGCCAATTGCAAAAATGACTGCGACGCCATCACATGCTCGCCCAGTCCCGACGATAATTCCGCGATCCGCAGATGGTTGGCCTGCGATGGCTCCAGACCTACAATCCGCTGCAAGACCAGTAACGCTTCTTCTTTCTTCCCTTGCCGCTGCAAATCTTCCAGGGCATTTTCATACGTTCCGATGGCCAGCTTCTTGTTCGAATGCTCCAGCAGTTGCCCAAAACGCACTTTCTGTTCCCACGTCGGGTTGCTGTAGCGTGCCAGCTTCTTGTAGGTCAGGCTCGCTCGCGTCGCATCCGCCGCCGTCACCTGCCGGTCAAACAACTCTCCCAGCAGCCGCACCGCCTGCGCTCCCTTACTTAATGAGAGCGATAGCTCCGCCGCCATTTGCCGCACATTGTCGTTTTCGGGGTCGTCTGCCAGAATTTGCAGGTATTCGGCCAGCGCGTCGGCCGTCTTTCCCTTTTGCAAGAGCTTCTCCGCCTTTTCCACGCGGCGAGTTAATTCGGCACGATTGGGATTTTCCGGCATGGGGCGGTCTTGCGACAGAGAGTTCCGTCTTGATTCTAGGATTCACCACTCGTACCGGCAACGCGGTACCCCCGTTCCGCGATTACGAAAGTCATGCGATTAGCTGGCTCTCCAGTCGTCCAGCCTCCGGAGACGCGGCAAGCCGCGTCTCTCCGGGAATCCGATGCCGTTTAGGGGTTGCCAGCGAAATTCAATTTTTCAGCAGCCTGCTAGGGCATACAACACTGGAGTTTTCAACCGTCCCTGCCGATATCAACCGTTGAGGGTCTGAAGCGTTTCTCCACGACTGATGATTACGGCCATCAATTTCGACCTGCGTCGCGCTTCCCGCCTGGGCGAGTTCGCGAGCCTACGCCAACCTCGATTCGTTGCTCTTGTCTTCGCCGCTCTCATCGCCGCCCAGGCGCTGGGCTTCCTCCTGCTCGGAACCGGCCGGTGGGGCCTCGGCCTTGTCTTGTCCGTTCTCGTTCTTAGTAGTCTGCTCGCCCTCGCTTGCGCCTGGATCGCATTCCGTCGCTCCCAGGGCATTACCGCCCTGTTCTGGTTTCTGTTCGTCGCCGTCCTGGTAGTCTTGCTGGTTCCCACGGCCTTCCAGGCCTACGACACCCTGTTCAACCAAACCACCCTGTCGGATTCGACGTGGCGGCTGCTCTACTGCCTCTATGGAGCGCCCATCCTGATGATGCTGTTCCTTCCCACCTCTCGGCGCGCCCGAGTGAAGTCCGAGGTATTTCTCGATCTTTTTCAAATCGCGATCGTGGTTGGCCTCATCTACTCCGCCTTTTTCTTTCTCCCGGCGCGGCAGATGTTACCCGCCGATGCGCTCCTGCGCAATATCAACATCAGCGACGCGCAAAGTTTGCTCCTCCTCTTCGCAGTCGTGGTGCGCCTGCAATTCGCCCGGGTCTCCAGCACTCGCAGTCTGTTGCTCCGCTTAGGGCTCTTCCTGCTGGTCTGCGCGGTCGCAACCTTCATCGGGAACTGGATTGATCTGCACCACCATTTGGCCGCCTCGGCATGGTTCAACCTGGGCTGGGCAATTCCTCAGGTTGCCGCTGGCCTGATCGCTCTTACTTGGGTCCCTTCCCCCGAGCCCCAACCCAGTCCAGAACCCGCGAGTTTCGTTAGCTTCCTCGGCACCAACCTAGCCCTGGTCGCCATGCTCTCCTGCATCGCTTTGCTGACGAATCGCTGGAAACAAGCTTACGGAGAAGGTCTCACCGACGTGGCCATCGCCGCGTCACTTCTCGCCTTTACCTTCCGGTTGGCCCTCACCCAGTTCCACCAGCAACAGGAAATCGCCCAGCGCAAGGACGCACAAGAACTGCTGACTGCTTCCCACCAGAAAGTCGGTCGCTTGCTCGACGATGCCCACCGCCAAACGATCGAAATCACCCAGATCAGCGAACTCGGGAGCCTTCTCCAGGCCTGCACCTCCAGGGAAGAAGTCTTTCGCCTTATCCCGGAGCGCTTGCGGCGACTGTTTCCAGGCGCCTCCGGCTGCATCGCCCTGCTCAGCGCCTCCGGAAACCGCTCCGAGTCCGCCGCCGAGTGGGGGATCTCCCCAAGGAACCAGATCTTTTCTCCTGACCAATGCTGGGCCCTTCGCCGCGGATTAACCCATGCTCATCCCGGTGGCCGCTCCGAACCGCGTTGCTCTCACCTGCTCGGAGAGGGCCCCTCGGTCTGCATTCCTCTCGTCGCCAACGGCGACACCTTCGGGACGCTGTCCATCCAGCGAGACGATCCCCTCCCCCCCACTTCCGACCCAGACTCAGACGCTGACTCCATCATCTCTGCGCGCCGCCGCCAGCTCGCCGCCGCCGTCGCCGAAAACATCGCGCGCGCGGTTGCCAACCTTAACCTCCGTGAATCTCTCCGCCTGCAGGCCGTCCGCGACCCGCTCACCGGCCTTTACAACCGCCGCTACATGCAGGAGTTCCTCGATCGCGAACTCCACTCCGCACGCCGGAAAAACCGTCCCCTCGCCGTCATGATGCTCGATCTCGACCACTTCAAACGCTACAACGACAACTTCGGACACGCCGCCGGCGACTTGGCATTGGCCGCTGTCGGCGAGGCCCTTCTGCGCAGCGTCCGCGCCGACGATGTGGCCTGCCGCTACGGCGGCGAAGAATTCGCCCTCATCCTTCCCGAGTGTTCCCTGCGCCAGGCCACGGTGCGCGCTGAGGAGATCCGGAAGCGCGTCAAGGAATACCGCGCCCAGCGCGACCACCAGCCCGCGAATGCTCTCACCGTCTCGACCGGCGTCGCTGCCTTCGATGAAACTACCGATCGCGTCGATCTCCTCCTCAAGCTTGCCGAAGACGCTCTCTACCGAGCCAAGCTCGCGGGTCGCGATCGCGTTGTCGTCGCCCGCCCCGTAGCCGCTCTGCCCGAATCGGATTTCACCGAACCCGATCCCGTCACAACCGCCTCCACTCCAACCACCTAACAGGCTGCTGAAAAGTACTCTCCGCGATGCAGTCTCACCTCAGCCGCTAAAGAGGCTGCTGAAAAACTCCGGTTTCGTATCAGGGTATCGCTTCAGCGATACCGCAACTCTTTCGAAATCAGACGCCCCTTTAGGGGCTCAGGCAGCGAAATCGAGTTTTTCCGGAGCCCGCTAAGGGTTGCATGCTGGATTCGACCAGAGGCGTTCTATCGTCCCAAGCGTCCCTAAGCCGTCCCAAATCGGGAAGAGCCGCACCTGCCCTTCCGAGTCATCGGTCAAGTTTTTTGTTGATAACTGTAGTTTTTTTCGATATAGTCACGGCGCTTTCGGGCCCCATCTGAGCGGCGGGACGACCCCGGACTTCCCTACCTGTGCGACTCTCAGTCGCGATCAGTTCCCAGCCGCTCTGTTCCCCCGAAACGAAGGAGCC
>Ga0181530_10001703_pt1 | contig 27265 bp, 21 predicted proteins | sample PEATcosm2014_Bin_42_FD_119769 | JGI IMG/M metagenome (GOLD analysis project Ga0181530, IMG submission 119769) | Peatland microbial communities from MTU Mesocosm Facility, Houghton, MI, USA - PEATcosm2014_Bin10_60_metaG | ecosystem: Environmental > Terrestrial > Soil > Wetlands > Peat | place... | reverse complement strand
GATACTTTTTGTTGCCGGAAGCCGCCTTCGATGGGAAAGCCGCAACCCGCTGTCACATCAGCCTCAACAGTTCCTAAAAGGTCAGGCTGCGGGCAGGCCCAGGTTCAAGCCGCTGACAGCGCCTGCTCGATCCACAACGGATCGAGAATCGCGTCGCTGTGTCCCAATTTGCCTCTGTGCCGCACACAACGCGCCGGACTCTGCCATCGGGGCTATCCGGGCGGGTATTTCACGGGGCTGTGAGGGGATTTGCGGTCTTGCCTCTTGTGGTGAAAACTGATAGTCTGTTTCCAAAATTGAACAATTTGATCTAAAATCCAACCCAAAAACGTGGGTACGCCTATACAGTCATTTTTTATTCCTCAGAAAATCAGCGGGCTGCGACTCTCGAAGTTGCCGCTATCTGACTCCCTTTTTTCGGCGCTCAAGAAACTAAATGTTGCAACCTTCGCAGATTTAAGTGGCACGACCATTAAAGATTTTCGCAGTGTGAGCAATAGAGGATCAGCCCTTTTTTACGAGTTGAAGAACTTGACTCAGCGCGTAAGAAACGGTCAGTTTGACGAGGCTGGGCGACCCACGGCCTCGGCACTCAATTCATTTGGGTTGAAGACATCTCTCGCACCCCCTCCGATTCAGGCTGCCGCCGGGCAAGGCGGCCATCAATTACGATCCGATGAACGGATATTCATTCCCCAAGAAGCGCGAGGACGGCCTATTTCCAGTCTGCAGCTTTCTGCCCGGTTGCGGAATATATTTCGTTGGAAGTCCTTCTGCATATTGGGTGACCTGCAAGGTATTGCGTACGCTGAATTTGCGAAGTTCCGCAACTGTGGGCAGAAAACGGTCACAGAACTGCGCGAACTAGTGCGCATGATCCAGCGAGTCCCCCCCATCCCTCACGCTGGCAACGTCTCTCAGGAATCTGCCGAACCCTTTGCTGCTCTGGTTGGAGATTGTTTGAAGGTTCCGGCGAGCGTTCGAGATCTCAATTTTATCGATCTTCCAGTCTCGGTTCGTTTATCAAAGATACTAGCGAAACGAAAGGCAACTCGCCTAGGCGACTTGAATGAAGTTACTATAGGCGAATTAAAGGCGATTCGGAACTGTGGACAAACGACCATATCTGAGGTTGTAAACCTCATTGAAAAAGCAGCGTCCGGTGGATTCACATCGAGGATGGATCCTAATGTTGCCTGGTCGCCCGTTGACCTCGCGAGTTTTGTTGACACCCTTGTTGGAGAATTATCAACCCATCAGATTGAGGTTATGGATTTATACCTGTCTGGTGACAAAGGACGCCTGCCAACCCTCGAGGAGGTTGGGGTGAAGTTCGCAGTGACCCGCGAACGAATCAGGCAAATTCTTAAGAAAACGACCGAAAAACTCCGAAAAGCCGGCAGCCGACGGCTTAACGCATATTTGCTTCAGGTCGAAAGAGTCTGCCGCGAAAGAGTCAGTCCTCTGACTCCGGAACTCTTTGAGAAATGGCTTGGAGAGACGTCTCGCTCGTGCCGATTTCGGCCCGCGTTTTATGCTCGACTGTTGTGCGAATTGAACCCATCCATCCTAGCCTGCCATGGACGGCATAAAGCGTCTCGTCTTGAACGTGCGCTCGTCACCACCGCCTGCGAAGTCAATCGCCCTCTGCCCCTTTATGAATTTCAGTGGGAATTGAATGAGAGGTTTGGACCGCTCTTCGCAAGGAAAACACTGGACGACTTACGGCGATGTTTGGAACAAAGCCCGATATTTCTAAGAAATGCCGACGATGAATTCATCTTGGATATCCATGTAGACCAACTCGGTTTGGATGCTGATACGATCCGTGGAGCCTGCTCGAAATGCCTCTCCGAAACAAATGAAATCGTTGCATGCGATGATTTATTGGAGCGTTTGGAAACGAAAGGACAATCCTGCGAAAAACTCTCCGGTGACATTCTGGCCTGCTTGCTACGGGGCGACGTGAAATTCCAAGAACTTGGCCACAAGAGGTTCCGCATGAAAATATGCAACCATTAAGTAAACCCCAAAAAATACTGGCCGTGATGCTCGATCTCTGCAAAGGCGACCCAATGGCCCTGCAATACGAGGACATCGTGGTAGCCGCCTTTAAGCGCTATCCGGAAGATTTTCAATTACGAGGATACCCGATGTATCCCGATTCTTCCGACGTCCATAAGCCACTGTACGAAATGAAACAGCAAGGATTACTCAGGTCCGCCAACAAGACTTTTGAACTCACCGCTCGCGGATTAGAGGTTGCCGCAAAACTAATGCATTCCGAGAGCGAAACCAAAGACCGACTTACAAAGCTCGAAGAAAGCGAAATCAACAGGATCGTAAAAACGGCCTCTTTTACTCTCTTCCAGGACGGGCGAAAGGACTCAATCCTCGACTCTGATTTTTATGAATATTTAGGCGTGACTGTACGAACCTCACGAGCGAACTGCTTGGGCCGATTGAGTAATGTGGAACACGCGGTGGCAGCCTACGGGATGAAACGTGCTGACAATCTCTCCCACGTACTCCAAAAGCTGCATGAGTTCTTGCTCTTGAAATTCAATGGTGACATCCAACAAAGAAAATAATTATGTCAATCAAAGTTCAAAAATTCGTGATAGACGACGCTGTACTGGACCTGATCGGCAATGAGTTCAAATTTGACCATGCGAAGGGACTTGCCGAGTGGCTGAAAAATTCGTGTGACGCTTATCTGCGGGAGAAGACACCGGACGACCAACAGTTCATCATTGTGCGCCTGACGGAGGGGAGGCCGGGCCTCTTAACCCGTATCGAGTGTATTGATTTCGTCGGGATGGTAAAGAAGCAGATTGACGAGGCTTTCAAGCGATTTTTCGATCCACAAGCAGCCAAGAAAGGGGCCAAGGAATCGCAAATCAAGACTCTTGGCGGCCACGGCAACGGTGGGAAGTTTTACATGCGCCAGATGTTCAAGACGTCCAGAGCGATCACTTTTCGTGAGGCAAAGTTGAATGTCTTTGGGTTCAACACCAAGGGCGATTACGGTTTTGAGGAGGAATTCCAAGATAGGGAAATGTCTCTGCATGCGGCAATGGCATACGCTGGAATTGAAAACATCGAGTTGCCACCAGCTGTCAAGAAAGCCCTTGCGGAAGGTGAAACGGGATTCACGGTTGTTGTCGGTGAACAACCGGAGAAGGTGAAAGGAACTGCAAATAGGAACGGTCTTGTGGAGCGACTTGTTTTCCACGCGCAAGCGAGACGCCTTATTGAACGGAAGCCTATTTCTGTACTGCTTGATAAAGAAAACACCCCTTCACGGCTCACTGCGCCAAAGTTGTCCCCAAAGGAGGGATTTGAGAATACCATCGTCCATGAAATTCCTCACGAATTGGACTTCGATGGAAAAACCATTCAGTTCAAAAGCTCCATTTCTTCCTGGCCAGGCCGGTTGGTTTTGAAAACGTCCGCAGAGCCATTGCGCGGAACTCTTTCTACACTCAACACTATTGATTTCATTGGGGATGTAGGAGTCATTGGCACTTACCGCATTCATGAACTTGGACCGACAAGGTTTTCAGGCCAGGTTGAGTTTATATACGGAGAATGCGAATGCCCAATTCTCGAAGACCCCGATTACGACTCTGTTCGAAATGACCGCCAGAAGCTGCTCGAAAATGACCGCAGCCTTGCCTTGCTCGACTGGGTACGCACACAGGTGGAATTTCTGGCTGAAAAAATGGAGACAAAGAATGTCCAGGAAAAGAAAAAGCAGGACCTGAAAAACACGTCGCAACTGAATGAAATTCTGAACAAATGGAAGAACCGTTTCATGAGCAAAGTTTGGGCAGAAGTTTTCGCGGGCAAAGGTCCAGCCGGTGCAAGCGGAAGCGGGGCTGGAGAGAGTGGCGGAGTTGGCACCGGTGGTGGGGGAGGAGGTGGCGGTGGCTCAGATGGTGGGCAAGAAGGCGGTAGTGACAAGAAACGTAAACCGCGCTTCCCCCAGGTGCTCGTGTCCGGCCAGGATCACGACCCTTTGGACCCTCTGGCGACTGAACCTTTCTATTGCGACCCTCGCCAACCTACGGTTTATCAGCGCCCGAGAGATGTCGAAGCTGGGATTTATTGGATTAACACAGCCCGACCTTTGGCAGAAAAAATATTACATGAATACTCGGCTGACTCACCACGTTGGCGTGAATACCTTTTTCAGCGTTACGTAGACATCATTCTCAAGGAAGCGATTTATCAACTTGCACACGTCAAGACGAGCATTACGTCCGATGATGTAATTTTTTGCATGGATGATATTACCAAGAGAGTGCATGACCAAGCATCGGAAGACCTCAATTCGTTTTTGTTTGAGGAAGTCTTTGGAGCCAAATAGCCCAAATATGGAAAACGTCTTGACCGTAATCGACCTTTTCGCTGGAATCGGGGGTTTTTCGCTCGGGTTCGTCAACGCGTCCGACGCGGCATACCAATGCAGATTCGAGCTGCGGCTGCTCGTTGACTACGACCCAACTGCCATTTATACGTTCAAGAAGAATTTCCCCAATATTCCATTTTGGCCGAAGGATCTCATCAACGCGCAAGGAAGTGACATTTTGAAATTGGCTAAATTGAAAACTGGCGAACTTGATTTTCTTGTCGGTGGACCTCCGTGCCAGGGCTTTTCATCCAGCGGCAAACGTTGGCTGGAGGACAATCGGAACAGACTTATTTCCAGATTTATTGATCTGGCCCATCAGATTCGACCAAAGTGTGCTATTATTGAAAATGTCCCAATGGCGCTTTCCGCCTATGAGAGAATTTTCAGTGAGGAGATTCAAGAGACATTCAAAGGTTACATCGTGAAGGCAACCGTATTAAACGCATCGCAATTCGGAGTTCCACAGATACGAAGACGCGCCTTTATTGTGGCCTTACGGGATGACTTGGGGATCAGCCAATTCGGTTTTCCAAAAGGCGATTACGATCCGGTGGAGGTAGGTAACGATATGCACAAGAAAGCAAAATCGCACCAGCATTTTGTTTCGGTTGGGGAAGCGATAGGCGATTTACCGCCTTTGAAGGCGGGCCAAAGCGTGGATGGAGAGCCATACGCCAGACCAGCAGAAAGCAAATACCAAGAAGCTAGGCGCAAAGGGGCAATTGCTGTTTTTAACCACACAGCGCGTTCCCACTCGAAAGAATTCTTGAAAAAAATCGGTCCGATTCGCCCAGGAATGGGGAATTCCGATTTGCCGGACGGAGAACGATTTTCTGACAACTATTACAGCCAGGCCTATGCGCGCCTGCACGCCAAAGGAATCGGGTTCACCATCACGGCTAACTTCCGCAATCCCGGTTCAGGGAGGTTCACACATTACCGCGACAAGCGATCCATCACGGTCCGTGAAGCTGCTCGGTTGCAGTCCTTCGATGACCGATTCATCTTTCACGGTTCTGAAGCCGACCAAGAGCGACATGTCGGTAACGCCGTGCCACCGTTGCTATCTCAATCACTGGCCACACATTTTGGTTCTTTGGTCTCATCAGCATGAGACCAGGCCGACTAGACCGTGTTCGCCGTTGCCGCTATGTCTGACATTTTCAGCAAACAGAAGCGTTCGCAAGTGATGGCGCAGATTCATGGGCGTGGCAACAAATCAACGGAAATGCGCCTCATCGCCTTGATGCGCGCAGCGGGCATCACTGGCTGGCGCCGCACGCTCCGGCTTCCTGGCCGGCCGGATTTTGCTTTTGGCCAGCTACGCCTCGCCCTATTCGTTGACGGATGTTTCTGGCACGGCTGCCCGAAGTGCTACCGCCGCCCGGACTCAAACCGCAAATACTGGGATGCCAAAATCGCCAGAAATCGGGCACGCGATCGAGAAGTTAGAATCACTCTGCGCAGGTGCGGCTGGCGCGTCCTCCGCATATGGGAACATCAACTTAAGAATCACAACCGCTGCGTCCGCTCCATCAGAACTGCGATGTCAGCTTGTATGATGCGTTCAAAACGCAAGCAGTGAAGGGTTTTGGAAGAGGAGGGAATCCCGATTCATCGGGATTCGTTCCTGTTGAAAAAGTTCTCCGTATCTGCGTGAATCTGCGTCAATCTGCGGGCAAAGGGAAATCCAAAGCAGAAAGCAGAAAGCAGAAAGCAGGAATTCTAAATCCATGGAATCTGAGGAAATCCGTGGTTCAATGTCTTTGGCTGCGGCCTTGCGGCGCTGGGCTTCTGGCGCATTTTGGCGGCGGTTTCATCGGGTTGCATCTCGTGGATTTTTTTGGGCGGCGCGGCAGCACCGCCCTACCGGTAAGGAGGGGAATCTTCGCTCCTCAAAGAGGTCGCGCCTACGGGGCTTTTCTGTTTTTGGTCCGGCGTTCTACAAAGATACCGCGCCTATGGCGCTTGGGCGCCGACGCCAACAGGCTAATTTGAATTTTCCAATAATGTGATAACCGCAAAGAACACAAGGAACGCAGAGAAAAGGACTTATGGTGTTTCTTCTTTGCGATCTTTGCGTTCTTTGTGGTCAATCCAGCTTTGGGGGCGGCCTTGCGGCGCTGGGGTTTTGGCGCATTTTGGCGGGTGTTTCATTGGGTTGCATGTCGCGGGTTTTTTGGGGGGCGCGGCAGCAGCGCCCTGCCCTCTTAGCCGGGTGCTGGCGATCCCGTGGAAGGGCGTTGCCCGGCAAATTTTGCCCAGCAGCCTGCCATTCCGCAGGCTTCCTTACGGCTCCTTACGGGTCACCCGTGTAGCGGCATGTAGCAGGTGTGTAGCGGGTCGAAAAGCCCCGGTTCTCATAGGTAATGTAGCGGTGTAGCGGGTGTTACGCCGGTTTCCCCCCCGCGCAAAACTATGAACCACAATATGTTGTGGTGGGTGTCTCCTGCCGAGCCGGGGTTCCGTCTCGCAAACGGCTCGGCAGGAGGCTCGCCCTACCGAAGTGTGAAATATGCGGGCTAACGGCTTAACGGCTCCAGACCGCTGGAGACGGCTAGTCGCTGAGGGCGACGAAGTCGCGGCTCGGCGGGAGCATGGCCCTGCCGTTCCCCCGGCTCGGCACCGCCCTACCGGTATGAAGGGAAGGTCTCCCTGGCTTCGCAAAGTTTTGTCGCAGTGGCGGCGCTTTGCGCCGGGGCGGGGCCGGAGGCTCGACGCTGCACCAATGGAGGGCATGTCAAAGCGGTTGTTGACTAAGGCGGCGGGGATGGGTAGCTTGGAAGTGATGAAACTCTCTGTTCGCGGCGAATATGCGTTGCGCGCGCTCCTGGTGCTGAGCCTTCACTACGGGGAAGGGGTCGTGTCCATCAAGACGATTTCCGAGGAGCAGAGGATTCCACGGAAGTTTCTGGAGCAGATTCTCAATGATCTCAAAGGGCTGGGGGCGGTGGAAAGCACGCGCGGCGCGCGGGGCGGCTATCGCCTGGCCCGGCCGCCGGAGAACATCACGCTGGCTTCGATTGTGCGGCATGTGGAGGGGGCGATGGCGCCGGTGGGGTGCGTGAGCGAGCGCTTTTACGAGCGCTGCACCTGCCCCGATGAGGCGCGATGCCCCATCCGCGATGTGATGAAGGAAGCGCGCGAGGCGGTGGTCCGGATCATGGAGCGGGTGACGCTGGCGGAGTTGCGCGACCGGGCGCGGCGTCTGCAGAAACCGGGGCGGAAAGTGGCGGATTTCGTGATTTAGCTGGTGATACTACACTGTAATGCTTCGCGGCTGTGCGGGGGCGGCAACCCGGTGGCTTTATGGGAGTTATCGGCTAATTCGCGCCGTGGGGGGCCAGCGCCTCGGTGACGGCGGCGTCAACCTCCGGGCCGCGCAGATCGCGCGCCATGATTTTGCCGTCCGGCCCGATGAGGAAAATCTCCGGGATGCCTTCCACGCCGTATTGGTCGGGCACGGGGGATTTTTGCCATTCGCCCAGGAATCCCTGGATCCACTTGATGTCGTTCTTCTTGGCAAAGTCAATGGGCTGCGCAACTTGCGCGTCCACGCTCAGGCTGACCATGGCGAAACGCGGGTCTTTGGAATGTTTGTCGTACACGGCTTTCAGATTGGGCATCTCCGCCACGCACGGGCCGCACCAGGTTGCCCAGAAATCCATCAGCACGTATTTGCCGCGGAAGTCGGCCAGCTTCAAGGGTTGGCCGTCCGTCGTGACCGTCTCGAACAGGGGGGCGGTGTCGCCGGGGCGCAGGGCGAGCATCTGCTGGAGGGCGATGACGCCCAGATTCAACTGGGGTTCATCGTCGCCGGCCAAGTCCGCGCCGTTCGGAATTGATTTGACAGTGATGTTGGTGGACAGGGAGGCGAGCTTGCCGCCGCCCAGTTCGAGGGCTTCGCGCAATTGCACGCGAAGCTCGTATTTTCCGGGGGGAACATCCTCGAAGGCGAACGAGCCGTCCGGCCGGGCCATGGCGGTGAAGGTGTGCTGCTCGCGCTGCCAGACCTTGCCGGCGGCGGATTTCAAGAACTGGTTCAGCCATTTTTGCTTCGCGGCGTCATCGCCGGCATTGGGAATGTCCGGTTCGGGAGGCGAGGCGGTCAGCACAATGGCCTGTCCGGCCTGCCAGTTGATTCGTTCGCTGTAACCGGGCACGGTCAGACGCCCGGCCACTTCTGAGAGGACGCCTTTTTCCATCGGGATGTCCTCCCGCTGGTCGCCGTCGCCGGGAGACTTGGCTTCCGTGGTGACGGACAGGAAGCCGGGCCGGCGAAATTCCAGGCTGAAGGAAGTGACTTTTGGGTCCACTTCCACCATGTACTCCCCAGTCGGGCTGGACACCTCTTTCTCAGCGTGCGTCGTGCCCGTGTCGGTGGTGAGATAGACGGTGAGGGTGAATTTTTCCAGGGGCGCATGGCTGGCGGCATCGAGGACCCTTCCCTCGACGTCGGTTTTGCCGTTGGGCTTGCGGACGGTGATGGTTTGTTCGGTGCCGTCGGCCACGAGCGCCGACTCGGACAGGAGATTGTAGCCGTTGGCGGTGATGAGGTAGGGATGTTCGCCGGACGGGGCGGCGTCCCACTCAAAGCGGCCCTCGCTGTCGGTGAAGGTGCTCCAATCATACTCGAGCGGTTCCAAATTCACGCGGTCCAATTGCACGCCGGCCCCGGCCACCGGATTGCCGGCTTCATCCAGCACCCGGCCCTTGAAGATTCTGCCGGGCGCCATTTCCACTTTCAGTTCGGGCATGGAATTGCTGATGGAAAGGTCGAGGGTTTGCGGCTCCAGCCCCTTGGCCTGCAACGTGAGCGTCATGTCGCCGGGCAGCAGGTTGGGGATTTTGAACCGGCCGTCGCTGTCGGTTTCCAGAACGGCGGCCCGGTTGCGCCACTCGTGGTTGCGGGTGATGACCGCGCCGGGCACCGGCCTGCCCTTGCTATCAACAATAATACCCGACACCGTTGCGCCGTGGCCCACCACCATCAGCGCCTTGCCCGCCAGATAATCGGCGGCGGGCAGGCGCACCACATCTTCCCCGCCCGCGGTGGAACCTTCGCAGCCAAAGGTGACGGGGAGGAAATCGGGCTGGATGACGCGGAACAGCAGGCTGGTAAAATCCTGCGGGACTTGATCGCACTGCCATCGGCCATTGTCGTCGGTTCGCTTGACAATAAAATTGGGCGCGACGATGCTCCGTTCGCGATCCGCCGGGCTGGCGGGATTGATGCCGGAGAAGCGGATGATGGCGTTGGCCAGCGGCTGGCCGTCCGGGCCTTTGAGCACGCCGCCGATGCCGGCCCCTTTCTCCATCTTAATGGTGTATTCGGCGGGGATGTCCTCGATCTTGTCCCCGCGGGATGCGGCCCAGGTGATGGTTTTGCCCACGTAACCGTCCTTGGAGATGGTGATAAGGTAGCTGAAATCGTTGGTCGTTGGCTTGGGCATGGCAAAGGAACAACTGCCCGCGGCGTCGGTCAGGAGACTGTTTCTGACCCATTTGACCTGGACTTTGACCCCCGGCACCGGGGCGGCCGTTACGGAATCGAGCACGCGGAAGCGCATCGAGGCGCTGTTGGTGTCGGTAGCGGCGGCGGGGGCGGGCGGGCCGATCATCGGGGCCGGCGGGGCTTGGGCTGTGGCGCCGGGGAGCGCGGCGCAGAGGAACGTCGCGGCCACGATGGTCGCACGGGCTGGTTTGCTCAGTGTTAATTTGATATTCATAGGACACGCTGGCCTGATTCTAAATATGCCCCTTTGCCGGAGACTTGCAACCGGGAAAAGCTCGCCGGGGCCGCTGGGCGCATCTTTTTGGGCAACGTCTCCTAATCTTAATCTTAATCTCTTCCTCTTTACGATGGAGATTGAGATTAAGATTAAGAGGGGAACCCAAAAATGTGAAATGCACCCGCAAGGAAGTCGCCCGGATGTTTATCCTTGAACTTTGCCCCCGCCCGCCGCTTACTGGCGCAACGTTTTTTGCGCCCGATGAACCACGACCTCCTTGCCAAAGCCAAGTCCCTCGGTTTTTCCGACCGCCAGATCGCCCATCTCACCGGCCAGTCCGAGGACGCCGTCCGCGCCTTGCGCAAGGCATCCGGCCTCGTGCCCAGCTATCGGCTGGTGGACACCTGCGCCGCGGAGTTCGAGGCCTATACCCCTTACTATTACTCGACCTACGATTGCGGCGATGACGAAACCATCCCCGGCGCAAAACGCAAGGTCATGATCCTGGGCGGCGGCCCCAACCGCATCGGCCAGGGCATCGAGTTCGATTACTGCTGCGTCCACGCCGCCTTCGCCTTAAAGGAGGACGGCTTTGAAACCCTGATGGTCAATTCCAACCCGGAAACCGTCTCCACCGATTACGACACCAGCGACAAACTTTACTTCGAACCGCTCACGCTGGAAGACGTGCTGAACATCTACGAGCGCGAGAAATGCTGGGGCGCCATCGCCCAGTTCGGCGGCCAGACCCCGTTGAACCTCGCGCTGGCCCTGCAAAAGAACGGCGTCAACATCATCGGCACCTCGCCCCAGGGCATCGAGATCGCCGAGGACCGCAAGCTCTTCTCCGCGATGCTCGACAAGCTGCGCATCCCGCAGCCGCCCAACGGCCTGGCCACCAACCAGTCCGAAGCCCTCCTCGCCGCCCATAAACTCGGCTACCCCGTCCTCGTCCGCCCCTCCTTCGTCCTCGGCGGACGCGCCATGCAGATCGTCTTTTCCGACGCGGAACTGGACCATTACATGCGGTTCGCCGTCGAGGCCTCCCCGGAACGGCCAGTCCTGGTGGACAAATTCCTGGAAGACGCGACGGAGGTGGATGTGGATTGCATTGCCGATGTCGGCCAATTCAGCGATCCGCAAGGCGGCAACGTCGTCGTCGGCGGTTTCCTGGAGCACATCGAATTTGCCGGCGTTCATTCCGGCGACGCGGCCATGGTGCTGCCCCCCCACACCCTTTCCAAAGAGGTCATCCAGACCATGCGCCAATACACCCACGCCATGGCCCGCGAACTCCGCGTCATCGGCCTCATGAACGCCCAATACGCCGTCAAGGGCGACACCGTCTATGTCCTGGAAGTCAACCCGCGCGCCTCGCGCACCATCCCCTTCGTCAGCAAAGCCATCGGCGTCCCGCTGGCCAAGCTCGCCGCCAAAGTCATGGCCGGCAAGACGCTGGCCCAACTGGGTTTCACCCGCGAAATCTGGACCGATTACTGGGCCGTCAAGGAATCCGTTTTCCCCTTCAACCGCTTTCTCGGCCAGGACATTTTGCTCTCCCCGGAAATGCGGTCCACCGGCGAAGTCATGGGCCTGGACGCCGACCTGGGCATTGCCTACGCCAAATCCCAGATGGCCGCCAACGCCCCCCTTCCCCTGAGCGGCCGCGTTTTCATCAGCGTCAACGACGCCGACAAACCCCGCGTCGCCGCCGTGGCCAAGGAATTTGTGGACTTGGGATTTGAAATCGTTTCCACCGCCGGCACGGCCAAGGTTCTCGAAGACGCCGGCCTGAAAGTCGCCCGCGTACACAAACTGGCCGAGGGCCGGCCCAACACCCTGGACCTCCTGAAAAACCGCGACATCCAGCTCGTCATCAACACCCCCACCGGCCAGACCCCGCGCGCCGACGAAGTGAAAATCCGCACCACCGCCGTCTATACCGGCACGAGCATCATGACCACGTTAAGCGGCGCCCGCGCCGCCGCCCTCGCCATCGCCGCGCTCAAGAAAAACGGCTACAGCGTCAAGACCCTGCAGGAATACCATTGAAGACAATTGCGGATTGCGGATTGCGGATTGCGGATTGGGGAGGGCGACCGTCCCGGTCGCCGCAGCCGGCGTCCCGCCGGGTGCTTTCAGAGGGGGGAGTTTTCGGCCAGAGGCCGAAAACGGCGGGCGAGACGCCCGCGCTTCCCGAAAATCCGCCTTTGAGGGAATGAGTGGTTTTGAACAGAGATAACAGAGATGAAAAGTCCATTGTCTCCATCTCCGTTTCCTCTGTTTTCTCGTGTTCAAAAATCCCCAATCCGCAATCCGGGGTGGAAAGGAGGAACCGCGGATGGACACGTTCTGTTACAATTCTGTGATAACAGATTCGTATGAACCCATGAACCGTTTTGCACTTTTCCGCCGATTTTCCTTGCATTAGGGATCGAAATACCGGAAAATGTGCTCCAAGAACGGGTATTTAAGTGGACACGCGTGGTAACAGTATGGCGGGTTTGGCTATGGCAGGATCGTCCAGATCGGAGGGTCGGGACGTGTCAGGGAGGTTCTTTCTTCACATCTTCCAAGTCGCACATCCGCTTTCTCCACCTCCTGGTTGCAGCGTCGAGCCTGTGGCTCGACCTCTGGATATCCAGCACGCGCATCCGCTTTATCCACCGACACTAAAAGGACACTCATGTCAACAACCAATGGAAAAAGCCGGGTTCTGATTGCGGACGACGAGCCGGGGATCTGTGACTTGATCTCCCGCTTGTTGGAGAAGGAAGGCCTGGTCCCGCTGGTGGCGCAGGATGGAAAGACGGCGCTGCAACAACTCCGCGCCGCGTCGCCCGACGTGATGATAGTGAACCTCAAATTGCCGGATTTCGACGGGCTGGAAATCCTGCGCCAAGCCAGAGCTTTGGACGAGGATCTGCCGGTGGTGATCTTGACCGCCCATGCCGAAGTCCACGGGGCAGTCGAGGCGATGCGGGCCGACGCTTTCGATTACCTGGCCACACCTTACGACCATCAGGAACTGCTCGGAGTGGTTCGCCGCGCTTTGGCCCAGCGCCAACTGCGGCGCCAGAGCAAACAGCTCGCCTGCCAGACCTCCGCCAGCCACGACCTGACCGAGATCATGGGACCCAGCGACGCCATCGGGCGGCTGATTGGCGACCTGAACCGCGTCGCCAAATCCAACTTCAGCGTCGTCATCATCGGCGAAACCGGCTCCGGCAAGGAGGTCGTGGCGCAAGCCATCCATGCCAGCGGCCCGCGCGCCAAAGGCCCCTTTGTCCCGGTGGACGCCGGCGCCATCCCCGAAAGCCTCTTTGAGGCGGAATTGTTCGGGCATGAAAAAGGCGCGTTCACCGGCGCGGCCGGCCGCAGGGCGGGCCGGTTTGAACAGGCCAACGGCGGCACGCTGTTTCTGGACGAAATCCTCAACATGCCCCTCATCGCGCAGGCCAAAGTGCTGCGCGCCCTGCAAGAGAAATCCTTTTGCCGCGTCGGCGGCACCCAGCCCATCCAAATTGACGTGCGGGTGCTGGCGGCGGGCAACCAGGACTTGGAGGCGGAGGTGTTGGCGGGGCGGATGCGCCCGGACTTGTTCTACCGGCTCAACGAGTTCACGCTCCGGGTCCCGCCGCTGCGCGAGCGCAAGGAGGACTTGATTTACCTGGCAAAGCGGTTCCTCGACTTGACCAATCAGGAACTGCAAAAAGCGGTGCTCGGTTTTTCCGAGCCGGCCATCCGCACCCTCCTCAATCATCCCTGGCCGGGAAATGTCCGCCAACTCCGCTCCACCATCCGGCGGGCGGTGCTCCTGGCCGACGAGGAGGTCACCGAACAGCATCTGGATATTCTCCAGGACAACAGAGAGGCTTGGTGGCGCGCGGTCTCCCCCGTCAAGGCCCAGGCCGCCTTCGCCACCGGCCTTTCCCTCAAGGAAATCGTCGCCCAAAGCAAGACCGTCGTCGAGCGCGAGGTCTTGTCCCAAACCTTGCGCCAGACCGGCGGCAACAAAGCCAAGGCCGCCCGCCTCCTCCAGGTGGACTACAAGACCGTTCAGTCCAAAATCAAACAATACAAGATTGGCGCAAAAGAGGAAAACAGGACAGGAGCGGAACCCTGACCGGACGCGGCTGAGGGCCCATGCGAAAACAAGTTCCGATAATCAGGCGTAATTCAAATATAATCAGCCTGGCGGCCTGAAAGCGCATTCCTTGCAGCGAATTGACAATTGGTCATTGAAAATTTGTTATTTGCAATCCAAGGTCCACCGGTACGACACTGCAGGAAGCCTCGCCCTGCCTTGCTGGACCGGGAGGAGCCGCCATTTTCCTTCCCTTTGCGGAAGCGGGCGTTAAGTTTTGAAGGGTATGAAGATTGAATTTGATTCGATTGAATCGGTGCTGAATGACTTGCGCAAGGGACGGATGGTGGTGGTGGTGGATGATGCGGATCGCGAGAATGAAGGCGACTTGATCATGGCCGCCGAGCGAGTCACTCCGGCGGCGATCAATTTCATGGCCAAGCACGGGCGCGGCCTCATCTGCGTGCCAACCACTTACGAACGGCTCAAGCAACTGGGTATTGAAGAAATGGTCCAGAAGAGCGCCGACAGTTTTCGCACGGATTTCCAGGTGAGCGTGGACGCCGCGCAGGGCGTCACGACGGGCATCAGCGCGGCGGACCGCGCGCGCACCATCAACGTGATGGCCGGCCCGACGGCGGTGCCCGACGATTTGGTGCAGCCCGGCCACGTCTTCCCCCTGCGGGCCAAGCCGGGCGGCGTGCTGCAGCGGGCCGGCCACACGGAAGCCACGGTGGACCTGGTGAAATTGGCCGGGGCGCGGCCCATGGGGGTCTGCTGCGAGATCATGAGCGATGACGGCTCGATGGCCCGGTTGCCGGAGTTGAAACAGTTTTCCCGCGCCCACAGGCTCAAGATTTGCACCGTCGAAGACTTGATCCAGTACCGGCGGGCGCGGGAGAAATTGGTGCAGCGCCTGGAAGTGGTGAAGCTGCCGACGGCTTACGGGGATTTTGATTTGCATCTGTATGTTTCCCAGACCGACGGCCAGCACCACCTGGCGCTGGTGTGCGGGCAGGTGGCGGGCCGGGAAAATGTGCTGGTGCGCGTGCATAGCGAATGTTTGACAGGGGATGTTTTCGGCTCGCGGCGGTGCGATTGCGGGCCGCAGCTCCACCAGGCGATGCGGCAGATCGCGGAAGCGGGGCGCGGGGTGATTGTCTATATGCGGCAGGAGGGACGGGGCATCGGTTTGGCCTCCAAGATCAAGGCCTACAAATTGCAGGAGCGCGGTTACGACACGGTGGAGGCCAATCTCAAACTGGGCTACGGGCAGGACCTGCGCGAGTATGGCTTGGGGGCGCAAATCATGGTGGACCTCGGTTTGAAAACCATCCGTCTGCTGACCAACAACCCCAAGAAAGTCGTCGGCCTGGAAGGCTACGGCCTGGAAATAGTCGAGCAGCTTCCGATCAAGGCGGGCGCCAACCGGCACAACCGGAAGTATCTCCGCACCAAGCGGGACAAGCTGGGCCATTTATTGTGATTTTTTATGTTGACACCGGTGAGAATTAGAAAATGGAGCGCGCAGAGCAGCGCGTTTGCCATTGTCGCCTCGCGTTACAACGCCCGTTACGTGGACGGGATGCTCATCGCCGCCGTGCGCGAACTCAAGCGGGCGCGCGCGCAATCCATCAAGGTCGTGCGGGTGCCGGGCGCGTATGAGATTCCGGTGGTCGTGGCGCGGCTGCTGCGGGGACGGCAGGCGTGGGCGGGGATCATCTGCCTGGGCGTGATCATACGAGGGGAGACGGTTCACGCGCAGTTGATTGGCGAGGCGGTGAGCGCGTCGCTGGCGCGGCTGCAAATCGAGCACGGCGCGCCGGTGATTCACGAGGTCCTTTTGCTGGAAAACGAGGCGCAGGCCCGGGCGCGCTGCCTGGGCAAGACCCATAATCGCGGCGCCGAGGCGGCCCAGACGGCGCTGGAAATGGGGCGCGTCCTCGCTTCGCTCGAGTGATGGGGTGGTGGAGTGATGGCTGGCTGAACTGCCGCCTTCCCATTACTCCATTACTCCATTACTCCATCACTCCGTTTGGTCCTTCCCCGCCGCCGTCTTCGCCTTCTTGCGTTTTGCCTTGACGGGCTTGGCGGCCGGCTTGGCGGCGGGTTTGGCCGGGGCGGGAGCGGCTTCCACGGGTTGGGGCGGCGTCTCGGGGGGCAGGTAGAGGTAACGACCGCAAGTCTCGCACATTTGAATGTCCTCGCCGTGCAGGAGGGTGTTGATGGCGCCGATGGGGATGCGCATGTGGCAGCCGGTGCAGACCTGATTGCGCACAATGGCGACGCCTTTCTTGCCCCGGACAGCCAGGCGGTCGTAGTGCTCAAGGATGGGCAGCGGAATCTTTTTGCGCAGTTGGGAAATCGCCGCTTCCGCAGTGCTGCCGCCGGGGCTGTCAAACTGAAGTTCCTGAAGCTTGAGCAGATTGCGGAAGAGTTCTTTCATGGGGCTTTTGTCGGGCGGAGGAGTGATTCTTGGCAGGGGAGCGGGGACCGGCAGTGGAAAAAAAGAACCGACGCCGGGTTCCTCCAACCGTTCGGCGCCGATTCGCGTATTCATATTATTTGAATTATATGAATGGGTTCGGATCAGGTCAATGCTGTTTCTTGCCTTGTCGTTTGGCGCCTTTTTGCGCTGACGGCGCGGCGGCCGGGGCGCTTGCGGATTGGGGTTGGGGTTGCTTTTGGGCATCGCCACAGCCACAAGAGGCGGCTTTGCAGTCGCTGGCGGCGGGGGCGGCGGTCATGGGGATCGGAGTGTTTGCGGGTTCGCTCATAGTAGTAATATCGTTTTTGTTTGTTGGCTGCAAGGATACGCAGTCAGGAGGCCTTTTCGCAAGAGATATGCCACATCGGTTTTGCGGGGGGAAAAGGAGGGCAAGGCATTGCGTTGTAACCAGATGCAAAGAAGGGGCGGGATCGCGCCGGGCCTGCGAGAGTTCGCAACTTGGCAATTCTCGAAGGCGAACTGCGAATTCTCGTCCTTTTTGGGTTGCGTCCCATCATCCCAACCCCCATCATTCCAGCCGGTTGGAGCGAAAGACCTGTCTTTGACGATCCGAGTTGGAAAAACATGAAAAGAATGTCCCTCATTGTTCTTGCATTATTGGCCGCTTCTTGCCAGTCGAACAACTTTTACAAGAGAGAGGTTCCGCGGCTGGAGGGTTGGAGCGAAACCAGGCTGGTCGGGAAATTCGGCTCCCCGGTGAGGGTTGGCACGAACACGGTGGCGGAGTATGCCCATGACCCTGAAGCTTGGAGGCCCCCGACCCCGCAGGTGCTGACCATGTTCCCCACCAATGTTGAAGCCAATTTGAAGGTGCCGATCAGAGCCCTGTCCTGGCAACAAGGCAGAATCATGGTCACGGCGTTTCTGCGCGAGAAAGAAGGCCATTGGATTACCCTTTATGCCGAAGAATGGAACATGGACACGATGGAATAGGCCATGCCCCGCGCGGAAGCCGGGGCGCGCCGCCGGAGCATTTACTCTCACGGAACTGCTGGTCGTCATCCTGGTCATCGCCATTTTGGCCGCGCTGCTGCTGCCTGTGGTGTCAAGAGCAAAATTGAAGGCGCTTCAGACTCAATGTCTGGGCAATCTCAAACAGATGGCCCAAGCATACACAATGTATCTAAGCGACTCCCATGATACCAGCTTTCCTTACGATACTATAACCGGGAACAATCTCCTTTGGATGGGACGGCTGATAGATTATCAGGCCCGCGTGGATGCCGTGCGGATATGTCCCGCAGCCAGCAATACAAACGCCACGGAGAGGTTTGGAACAGCCGACAAAGCCTGGCACCACGATTCAAAAAACCCCTCCAAGCGCTGGTACGGCAGCTATACCTTGAACGGCTGGCTCTATTCCAATCTGACCAATAAGAGCGGCGCCATGCCCGTCCAAGACCAAGACAAGGTCTTCCAGAAGGTCTCCAGTGTGCCCATGCCGTCCCAAACTCCGGTGTTCGCGGACAGCATCTACCTTGATTGCTGGCCGAGAACCAACAACCGCCCGCCGGCCAACCTGTATTACAGCAGCCCAGGAGGCGGTTTTAGCGGCGGACTGTCACGAATGGTGATTGACCGTCATGGCGGCATTCCCGCCGGCAACGCCCCCACCAATGTGAATACGGCGCAAACACTGCCCGGGGCCATCAACGCAGCCTGCGTTGATGGCCATGTGGAATTGTCGAAGCTCGAAAACCTCTGGAATTTCTATTGGAACCAGACCTGGGACCCGCCAAATCCGCGCCCGTTTTGATTTGTTTACGGTCGCGGCTTCATAGCCCGCAAAAGGGGCGGGCGCGGTGAGCAAGTCCGGCCAAGAGGTTGGCAACAAATGGTGAGTGTTGGGCTGTTGACGGGGTAGCGTTGGGTGTATGATGGATGGTGGTGGAACCGCCGCAAATTATGACCAGACGTTGCCGACAGCGCCCGCGCCGGCAAACCGCCAGCCAATGACCATGCAACTGGCGCCCGATTATGAACCGGAGTTCGATTCGTTGAGGGATCTCCTGCTGGAGATCGCTCCGGAGCGGTCTGTGGATCATTTGTTGCGCAAGGTGGTTCAAAGGCTCGCGCAACGGCCTCATGCCGTGCTGGCGCGGCTTTGGTTGTTCGACAAGGGGGATCTGTGCGCCGCCTGCCCCATGCGTCCCAGGTGCCCGGATCAAACGCGCTGCCTGCACCTGGTCGCCAGCGCCGAGTCTGCGGCGGGCGGGGCCGGCGGGGAGGCGCGGGAAACGGAGCGGGAACTGCGGCGGATTCCGGCCGGCGTGGGCGCGATTGGGCGCATTGCCGCGAGCGGCCAGCCCATTGTCAGCGACAATCCCGACGTGGAGGTGGACGGGTTCGGCGAGCGGGGCTGGGCGATGCGCCAGGGGATTCGCGGATTCGGCGCGCAGCCGATTATTTTTCAGAACGAAGTCCTCGGCGTGATCGCGCAGTTCAACCGCATTCCGACTCCGGACCAGTCCCCCGCCTGGCTGCGGATTTTCGCCGATCACATCGCCGCCGCCATCGTCAACGCGCGCGCTTATGAGGAAATCGAGCAACTCAAAGCGCAATTGGAAATGGAGAACACGTTCCTCCAGGAGGAGGTCCAGGAGGCCAGGGCGCTGGGCGAAATGGTGGGGCAAAGCGCGCCCTTGAAGCGCCTGTTGCGCCAGGTGGAAATGGTGGCGCGGACCGACGCCACGGTGCTGATCCTGGGCGAATCCGGCACGGGCAAGGAGCTGATCGCGCGCGAGATTCACAAGAACAGCCGGCGCAGCCATCGGCCCTTGATCCGCGTCAATTGCGCTTCCATTCCCAGGGAGCTTTACGAGAGCGAGTTCTTCGGGCATATCAAAGGCGCCTTTACCGGAGCGGTCAAGGATCGCGCCGGCCGATTCGAGGCGGCCCACGGCGGCACTTTGTTCCTGGATGAAGTGGGCGAAATCCCATTGGAACTGCAGAGCAAGCTGCTCCGGGTTTTGCAGGAAGGCCAATATGAGCGAGTCGGCGAAGAGCGGACCCGCACGGTGGACGTGCGCATCATTGCCGCCAGCAACCGCGACCTTCCCACCGATGTGGAAGCGGGGCGCTTTCGCCAGGACCTTTATTATCGCCTCAATGTTTTCCCAATGAAAGTGGCCCCGTTGCGCGAGCGCAAGGAGGACATCCCCCTGCTGGCGGCCCATTTCCTGGAGAAAGCCATTCGCAAACTCAAGCTCCCGCCGGCCCGGCTCACTCAGGCCCACATCGCCCGCTTCCAGAGCTATCATTGGCCGGGCAACGTGCGCGAATTGCAGAACATGATCGAACGCGCCTTGATTCTCGCCCAAAATGGTGTGCTCTGGTTTGATCTCCCGGATCACCCGGATACCCCGGCCCCCGCTCCGGTCGGGCCGCCCGCCGGCGAGGGCGCGGAGCCGGCCATTCTGAGCGACATCGAGCTGCGGCAGCGCGAGCGCGACAACACGCTTGCCGCCCTGCGCAAGACCGGCTGGAAAATTCACGGGCCGGGCGGCACGGGCGAACTGCTCGGCCTCAAGCCCACCACCTTGATTTCCCGGATCAAGAAACTGGGACTCAAAAAGCCTTAGCGGGCTTCCAGTTTGAGTTCTGACTCCACAGCCAGAGCCTTGCCGACCTGAAGTGTCCGCTGGCGAATCCTCTGAATTGCCGAATTCAGCTTGGACTCCATGTCCCAGATGATCAGGTCTGCTATGGCCCTCTGCGGCAGGGGAAGTGTCTTTACGCTGAGTTTGAGGTTCTTTAGATCCGTCCCAATCGCCTTGAATTGGAGGTTCAAGTCTTTGCAGGTTTGATGAGCATCCGCCTTCGGCACGGCGGCGGGCGCCTGAACCGCGATGAGCGCATTTTGAAGCTCCTTGAGTTTCAGCAAGTAAGAACCGGCGTCCGTCAAGGCGAAGATCGCCTGGCCCAGGACATGGCTGAGAGGCGAATTGGGTTCCTTTCCATTAAGCTGGTTGGTGCGTTCCTTGCCGGCTTTCCGCATCAACGCGTCTGCTTTTTGAACGAGCTGATCTATGGCGAGATTGGATTGATCGAGTCCTTTATGATTCAGTTCCGACCCCGTGATATTATCGAGAATCTGGTCCAGCGTGGGAGCTTTTTGAGTCTTTTGAGGACGACTGCTTTCATCTGGCGCCGGCTTGGCCTGAGACGCTCCCGCCGCGCCCGCCAAGACAAGAAGAATGGAAATCATGGGAACTTGCTTCTTGACGCAACGCCGGCCAATTGCCGCCATGCGCGTGAAGGAGAATTGCTTTTTCGCAATCATGCTGACTGTGCAAGATGCCAGGAGAGGAGGATGGTGTCAAGGGCGCGTTTTCCGCGGCGTTTTCCGCGGAGATTTCACTGCCTTTGGTTTCGCCTCCAATCCAATTGGCGTCCAACAACGCCAAAATGCCGGTGTGCCGCTGGACCGAAACCGGCCATGATACGAGCGGCCTAATTGCGTGGCGGCGCGGGAAGCGCCATCGGCGCGACATATTTGTAGAATCAAACCGATACAGATTTTCAAGCTCCGTCAGGAGCGGCATCTTCAATCGCCCAATATGCCGCCCCTACGGGGCTTGCGTGTCTTGGTTCCCCGGTTCTACAAAGATGTCGCGCCTACGGCGCTTTGCCGCAGGACGAGAAACCGCAGTCCGGTTGCGAGATGTTGCAACCTGCGAATCTTCGCAAACCCCCGGCAGACCGGCCGCCCTTGCGCATGGCCTTATCCGCCAGCAACTTAGCGATTCGCATCCTGTTGGCACACAGATTGATAAACAGGGTGATATGATGTCAGCCGGCCATTGCCGTTGAGAGAACTGAACCCGTTATGTTGCGTCTGTATCCCGTCGAGCCAAATCAGATCGGCAAAGAATTGCAGGAAATGTTCGAGAGAGGCCGCCCCGCCCTTCAGGCAATCCCCAACTTCCTCCGAATTCTGGCCAACTCTCCCGCGGCTGCGCTGGCCTTCCTGCGGGCCGAAGGCGCGCTCGCCCAGGGCCGGCTTTCGGGACGGCAGCGCGAACAGATCGCCCTGGCTGTGGCGGAAATCAACGGCTCCAAGTATTGCCTTCTGGCTCATGCGGCCGCCGGCGGCAATGCCGGCTTGAGCGCGGAGGAAATTCAATCCGCGCGCCGGGCCGCCGCGCCGGACGCAAAAGCCGCCCGGATGTTGCGTTTCACCCAGTCCCTCGTTCTGCAACGCGGGGAAATCAGCGATGACGACCTGTGCGCCTTGCGCCAAGCGGGCTTTTCCGACGCCGAAGTGGTTGAGATCGTTGCGAACATCGCCCTGAATATCTTCACCAACTACTTGAACATCCTCTCCAAGACGCAAGCCGATTCCCCCGCCGCCTCCACGGCAGGGCAAGACTCTGTCGAGCCGTGACTCGATTGCGGATTGCGGATTGCGGATTGCGGATTTGAGCCGCAGATGATCGCGTAGGAACGCGGATAAGGAGACAGCATTCACATCCGTGTCCATCCGTGCCCATCCGTGGTTCGTCTTTTCCTCCGCGGATTGCGGATTTCCGATTTCCGATTCCTGCTTTCTGCTTTTCCATTGCGGTTTGCGGAGCGCGTTCGTCCCGACCGCTGCGTTCGGCGTCCCGCCGAACGCTCAATGGGTTCGTTTTAGCGGGTGCTGGAATCATCAAAATTTCCATAAGTTCCTCATTACCAATCACTTCCGACTCTTTCATTTTGGGTTCGTTTTGCAAAAATGCCGTTCTTGGCTCCCACGTCCTTTTCCGGCCGAGGGGAGGAAGAAGAAGATGCCTATGCCCGCAGACGACGCAGATAGACGCACATGGAGGATTCCGCCTTTTCATATCCCCCTGAACATTTCGTTCAATCATGCCCGCAAGAATATACCTCTGCTCATAATATGTCAATGGCACAATATGATAAAAGACATTTTTCCTTTCCGGTTGGGGCAAGCCCCCGACAAATCCGGCTTGCGTGACGCGGCGGCGGCTTTTTCTGAAATGTGACATCGTGAGGAACCGGCCCGGTTTCGTTTATGGCCGGGCACCCGGCCTGGTTATTAGCATCACTTATTTACAAGACGGTTTTAGGGCATTTTTTGGCAAGTTACGAAATTTCGCAACCCCGCCGGGGTTTGACCGTCAAACCCGTGTTTTCGCCTTGACTGGGCTTGACCAGGTTTGACTGGGCTTGACTGGGCTTGACCAATAGGCCCGAACGGGGCCTGAGCGCCGGGAAGACCCTTCAGCCAGATCATAAGTTTGCCTTCTTCTTCCTCCAGCGCCATCCGCGCCTTCAACCAATCCGGGAAGCCGGATGGGCGTGCCGCAACTTTGCCATTTCTCATACATTGCTCCTCAAATCCGATCCATGTTCCCCTGTGCCTGCCCGCGACTGATTCGCCGGCCCCGCAGCAACTCTACACCAGACGCAATTAGTGTCAATGTTTCTCTGCGCCAATGCAGCAACTTTCGGCCCCGGCCTGGAGGAGGAACCGGATTTTGCCATCCCGATTCCGAATCGGGAGACGGCGCGGATTTCTTCCGGTGACTTCTCAGGCAGGGCCGCCAGACAGCGCCGCCTCGCCGCCCGGTGGCTCCTGTGAATGGGTGACCCCTCTGAACCAGCAAATCCCGATGCCAAGTGCGAAAACTGTCACCGGTCACTTCAAAACCAGCCAGCCGGGGTCGAATCACAACCGGCCACTCTGAGAAGCGTATTTCATATCAGAAAACATGACGCAGGGAAGGGTATGCGAAGCATCCCTGGATCGCCTACGGCACGGATTGGCTGGCGTTTGCCCACATAGTCATGGCGGTGTTTTTCATCGGCCCCTCGCTCTCCTTCTCGCCGCCCCGCTTCTACCAAGAACGAAGAAGCCCGTGGGTGACGTAAAGGCAACTGCACCCGATAATGAGAAACAAGAAGGCCCGGCGAGTGGGTGTTGAGGCTCGCTCTCCGGGCATTTCGCAAGTAAGTTTGGATTCAATGACCAATACCAAGCATCCATGCGCGCTCTCATTCAACGGGTAAGCCGGGCCGAAGTGGCGATCTCCGGCGTTGTTAAGGCCGCGATTCAACACGGCCTGCTGGTCTTGCTGGCCATTGAGGAATCCGACACGGCGCAGGACATTGATTGGTTGAGCGGGAAAATCGTCCGCCTTCGGATTTTCAACGATGAACAGGGCCTGATGAACCGTTCCGTGCAGGAAACAGGCGGCGGGATTCTGCTGGTCAGTCAATTCACACTTTTTGCCGGCACGAAGAAGGGCAACCGCCCTTCGTTCAGCCGGTCGGCCCGGCCGGAAGTGGCGGTTCCGCTTTACGGGCAATTCATCCGGCGGCTTACGGAGGATTTGGGAAGGAGCATTCAAACCGGTGAATTTGGCGCGGACATGAAAGTCAGCCTGACCAACGACGGCCCTGTCACGATCATGATTGACTCGAAAAGCCGGGAGTGATTACAGGAAAAGGAAAGGTTGACAGAGTTTCGTGATAGTGTAATTATCACACTAATAAATGAGAGCTTTATTTCAAAACAGCCAAGCCGCCAGGGCGCTCCTGACGGACCTTTACCAAATCACCATGGCGTATGGATATTGGAAGGGGGGCAAGGCGGATCAGGAGGCGGTGTTCCATCTGTTCTTTCGCCAGCAGCCATTCCACGGCGGTTTCACTCTTTCCTGCGGCCTCGCGGACAGCATCCAGTATTTGCTCGGGTTCAAGTTTGATAAATCCGATCTCGAATATTTGGGGCAGTTGAAAGGCAACGACGGTCGCAGGCTCTTCGAGGCGCCCTTTTTGAAATACCTCGGCGCCTTGAAATTGCGGCTGGATGTGGACGCGATTCCTGAAGGCACGGTGGTCTTTCCCCAAGAACCGTTGCTGAGGGTGCGCGGGCCGCTTCTACAGGCCCAGTTGGTCGAAACCGCCCTGCTCAACCTGCAAAACTTTCAATCGTTGATTGCCACCAAGGCCGCGCGGGTCTGTCTGGCGGCGCAAGGGGATCCGGTGGTGGAATTTGGCCTCCGGCGGGCGCAGGGTGTTGACGGCGCGATGACAGCAAGCCGGGCCTCGTATATTGGAGGATGCGCCGGGACTTCCAATCTGCTCGCCGGAAAAGTGTTCGGCATCCCCGTCAAAGGCACCCACGCACACAGTTGGGTGATGTCGTTCGACAATGAACTCGACGCGTTCAGCTCGTATGCCGGTGCCCTGCCAAATAACTGCATATTCCTGGTGGACACCTATGACACCATCGCAGGGGTTCGTCACGCCATTGAAGTTGGCAAGCGCTTGCGAAAAAAGGGCCACAAACTGGCCGGTATTCGGCTGGATTCGGGCGACCTGGCCTATCTCAGCGTTGAAGCGCGCAAAATCCTCGACGCCGCCGGGTTTAAGGACGCGGTCATCGTTGCCAGCAACGATCTCAATGAGCATCTGATCGCCAGCCTGAAGCAACAGGGCGCCGCCATTGGCACCTGGGGCGTCGGCACGATGCTCGTGACGGCATACGATCAGCCGGCGCTGGGCGGCGTCTACAAACTCGCGGCGCTGCGCAAGCCCGACGGCACCTGGGATTACAAGATCAAGCTTTCCGAACAAACCGCGAAAGTGACGAATCCCGGCGTGCTGCAAGTGCGCCGGTTCCGGGAGAAGAATGAATTTGTCGGCGATGCGATCTACGACGAATCACGGCCGCTCCCCAAACAAGTCACGATTGTGGACCCAGGGGATGCCACGCGGCGCAAACATTTCCCGGAAGACGCGAAGCACGAAGACTTGCTCGTGCCCGTTTTGCGGGGCGGCAGACTTGTGTATGATTTGCCTTCCCTGGATTCAATTCGCGCCCGCGCTCAACGCCAGTTGGCGATGTTGCACCCCGGGATTAAGCGATTCGACAATCCCCACCAATACCCGGCCGGTCTTGAACTGACGCTGCATGAGTTCAAAACGGAATTGATCCTGCGAGCGAAGGGGGAACGCTAAGAGGTTTTTCAGCTACGATGACCATGTTGCTCGGCGGCCAACTCAATTCTGCGCCGCTCCCGTTCAGCACCTTCGCATGTCCTTCGTATCGGTTTTTGACAATCCACGGGTTCACATAGGACCGCGAAGCACGTTCCGGCTGGTTCGGATTTTCGCTGATTCGGAAACCGGTATCGGACAAGACCTTTTTCCATTGCTGGAAACTCCAGAAACAGAACTCCTCGTTCATTTCGGAAGCCCAATTGTCCGTGTAGTCCTTCTTCGACAGGAATTCCGCAGCCCGGCGAAGCGTGACTTGAAATAAAATCTGCCCTTCATGCTGCTTTTCGGTGAACGGAAAGGGGCGCCGTCCCTTGAGAAAATCCCCCGCGAACAAACGGAAACGGCTGCGGGTTGAGAGTCCTTGGAGCCACTCGGCTTCTCGACCGCTGTGTTCCGCAAGCAATTGGGGCGGGTGATCATTGCCATCCCGGTCGGAGCACCACAACCGGATAGTCTGGTCGCCATCATCCGGTCCCACCACATCGCGAATGAGCAGCCGGCCGCCGGGGCGCAGTTGGCGGAATTTCTCCGCCAGATAGCTTCGCACGGATTTCTCTCCCTCGCCGTAGCTCCAGATTTCGTGAAGGGTGCTGTTGCAGAGCGTTGTATCGATTGAATCAGGCTCGAAGATGCGGTCGAAGAGGTTGCGGTGGAAAAAGTGAACATAGGCGCCGCCAAATTCACCCGCGCGCTGGCGTTCATGAAAGCGGCCGGCGAATTCGGACGACAAGTCAATGCCGAACAAATCCGAGTCCGGAAAATCACGGCTGATTTCAGCCAGCAGGGCGCCATCCGCGCAGCCCTCATCCACAATACGACCGGCCTTAATTCCATCCCGGATGTCGAGGTATTTCAGGTGAATGATCTCGTTCATTCCCCGCGCGTAGGAGCTGTAATTGCGGGTCTCAGTCAGGCTGCCTTCCTGATTCGTCAACGGGTCTTGGTAAAGGCGCGCGATCCGTTGCGGCACTTCCCGAAAATCATCAAACAGGCCAAAATGGCTATAAGCCAAGTTGCCTGCAACCAAGGGGGCAGAATGCCACTCAGCCCCTCGTGCGCCGATTTCCCGGACAATTTCAATCGGCGTCGGCGGATGTGAATCCGTTTCAACCATTTCAGCCAGGGCGATGGAAAATCCCAGTTCTTGATAAAGTTGGATAACCTCCGGAGTCGAGCAAAGGACAAGACAATTCTCTGGCGTGAGTTGAATTGCCTGCTCACTCTGAAGTGCGATCTCCTTGATCGTGAACGCGGCAAAATTCCTCGTATGCCCGTAATGCGGAATGCCAAAGATCCGGTATCGGAATTTGAGTCCTGCCTGCAATTGCCGGGCAAACCGGTCCACGCCCACCGCGCGAATGTGGAAGGGGATCGGATTGAATCGGGAATTCTCCTGATTGGCTGATGTGATGGCGAAAATGATCTCCGTCGGCGGTTTTGGAAGCGAAGAGGCGCCAGCCAGAAAGCCGGGCAGCGAAGCCGGCGGTTTGGCCAGGACGCGCTTC
>Ga0181530_10001697_pt1 | contig 27312 bp, 27 predicted proteins | sample PEATcosm2014_Bin_42_FD_119769 | JGI IMG/M metagenome (GOLD analysis project Ga0181530, IMG submission 119769) | Peatland microbial communities from MTU Mesocosm Facility, Houghton, MI, USA - PEATcosm2014_Bin10_60_metaG | ecosystem: Environmental > Terrestrial > Soil > Wetlands > Peat | place... | reverse complement strand
GGAACCCGCGCAAGTAGTCGGTACAGATATTGCCTTTGGCTTTATCGTCTCGCTCATTGGCAGCGGCGCACATTGGTTCTCGCACGCCTCCAACCCGGAGTTGCTGATGCACCTGATTGTTGGCGGCGTCGCCGGAGCCATAGCCGGAACCATCTTCAGCACCCGCGTCCCGCGCCATCAGTTGCGTTTTGCCCTCTGGGTCTGGCTGCTCGTACTTGGCGTCCAGCTCCTCTTCAACAGCTATAAGGCACGGGCAACCCCATATAAGCTGACAGTTAGCCAGTTTCGACCATTTCATTAAAGCTAGGATGCACCACGGTGGTTCGCCCTGATTGTGATTTGCTGATTCTGACTGATTGTTCTGTATTGGGTTAAGACAGCTTCAGCATGACGGGAGAGCATCTGCCTTGGAAACAAATGGCCCCCCTGGAACGCTGTCCCAGAACAATCGAAAAATCAAGAGCATAGCGGTCCGCGAAGATTGGTCGGGGCGGTCAGATTCGAACTGACGACCCTCTGCTCCCAAAACAGATCCAATCGTTTGTGGAACTCTGTTGAAATTGAGTGAAAATAAGTGATTTCGATTGAGTTGTTTACCGTGCATGCCCCGAACCCTGTTGATCTTTGTGGCTTTTGGGTGCTTTGACAGTTACAAAATCGACTACAGCAATGAATTGCCCGAGATTTTGTTCAGTGGAACTACGAGGAGAACGCATCAGTTCCCGCAGGCTGTCGCGCCGTCATGGCACACTTTGGCGAGCCACAGCTGCGAAATTAGATACTTGCGCAGAGGTCCCCTAGATTGAAGGTGTTGGTCGAAACAGATGGCCCTCTTTACTGGATATCGATCCGCATGCGCGGGCCAAAATCCAGAACGTGGGGCGTCACCATCAACATGTTCGCTCATTGACTAGGTTCAATAGCGATGAATTGTCCCTGCAAGGATGAAGACAAAAGTTGTTGCGCTTCGGCAACCGGTGCTGCGACGACACACGATACCGCGTCCGGAAGCGAATGAACATCGAGAAGATATACCGTGAAGACGTGAAGATCGCCTTGATCATTCTTGGCGCTCGGAGAGAAAAAGACTCCGAGCTTTATCGGGGGTATTACGTTATTTAGCAATGAAGTAGGTTGAACTTTAATGCTAAAAATCTGCATACCATCTAATTCCCTTGACAGCCGAGCCCCACGACTGAGTTTCGACAGGTCAATGCTGGCTCCTTGAGGTATTTGTTCCGACGGGTACCGGCCTACAATCTCACCGAGCAACTTCTTCCCCTCGGGAGAGTCAGCATGGGGAACTTTTAGTTCGGACGGTTTGATTATTTGGAACGCGGCAATTGCGGTCTCCGCGGTCACTACCCGGGGGGTCCGATCAACAAAGATCACAGCACTTAAAATAAGCACAACTAAAACGATTAACGCTAGATCTGGAGCGTGGGCAACAAACACGCTTTGTGTAAGTTGATTGGAACGCTTTTTAGCTATAGTTGCCAGCACTTTTGCCATCCGCACCTTAGCTTGTGTATCAGGCAGTCCGAGATTGTCGACTAGGTGAAGCGCCACTTCAGGACCAAGGGATGCATCATCTCGGATGGCGTCAAGCCCGGCACCGGGACCGAAGAGGCCTTCGAGCAGACCATCTGGTTCAAGGATGTCGACCAGCCTGCCGTCCTCGACGCCATCAACAACTCGAACCTCAGCGCCGCGGAGAAGCAGGACCTGCTCGACTTCGCCAGGGCGAGATTCAAAGAGGGCAAATGTTGCCGGATCGATCACATTCGAATCGAGCACGGCACTCGCTTGATTCAGGTCGTCGACAAGACCGGGTCCTGGAACTTCGAGCACCGGATCAAGACGGACTTTTACAAGTATGTATTCGAGAACTGCCTGAAAAACTCCTCTAACTCCTTCGGCGGAATCGCCTACAGCAAGCTCGGTTATGTCGTGCGCGCCATCGAATATTTCTGGCGCGAGTAGCCCGGCCAAATTTTCCGTCGCGTCCTTCCTGGGCGAACACCGTACAGACCCTGCTGTTTCTACTACAGATTCAGCTCTCGCAAGAGTATAGTTGGTCACAATTGCGGTCTACTTTTGAATCATTCAGATGGTTTGCGGGCCCGGACCGTCCGGTTTTTGTGTGACACTGGCTCATGCAGCGACTGTTACGACTCCTATTCTCTCTATCGATCCGAGCATTTCATTCTCGCCGTGAATTGCTTCTGGAAAATATGGCCCTTCGGCAGCAACTTGCCGTCTTAAAGCAGAGGTATCCGCAGCCAACACTAGCTGCTGCAGATAGGTGTTTCTGGATGCTCTTGATGCAGTTCTGGTCTGGGTGGAGGAAGGCATTGATTCTCGTTCAGCCGGAAACGGTGTTCCGGTGGCATCGTATAGGGTTCAAGCACTATTGAAAGAAGATCGCACGCAAGAAAGCTCCTTTGGGTCGAAAGCCGACCAATCGTGAGCAGCGCGAACTCATCTACCACACAGTCTCTGAGAACCCGACCTGGGGAGCACCGTGCAACCGGATTCAAAGCCATGGGACATCAGGGAAAGATGGGCTTGGTCAAGTTCCAGATGCAACCGGTCGCGGAGGTCGCGCTTACTCGATGGCATTGCACCCGTCGACTTTTCACTCACAACTGACTCCGAGCTCGTTAGTCAGGTCCGTTTTGTACCCGGCTGGCATTTGTCGAGGCACAACTACAGTTATCGCGAAGAATCGAAGGGAGGATATTTCCTGCTGGGAACAATAGCTTCCGGTGTTATTTCGATCGCATTAATCAAAGGATAGTTGACAACAGGCGTAAAGTTCAACTCGATCTTACCCTGAGCCGTAGGTTCAATTCCTTTGAAGACCTTAATCACAGGGTTATATCCACCTTCCGCCAGAATGTCAAAGTTCTTAAGAAGCATAGATCCATCGCATGAGACATCAAAGATCCTGCTTCCAACCCCGCCAAATCCTCCATTGTCCTTTCCGAACCAGCGCTCAATAAAGTAAAGTTTCACATCATAATCATATTTTGGGTCAACTGGGATGATGTATCTAAAGTGTCCGATTCGTTCAAACCCGAAGATTGCGCGGTCCGGACTTTTTAGAGGCGGGTACCGGCCCCTGCGTCCGCCAAAAAAATAGCGATCTGAGAGCCATGTCTGGCCATCCTGGTCACGGACTACAGTGGGGCCCGTGACGATTCGTATGGGCAGCATACGGCCGGACGGCTCCGGCACTATCTCTACCGCGTTCAGGAGCGACTGATCACTGGTGAAATCCAGGTGGATATTCCCATCATTTTCTGGTTTTATGCCCGCGAGTATCTTGGTAGTGGCCGTGTTACTGCCAGCCGCATCGTCCACAATATCTAAATTGATCGATGGTTCTCCGTTGATGGAAAAAACCACGTTCCTGGTTATGTCCCGCACATCGCCGATCTCGGCAAAGAGTAGATGAACCTCATACAGCCCTTGGCGGACCGGGAATTGACAATGGAAAGCTCCCCGGATGCCTCCCAGAAAAAGCGCAGGGTCTTCCGTGCCGATAATTCGCTGGTCCGCTACTTTGAAAGGAGTTCCGCCGGTGCAGTACTGGTCGGCAATCCATTGCTGGCCGGACTGGTCGGTATATGAACTTCTACCTTTCCCAACCAGCACCAGCAAGGCATCTTCCGAGACTTGCGCGGATGGATTCGGAGCCGGCGTCATATTGGAGACCGGGTGAGACCCGACCCGTTTCCATATCATGAAACCGGTGATGGAGACAAGGACAACCGCGAGGACTGCAGATGCAGCAAGCCATCGGCCTCTCCAACGGCGACCCAGGTCCATGGGCTGTGGCGGAGGAGAAGAAGCCCCGGTCGAACCACCATTCGCGTGGAGCTCCCCCAATGACGATGGATACCTCGCTGAGTGGAGGTCATTCCAGGCGGAAGGCGCCCGATGCACGAAAGAGGGCGCATAATGTCCAACCGGTATGCAGAGATGAACAGCGTGCTCTGCCCCGTCAGACTGATAAATCTCTTTGAGACGCTTTCTGAGAGCGTGGACGGTGACCCTGACGATGGTGTCGGTCTGAGGATCAAAATCGCTGCGCCGTCCCAATGCCTCCACGGCGATCGAATATTCGTTGATCCGGTCGGCCTCGTCATTGAAATATCTTTCGCATATAAAGCGCAGTACCTCAGTAAGGTTGTTGGAGCGCCCCATGACACCGGGGCCCAGCAGCCATTCGAGTTCTTTGCGCTCTGGTGCGAACTTAGACTCGATGGAGTTCATCGCGTGACCATTCTAACATTGTTAAAGATCGGCGTTAGCGATTGTGCGAAGACCGCTCGCAAGCGGTTTATATCACTGATTCATAATCAGATATGCCCATCGGCATTCAATAACAAATTGTTCACCTGTTTGACTTCAGATTTCACATGACAGGCAGTATCCGGTTTCCATAGTGTGCTGACAACCGTACTTGGTCGAGAACCGCAATTTCCACAAACTTATGGAGGCAGTACCGCGATGCGAGGCAAAGGAAGCTTGAATGCGACGGTAATCGCAGTCGCCGGATGTTTAGTGTTGTTTACGGGGAGTTTGTGCGCATTTGGGCAGGAGACCAGGGCCAGCCTGGGCGGGCGGGTGACGGACCCCAGCGGGGCTGTGATCCAGCGGGCCACGATCACCGTGACGGCGGATGCGACGGGGGTGGTCCAGACGGCACCGACTAACGATGCCGGCGACTGGCGAATCCAATACCTTTTGCCCGGTGTCTACCACTTTGAGGTGAGCGCTTCCGGGTTCAAGTCGGCCAAGTACAAGGGCATCGAGTTGCAGGTGAACGATCAGAAGACCATGGATACGCAACTGCAAGTGGGAACGCAGACGGAATCGATATCCGTCACTGCCACAACCCCGTTGATCGACACGACCTCAGCGGTCTCGGGCACCGTGATTACCAGCAACGAGATGATGCAGCTTCCAACCCTCTCCAACGCCCCCACCATGCTGATTGGCCTCACGCCGGGCGCGACGTCGGGCAACGGCAACTCGGGAGGGGTCTATCTCTGGTCGAATATCGGTCTATCGGAGACAGAAGTGAATGGCACCGGAGCGAATACGGGGCCCTCGGTGACCACCTACGGCGCTATCAACTACAAACTGGACGGTGGGAGCGATAGCAACAACACGGGACAGATGGCATTTTCGCCTGCAATGGACACGGTCAGCGAGTTCAAGGTGGTCACAAACGCTTTCGACGCGTCCCTGGGCCGGTCATCGGGCGCAACCATCACTCTGATTTCGAAGACGGGCGCCAAGGACTTCCACGGCGATGCGTACGAGTACAACCAGAACAATTTTCTGAACGCGAACTCCTACCAGTTCGATGCTCAAACCCCAGTCACGCCCAAGGCGCCTATCCATACCAACAACTACGGCGCATCGATAGGCGGTCCGGTCTGGATTCCGAAGTTTTACGACGGCCGGAAGAAAGGAACCTTCTTCTTTCTGAATTACAGCGCCATCCGCAATCTGGCTCCGGTAAACCCAGGCTACGCGACTGTCCCGTCACAGGCCGAGAGGAATGGCGATTTCAGCGCCTCCTACACCGTGAGCGCGGGAAAGACATATCCCATCGATATCTACGACCCGAACACCATCGTTTCCACCAACCCGCCGACCAACTCGACCTTCAAGAGGACCGAATTCGGCAGCGGCTGCACGAACACATATCCCGAGCCCTCCACATGCAACGTCATTCCAGCAAATCGGCTCGACCTGGTTGCAAAGGCAATTATGGCGCTTCTTCCGCTGCCCGATGCGCCCCCGCTAACGACTACGAGCAATGACGCCAACAACTACTTGAAGACCGAGGAGCAGAACGATAAATTCGAAGGCTACTTGCTGCGGCTGGACCAGGCCTGGAACAACAGCAACCACAGCTATGTAAACCTGCGGCAGAACCATTGGGTAGAGTTAAGCCTGGATCCGTTTGGCGCATCGTTTTATTTGAATAATTATTACCAGACCCGGATCAACAAGGGAATAACCATCGATCACACTGTGGTGCTCAATAAGGACCTGCTGCTGGATGTCAACTACAACGTCCTGCGCTACCTCCCGACAACCAAGTCGGGAAGCGCGGGAATGGACCCGGCATTTCTCGGCATCTCGTCGAATTACATCTCCGAAATGCAATCAGACTCCATTCCCTTGTTCGAGAACATCGTGGCGGGCGCTGAAGATAGCGGCCTTGGCACCTACGAGGCGGGTAAAGCGGCCACCACCGACACAAACCAGGACTTCAACGGGAACATGACCGAGACCTTCCGGAACCACACCTTCCGTTACGGCGCGGAGTACATGATCCAGCAGGAGGCATCGGGCGATCTGTCGACGTCCGGTGGACTCTTCACCTTCGGCACCAACTGGACCAACTCGTCTCCGGTTGGGACGGTTGCTACCGGTTCCGGCAGCGCACTGGCTTCCTTTATGCTCGGTCTGCCCACCGGCGGCAGCATTCCCACCACGACCAACGGGTTCTGGTCGCAACACTACATGGCATACTACTTCCAGGACGACTGGAGAGTGAACCGGAAGCTGACCCTGAACCTCGGCCTGCGCTGGGATTACGAGAGGCCGGTCACGGAGCGATTCAACCGGTTCGCCTACCGCTTCGATCCGAATTACGTCGTCACGGGAGTTACCAGCGCGGCCCAGGCCAACTATGCCACGTTGCTTGCCGGATCGTCCGTCGGCAACCTAGGCCTCACACTGATTCAGGCGCAGCGGCCAAATGCCACCACGTTTGTGGCCAAAGGCGGCCTGCTGTACGCCGGCGTGAATGGCAACCCCACGACCGTCGAGAACGCGATCAAAAAGTACTTCCAGCCACGCCTGGGCTTTGCCTACCAACTGCGCGAAAACGCCGTGGTCCGTGGCGGACTGGGCCGCTTTGTGCAGGCCGACTTCAATACAGGCACGGGTGGCGCTGGCGCCCAGACCGGCTACAGCCAGACCACGAACTTTACGCCAACCACCAACAACTACGAGTCCGCGCCGGCCATCTCCATGGAGAACCCCTATCCGAGCGGAATTACACCGCTGACGGGCAATTCTCTAGGCGAACTGACCAACATTGGAGGGGTCAGCTCCTACACCGATCCGAATATCGGGCGTGTCTACGTCGATGAGGCCAGCGCTTCCGTCCAGCAGCAGGTCAAGAATTATCTCATTGAAGTTGGCTTCACTCTGGAAAAGACGCACGGTCTCAGCATGGCCTGGGAGGTCAACGATCCAAGCGCGTTAGCATGGCATGCGGCGTACGACCCGCTCTTTACCGCAACAGGAGCCCCTGTCAGTACAGAGCCGGGCGCTACCACCGTCAACAATCCGTTCTACCAGGTGGCCGGCATGGGGGCCACGGTAACCAACTACACCTCGTCAACCATCCAAGCATACAATCTGCTCCGTCCAAATCCAGTCCTGGGGAACCTGACCGAGAACAGAGGCACAGGTCAGAACACCTACTATGCGATGAACACCAAGGTCGAGAGAAGGTTCCAGAATGGCTTCAGCGTGCTCCAGTCCTTCTCCTGGTCCAAGGAGGAGTCCGCCAACAGCTTCATTGGCCCGCAGGTAGTGGCGCCCATCATCTACCACCAGCTCTCCACCGATGACAAGAGGTTCCACTACGTCCTCACTCCGGTGTACGACCTGCCATTCGGTCGTGGCAAGCGCTTCCTGAACCACTCCAATCGGCTGATGGACGAGTTTATCGGCGGCTGGTCTTTCAATGGGATCTATCAGTTCCAGTCCGGAATGCCCCTCAGCCTGCCAACCAACAGCGCCTTCTTCCAGGGCGGAAGCCCTTCGCTGCACGGCCTCAAGTCGAGTGCCCAGTGGTTCAATACCAGCAAGTTCGCTCCCTACCCCACCAGCAGCACCACCGTCGCGCAACTCGCCGCCTATCCCCTGTGGACCGGCATCCAGAGCATGCCCGGATATAGCTGGGTGCCGACGGGCTCTGTCAAGAATGGCGTCTACAACGACTTCACCACGCGCGTCACATACAACCAGCAGGTCTTCGGCGATATCCGCAACCCGTTCGTCACCACCTTTACCATCGGCGCGCGCAAGAGCTTTGCCATCGCCGAGGGGGCTCGCTTCGAGTTGGGAATGGATGCATTCAATGCGCTCAACCATCCCCAATTCGGCAACATCAACGTATCTCCCACCTCTTCGGGCTTCGGCATGATCAGCGGATCGGCGCCCTCGGGATGGGTCCAGGTCAACTCGCCCCGCATCATCCAGTTGAGAGGGGTGCTGACGTTCTAGAAAATCTCTAGACAGGGGCTCGATTAGACGATTCGGCGAGATTGGCCGAGTCGTCGGTGGGGCTGTTGCTGAATATTTCTGGAGCGGGGCGCCTTTGTTCTCATGATTTGGTGTCGTGGAGGACATCCTCGGCCTACGGGCACACTGCGCCCCTTGTGTGGCCAACCGTTTGCGGTGCAGACAGAGATTGACCGGCGCAAAGCTAACGCACAACCGGCTATGGTTCTTCTCGATCCCCGGGCATCTCACCTTATCGAAACCGAAGATGCTTTTCATGAGGCGGAACACATGTTGTACTTTCGCCCCGACGCTCGACTTCGTCGCATTCTTGAGTCTGGCCCTGATAATCGCCGCCGCGATTTGCTTCTTCTGGAAGATGATATTGGTTGATGATACGGTGGCTTCAACATGGGGTAACGAATCTGTCCTCACAGCAGATGGTTGGCTGTTGAATCCTCAACAACTCAATAGCTACAAACCATTTGTTACAAAGCATATGTTGTGATTTCGTTTAGCGCGTCTGTTTTTTAGATTCTTCGACAGTAGTCGAAATTGTAGCTGTAGAATCCCCAGAGAACCACCGGGTTCCATAAGCTGGCCTTTTCCCCCAAAGAGAAGGCATTGAAAAAAAGGATGGATGGTCGGGGCGGTCAGATTCGAACTGACGACCCTGAGCTCCCAAAGCAGATCATATCGTTTATTGAAGTCTGTTGAAATCGAGTGAAAATAAGTTATTTCGATTGAACTGTTTACAGTGAGCGACGCGAACCCTGTTGACCTTTGTGGCTTTTGGGTGCTTTGAGAGTTATAAAATCGACTACACTTGAAATCGTGCAGGAATTGACTATGCCGGAAACCAATCTCAAATCAGAGCGCCAGCAGGCACATTTTCTACTCGACGCATTGCCCGAGGAGAAAGTCCCGGCAGTGCGCAGCCTGCTGGAGGTCATGGTCGAGCCGCTGTCCCGCTCCCTGGCGATGGCCCCGGTCGAGGAAGAAGACCTTACCCCGGAGACCGTTGCGGCGTTGGATCGCGCCCGCGCATCGCTGGCCCGTGGTGAGGGCATTCCCCACGAAGAAGTCCTCCGCGAGTTCGGTCTGTGAGTGAGGAGCAAGCCCCTGCGCGCCTGTCCATCGTTTGGTCTGACGGCGCCCGGGCCGATTTGCGCCGCATCGACCGTCAGACCGCCCTCGACATTCTCCACTGCGCCGATCGCTACCTCGCCACTCACAACGGCGACGTGAAGAAGCTCAAGCCGCCCCAGACCGGCTTCCGCCTCCGCTGCGGCGACTACCGGCTCTTTTTTGAATTCAGGAATGAGACCACCATCGAAGTTATCGGCGTCCGTCACCGACGCGACGCCTACCGCTGATCTGCCTTGCAGGTCTTACGCGGCCTCTTGGTACAGATACTTTTGGAATCCCACAAACACCTTGGTGATCTCTTCGGGCACGCCAAGATCCTTGATGGCGTCTGAGATGGAATTGAAATACTTCAGGCGGAGCAACGGAGTCAACTTCTCCTGGGCAAGTTCATCCACCCCGACACCCACATAGTGGGCCAAGACGAAGTCCAAAAACGCCTGTTGTTTGCTATTGAACCGTGTACTGATGGCAACCCACCGTTCATCTGTTGGGATCAAGATCGAGGTGGAATTGACACCGGCCGGCATACAGAGTGGCAAGGACACAAGAAATGGCAAAGCAAAGAAAATCAGGTCGTCGCCCATTTAGATTTCCTGAGAAAAATGCTGCATCTCAAATCCAACGGCTACAACCGGAAGAAATAAAGAATGATCGCCTCTTCATAAGCCGCGACTTGTTGGCACGGACGGTAGAAGGGCTTCGAGCTCGTAGCGAAGGGTGGCGCGAAAGCGGCGCAATATGGATCGGGCACTTGACCGATGGAGATTCAATCGTCGAGGACGTGCTTTTTTATCATGATCTCTGTGACGATAAAGGCCACAGCCTGTCATTGGAGCTGTCAGAATCAGCGAAGTATTCTCTTTACGCGAATATGGCCTCACAGGGCAAAAAGTTGGTAGGTATGATCCATACCCATCCGAGGGATTGGGTTGGGCTCAGTTTGGTTGATCAAGCTAATCAACTATGCTCACGGATCGGGTTTTGGTCACTGGTGTTACCTCACTACGGCACTCGTCCGTGGTCGATAGATTCCACCGGAGTGCATATCCGCGTAGATAGCGGTTGGTATAGGTTTACCCGCGCTGACGCGCGGAAGAGGATTGTCACACAATGACAACCGCACTTCATAATGACCGAGTAGTCAATGGGCTGCTAAAGGCGGACATTGGAATGTGTTCTCCAGAGCAGGTCCTCACCAGACTTTCCCAGGATGTCCTAATAAAAGCCGATCCGACACGCTCCGGTAGCGATGATCTTTGGCCGTGCATCTGGGCGCTTGCTTCAATTTTAGAGCGCCAGTTTTATGGGACTATATATATCGACGCTGGAATTTCAGCGCCATTGGCATCGCCCATACAGCTTGGACCACGTTGTGTCTTTGTTGGTAATGGATTTGCCGCCCCACAATTAGAGATCGGGATTGGAACCCCAATTCACGCCACTGAGGCGGCTTGGGGTGACACGAGGGGCAACCGAATTACGTATCGATCGCTAGATGACAGCGGCGAATATGCCAATCCGATAGGAGCATTTGCATTGGCTGGGTATCTTGGATTCGCTGCGCTTGCTCATGCGGCGGGAATACCACCGTTTCATACCGCTTGGCAACAGTCTACAATTCAACTCCCGCGATTAGCGCCGACACCCATGCTTCCGACAACTATTGTCATCATGGGCCTCGGGCAAATCGGTCAGGCGTTTTTAGCACTAAATTTTTTCTTGAGCAATCAAATAGCCATGACTGTTCACCTTGTTGATTACGATTCATTCGAAGACGTAAACTATCGCTCACAAATACTGCTCAATGAGAACTCTACATCCTGGCTGGGCCAGCCCAAGGTCGGCGTGATGGCCCAAATATGTGAGGACTGGGGATGGAAGGTATCGAAGGAACAAACACATATCGATTGGCAGTGGAAGAATCGTCTGGGCTCAGAATCAGTGGGGTTTCTTGGATTCGACAATATGGATGCGCGAAGGGCTGGTGTTGAGGGCGGGTTTGCAAGACTCGTGGAATGCGGTGTTGGTTCCGATTTCTCAAAGCCACGTGTTTCTTGGCATTCGCTCCCCCCTGACCGTCAAATTGCCAAAGAGTTATTCGTCGATTCAAAACCGGCGCATTTTTCTATAGATCCCACTCTGCTCAAGTCGTTGGTGGACACGCCTGGGGAGTGTGGTCGCGTCGAGTTTGAAGGGGTGAGTGCAACTGCACCGTGCTTAGGTGTATTAGCTGCGGCCTTCACGTGGATGGAATTGCTCAATTATTCAGCAGGTGAGATAGAGACGATATCGGGTGGCGCCTACGCTTGGAGTCCACTGCAACCAATTCAGAGAGATGTGTTCAGAGTGCGGGACGGCTAATGCTAAATCTGCTGTGGAGCAAGCCTGCAACGGAGACTGCTCGCACCCAAGCGTCGTTGGCGTCAATCCTGACATCACGAAATGATTGCGGAGGACGCAAATCTTCGTTAATCAGATGAGACACCTGAGCAAGCCCAATGGGTGAAATGTATGGCGTCACATCGGATAATTCGATGGCATAAACATTAGGCGAGCTACCGACATATGCGACAAATTCCTGATGAGAGCATCCCGCCATTGCCCCGAAATGTTCCCAAATAGAGTTGGGAGTATCACATGTGATGTTCCGCATGGTTACTTCACCCATTAATGATCCGAGCGGTTTTGTTCCATAGACTACAGCCCTGCATCCTCGCCATCTCAGCGAGAATTTCTTCCTAAACTCAACTTGCTTACGTCGGCTGAAAATCTGATCCGCATATTCCGGACGCATACTCATTACAAGCTTATTGGAAAGGGAATAGCCCCCTGGCGAGAACTTGTCGAGGATGCGCGGGAGCTTCTGCAACACACGGGACCAAACAAGCGTTAGCGGAGCACTACAAGAGAGCTCTGTCTCGCCAATGCGGTATTGATTAGATGCCTTGATTGCTGTGGTAAAACCGAAGGATCGGAAGAACTCTTCTTTCTCATACCAGAGTCCTTCAGGCAGAGTGAAATGGATATCCTTCGCCAGGCCACGAGCTTCGAACGTCATCTGGGTGAAGAACATCTGTCCTAAATCAAGGTCGCGGAAATTCTCATGAATTCTGAGATGGCAGAACTTTGCATGCTCCCCACGCTTGAGGACGGCGGATGCGATGGGTGCCTCATTCTCAAATGCAACGTACGCTACCCGTTCGGAACTTTTCAATCCGGGTACAACTTTATCCGAATACCAACGTCCGATTTCGGGATACATTCTCTCGTTGGCAAGAAGCATTTCACGAAGAATCATCAGCCCGTTGGTTTTCCTCCGCGCATCGCTCTCGCCTAGTTCAAGTATGCGAAAGCTCGGTGTTGGTGGGAATAACAGCTCGGTGAGATCACCCTTCAGAGGTTGTATCCGCCGCTTCAACTGTGCCATTGTTACCAACCTCCTTAAGTCTGTTTGGCCAATCAGAAAAGAAGCTCGAAAGCTTCAAGGTCTGCTTTCCATAGTCGGATGTGTCCTTCTCAGCGTTCTTGGACATCCTATAAAGGGTAAGATTCGCCATTCGCTCTCCGTGTCTTAGACTGACATCAACCTGATGACCTCTGACCTCAAAAATCAGAGGAGTTCCATTCTTTCCGTCATCGCGCTGACCAAACCACGGATGAACAAATCCTGCATAATGAATCCGCATTTCGCCAATTGTTTCGTCACTGGCCCTGCAATAGATCGCAATACCTTCTGGCACTCGAATATGCTCCTTCGACCGCAGAATGTAGAATCGATTATTTTCGATCTTAAGGCGCTTATCCTCGCCTGATTTCATAAATTTCCAATTCTTGCAGGGATCAGCGAGTGTTTCCCCCTTCCAAAGACATACTGGTTCATTGTTTCTGTCTCCCTCTGCACAAAACGCCGCAACATCAAGGCCACCGATCTCTGTGTTCTCAAGATCCACAGACAGGCTTCCGTCGCCAGTAATAGAGTCCTTGAAAACGGTACGATAGATTTCCCCACCGCGAACCTCAACGTTTTTGGGATCACCATAAAAGAGTCTCAGTTGTGAAAGACATTTACCGGCCTTTACCTTGACGCGAAACGTAAATGGTGTAATTTCCAAATATATGTCACCGCTTTGACCCTTCAAACGGTTAGCATCGAACCGTTCGTATTGATCCATACCATCAACAATAAGTCTAGCAAGCACATCCACACGGCCCACCGAACTTTTAGCTGTAGCTTCTCCGAAAATACCGATCTCTGAAAATGCAGAATCCAATCTTTCTGTCAATTTGAATACATAGGTATGATTGCAGTCCAAAGTGAAGATGTCGTCTTGTTGGACTGGCATTCTTTCGGCAAGCAATGCATTTCTGAGGATTACGCTGTAGCGATCATCACCTCCTGGTTTAACCGAGCCCCGCAACATCTTGTATCCTTCGTTTGTCAGTGAAAGATCCAGAGAAGCTTCCCCAATAATGGATGCAGTTAGGATGCCTTTTGTTGTCAAAGAAAGCATCTGCTCCTTATTGAGAACACCAGGAATCCAATTGTCCCAGGGCTTTTCCACAGGTCTCCATTTCGTGCCGATCTTACAAACGGAAATAAGGCATTGTAGGCGGCGGAGATGAACAGGCACAAGTGGAAATCCATCCCCGGATATCAACAGAGTACTCTATTCACCTCTCCTCTTCAGTGTTCGCCGTCGTGGTCGCCGTCATTGCCAGACGCCAAGCGCAACCGCGGCTAGACCAAGCCGTTGCCATAGGGACATGCCCGACCAGATGCTTACAAGGATCGCCGGGAGCACCATTAACAGCATGACGACGCCCAGGATGGCTCCAACGCGCCTTAGGGCATCGGCAGGTTTCACGATGCCCAGCATGAGCCCGAAGGCCGTCAGAATGAGCGCGATGGTTGCGACCGATCCCGCGAGGGCCACCCACACCTGCATGAAGTTCGATCCGTTCATGGTGCCACACTCCTTTCTCCCCGGAACATGCGCTATCGCTTCCCGCCAAAGCAGCCACGCTCCGAGTCGGCGAGAATTCCCGTTCCATCGAATTGGATTTCGGCTGGTTCGCCCCCTGCGGCAAAATACGCCGCCCAGAACGCCTGGACCGCCTCCTTGCGCTGCGCGGACAGCGGGGCGAAGTCGCTGCTTTCAAGACGGCCAAGACAGAGAGGTGCGCCTTGCAACGTAAAGCCATGCTGCTCGTGAAGATGCGCGGCGAGTTGGCGGGCGCTCGCCGGACTCGCCAGCGAACCGGCTGAGACGAAACGGTAGGTGCCGTCGTCCTCGAGGAAGTCGCTCACGACGATAAGCCTGCGGTTGCTCTCTCTGGGCAGAGAGGCGAGCTCCTGCCGGGCGGCGTCGAGCGCGCCGAGGATGTCGGTGCGGGACTGGTGCTGATCGAGCGATGCAGTCCACGCAGCGAATTGCTTCTGGGCCTGCTCCTGAAACCGGCGCAAATCGGCATCGTATGTCTCGCGTTGGATAGGTGCGGAGAGGCGCAGTACGCGCCCCCCGGCGTCGTTTGCCGCGTCCCCAGTGATGGGGATGATAACCAGACTATCTCCGCGCTGCATGTGGGCAATCTGATCCTGTACCGCATCAAGCGCCGCTCTTTCCGCGCGGGGCGTGATGCTGAGGCTGGTGTCGATCACCTCAATGGTTGCCACCGACACGCGGTGGGAGCAGCCTGCCAGCAGAAACAATAGGGTGATGGCAACATATCGTGCGGTGTTGATCGTGGTCATTGGTTGTCTCCCTTCGAGTCGTCTCCCTTCAGCAAGAGGCGTTGTTGCGGCGCGCGCAGTTCACGTGGCTGCGGCGCGTCGGGAATCACCGCGAAGTGGGTGTTCTCCTGTTCGAGGTAGCGTTTGTGGCTCGGATGGTGGCGGCGATGGTTGAAATAGATGAAGATCGCGAGCGCAGGAATCGCAGGGATGCCCAACTGCGCCGGGAACCATGCCAAGGGAAGAAGGAATGCCAATGGACTTGCGAGCAGCCCGCCGAGCAGACTCTTGCGCAGGACAGACCAGCGCGTTTCACGGCAGGCGCCGTTCCTGTGGCCGCGCTCATAGAACTGCGCGAAGATCGCCCGCCATTCGAGGCACTCCGCCTGCTTCCTTTTGTCGAATTCGTCCAGATGTTCCTGTTCGGTTTGAACGTCCCGGGCCAGTTGCACCTCGGCGGCGCGGAGCGTCTCGAACCGTTCTCGCACCCTGCACCACGTCCGGGCGCGCGATACCTCCTGCCATCCATAGAGCAATGCTGTGGCACCAATGAGCGGCGTCGCGATGGTGATGAAGATATAAAAAATAGAGGTCAGGATGGGATGTGCAGCTAGGAACTGCCCCAAGGGATTCCCGGCTAGGACTGCGGCGAATTTGAGCTGATAACCGCGCAGGAGTCCCCAGACCATGAGGCTTGCGACCCCGATGCCGCCGGCAGCGATGGCCGTCAGGCGCTTGGGCCTGGAATCCTTTGCTTCTATATATAGGTGACCGGTCAACTCGAAGTAGGCGGTGCATAAAGCGGCAAGTCCCGCAGCGGCAAGGAGTTGCAGCACGGGATTAGCGATATTCAGAATGTCCATTGTGGGCGCAAGGAAGAGCGTATCGAGAGAGAGAGCAAAGAAGGCGAAGCAGGCCATCAGGACTGCATGGAAGTAGGGCGGCGGCGTGTCGCCGAGTTCCTTCCGAATGCGCAGCCAAAGGACCTCGGCCTCGGGTTTCTCCCGGCGCACCTGCTGGAGTTTGGCTTCGAGGGCGTGGAGCTTGCGCAATGGTTCCTGCTTCTCCTCCGAAGTCTCCTGAACGAACCGTGCTTCGATTTCATTGAGGACCGGCGCAGGATCGATGTTGTGTGCGCCCAAGTAGAAGGCCAGGGCTTCCAATTGGCGTGGCTTTAATTTGCCTTGGTGCAGGTTACGTGTGGGCTGTCGCATGAGTTCCTCCGATTGAGTATGAAAAAGAGGAGTTGTCACATACGGACAACTCCCCTGTTATTACTGCGCTTCGAGCACCGTGCGGGCCTGTTGCAGTTTGGCAAGCTCGCGTTCCTCGTGGGTGAGTTCTTCGCGCATTCCGGCAACTTTCTCTTCTTGTTTGCCGATTTGCTCAAGGACGACCTCGACCGTGGTCTTTTTAACCCAGGCCTTGCGTCCGTTGTTCTGTGCGGTAGTGGGTGATGCTTTTTGCGTGGTCATAATCCCTCCTTAGGGTTATGTGCTGGTTGTGAAAGTGCTGGACTCCTACGGGAGTAGGAGCAAGAGACTGCGCATGGTGCCGATCTGCCGCTCGACGCCATCGATTCCGCCAAGAGCGGCGCGATGGCGTCCCGCTTCGAGGTCCTCTGCCGCAATCCTGAGCCGGGTCAGAAGCTCCGAGTTGATGGCTTTGGCCCGTTCGAGAATGTGCAGGCGGATTGCCTCGTCGAGATCATGCGGCTGTGCTTCTGTGTTCGTCTTCGTCATCTGTTTGTTCCTTCGTTGTGGTTGTGGGTTGGTCTGGTGACTTGAGAAGCAAAGGTGCTGCCTCTCCGACTTGGAGCGAGAGCGTCTGGCCTTCGAGCCAGACTTCGAGTTTGCGGATGGCTTCGCGCTTCTCCGGCAACTCGATCTGGGTGTAACGGTCATTTACGTCGCGCGACCGTTGCGAAGAGTGGCCGAGAATTTCCCGGCGTACTTCTTGGAGAACTCCGGCAAGCATCATCCGCGTGTTCGCGGTATGCCGAAGATCGTGGAACCGGAAGTGGCGAATCCCCGACCGGCGCAAGCTCGATGCCCACGTGGTCTTGATGATCTTGATGGCGTCGCCACCATAGGTGAAGACCGGGCCGCGATTCTTGCGATGTGCGAGGAGTATTCCGTAGAGGCGGCTCGTGAGCGGTATCTCCCGCGCCTCCCCTTCGGGTGTCTTCGAGTGACTGACATGGAGGATGCGATTGTCGAAATCGATATCCTCCCATCGTTGGCTAAGGATCTCTCCCCGGCGCATTCCGGTATGGAGTGCGCAAAGGATGATCCGCTGCAAGTGCTCGGGTGAGGCCGCGAAGAGCAGTTGCTCCTCGCGCAAACTCATCACCGGGCGCTTGGTTCGGCGTTCCCGTTCCATGTGCAGCCGTCCCAAGGGATTCGAGGCAAGATATCCTTCCTCGACCCCCCAGTAGAGAACGCGGCGCAGGACACTGAGATCGCGGTTGACGGTGGCGGCGGTGAGCTGCTTTTGTGCGTTGCGCTCCTGCCGGTACTTTCGGATGGCCGACGAGTTGATGTTGAAGAGCGGCAGGTCGGCGAAGAACGGCAGCAGGTGCTTCAGCCGGTCGAGCGAGTGGGGCTTCCCCATCCCGCTTCCGATGAAGAGTGCGGCGAGTCCGCCGAACGACATCTCCGGCTTCAACTGCGGCAGCCGGTGACGCGTTTCGTTCAGCTCATCATGGAACTGGCGCAGGACGGTTTCGGCCTGACGCCGGTTGGGTGTGCCAGTGGACTTGTGGTGACGAACGCCGTCGATCCATACATAGGCCCACCACGTGTTACCGCGCTTGTAAAGCGACATGGGTTATCTCCCTCCTTTCCGTTGTTGTTGTTGAAGAATCCATCGAACGACCTGGTTGCGAAAAAAGACGAGCTTGCCAGTGGGGCCTGAACGAAAGTGGGGTAGTCCCTGCGGCAGGTAGCCGTGGCGTACCGTCCACGCCGAGCAGCCGATCAATCGCGCGACCTCGCGGATCGAGAGCGGCTCGCCGAGAGCGTCGCCCGCCTGCGGGTAATGCTGCAGGTAGCTCTGCCCTATGGGGGCCTGGGATAACCCCAAGGAATCCGCAGGTATCGCGCCGTTCTCGAAACCTGATATGCGTATCTCTTCCGCATTCCCTTCAGTCGTCATCCTTCTGCCTCCTGCTTTTAGAAAAAGAACGAATGACATCTTGAAACCAGTCAGGCAGCTTCGACCAGAGCCACCAGAGAGCGGCCAAGAGTACCCCAAAGGCGACGAAAGCCTTCTGCACCTCCGGCGTGCGGACGAGGGCAATAACAAGGCTGAGGGACACATAGAAGAGAAGGAGGCCAAGGCCCAGGCGTGCGAGCAGCGCCAAGAGCCGAAGGCTCATCGGAATCCTGGGCTGCGGCGTCGAGAGTTCGCGGCTGCCGCATTTCGAGCAGACCTCCACGCCACGCGGATTTACATGCAAGCGCGGGCAGAGCTTTGCGTCGTAGGATCGGCCGCAGGTTCCGCAGAAGAGCGGTTCGCCTGCCGTCATCTTTCCGCATTGGTAGCAGTACTTCATCGTGTTTCCTTGAAAAATGGTTGATTGGTATCGCCCACGGGCCGAAGCCACACGGGGCCGAAGAACTTTTCATTGCGAACTGCGTCGAGCGATGTGAACCAGAAAATCTTTTCGGTGACCCCACGAACGGCTGCGCGGATCGATTGCAAACGGCGTTCGGAGTTTGCGAGCACGAGCACCCGGAAGCGTGATTGCCGAAACTGCCGCTCGTACTCCCCCGAGAGCGCAAGCTGGAGATAGTGCCGCGTCTTTTCTTTCCAGATCGCGAGGCCTTCGTGACCGAGGTCCACTTCGATGAACGAGGCGTCGATGCCGGAAGGCGTTGCGAACTCGACATAGCCATCCGGGATAAGGCTGAGTCCGGCAACCAACGCCTCATGGAAGGCCAGCCAGTTGACGAAGCTCACCCGAGGGATGGGGATGGTGCCGAACTTCAATCCGCAATAGACGGCATTGATCGAGAGCTGGTGCTGGACATAAAAGTCGGCGACGAGCATCTCGTTCTGCCGCCGACGCGGGCCACGGCAGGGAACCTCGATCACCTGCGCACCCTTCACGGACAACGCATAGAGTGCCTTGCATCCCCCACCGGAACCGAGGAAGAATCTCCTCAAGAGTCCCGCACGGGTGAGGGCGAGCAATCGCGTATTTACCCGTGTCGTCGATCCGAATCCGGCGGCGATCTTCACCTGCTCCCGGTCGGCAACGCGCATGACGGCCAACTCGCGCAGGAGTTTGAGGTCTCGCGGCTGCACGATGAGGCCGCGCTGCTTTCCGATGCCTGTCTTAGTTCCAGTCATTGAGTACCTCGTCGGTCGTGCGGGTGAGCGCCGCGTGCCGCTTCGCAATCTCGCGTTCGATCTCGACGCGCGGGCGGGCGCGAAGTGCGCGGGAACGGTTCAGGAGATCGGCGTAGCTGGTCTTCGAATCCTCGACCTTGGGCACACAGCCTTCCACCCAGTGGTCGGCCCCGCTCTTCAAAATGAAGTGGCGCTGCGGCAGGTTCTTCAACCGCTCGGCGAGAGATTTTCCGCCATCGAGCATCTGGGCGACGGTCGTCGCATCGGCGCTCGACAACTGGAAGAAGCAATGGGTACCGATGGAGAGAATGGCTGCGCGCATAGGCGTTGGGTACTGGTCGAGGAACTGATTTGCGGAACAGACGCCGACCCCGAATTTTCGCGCCTCCGAGAGCACTGTCTCCACGTCGGTTGAGTGCGCGATGAGATTCTGTATTTCGTCGCAATAGAGGGTGAAGAAGGATCGCTTGTTGCGCGTGAAGAGGGCATTCTTGGTCATGGTGAAGAGCAGGCCACCCAGCGTGAGGGCGTGCGCGCCCAACTTGCCCTTTTCGAGGTTCACGATGATCCAATATCCTTCGTCCATCGCCTCTCGCAGGGAGAACGTAGACGTTGCCTGCCCGACGATATGGCGGAAGCGTGGGTCACCGGTGAAGGCCGATATCTTGTTCAGGATCGGCTCCCGCATGACCGCCTTCATTGGTTCGCTCACCTGGCCATAGCGGAACTCGAAGTACTGGTGAACCTCTGCATTCGGAACCCGCTTGAGGCACGAAGCGCGAAATCCGGCGTGCGTGAGAAGGGGTGCCAGCTCAAGAAGTGTCAGGCCGTTTGCCGCAAGCACATACAGTGCATTGCGCAGCAGTTCGTCCGTCCTGGCACCGAACCGGTCGAGGCCCCAGTACATCTTGAGGAGTTCCGCGATCTCCGCGATGGAGACGAAATCGGGTTCTCCCTCCCCAAGCGGGTTGAGGCCGACGGACATCTCCCCGTCACCAGGTGAGATCACAATGAGCCGGTCGCTCAAATCTTCTTGCAACTTCCACTCCTGCGCGGCGATGGCGCGCAGCAGGAACGACGTTGCATCGCCGTGCAGGTCGAAGTACACAAATCCTCGCCCCGCCTCGATGTCTTGCAGGCAGAGATACTTGAGAAGTGAACTCTTGCCGGTGCCCGTCTTTCCAAGCAGGGCCTGATGCATCGTGCGTCGTGTCTGGCTCAGTCCCACGCGCAGTTTCGTCACCTGTTCTTCCGTGACACGGAGTCCGAGGGTAGTCATGCCGGTGCATTCTTTCCGACCGCGCCGACGCCTTCCCTGCCAGCGGTTCCAAAGTGTGCTCACGAGTTGTTCGAGGAACTGAATCATGGAGCGAGTATTTGGGAGGGCACGTCAGAATCGGTAACAAACTCCTGCACGAGATACACCAAGAGCCATACGTTTCAACAAGTTGCTCAACAGAACCATTGGGCAATATATGTTTGACAGGGTTTTGGGGGCAGGTTTCAGAAGTTTGTGATGAGCACTTCGCGGTAGCGGCGACCAGCGATTTTTTGCGCGGTGTATGAGAGGTCGATTCCCTTAATGTGGAACGCCTTGAAAATCGCGCGCACCTCGGGAACGTCGTTCAAGGACAGGACGAATTTGCCACGCAGTTTTTCGAGCAGCTCCGCCATCTTGCGGAAGTCGTCAGGATCGAGATTGAATTTGTAGAGTTTGCGGCCATAGTACGGCGGGTCGAGATAAAAAAGCGTCGATGCGCGGTCGAATTTCGCGAGCACTTTCTCATACGGCAAGCACTCGATTTGTACTCGCGCCAAGCGCTGATGCGTTTCCTCGATGATCTCCGGCAGGCGTTCGGGGTTGAATCCCGGCGGATGGACGACATGCCAGTGGTAGTTCGGGCTGACCACGAGACTTGCAAAGGAGCTCTTGAGAAGATATAGCTGCCGGGCTGCGCGCTGGATGTCAGTGAGCGTTGCCGGATCGGTGTCCCGGAGCAGTTCAAACCACTTCCGGCTCACGACGACAAAACGCAAATAGCGGACGAGTTCCTCGTAATGCTGCTGGCATACGCGGAAAAAGTTCACCATCTCCCCGTCGAGATCATTCAATACTTCGACCTTGGACGGTTCCTTCTTGAAGAACACTTGCGCGCCGCCCGCGAAAGCCTCGACATACGTCGTGTGCTCCGGAAAGACGGCGATGATCTGCTTCGCAATCGCACGCTTACCGCCGATATAGGACAGTGGGCCTCGCATGGATGGTTGAATGGATTTTCTGGAATTGCACTGTGGCACTTCGATTCGACCTTTATGGATCGAAGCGTTATCTCATCCTATGCGACTGGCAGAGAAAATATAGGTAGAGAAAAATGCGCCACAAGTCGGATTCTGTCCGAATCGTTCGAAGCTCATTGACATCTGTCTTTAACTTTGTATGGTTAACAGCAAATAACAATAAACTCACATCACTATGCGTTTACCCGCCTTCTCGTGCATTTTTATACACCTATTCCTTATTGAACCGATCCGATATCGTGGTCTGGATGCCCATCACGGAAGACGACCTTCAGGAGTTTATCGAAATCTGGAACGAGGAGTTCCACGAAACGATAGCGTTGGGCGATGCAAAGCATTCCGCAGCGTCGCTGCTGGAACTCTATGCGTGGCTCGTTTTTGGAGAGGAGGATTCATAAATCATGCACCAGCCCAATGAGATATTTTCTGTATTGCCGCAAATCAAGTGAAGATGAAGACCGGCAGGTCCTATCGATTGGCTCCCAAAGAGAAGAAATGGAGCGTCTTTCGATTGGGTGGACTGGTGTGGAGATTGTCGAAGTCTTCGAGGAATCATTCAGCGCCAAGGCCCCAGGACGCCCAGTCTTCAATCAGATGCTTCAAAAGATTCAGAAGGGAGAGGCAGAAGGCATAATCGCATGGCACCCTGACCGGTTAGCCCGGAATTCCGTAGACGGTGGCCGGATTATCTACCTCTTGGACACCGGGGGCCTCAAGGATCTTCGGTTTGCCACGTTCAGTTTTGAGAACAACTCCCAGGGCAAGTTCATGCTGTCGATCATCTTTGGGTATTCCAAGTATTACGTTGATTCACTCAGTGAAAACGTCCGTCGGGGAAACCGCACGAAAGTCCAGCGGGGATGGCTTCCCAGCATTGCTCCCATTGGATATTTGAATGACAAAGAAACCAAAACGATAATCTCCGATCCCGAGCGCTTTCCCTTGATTCAAAGGATGTGGCAACTCATGGGAACGGGAAACTATACGCCACGACGCCTCTGGGAAATAGCAACGCAAAACTGGGGACTTCGCACGGTCAAGCGAAAACGTATCGGCGGAAAACCACCTTCCTTGAGCGCTATCTACTGCATCCTTACGAATCCCTTTTATGCAGGCATCCTTGAACTGGAAGGAAAGACGTATCCGGGCAAGCATAAGGCCATGATCACTTTTGAGGAATTCGATCTCGTCCAAAAGCTTTTGGGACGGCCTGGACGACCAAGACAGACGAGATCATTCTCGTACACAGGCATGATTAGGTGCGGTGAATGCGGCTTGCTATTTATATAGCTGGGTTAGTGGTATAGGTCTTTTCGTCGGCCTCTCACGGCGTGACGGACGAATCATTCGTCTATACGTCACCGAGAGGCCGGCGAAAGAACCCAACCCGTTTATATGTCTGAGGTATCGTCAATCTGCTTTTGGTTCTTGCGCGCCGTATCGCTGCCAATAGGCAAAGCCCAGGGCAATGGCGTCAAATAGTGCCATACGCGGGCGTTCGCTTTCCCATATTCTGCGCTTTGGTGGAAGCTTCCAAAGTAGTTCCGGAAACACTTGGGCGAGCATCGACGCGACCTCATGTTTGGAGTTGACGTGGAACAGACCAAAGACTTCTTTTAGTTCTATCTCTTTCATGAATCGCACCGGAATCAAACGGGATAACGCCTCGTGCTTGATCGATCTGAGAATCGGACGGACCCCGGAGCCCTTGCGGGTGTTGAGCAGGCGCGCTTTCCCCAGAACAACCTCCGAGGGAGCAAATAGCGTGAGCAGAGATGCAACTCGTTTGCTTGCCGCTGCGCGTTGCGTACTGCTATTCAACGGGTAGAACACCATTCCCCAGTCCACCAGTCTGTCCGGTCCTTCAAACACCGCGAAGGCAAATCGCCGTGAGCGCAGAGCGATGGCGAGTATTCTTTTGTTATGCAAGATCGGATGCATGTTTTGAATCTGATTGCTGCGGGTTTTGCCGCTCCCACATCCATTCGATCTTGCGGGCAATCATAGCGGCATCGCGACCTTTAGCACTGCGCTGTTGGAGATTGTGCTCCATCTTTGCGATACGTTCTTCGATTTTCCGCTTTGTGGTTTCGTAAGGCCCCGGAAAGAGATCGGAGACAGGTACGCGAAAGATCGCTTGATAACTGAGCGCAATGATGAGCGGCGGTACACTGTATGATCTTTCGTGGCGGGAGACCGTTTCTTGGTCGGGGTATCCAAGGAGTTGAGCAATCTCCCGTTGGCTTAGACCAGATCGCTTCCGGTGATAGCGAAGATAGTTCGCAAGAGTTGTTTGAGTCATGGTGCCAAAGATCAAAGCGTTTATCGACCTTTGCCATAAGCTTAACAATCGGTACGAGGAGCGATAGGTAAATAAAAATGCATCCGATGCAGGGTTTTCCTGGCCCCGGAGCGGCTTATATAAAACGCAAATCTAACAGGCCGCGCAAATCAAGAGGAATTGTGCGAAGTACTGTGGATTGCATCTGGAAAAGTTCTGGATTGCTGTCACCGTCTGAGGATCAATAAAACGGGGAGTCGAAGCCCCCCGTTAGGTTATTGCACGATCAGCCGAGGATAGAAGTGCCTATTCAATGCACGTATCCCCAACGCTGGGTGAAGTTCGATAAGCCAGGAGTCCCGCTTTTCGGAACCCAGCATAGAGTTTGTACATATGGTGGATTACCGGGCGACGTGGAATCTTCAAGCACAGAGGCGGCTTCACGTCGCCATCAATGGCGCATGAACCGGCGTGACTCGCGGCGCGCGGAATACATACGAGCACAAACAATTACGATTTGTGCGGCTCAGGTAAGACGACAGGAAATCCGACTGGCACTGTAGGGAGTGTCGTACCAAAGAAACGGTGAACCCCTCTGAGAACATCGCCATCTACGAGCATCGTGCGATCCTGCGACTCCAGCTCTTCTGGATGAATCCAATGAAATCGTCTTACAGAAGTTTCAAGTTTCATTTCAGGAGCAATATGACAGAGCCACGCGGGAGCGGTCCTAAAGGTCACCGCGCAAAACTCAAAAATGTACACCACGAGCTCCTTGTAGCCTGGATCTGGCTTGACACTCACTACAAAATGATTACCCAGGCTCTTTACCGTTATGTCGTCTGTGGGAATAGAAAGATAGTCCCCAATATCCACTGCATTGAGCCTTTGGCGAAGGGACTCGGCCTCGCCTGGGGTTCTATCCCGAAAGAGCAGCATAAAAGCCTGCCATCCGGTGATTGGCTTGCCACTGAAGTAGTTCAAAAGGAGAGGACGACCGGATGCATCTCTGGCCTTCAGTAAGAAGACGTCAAGATGCATCATCCTCGGCGGCATAGGGCCAAAGGGGGAAAAACTCTCGGCTACCCTGAGTCCTTGGCGAGCAGTATGGCGTTTCCTAATGCCGCGTGCACGGTCATCGCAGACATTCGCTTTCGCGTGCAAGGAAAGACCTGCAAATGAATAACAGGGATAGAGAAGGTCCAGCAAATGGAGAGGAGGTCAATCAGACGAACGTACGGCTGATTAGCGAGAACTGCTTGTCTCAGCGTGGCAGCGTCGGGCAATTCCGGCCTGTCCGTCGGCGGCGATGCGGAAATCAATATGCTCGATAACGCCTTTCCGAATGACGTAATAGCTGCGAGCTCTAAATCGCTTTCATTCGTCCGATGCTTGAAACGCGCCTCGTCGCGCCAGATAAAACGCGGCTCCGAGTTCTCGTCTAAGAGCGATGCGGGGTCAAGCCCCAGTTTACGAGCAAGAGAGAATCGGAGTTCCGCGCGAGCCGATGACGATGCTTCAGCGGCTTCACTCCACCAACGCGGCCATGCTGCATTGATGGCGGGCCCGCTCAAACCTACGTCTTGAAGGCGCCGTTTAAGGACTAGGGCTGGCTCCGTCACGATGATCTCCTCCCTGTGCGGGTTGATTGTAGGCGAACGTTCCGCAATGCAGCGATTATCCGAGCAACTGTTTCCGCGTGGAGGTCGGTGCCGTCCCAAATTCTCATGAACGTATCCATAATGAGCTTTTTCGGCTCCGCTGTGGCAGTCTCTGTAATCTTGTATTCGTCTTCAATACCTGCATAACTGCATATTGCCTTCAGTGCTTTTCCCCTTCTCCGCGGATTCCTTTGAAGAATCCTAGAGATTGTTGACTGGTTTACCTTTACTGCCATCGCAAGATCGGACTGCGTCAGTCTGTGTTCGTCCATGAACGCCCGAAGTGTTTGCGAAATTTGTTGCATAATGTATTAGCTTAATGCATATTTGTAATTGCGAACACTTTTTGTTTATGACGGATATTCCTTTGCACTTTTGTTGGACCCGGTTCGGCACTGAGGCTGCTCAGTCGATACACCAGATTCTCGTCCGGAAAGAGCAAGAGCGGCAAGCCAATCATGGCCTCTTCCTTTGGGGAATCGGCAATGCGGTTGGGCCTTCCATCTTAGAACTTGTCAGACGGGCAAGCGTACCGGAGGTCATCTTCAGCCCCATCAAATCCGCTCCCCGTGAGGAGGATGTCACCCCACCGGCAATTGTTGCATGGACAGCTGGCAGTACGATTTGTGGCGACCGCTACGACCTGCCCAAGACAGTGCTCGTCACGAGCAGATTTGTCCCTTCGCAGCCGCGTCGGTCGCATTATGCTCTTGTGTGCTATAGCGAGCAACGGTTGTGTTTGGCCTCATCTGATCGGCGGATCGCACTTCGATCGCTTCGGAATATTATCAGCGGGCGCAAGGTTGGAGCGTCACAAGTAACGGCCGTCGTCGAGTGTAAGTCGGAAGCTGCCGAAGATGCCTGGCAATACGATGTTGCGATGCGAGCTCGACTAGTCCACCCATTCTTTGTGAAGTTGACGGAACACATGATTGTCTCGGATGAACTCGATGACGCATCATCAGTCACAGATTGGCCGCGCGCGGTGGAACGGTGTTGGGTAAAGAAGTCCGCGAGCCGCGTTTAATTAGTGTTTAGCGCCTTCTCAAAGAAAGGATACGTGATCCTGATTTGGGATTATCACGCGAAGAACTCGTGGGCAATCCAAGAGGAGTTCCTCTTAAAAACGCAGCGAGAAATCCTCGGAGGTAACGACCGTCACAAAATCGACTACAGTCGTGTAGGCGAAAAAAGCAGATGCGCTGGGCGAAATCGCCACATCTGCTTGATTCTTAATGAAATGTGGTGGTCGGGGCGGTCAGATTCGAACTGACGACCCTCTGCTCCCAAAGCAGATGCGCTACCAGGCTGCGCTACGCCCCGACATTCATCAATCTTACCCCACTGATCGCAACCTGATAACCAACTTACCACGCTGCAATTGACAGTCGGATCTCCCGGCCAGCCTCTGCGATGGACCGTCCTGCATGACCTGGCATCGACCTCGAACACTCCATGATCGCGAGACTGCGCCGCGAGCGATCTTGCAGTGGACGCGCGACGCCTGC
>Ga0181530_10001694_pt1 | contig 27336 bp, 20 predicted proteins | sample PEATcosm2014_Bin_42_FD_119769 | JGI IMG/M metagenome (GOLD analysis project Ga0181530, IMG submission 119769) | Peatland microbial communities from MTU Mesocosm Facility, Houghton, MI, USA - PEATcosm2014_Bin10_60_metaG | ecosystem: Environmental > Terrestrial > Soil > Wetlands > Peat | place... | reverse complement strand
GAGACGATGCGGCCTCCCGACCGCCGCGCCATCACAACGATTGCGCCCTCAGCTCTGAAGGCAGGCGTGATTTGGATTGGCACGAACAACGGCCTGGTCCAACTCACGACCGACAGTGGCGCGAACTGGCAGAACGTTTCACCTCCGGGATTGCAGAAATTCTCCGAGATAACGATGGTCGAAGCCTCGCACTTCGATCCGGCCACTGCTTACGTTTCAGTGGACAACCATCAAGGCAACGACTTTCGTCCGCACATTTACCGCACGCGCAATTCCGGCAAGACGTGGCAAGAGACCGTCACCGGCATCCCAGATTTCAGCTTTGTGAAGGTTGTGCGCGAAGACCCCGAGCGCAAGGGACTGCTCTACGCCGGAACCGAGACGGGCGCGTTCGTCTCGTTCGATGATGGCGAGCAGTGGGGCACGCTGCAGCAGAATATGCCGACGGTTTCCGTGCGCGATATGGTGGTGCATGGCGACGATCTTGTCGCGGCAACCTACGGACGCGCTTTCTGGATTCTTGACGATCTGACCCCGCTACGTCAGATCAACGAGCAGGTGACCAAGTCCAAAGTCCATCTCTTCCGGCCGGCGACGGCGATCCGATTGCACAACGACATGAACCAAGACACGCCGCTGCCGCCTGAGATGCCGGCGGGCGACAATCCTCCAACCGGAGCGATTCTGGATTATTACTTCGAGTCGGCGCCGCCGGGCGACGTGACTATTGCCATCTACGATGAAAAGGGGCAGCTCGTTCGCCAGCTTTCGAGTACGCCGGAGCCGGTCCGCTCCGAAGAGCCGCCACCAGTTCCCAACTACTGGCTGTATCATCCGACGCCCCTGCCGAAGCGTGTGGGAGTGAATCGATACGTTTGGAACCTGCGTTATGCGGCGCCGGATGCGGTCCAGCACACCTATCCGATCTCGGCTCTTTATGAACGGACCCATGCCGAGCCGCAAGGGCCGTTCGTCGTGCCTGGCAAGTATGAGGTGCGGCTGACGGTTGATGGCAAGACCTACACGCAGCCGCTGACGGTGGCGATGGACCCGCGTGTCCAAGTCACGCAGACTGAGTTGCAGAAGCAACTGGACCTCGCTCAGAAGGTCGACAGTTTGATCTCGCTGAGCTACCGCTTCCACGAACAAGCCGCAAAATTCCAGAGCGAAGTTGCTGATCGGCAGGCGGTCCTCCAGATCAATAAGCAAGCACTACCGGCGCTGCAAGCGGCAAAAGATCTTGGCGCGAAGGTGCTCAAGATTCAAGGCGAGGCGCAGCGTGGATTTGGCGGGTTCGGCAAACCGAAGCCGACATTTATGCTGATGAACTCGGAGCTTGCCTATCTGTCAGAAGCCCTGAACCAGGCCGATGCAGCGCCAACCGACGCGATGCATACCGCCTATCACGACTATTGCGAGGACCTGACTAAGCTGGCGCAGCAATGGTCCGATTTGATGAAGCAGGACCTGCCGGCAGTGAATGCGCAACTCACGGAGCAGCATCTGCAGGCGTTGCCGGAGATGATGCTGACGCGAACCGTACCCGCGTGTGGGCAGTGAGAACGGCGCGAACGCAGCCGATTGCTTGTGTAACGGGGAGGTTACGACAGGAATCTTCGTCGTACGGACGGCAAGTTGAGGAGGACGCCGCTTAGCACACTCGGAATTAACAAGATAAGGGCAAGGCAGAATCCGAATCCACCTTCCGACGCGGCGAACTCGTCGCGAGGATGGAGAACGGAGACAATGAGAAGAATTGCCAGTGCGAGGGCGACCACGGTCACGGCCACCGCCGTCCACCAAGCCCATCGCTTCCCTTGAATCAGGCGTATGGTAGCAAACACAGAAACCAACGCTGTGATGCCAAACCAAGCAGTATCGCGGATTCGCGAGCCAAAGAATGGAATTTCCGTCCGCTCTAGCCAAGGATTAACAGCATAGAAGAGCAGCAGGGCCGCAAACGCGAAGCCAAAGAACGACAGGGTGCCGATGGCTATCTTAGGCCCGGTAGACATGACGCCTTTATCTTACAATGAGTTAGAGATAAGTACCGCGCGGCAGAGAGTGCCGGCAACTCCTAGCTGTTGTGAACAGGCCATTTCACATGCGTCCCTCGTAACCGATCCCCAACCCTCAGCCCACCGACTGTGCGACCTCGGCCTCAACCGGCTCCAGGTAGGCGGTGAAGTGCCGCAGAAAAGGCGCCTGATAGGTCAGCTTCATGCCGCGGACGTGTTCACGGCGCTGCCACACCGCCAACACGACTTCGATCACATAATCCACGTGGCTCTGCGTATAAACGCGGCGTGGGATCGCCAGCCGCACCAGGTCCATCTTTGCCGCCGCGCCGAACATCAGCGTGCCGATTTCGACGGAGCGGATGCCGCCTTCGAGATACAGCTCCGCCGCCAGCGCCACTCCGGGAAACTCGTCTAGCGGAATGTGCGGTAGGAAGGCACGGGCATCGAGATAAATCGCGTGGCCGCCCGGCGGCAACACGATGGGCACTCCCTGCTCGCTGAGGTGGTTGCCGAGATAAGCGGTAGAGGCGATGCGATAGCGTAGATAGTCCTCTTCCAGCGATTCCTGTAGGCCCACGGCAACCGCCTCCAGATCGCGTCCGGCGAGACCTCCGTAGGTCGGATAGCCCTCCGTCAGGATCAGCAGGTCTTTCTCCTGGGCGGCGAGAATGCCGTCGTTGGTGCAAAGGAAGCCGCCGATGTTGGCCATGCCGTCCTTCTTGGCCGACATGGTGCAGCCATCGCCCAGCGCGAACATCTCCTGCGCGATTTGCTTGGGGGTCCTGGCTGCGTAGCCGTCTTCCCGCAGCTTGATGAAGTACGCGTTTTCGGCAAAACGGCAGGCGTCGAAATACAGCGGGATGCGATGCTTGCGGCAAACGGCCCTGACCGCGCGCGCGTTCTCCATCGAGACCGGCTGGCCGCCGCCGGAGTTATTGGTGATGGTGAGCATCACCAGCGGAATGCGCTCGCGTCCCACGCGCGCGATCAACTCCTCCAGCGCGTCCACGTCCATGTTGCCCTTGAAGGGATGCCACTTCGCGGGCTGGCGGGCTTCGGCGATCGGCAGATCCACCGCCTCCGCCCCGATGAACTCGATATTGGCGCGCGTGGTGTCGAAGTGCGTGTTGTTGGGGATTACATCGCCCTTCTTGCAGGCCACGCTGAACAGAATGCGCTCGGCGGCGCGCCCCTGGTGGGTCGGGATCACATGCTGATAGCCAAAGATGTTCTGGATGGAGTCGCGGAAACGATCGAAGCTCCGGCTGCCGGCATAGCTCTCGTCGCCTTGCATGATCGCCGCCCACTGCCGCGTGGACATGGCTCCAGTGCCCGAGTCGGTCAGCAGGTCGATGAGGACATCGTCGGCGGGAAGCAGGAACAGGTTATAGTGCGCGGCGCGCAACAACGCTTCCCGCTCTTCGCGTGTGGTCCAGCGGATGGGTTCTACGCTCTTGATGCGAAACGGTTCGATGATGGTCTTACGTGGCATGGAGATTCCCCTTGCGTAAGCTCCATGCTGGCGCTTTCAGGCGGAATGTGCAGTGATACGGGTCACAGCTTTTCGCCTGCGCCCTTTGTGGGAGCGGCCTGCCGGCAAGGCAGAATCACACTTATTGTGGAAAATTACTGGCGCCGCGGGCCGCCTGATTGGCCAGCTTATTGGCCTGGCAGTTCTGCTCGCGCGGGATGTAGGCGATGGAGAACTCGACGGCGCGGGCCAGCTTGCGGCAGGTCCAGTTCAGGGAGTGAAGGCGCGCACTGCGGCAAGCGTACTCGCCGGTCATCTGCTTGACCATGATCTGCGAGTCGGAGTACACGTGCAGCGTCGTGGCCTTCGCCGCGACCGCGTGCTGCAGGGCTTCCAGCAAGGCAACGTATTCGGCGACGTTGTTGTCCTGATGTCCAATCCACTTGGCGATGCGAGTGGTTTCGCCGCCCGGACCCTCGATGACCACCCCAATGCCCGACGGTCCCGGATTTCCATGAGACCCGCCGTCCACGTACGCTACCAGGTCAGACATTCGGCTCCTGACTTAACCAAGATGCTTCAGAATGGGGGATTCGTCAAGAAACAGATTCGATACCCCCTCAGATAGTGGCCTATGGGCGCGACATTTCTGTGAAAAAGATGTGAATTGAGGTTGAATATTTGCCGGCGCGCAAGAAGAACTCCGTTACATTCTGTCGCTTGCCGAAAAAAATTCCCACACGAAAATAAGTTGCATTTGCACCAACCTTGGGCGTTGACAATTTCCCATCCTGCTGTAGGATCGCACATGTCGACGGCAGAAAAGGGCGGGCAACTAATCGTAGCCAACCCGAAGTAGGCTGAGTGATCGGCTCCGCGGGGCGACCCGAGGGAGCCGCCAGACCCGAAAAAACCGACTGCACTGCGAGGTGTCAGCCGGGGTCAGGGACCGCGAAAGCGGTGATCACGTCAAGGGCTGTGACGGTGCGTGCATCCACGCTGGTAACTCCCTCGCAGGAGTTGGCGGCTAGAGCATAACCAAAGTCACAGCCTTTCTATTTTCTCCCCGCACATTTCTGAATGCGAATTTTACCGGTTGTACACCGGCAGCGGCCCGCGCAGGTTGCGCCACACCTCGTCGCAGGCTTTCAGCACTTCCTCGGACAAAGGCCCGTCATCCATCGTCGCGAGGTTTTCGTTCAATTGCTCCAGCCGCGACGCGCCCAGGATAATGCAGTCGCTGGCGGTGTGATGCAGCAGCCAGCTCAGCGCCAGGCTCACCAGCGAGCGTCCCGCCGATTGCGCGATCTTCCTGAGCTGCTCGACGGATTGGAAGTACTGCTCATGCCAGTAGCGGTCCTGGTAGAGCTTGTTATTGTCGAAGCGCGTGCCCGGCGTGACTTTCTCCTGCTTGTGCTTGCCGGTCAGCAACCCGCCCGCCAGCGGGTTGTACACCACGGTGGAGACGCCGAACTCCTTGCACATGGGCAGATATTCCTGCTCGATGCCGCGGGCCACCAGGTTGTACATGGGTTGCGAGATGTAGGGCGCGGGCCAGCCGCGCTCCTTCGCGATCCATAACATCTCGACCACCTGCCATCCGGCGTAGTTCGACGAGGCGGGGTAGCGCACCTTCCCCTGCTTCACCAGCGACGCCATCGCTTCCATCGACTCCTCGACGGGAACATTGTGGTCGGGCGCGTGGAAGTAGTAAATGTCGAGATAATCTGTGCCCAGCCGCCGCAGGCTTTCGTCGATGGCGCGCAGAATGGCCTTGCGGGAAAGCCCTTGCTGATCGGCGTCTTCACCCATCTTGAAGAACACCTTGCTGGCGATGACAAGCTGGTCGCGCCTGCCCTTGATGGCATGACCCAGCATGGTTTCGGCATTGCCGGTCTGGTATATGTTCGCTGTGTCGAAGAAGTTGATGCCTGCCTCGATGCAACGGTTTACCAGTTGGGTGGCGCCGGCCTGATCGAGCGGCTTGCCGAAGGTCATGGTGCCAAAACAATAGCGCGAGACTGCGAGGTCAGTGTGCGGGAGCGTGATGGTAGGAATCGTCATGAAGTTTCTGCCTTCTGGTGGCGCCGAATCCACTAAGTGTTTGTGTCATCCTGAGCGAGGAGCTGACGAATTATCCCGCTCCGAGTCGAGGGAACTGCTTTTCATGACGCGCAACGAAAATCAGGTCCCTCCGCTCGCAGCCGAACCGCACGGCAGCTCGGTCGGGATGACACTTCGTATATAAAGTCGGTCGCACGCAGACCCGGCGGCAGCATTGATAAAGCGCGCCGGGCGACTGCTCATAGTACTGCGGTTTCATTTAGCAGCTCGCCCTTGGCGAAACGCGCTGGGCTGAGTACTTCGACATTGTCAATTACATCGGTCTTGCCCTGAAGGATCAAGTCGGCCACCATCTTACCCGTCGCGGGCGAGTGCATCACGCCATGGCCGCTGAATCCGTTGGCGCAGAAGAAGCCCGCCAGTTCCGCTACCGGCCCAATGATAGCGTGGTGGTCGGGCGACATCTCGTACAGTCCCGCCCAGGCGCGTTTGGGATTCACGGCCAGATTCTCGAAACAGGGGACGCGGTCGGCTGCCAGCGTCAGCACCTTCTCGATGAACCCGGGCTCGAAATCCATCTTGTAGCCAGGCGTCTCCTCGGGATCGTTCCACGCCAGTAGGAATCCCAAACTCTCCGGCCGGAAGTGAAAGCCAGTGGTCATGTCGATCACCATCGGGACTTCGTGTGAAACGCCGTCGAAGGGCTCGGTCGGGATCAACATGCGCCGCATCGGTTCCACGGGAAGCTGGATTCCAGCGAGCGCTGCCACTTGGGCCGCCCACGGTCCAGCGGCATTCACCACTACCTGCGTACTCACTGGACCGCGGATAGTTTCCACTCCTGTGATTCCCGCACCGTCGCGGTTAATGGCAGTAACTTCGGTCGAACGCCACAGTGTCGCGCCCTGCTCACAAGCCCGCGTGGTGAAGCCGACCATCACGCTGTAGGGATCGACGAAGCCATCGGTCGGGGAGAAGCTTCCGCCCAGCATGTCATCGCTGCGCAGTTGCGGGATGATGTCCACAATCTCATCGCGCGTCATCATGCGAGCCTGCGTCAGTCCCAGCGATTTTTGGAGCGCCTGGTTGGTTTGCAGATACTCCAGATGCGATGGCTTGGTGGCGACGAACAGATAACCCTGATCGCGATATCCCGAAGGGTGTCCCAGCCGTTCTTCGAAAGCCGCATAAAACGGAATGGAGTACAGCGACATCTGAATGTTCGGCTGGGTGGCGAATTGGGCACGCACTCCGCCCATGCTCTTGCCAGTGGAACCTTTGCCCTGGTGCGATTCGCGCTCCACCATGAGCACGCTGCGGCAGCCGGCTTCCGTCAGATGCCACGCGATGCTGGAACCGACGATCCCAGCGCCAATGATGACCACTTCGGCTGTCTGCATTCTCCGGCCCTTGACCTGTGGACATTGTATTCCGCGGGAAAGTCAGCCGCTGTGAGCGGAGTTGGGTTCTGCATGACTTGCCGGCATTTGCCGTCGCCCGAGCCCTTCGGTCACAACCTCACGTGACCTGTCTCACAGACCCCATGTTCTCTAACCGCCTAGCCTTGCTTATCGGGGTCCGAAATTAGCACTTAGCATTTAGCACTTGGCACTTAGCCAAAGCCAGCCGCCACCGCTGATTGCTGGTTGCTAAATGCTAACTGCCAAGTCCCAAGTGCAGTCCGCCTCATAAGGATTCATCATGCCACTCGTCAACGCCTTCTCCAAAGCGGTTGTGCGCGATTTTTCCCTCGAAGAACTTGAACAAGCCGCCCGCCTGATGCGGGGCTACGACCTGGTTGCGCTCTGCGCCGCCGGCTCCGGCCACTCCGGAGGCACGCTCTCCATGATGGAGATTGTTGCCGCGCTCTATCTCAAGGTCGCCACCCACGACCCCAACAACCCCGAATGGCAGCATCGCGACCGCATCATCTGGTCGGCGGGACACAAGGCGCCCGCGCTGTACCTCGGCTTAGCCTTTGCCGGTTACTTCCCTATCGAGGACGTTGTCACCCTGCGCAAGTTGTATTCGCCCTTCCAGGGACATCCCCACCGGCTGAAGCTGCCGGGCGTCGAGGTCTCCAGCGGCTCGCTGGGCCAGGGTCTCAGCATCTCGGTGGGCATGGCGCTCTCCGGCAAGCTCGATCACGACGAACACACCGTGTTCTGCATCATGGGCGACGGCGAGCAGCAGGAAGGCAATATCTGGGAAGCGGCGATGGAAGCCTCGCATTACAAGCTCGACAACCTGGTCGGCATCATCGATCGCAACCGCCTGCAAATCGACGGCTGGGTGAAGGACGTGATGGACGTTGAGCCGCTGCCCGAGCGCTATCGCAGTTTCGGTTGGGAGGTCATCGAGATCGACGGCCACGACATGCAGCAGGTAGTCGATGGTTTGCAACGGGCAAAGAATGTTCCGGTGCTCGGCAAGCCAACTGTGATCATGGCCAACACGGTGAAGGGCAAAGGCGTCAGCTTCATGGAAAACGTGGCGGGATGGCACGGCAAGGCTCCCAGCTACGACGAGATGGTGAAGGCGCTCGACGAACTTGGCCTGAAGGATACGATCGCCTACGACGCACTGCTGAAAAAGGCGAACCAGTATCAGGCGGAGGTCGAAGCTACGCTCGCGGCCAAAATGCCGGGCTTCTCTCGCGACTACTGGTGGAACGAGCGCAGCGAAATGAAGGTGGAGATGGAGCCCACCCGCAAGGGCTTCGGCCTCTCCTTGAAGAACAATGGCGACGATGAGCGCGTGGTTTGCCTCGGTCTCGACATCTCAAGTTCGATTACGATCAGCGACTTTTATTCAGGTAATCCCGAGCGCAAGGACCGCTGGATCAGCATGGGGATCGCAGAGCAGTCGGCGACTGCCGTAGCCGTCGGTCTGGCGCGCGACGGCAAGCTGCCCGTCTTCGGCACCTACGGAACGTTTGCGGCGGCGCGCAACCTCGACCAGATTCGCGTCTCCGTCTGCTACGGCAACTTCAATGTGCTGGTCGCCGGAGCTCACGGCGGAGTCTCCGTGGGTCCAGACGGCGCAACCCACCAGGCGCTGGAAGACCTGTTCGCGATGTGTGGGCTGCCCAACATGTCGGTTGTCGTGCCCTGCGACGCCATCGAGACGCGCAAAGCGACTGACTACCTACTCCTCGAGCACTTTGGTCCGAAGTACATCCGCTTCGCTCGTGAGGCCACGCCCATCGTCACTCGCGAAAACACGCCTTTCGTGTTTGGCGTAGCGAATGTCAGCCGCCTGCGGGGCGAGGCGCCGGAGATGATCGACGCATTCGAGACTGTGCTCGCGACCGATTACGAAAACGAGCAGGAAGATCTCAGCATCATTGCCTGCGGTCCCATGGTACCGGAAGCCATGCGCGCGGCGTGGATTCTGAAGCAGGAGTTCGGATACGAGACGCGCGTGGTCAACATGCACACCATGAAGCCGATTGATCAGGATGCCATTGTTCGTGCCGCGAAGGAGACGGGCGTGATCGTCACCGCCGAAGAGCACCAGATCGGCGCGCTGGCCTGGCGGGTGAGCGGCGTCCTCACCGAAAGCCCCGAGCTGTTCGGCGTTCCTGTCATCACCGGCGCCATCGGGGTGAAAGACCGCTTCGGCGATTCCGGAGCGCCGTGGGAGTTGATCAAGGAATTCGAAGTGAGCGCCGAGCACATTGCGCAAAAGGCGGTCGAGTTGCTCGCCATTGCGAAAGCGAAGAAGGAAGAAGAACGGCTGGTACTGGCCAACTAAACGACTACTACAGCCGCTCTATGCCAGCCCAACCATGGGCAAAATCTCTGCCGGCTGATTCGAATCCGGTGGCATTGCGGGCTCGGTTGTCAGCGCAGGATGCGAATCGTCTTCCGCCAGCGAAACATACGCTCCCAGTCGCCCCAAGCACAACAGATCGGCTCCCGCGAAATAGATGAGCGCCACCACCGCCATCAGCAGCGCGGTCCATCGGCCGCCGATCGTCCCACTCCAGTTCAGAGGCGAGAGAAACGCCAGCCACATCGTCCCAGCCCACACCAGGCGCAGGGCATCGAATCCCACTGCCAGCAGAAATAATCGTCCGGCGTGGCGAGCGGCAAAATTGACAGCCTGGTCCAGGGCTTCCATGGCGCCGGCGGCACTTCGAATGCAGAACAACGGCGCCAGGCCAAGAAACCAATTCAAGACGACGGCAAAAAACGGCACACCCAAGCCGGCTGACAGGGCCAGCACCGCACGCAGCGGATGCCCGTTCTGCACCATCACCAAGCCGTAGAGGAAAAAGCCGAGCGCCACGGCAAGTGCGATCATCGACCAGAGGACCCGCAGCAGTTGCAAAAGGAAGATGGGAGCGAATTCCCACTCCATGGATTGCGGTTCCTCGTCCCGGCTGAACATCGCCACCAGGCGGCGCAGCGTCGCGGCGCGTCCCGCGGTCGCCGCCAGCGACCACAGCATGATCACACCAAACATCAGTATCGTCTGCTCTAACACGAAGCGCGAAAGGCTTCCGCGAAAGATGTGCCGCAACGCGTTTTCCAACAATTGCGGCTGTAGCGTACGAAGCAAAAATGCGTCAACCGGTGCGACCTTCAGACTGTCGAGAAAGAGGGCGATCGAGATGATTCCCAGTCCCCACGCCGACAGCCCGAAACACCAGCGCCAGGTCAGCTCCGCGGCCAATAGCGCCGGCTCGTGCCGGAGCGCGGCAAAGCCGTCACGGAACGGAGACGGCGAGTTGGAAGTCGTCGACATTATTTGGAAGGATAGCAGTTCGCGGAAATGGCGCGTCTAGTCGTGATCCTGGTAAAGCCATTCGCGGGTGATCTCGTCGGGCAGCGACACGCTCCCCGTCAGCACGGTCGCCAATTCCGCCGGGGTGTCCACCAGCACGTCGGGAACAACCACTGCCAGCGAGCGCGGCGCAAATCCATAGGTCACGCCGACACTCCAAAGTCCGGCATTTCGCGCAGTAAGAATATCGACTTGCGAATCGCCCACCATCACCGTCTCTTCCGGAGACACGCCTGCCTCCCTCATCAGCGTGTTGGCTCCCAGCGGATCGGGTTTCTTGGTCTCGAAACTGTTGCCGCCATACACCTGAAAGAAGTTGCCGGCCAGCCCGAGTCCCGCCAGAATGTCGCGCGATACTCTGACCGGCTTGTTAGTGAGTACGGCGAGTTGGCGCGATCGTCCATCCGCTTGCCCGATCTGCTCCAGAGCTTTTTGTATACCCGCATACGCTTGCGTGCTGTCAAGCTTATGCTCGCGGTAGTGCAGCAGAAAGTAGTTCAGCGCCTCCTGTAGAAAGTCGCGATCGGCGGGATCGCCCAGGGCGCGGCGAATGAGCATGGGCGCGCCATCGCCGATGTAGGTGCCGATCACCTCCATCGGCAGCTCCTTGCGCCCATACTTCACCAGCATGGCATTCACTGAGGCCGCCAGGTCGCGCTCGGAATCGATCAGCGTTCCATCCAAATCGAATAGGACGAGCTTGATTCTCTCCAGCGGGATGGGACGCGAGGTGCGGATCATTGGGATTGAGCTGTTCCCGGTAGTGCCGGCCTTCAGGCCGGCAGGAGGACCAGCTTATAACACCAGTTTTCTCTGTCGGCGAACGCGGCGCTGAAGCGCCGCACTACCCGTGCTGCTGGTCGATCCCCACCAGTATAGCGGTCGAGCGCAGCCAAGCATTTACAATGGGAAAATGTTTATCGGCCCCAGGTTGGGCGTAGTATTTCACTCCTGAGGTAATGGATGGCGACCACCAAAGCACAGCCACAGACTGCCGCAATGTCGGCGGAAAAATACGAAGGGCTAACTTCGCAGCAGTTGATCGAGATCTACCGGCTGATGTATCTGTCGCGTAAGCTCGACGACCGCGAGATCCTGCTGAAGCGGCAGCAGAAGATTTTCTTCCAGATTTCCGGCGCCGGACACGAAGCGCTGCTGGTGGCTGCCGGACTTGTGCTGCGGCCGAGTTATGACTGGTTCTATCCCTACTATCGCGACCGCGCGCTGTGCCTGGCGCTAGGCATGACGCCCTACGAACAATTGCTGGAAGCTGTCGGCGCGGCTGACGATCCCAACTCCGGCGGCCGCCAGATGCCTTCGCACTGGGGTCACAAGAAGCTCAATATCGTAACCCAATCGTCGCCCACAGGAACGCAGTTCCTGCAGGCGGTGGGCTGCGCCGAAGCCGGCCGCTACTTCGACCGTTATCCGGAAGCAGCCGCGAAGGCCAGCGGCGACTACCGCCAGTTCAAGGAAGTGACTTTCCACGGCGACGAAGTTGTTTATGTCTCCTGCGGCGATGGCACCACCAGCGAAGGCGAGTTCTGGGAGGCGTTGAACTCGGCATCAAACCTGAAGCTGCCGGTCCTGTTCCTGATCGAGGACAACGAATACGCCATCTCCCTTCCAGTCGAAGTCGGCACGGCCGGCGGCAACATCAGCAAACTGGTTCGCGGGTTCCCGAATTTCCATTTTGCCGAGATCGACGGCACCGATCCGCTGGCCAGTTATGCCGCGCTCAAGACCGCCGTCGAGTACATCCGTGCCGGCAACGGCCCGGCGTTTGTCCACGGGCACGTGATACGCCCCTATTCGCATTCGCTTTCGGATGACGAAAAGCTCTATCGCCCGGAGTTGGAGCGCAAGGGGGAAGTCGAGCGCGACCCCATCACGCGTTTCCAACTATTTCTGGTACGCGAGGGCATCCTCGACGAAAAGGGAATTGACGAACTGGAGAAGGACGTCGAGGCCGAAGTGCAGGAGGCCAGCGACCGCGCGGCGGAGGCGGCCTTGCCTGCGCCCGGCTCGTACAAGCTATTCGTGTACTCGCCTGACCTCGATCCCACATCGTCAGACTTCCAGACGGAAGCGGTGCATCCCACTCCGTCAGACAAGGGCGCTTCAAGCCCCGAGCGGACGATGGCCGACCTCATCAACGCCTGTCTGAAGGACGAGATGAAGCGCGACCCTCGCATTGTAGTGTTCGGCGAAGACGTCGCCGACTGCAGCCGCGAGGAATATCTGAAAGACAAGCAGGTAAAAGGCAAGGGCGGCGTCTTCAAGCTGACGGCCGGGCTGCAAAGCGAGTACGGCTCCGACCGCGTCTTCAACTCGCCGCTGGCGGAGGCCAACATTGTGGGACGCGCGGTGGGCATGGCCACGCGCGGGCTCAAGCCGGTAGTCGAGATTCAGTTCTTCGACTACATCTGGCCTGCCATGCAGCAGCTTCGCAACGAACTGCCACTTATCCGCTGGCGCTCCAACAACAACTTTTCGTCGCCAGCCGTGGTGCGGGCGGCGATTGGCGGCTATCTCACCGGCGGCGCCATCTATCACTCGCAGTGCGGCGAGAGCATCTTCACTCACACGCCGGGAATGCGGGTGGTCTTCCCGTCGAATGCCCTCGATGCCAACGGGTTATTGCGCACCGCAATTCGTTGCGACGATCCAGTGATGTTCCTGGAGCACAAGCGCCTCTATCGCGAGCCCTTTGGCCGCGCGCCTTATCCGGGCCCGGATTACATGGTCCCGTTTGGCAAGGCGAGAATTGTTCGTCCGGGCCACGACCTCACCGTCGTGACCTACGGAGCTGTTGTGCCGCGTGCGCTGCAAGCCGCGCAGCGCATGGAGCGCGAGAACAGCGTAAGTGTTGAGCTGATCGACTTGCGCACGCTCAGTCCCTACGACTGGGAGGCAATTGCGACGTCGGTGGCGAAGACGAGCCGCGTGCTCGTGGCACACGAGGACATGCTGAGCTGGGGCTACGGCGCAGAAATCGCCGCCCGCATTGCCGACGAGCTGTTCGACGAACTGGACGCGCCGGTGAAGCGCGTGGCTGCGAAAGACACGTTCGTCGCCTATCAGCCAATTCTGGAGGACGAAATTCTGCCGCAGGCGGAAGACCTGTATCAGGCGATGGCGCAGTTGGCGGGATACTAGGGTACAGCTTCGAATCAAAGCGAGTTCGGTTTGTATCAGGGCACGGCTTTCAGCCGTGCCGAAACTCGAGTCACCAAGAATTTTGGGCTTCAGCCCCTGTAAGATTTGGCAGGGGCTGAAGCCCGGATTCTTGCGGAGCTTTGTTCGGCATGACTGAAGTCATGCCCTGATACAAAACGCTCACGTCGGCTCGCGTTCACTCAGCGCATGGTCATCGCGCGCTCTTGCTGCCCCACAGCCAATCGAGGCCGATTGGCCCGGAACCAAAGAAGATCAATGCAAAAGCGATGGCGGCGCAAGTCATGGGAAACTCGAAGCCACCTTGACCGGTCAGGCCGTTCTTGAGGTGCACTTTGAAGATTGCGACGAGCATGTCGATCAGGATGGCGAAAGCAGCGAAACGAGTGAGAAAGCCCAGCACGATGAGGATGCCGCCGCCGAATTCAGCCGCGACCACCAGATAGCCCATCCATGGCGGTATTCCCAGGTGTGGCAGCATTCCCATGATGCCGTGCATGTGGCCGGCAATCTTCTGCCAGCCGTGGGCGATCATGATCGCGCCGAGTGCCAGCCGCAAGAAAAGCAATCCTACCGGTTGCAGCCGATCCAGAAAGTTCAAACGAATCCCCCTCGTCGAGGTGGCTCAAAACCAGCCCGTACTGGACGCACTTAGCCTTGCCCCGAGCGAACAGGATAAATCAGCGAAGGCATCTTACAAAGTAGCGGCCCGGTTACGTCCCCCTAGCGCCGTAGGTGCGACAAAGGTTAGCTAACCTCTGTCGCGCCTACGGCGCTCGGCTTAAGGCCTCGCTCCACGCCGTCGTATAATCAAGAGATGCCCACTCGATGAAGTTCCTTTCTGTGAGGGCTCGCGACCATTTCGCGAACGCCTCGGAGCGGGCACAATTGCCATGGAATTCCGGCTAGTCAGTTCTTACAAACCGCAGGGCGATCAGGGGACCGCGATCCAGTCGATGACCCGCGGCATCTTTGACGGCGAAAAGCACCAGGTGCTGCTGGGCGTCACCGGCTCAGGTAAAACTTTCTCGATGGCCAAGGTCATCGAGGAGGTAAACCGCCCGGCGCTGATTCTGGCGCACAACAAGACTCTGGCGGCCCAGCTCTATCACGAATTCAAGTCGTTCTTCCCGCACAATGCGGTCGAGTACTTCGTCTCTTACTATGACTATTACCAGCCCGAAGCCTATATTCCGGCGGGCGACGTTTACATCGAGAAAGAGGCGACGGTCAACGACGAGCTCGACCGGCTGCGCCTGTCGGCCACCAAGTCGCTGTTCGAGCGCCGCGACTGCATCATCGTCGCCTCGGTGAGCTGCATCTACGGCCTGGGCTCGCCGGAAGCCTATTACGGCATGTTGCTGTTCCTGGAGAAGGGACAGAGGATCAAGCGCGAAGAGATCGTCCGCAAGCTGGTGGAAATTCTCTACGAGCGCACGGATGGCGATTTTCGCCGCGGAACGTTCCGCGTGCGCGGCGACATCATCGAAATTTTTCCCACCTATGACGACACCGCCTACCGCATCGAGTTGTGGGGCGATCAAGTTGAGTCGCTGGCACAGATCGATCCGTTGTTCGGGACTGTGAAGCAGAAGCACGTGCGTCTTCCGATCTATCCCAAGACGCACTACGTGATGAAGCCGGAACGCAAGAATGCCGCCGTCGCTTCAATTCTGGAGGAGTTGGCGTGGTGGGAGGCCGAACTGGAGAAGCAGGGACGGATGGTCGAGGCGCAGCGGGTGCATCAGCGCACCCGTTTTGATCTGGAGATGATCAAGGAAATGGGCTACTGCCACGGCATCGAAAACTATTCGCGGCATTTCACTGGCCGCTTGCCGGGCGAGCCTCCGCCGACGCTGCTGGATTATGTGCCACGCGACTACCTGCTGTTTATCGATGAGTCGCATCAGACGATTCCGCAGATACATGGCATGTGGCACGGAGACCGCTCGCGCAAACAGAACCTGATTGAATATGGCTTCCGTTTGCCCAGTGCGCTTGATAATCGCCCCCTCACCTTCGAGGAGTTCGAGCACCGCGTCAACCAGGCGATTTACGTCTCGGCAACCCCCGGCCCCTACGAACTCACAAAGGCCGCCGGCGTGGTCATCGAGCAGATCATCCGGCCCACCGGCCTGATTGATCCCGAAGTGGAAGTGCGTCCGGTCAAAGGCCAGATCGACGATCTGCTGCACGAGATTCGCACTCGCGCGGCGAAGAACGAACGCGTACTGGTCACGACCCTGACCAAGCGCATGTCCGAGGACCTGGCTGAATATTACAGCGAGGTCGGGGTGCGCTGCCGCTACATGCATTCGGAGATCGAGACGCTGGAGCGCATCAAGATCCTGCGCGATTTGCGCAAGGGCGAGTTCGACGTGCTGATCGGCATCAACCTGCTGCGGGAGGGACTCGACTTGCCTGAGGTCTCGCTGGTGGCGATTCTGGACGCCGACAAAGAAGGCTTTCTGCGCTCGGCGGGATCACTGATTCAGACCATGGGCCGATGCGCCCGCAATCTGAATGGCCGCGCCATCCTGTATGCCGATGCCATGACCGACTCGATGAAGAAGGCGATCGATGAAACCTACCGCCGCCGCGCCGTCCAGAGTGCCTACAACGAGGAGCACAGCATCACGCCGGAAAGCATCGTGCGGCCGCTTGACATGACGCTGGTCGCCGTAGCCGATGCCGACTACACCGATCTCACCAATGAAGTCGAGGGTATGCCGGAGTTTCGTTCGCAGGAAGATTTGGACGCCTACATTGCGAAGCTGGAGAGCGATATGCGCGAGGCCGCCAAACGCTTTGAATTCGAGCAGGCGGCCAAGTTGCGCGATACCATTCGCGAGCTGCGCACGAAAGAGTTTATGTTTACGTAGCCCACTAGCTGTCAGCTGTCAGAAGCTAACGGCTCACAGCCATTCGTCCGAGCCGAAGAGATTCGTCTTACCAATCCTCACTCCGTCACAATCATGACTGGCTGTTGCAGTACGCAGGAACTGGTGCAACCCGAAACCTGCGGCGGCGCCAGGATGTTCGCGGTGATGGTGTTGTTGGATGTCTGGATGATTGTGGTCTCGGAAGTACCTTGATCCGCAACGTAAACCTTGCTGGAGGTTGGCTCGGAGACAATCCACACGGGATTGGCGCCGGTGGGCAGAGCTACCCTGGTTAAGGGGCTGAAACTGTTGGCGCTGACCACGGTAACGTCATTGGAGCCGGCGTTGGCTACATAGAACTTGCTGCCATCCAGCAAAGGGGTCACGCCGATCGGCCTTGTCCCAACCGTAACCGTTGCCAGCAGCGGGATTGGCGTCGTGCTGGGAATAGTTATGCTGGAAGTGTCGAAGACGCTGACGGTGTTATCGCCGGTGTTGGCCACATACAAGCGGTTAAGGTTGGGATCGATGACGGCAAATGTGGGTCCTACTCCCAGAGGCACCGAGCCGGCTATGCTGGTGGAACCTGCCGCGATGATGTCGAGCGCGCCAGGGTGGACCCCATCGCCTTGAGTGACGACGAGAATCCAGTTGCCATCCAAACTCACCGTCACCGATACGGGATTTTCACCGAGTCCGTTTGTGGTCGTGATCGTCCCGGTCACGACCGGGCCCAATGGATTAAACACCGTAACACTATTGTCGCCCTGATTCAGCACATAGATGAATCCATCGGCCGCTGACTGCACCAGCGCAATGGGATTGCGACCAACGCAGGTGGTATTGGTAACGGCGAGGGTCGAGGTGTTAATGGTGCTGATGGAACCGGTGAGCAAACCGTTGGTGTTGTGACAATTTGCCCCCGAATTGACGACGTACATGGCAGTATTCTGGGCGGAGCCGAGCGCGACCGGATGCGAGCCCGGCAACAGACCAATGGTGGTAACGGCGCCCGCCAAAGTTGGCAGGTACTCGCTAACGGTGTCATTGCCGCTATTGGCCACATACAAGGCCAGGGAATTGGAGGGAAACGCTTCCGCAATGGAGCCCACGCCCATGGAATTGACGGCCAGATTGGTATCGCCAGACACATCGATTTCTGTCGTGCTTCCCGCGGCCGTGGGGTTGTAGTTCACCACCCAGGCGTAGTGTTGCGTTTGCGGCTGCCCGCCGGGGCTGATGATGGGATTCGCCACCGGGCGATATTGATCTCCGCAGCCCGGCAGGAAGAGTAGCAGAAAAGCAGTCAACGCCAGACAACCGGTTTCGCGCAAGAACTTCATCCATACTCCCTGGGGTGGTTTAGCGAGCCGCAACAGAGTGGCCAGCGGAACCTTCATTGTACTCGGGTGCATCCGGCCAGCATAGCGCCGCGGACTAGCACTGGTTGAAACCCGGAGAACGGCGGTTGGTTGTGCTGCAAAGGCGTTTGGGAAAAGAACCACATGCGCGCAGCCCTTGTCCAGCGAACCGGGCTGCCAGGTTGGAGATTTTGGGCCGAGTTCCCAAAATAGGGGCAAGAATGGCCGTTGGCTCGGCGAGAGTGGCAAGCGCGCGGAAATCGTTTCCGGCTGCCTATTACATTGTCACGTTGAGCAGGATTCGCGTACCGCTATCGAGCTTTACTTCTTTGCCGCTGGAAGTGAGCACGCCGTCGGGGCCGAGTTGCATGCCCTTGATCCCCAACACGCCTACCGAAGCGTCATTCAGAATGGGTGTTGGGCCCTTGCGTGTATCGGAGGCCCCCGGGGCAACGGTTGCTTGCTTCAAATCCCCATACTCCATGGGGCCCCCGGTCGTAAGCTCTTGATTTGGATTCGGGGCCACAGCCTGGAGGACGCCCTTGATCGGCGCCTCTTCGCCGGGAGCCCGAACAATCTTGTCGAAGACGATTCCCAGCGTCGATTCCGACCCGCCCTTGGAGCGGGCTTTCGCCTCGGTGACATGGCCGATCAGCTTTGTACCGCGAGCCACCTCCGTACCGTTGGGAAGAGTAATTCCCCCCGTGAGTTTCGCCTCAACCTCATCCCCTTCTTTCAGCTTCTTGGAATCGAGGGCCTTTACCAGCTCCACGGTGAAGGTGCCGTGCGACTTGCCAGTGGGGGCCGCACTCTGCGCGGCCGGCGACTGCATAGCAGCTTGTACAGCGTGAGCCGCAGGAAGCAATCGCGTTCCCGCGGTGAGTGACACCATGAGCGCAGCGAAGAGCGTACAGATGAACCACCGTTTCATACAATCCCCCCTCTTGAAGGAACCCGGTTACAACGCTATTGCGGAATGGCTGCTCGCGCCGGTGGGAGCGATACGATGCGAGTTCGTTTGCTTATACGTTGAACGAAGAGCCGCAACCGCAGGTGCTCTTTACGTTCGGATTGTCGAATTTGAAGCCGGCAGCCTCCAGCGTCTCGATGTAGTCGACGCTCACGCCCTTCAGGTACATGATTGAGGTCGCATCGACAAAGACCTTCAAACCGTCGAAGTCGAATGTCTTGTCCATCATTCCGGCGCCATTCTCGAATGCCATTGAGTACGAGAACCCGGAACAGCCTCCGCCGACCACGCCGACGCGCAGCCCCGCCGGCACGGGATTCTGTTGCGCCATGATTTCTTTCACCTTAGCAATTGCGGCGCCGGTGAAGTTGATGGGTTTCACATCGGTGGGTGGTGTAGGGGTTGTAGGTGTGGTTGTCGTAGTTGCCATGCCTCTCTCTCCTCCAAATGCTAGCGGGATTATAACAAACCGGGGCCGCAGGCGGTCCAGCCGTTATCGTCTCGACTGTCTATATCGATGCGAGCAATGTATCTTGGGTCGCAGATCACGTCAACCGCGCATTATGTATGTGTATGGAGGGTACTGGGGCAATGCCAGCCAGGCGGGCAATCCGCGCGTCAACCGGACCGAAAAGATTGTTGACCCGGCCAACATCGGTGAGGCTATAATGGGTTCGCGTGAGGCCCCAACCTGGTGGGCATAGGGAAATCCATCAGGTGCGGGACCGGTTCAATTCTGGGACCGAGGTGACGAATGTCGACTCTGACGATGTTGCTGATTGTCTGGGGAATACTGACAGTCGTGCTGATTCTCTTGCTCATCTACCGCAGTACGCTCAGCATGCATCAGGACGAACAATTGTTCCTTGACGAATCCAGTAAGAATCTCCGCGAAGAACAAGAGCAGGTCCAGGCCCGGATGCAGAAAGTGACGCCTTGGGTGCGCGTCCTGGGGGCGGCCTCGGCAGTGCTTATCCTCGTCATCGCGGGAATGGCCGTGTGGCAACGGATCAATCAGGGATATTGAGTTCTCTGCATCCTCCAATCTGCTGCGATCTGGTTATGGGCAGGCGCCGAGCCTTTGTCTGCTCCGCCAGGCTGGACCCGAACTGATTGTGAAACGCACAGCGCAAGCTGTGCGTTTCACTTTGGCCGCCGGTGTGCGTAATCCTCCCTGGCTGGGGGCGCTCATAAAGAAGAAGCTGCTGGCCTTCTTGTGCATCTCTAAAATATGGGGTGACTCAGTAAAGGTAACAATCCATAACGCCCCGTCATGGCGTCAAGCATTTGGGTGTCGCAATTCATGCTGCAAGGGTTCCTTAGATCATTGAGGGAAGAGTGGCCACAGTAGAAATCCATAATCGAATACTCGAATTTCCGCCGAGCCCGGAGATTGATTCCGAAGAGGAAGTTGCCGAATGGCTGGAAGCGTTCGACCAGGTGGTTGACGCCGAAGGCGCCCACCGCGGACGCGAGTTGCTTTCGGCCTTGATGGACCGGGCACGGGAATCGGGCGTCAACGTCCCGGTCCAACTGAACACGCCGTACATCAATACCATCCCAGTCGAGGAGGAAGTTCCGTATCCCGGCGATCGCCTGCTGGAGCGCCGCATCAAGAGCCTGATCCGGTGGAATGCGATGGCGATGGTGCATCGCCAGAACAAGAAAGATCCGGGCATCGGCGGCCATATCTCGACCTATTCGTCGATCGCCACACTGCTGGAGGTCGGCTTCAATCATTTCTTTCATGCGCGTTACGGAGATCAGCCCGGCGACTTCATCTATTTCCAGGGTCATGCTTCGCCGGGAGTTTATGCGCGGGCGTTTTTGGAAGGCCGGCTGAGCGAAGAGCAGGTGCTGAACTTCCGCCACGAACTGCGCGGCGCTCCGGGATTGCCGTCGTATCCGCATCCCTGGCTTCTGCCTGACTTCTGGCGTTTCCCGACGGTTTCTATGGGGCTGGGACCGCTGAACGCTATTTACCAAGCGCGCTTCATGCGCTACCTGGAACACCGCGGCATCATCCCGCCGACGCCGCGCAAGGTGTGGGCATTCGTGGGCGACGGCGAAACCGATGAGCCGGAGTCGATGGGATCGATAACCCTGGCCTCACGCGAGAAGCTCGACAACCTGATCTTCGTCATCAATTGCAATTTGCAGCGTCTTGACGGCCCGGTACGTGGCAACGGAAAAATCATCAACGAATTGGAAGCCGCTTTCCGCGGCGCCGGCTGGAACGTGATCAAACTTGTCTGGGGCGGCGATTGGGACAAGCTCTTCGCCCGCGACAAGTCAGGCATTCTGCTGAAGCGGATGGAGGAGTGCGTCGACGGCGACTACCAGCGCTACAAAGCCAAGGGCGGCGAATACATTCGCCGCGAGTTCTTCGGCAAATATCCGGAGTTGCTGGCGATGGTCTCCGACATGAGCGATGACGAGCTGCATCGTCTCAACCGCGGCGGCCACGATCCGCAGAAGGTCTACAACGCCTACAAGCGGGCAGTGGAACACCGCGGCGGGCCGACCGTCATTCTGGCGCACACGGTGAAGGGTTACGGGCTCGGTTCGGCTGAGGCCCGCAACGCTACCCATCAGGAGAAGAAGCTCGCCGATGAGGCGCTCACCGCGTTTCGCTCGCGCTTCGCGATTCCAATTCCCGAGCAAGCTGCCCGCGATGGCTCGCTCTATCGTCCGCCGGACAACAGCCCAGAGATTACCTACATGCGGCAGCGGCGCAAGGAACTTGGCGGCTATATGCCACACCGCGAAGTTCCAGCGCCCAGCTTCGAAGCGCCGCCGCTCGATCACTTCGCGGAGTCCATTGCCGGATCCAAAGGCCGCGCCGTATCCACGACGATGGGCTTCGTCAGCATGTTGCGGCAACTGCTGAAGCACCCCAAGATCGGCAAGCTGATCGTTCCCATCGTCCCGGACGAGGCCCGCACCTTCGGCATGGAGTCGATCATCCGGCAAGTCGCCATTTACGCCAGCCAGGGACAGCTCTACAAGCCGCACGATCAGGACATGCTGCTCTACTATCACGAGGAAAAGAACGGGCAGATGCTGGAAGAGGGCATTACGGAAGCCGGATCGATGGCATCGTTCACTGCGGCGGGAACAGCTTATGCCAACTACAAGGTGCCGATGGTTCCCTTCTTCACCTACTACTCGATGTTCGGCTTTCAGCGCATCGGCGACATGATATGGGCATTCGCTGACGCACGCGGCAAAGGCTTCCTGATGGGCGGCACGGCGGGACGAACCACTCTGGCGGGCGAGGGCTTGCAGCACCAGGACGGTCACAGCCTGGTCCTGTCCAGCACCGTTCCCACTTGCCACAGCTACGATCCGGCGTATGTGTATGAGGTCGCCGTCATCGTGCAGGACGGCATGAGAAGGATGTATCAGGAAGGCGAAGACCGCTTTTACTACATCACGCTGTACAACGAAGACTACGCGATGCCCGAAATGCCGCCGGGCGTGGAAGAAGGGATCCTGCGCGGCATCTACCAATACCGGCCCGCAGCCCAAGGCAAGGCTTCGCTCCAGTTGTTCGGCAGCGGTCCCATCCTGAATGAGGCGTTGCGGGCGCAGGAGATTCTGGCTGAAAAGTATGGCGTCGCTGCCAATGTGTGGAGCGTCACCAGCTACAACGAACTGCGCCGCGAGGCGCTCGCGGTCGAGCGTTGGAACCGGCTCCATCCCGCTGAAGCGGAGAGGCGGCCATACATTCTCACCGCCCTCGACGGAGCCGACGGCCCCATCGTCGCTGCTACCGATTACATGAAAGCGGTGCCTGACCAGCTATCGCCCTGGCTGCTCAATCGGTTGGTCAGCCTGGGGACCGACGGCTTTGGGCGCAGCGATAACCGCCAGCATCTGCGGCAGCACTTCGAGATCAATGCGGCGTCGATTGCGACGGCGGCGCTATCGCGACTGGCGCGCGAGGGCAAGTTCGACGCGCAACGGGCACAGAGCGCCATCCAGGAGCTCGGCGTCGATGCCGACAAGATCGATCCTGCCATCGCATAGATAGTTCATCCTCGGGCGTTTCATGTGAGCCGTCTTCGCTCGCGACGACAAAGATGAATGTCAGCTACTGCACGCCGTGTCCGACGGCAGCGTGAGGGTCCGGGTCGATCTGGGCGGTGTTGATCCGCGCTCCCATGAGCGCCTCCAGCCGCGCCAGACGCTGCTGCATTTCTTCAAGCTGACGCTGCTGCGAATCGATCTTCTGCTCCTGCGCCGTGATGACGCTGGCCGCCGCTTCGGCGCGGCGATACTGCTTCTGCACTTCGTTCAGCAGCATTGTGCTCAGGTATTGATAGCGCACCGAGTACGGTTGGCCGTCGTTGTCGTAGGCGACGAGCTCGGGATAGACCTGCGCGACTTCTTCCGCGATCAAGCCGTATTGGAGCGTGCGCTCGCCGTTGGCGTACTCCGGCTTGTAGAGGAACGTTACCGGCCGCAGCTTCATCAGCGCGCTGGTGCTGTCGCCCATGTCGCGGACCTGCTCCTTAAAGCGCAGAGACGATGGCTGTGTTCCCAGTTGACCGTTGGAGTTGACAGAGACAGGAACGCCACCAGAGGACGCTACACCGTAAATCCCCGCGATAAATGCGGACGATTGAATCCCCTCAGCGCCGATTCGGATAGCAAAGGACTCATTGCCCGAAGCTGGACCAGAGCTGTTGATGTAGATATTGTCACTGCCGGTGGTGTTGGCGTTGCCGGCCGACGCCCCCAGGAACGTGTTGGCGCTTCCGGTACTGTTCTGCGCGCCGGCATTCTCCCCAAAAAAGGCGTTGCTTGAGCCCTGCGTGTTCTGGTATCCCGCCAGGTACCCGAAGAAGGCATTATCAACGCCTACGGTCGTGGACTCGCCGGCATTGGTGCCGAAAAAGCTATTTTCGGAGCCACTGTTGTCGTAGCCAGCCATGTAACCAAAGAAGGTGTTCGCACCACCGCTTACGTTGGCCCAGCCGGCGCGCCAGCCCAGCATGGTGTTGAAGTCTCCGCCGGTTGTATTGCCGCCGGCTTCGTAGCCGATAAAGGTGTTGTCGTAGCCGATGCTGTTGGCTCCCGCATCGATGCCGACAAATGTGCTTCCCCCGTTGCTTCCGCCACCGGCAGCTCCAGCGCCGAGTCCAACAAAGAGGTTGCTGTTTGGCTCATTCAAAATGGTGGCACCCTCAAACTCGTAGCTCGAGGCATTGATATTTCCGTAGACGTCCAAGGTTGCTTCCGGTGTCGTGGTGCCGATACCTATTTTCGAGCCGTTCTGGTAGACGACGGAACTCAGCAAGTAACTCGTCGTCGCCCAGATCGCCAGGTAATTGGGCGTGCCATCCCCGCCGATGATCGGGCCGGGCGGCGGGGTTGGAGAGTTGCTTCGCTCGGAGTTATTGGATGCTTTGCTGGTTGTCTGCTGAGCGGTGGCGAGCGAGGCCAGCAGGAGGATTGTCAGAGTGATAGCGATACTGATTCGGCGCATATGGCCTCCTTCCATTTCATCAGGCGAGGTTGTGCGAGCACTCATTTCTGGGCGACGGTCTGAGCCTGATTTCCCGCCAGCTTCTCCAGTCGTGACAGCCGCTGCTCCAGGGTTGCGTCTTGCAGTTGTAGTTGCTGCCTGAGGCTTTCGATCTCCTGCGCCTGGGCTTTGATCTGCGCCTGCTGGCTAGCGACGATTTCGGATTGCTTTTCGGCGCGGCGATACTGCTTCTGCACTTCGTTCAGCAGCATCGTGCTCAGATATTGATAACGCACGGAATACGGCTGGCCGTCGTTGTCGTAGGCGACGAGTTCGGGATAGACTTTCGCGACTTCTTCCGCGATCAGGCCGTATTGCAGCGTGCGTTCGCCCTTGTCGTACTCCGGCTTGTAGAGGAACGTCACAGGACGCAGTTTCATCAGCGCGGCAGTGCTGTCGCCCATATCGCGGATTTGCTCTTTGAAGCGCAGGGACGAGGTAGCAGCCCCTAATTGGCCGTTGGAGTTGATCTGTACAGGTACGCCGCCGACGTTCACGCCGTAAATACCCACGATATAGGTCGCGGTCTGAGGACCGTAACCCTGGCCGATGTCGCCGCCGATGCGAATCGTGCTGGACTCTGTGCCCGAGTATGGGCCTATACTCCCCAAATAAATGTCGTTATTTCCAGTCCGGTTGTTAGAGCCGGCTACGAATCCAATAAAAGTATTTTGCGACCCTGTGTTGTTCTGTTCGCCCGCATTGGCGCCGGTGAAAGTATTCTTGCTGCCGCCTATGTAGGTGCCGGCTCCTGCGCCAGTAATAGTGTTAAATTGGCCAGTTGTGTTATATAGTCCTGCTTGAGTCCCGACGAAAGTGTTGTCATCGCCAGTAGTGTTCCGACCGCCAGCTAGATATCCGCTGAACGTGTTATTAATTCCCGTATTGTTGTTGGTGCCAGCACCATAACCAGTAAAGACGTTGTACACGCCTTGGCCGGTGATGTTATTAGCGCCAGCGCCAACACCGAGAAACAGGTTGAAGCCAGATTGATCCCCAAGGCTCATTACAGTACTCCCGCCGATCTGGTAGCTTGCTGACGCGTTAATGCTGCCGTTCACGTCCAGCGTTGCTACTGGGGACGTGGTTCCGACACCCACATCGCCGCTGCTGTTCTGATACATCACCGAATCGATCAGGAAGTTGGGAGTTGCCCAAAGGGCAATGTAGTTCGCCGTCCCCATGCCGCCGAGGACGGGGCCGGGGGGCGGGGTGGGAGAGCTGCTTCGTTCGGTGTTGGCGGATGCGTTGTTATTTGTCTGCTGGGCAGCGACAAGCGAAGCCAACAGGAAAATTGTCAGGGCAAGTGCGATGCTGATTCGGCGCATACGGCCTCCTTTATTTAGTTGCGGTTGTGGGAGCGCTCACTTCTGCGCGACGGTCAGAGCCTGGGTTTCCGCCAGCTTCTCCAGTCGTGACAATCGCTGCTCCACGGCTACATTCTGAAGCTGGAGTTGCTGCTTGAGACTTGCGATCTCCCGCTGTTGCGATTGGATCACCGCCGCGTCCTTCTGCGCCCGCCGATACTGTTTCTGCACCTCGTTCAAGAGCATTGTGCTGAGATACTGATAGCGCACAGAGTACGGTTGGCCGTCGTTATCGTAGGCGACGAGTTCAGGATAGACCTTCGCGACCTCTTCCGCGATCAAGCCGTATTGCAAAGTCCGTTCGCCGTTGGCGTACTCGGGCTTGTAGAGGAACGTCACTGGCCGCAGCTTCATCAGCGCATCGGTGCTGTCGCCCATGTCGCGCACCTGTTCCTTGAAGCGTAGGGAAGAAACTACAGTGCCGAGCTGACCGTTGCCATCCACATAAACGGCAAGGCCATTGTTTAGCACCGCAGAGCCGAAAATGCCGGCGATGTAAGCGGAGGTTTGGACGCCCGGGTCGCCAATGCGGATCGTATTCACATCATAGGAAAATCCAGCATTGTTGATAAAGATGTTATTGCTGCCAGTGCCGCTTCTTTCTCCGCTTCCCGCTTCGCTGCCGATATATGTGTTGCCGCTGCCTGTCATGGTAAAGGGGCCGGCGTTGTTGCCGACAAAGGTGTTGTTGCTCGCGATGGTGAGCTGGCCTCCGGCTCCGCCGCCTATCATGACGTTGCCGTTGCTGTTCACGGTTAATCCAGCTTGATATCCGATGGCGATATTATTCTCTCCTCCGGGACTGGCAGATGCCGCTTCAGGACCAATGAAGACGTTGAACTGTCCGGCATTGCGTGTGCCTGCATCCCAACCGAGAATTGCGTTGAAGGCGCCGCCCTGACCGGCTTCCACACCCACCGAAACATTGTCCGAAGTAACGGCCAACACGGTGTTTCCGCCAATACTATAAGTCGTCGCCGCATTGACGCCTCCGTTGACGTCCAGCGTTGCCACTGGCGACGTGGTACCGATACCTATTTTCGAGCCGTTCTGGTAGATCGCGGAACTCAGCAAGTAATTCGTCGTCGCCCAGATGGCAACGTAGTTCGCCGTGCCATCCCCGCCGATGATCGGGCCGGGCGGCGGGGTTGAAGAGCTGCTTCGCTCTGAATTGGCGGACGGGTTACTGGTTGTCTGCTGGGCGGTGACAAGAGAAGCCAACAAGAGGATTGTCAGAGCAATTGCGATGCTGATTGGGCGCATAGAGCGCTCCTTTCGTGGGCGAGATTTGGAGAGCGAGATTGACGTGGGCCAGTGGGTTGGAATTGTGTTCGCGCGCAACAGCGTTTGTCAATTCGTAACTCAAAACGGTATCCGGCACCGCCTAAGCTTCATTCCGTCCGCAACTCCTGCGGCACACCAACAACAGCAGGTCCCTCGACTCCGCTGCGCTGCGCTCGGGATGACACCGTTACTGTTGCCAAAAAGCTCGGCAACGCCGACAAGGTCGATCCCGCCGTCGCATGACAAGTCAAAAAACCATCGACTTCGTGGTTGCTAAGTCCTTTAGAAATATGATTTTGCCTATAACTCCAATGATTGTAAGATTTTAGCGGGAATTTTTTGGCATTTCTGATTGTTTTCAATGGCTTACATGGCACGAAATAGGGGGAGTGTTAGCGTTATCGGACACTGAACT
>Ga0181530_10001690_pt1 | contig 27387 bp, 27 predicted proteins | sample PEATcosm2014_Bin_42_FD_119769 | JGI IMG/M metagenome (GOLD analysis project Ga0181530, IMG submission 119769) | Peatland microbial communities from MTU Mesocosm Facility, Houghton, MI, USA - PEATcosm2014_Bin10_60_metaG | ecosystem: Environmental > Terrestrial > Soil > Wetlands > Peat | place... | reverse complement strand
GTGCCGTACTGGGGCAGGGTCCGGTCCGGCCTCGGGGAGGCCTCCACTTTGCCGATATGGCAACCGGACACACGCTGGCCGAGGCGGCGGCGGAGCCGCCGCCGACGGCCTTTGCGTCTTGATCAGGTAGAGAAACTGCTCACAGATCGATCACGATGGCACGGGCATTTCGAGAGCATCGCTTTTCTGTCGACCTAGTCGCTGACATGAAGCTGGACAGCGACCTTCTTATTCATCCTTCAGTTGGGCCGAAAATTTCTCGAAAAAATCTTTGACTGCCCCGTGTCATCCGCTGGTATCCGTGGGTATGCGCTGGCATCCGCTGGCACTCGCTCTTGCACAAATTGGCCGGCAGAGCTGTCACACCGTGGATCCACCCTGGTCGCCATGGATCCGCAAGACCACACCATGCTCGAAGCCTTGGTCCGTCACGGTCGCCGTGGCCAACTCACTGGGTTCCTGGCTCAAGGAGATGGCTGCGCCTGGTGTCGCCACCCGATCCGTCTGCGGGGCTATGTCGTTTCGAGCGACGCCGATGGACGCCACATCACCTACACGAGCGCCTCGTTGCCCGATGGGGTCTTTCTCAAGGCTTGCGGCTCACGCAGCGAGGTGCGTTGCCCGGCCTGCGCCCAGGTCTACCGGGGCGATGCTCGCCATTTGGTGCGGGCGGGTCTCGAGGGTGGAAAAGGCGTCTCCGAAGCGGTTGCTGGAAATCCGGCAGTCTTCCTCACCCTGACCGCTCCCGGGTTCGGCGCCGTGCACACCATCAGGACCGCTGGGGATTGTCACAGCCGGCGGGGGCGGCGTCGTTGCGTCCACGATCACCCCAATGTCTGCACGCAACGGCATCGGCCGAGCGACGAGATGGTCGGCACGCCGCTGTGCCCGGATTGCTACGACTACGCCGGCGCCGTGCTGCACAATGCCTGTACGCCCGAGCTGTGGCGTCGCACGACGATCTATCTCGCCCGCCAGTTGGCTTGTGCGCTCGGGGTCAGCCAGGCCGTGGCGGCCAGGCGCATGCGTCTCTCCTTCTGTCGAGTGGCGGAGTTCCAGCGTCGGGGCGTCGTCCACCTCCACGCCGTCGTACGGGCGGACGGGCCCGAGGGCGCCTCCCCACCGATCGGAGTCGAGCAGCTGGCCGAGGCGTGTGCTGTGGCTGCCCGCTCGGTGTCGGTGTCCTACTCACGAGGGACGGCCCGCTGGGGCAAGGAGATGGACGTCCAGATACTCGGACACGGCGACGAGCGGGCCGCCAAGTTGGCGACCTATGTCGCCAAGTACGCCACGAAGTCCTCGAGTGAGGACCCTCGTCTCGACGGGCGCATCGCATCGCCCCAGGACCTCGTGGCCCGAGACCTCCCGGCGCATCTGCACCGGATGGTCGCCACCGCCCTGGAGCTCGACCCCGAACCGGAACTCCGTCATCTGCACCTGGCCCGTCATGCCCGCCGCCTGGGGTTCGGCGGCCACTTCCTCACCAAGCCCCGGGGCTACTCGACCACCTTTGCCGCCCTGCGGGAGGCCCGGGCGCAATGGAACGAGGCCCGACGCCACGGCGGCCAGGTACCCGAAGACCGGGTCACCGAGGGCCACTGGCGGGCCATCGGTGCCGGCTGGGCCAACCAGGGCGAGAGCCTCTTCGCCTCCCATCAGCAGCGCCAGCGGGCCGAAGACCGGAGGGAGGTGCTCTCCGATTGGTACACCCGAAGCGAGTGAGCCCTTGTCCGGAGGCCAAACCGCCGCAGGCGGTGCGGCAGCCACCGCATGATCCTTGTGGTCGAGCGCAGCCATCGGAGACCTCTTCGCTGAGGGCGGGTGTCCGAAGGTGGCTGCCGCTCGCTCCCCCGCTGATCGCAGCGATAGCGTCGCGGTCATCCAGGTGGCCTGGAGCTCCTCCCCGAGGAGTTCCGCCGGCGTTCGCCTCCCAACGAAGACCGTTCATCGTGAGGGAGTCGCTGCCGTGAGCATCCATCGTCGAGTCGCGAAGTCAGGCAGGACCACTTGGGTCGTGCGTTACCGGGATCCCGTGCCCCGGGAACGCACCTTCGACCGCAAGGCCGACGCCGAACGCTTCGAACGTTCGGTGCGTTACCAGCTCGACACGGACCAGTACCTCGATCCCGAATCAGCTCGCATCACCGTGCGCGACTGGGCCGAACGGTGGTGGCCGACGGTCGAGCAGAGCGAACGGGCGCCCAGCACCATCAGCGGCTACGAGTCGGCTTTGCGGCTGCAGGTGCTCCCGCACCTCGGCGACCGCCGTCTACGCACGCTGCGGCGCATCGATATGGAGGAGTGGTTGAGCGCTCTCCGGGCGGCCGGCTACTCGAACTCCACCATCCATGTCGCCCGCACCGTCCTCGGCATGGTGCTGACCTCGGCCACGGACGCCCGCATCATCGCCGGCAATCCCCTGACCGGCCTCCGACAGCCGAAGGGTTCGAGTCGGACCCGCAATGCCCTGACGGTCGAGCAGGTCGAAGCCCTGGCTGCTGCAGTGGATCCGTGGTGGCGCCCCTTCCTCCTCGTGCTCGCCTACTGCGGCCTGCGTCCCGGCGAAGCCCTCGCCCTCCGCCGCAGGCATCTTGACGACCTGGGCCGGCTGACCGTGGAGCGGGGTATGACCGAGCACCGGGGCGTGCTGCTCGAGCGGGACACGAAGACGCACCGGTCCCGGGTCGTCGAGGTGCCGGCCTCCGTGTTGGCCGAGCTGCGGACCCACGTCGAGCTCCGTGTCGGCAGCGATCCCGGCGCTTTGGTGTTCACGACGCCATTCGGCGATCCGGTGCGGCTGTCGAACTGGCGGCACCGGGTCTGGGACCCCCTCGCAGCGGAGCTCGGCCTCCCCGGATGGGCGACTCCGTACGTGCTCCGTCACACGGCGGCGAGCCTGCTGGCCCAGAGCGGCGTGCCCGTGACTGCCGCAGCCGCCTCTCTCGGCCACGACCCGGCCATTTTCTTGCGGACCTACGCCCACCTCTACCCGGGTGACCTCGGCGCCGTTGCCGACGCCATGGATGCCGCCCGGTCCGCCGTCGTCGATGCACCGCAACAAGACGACGAAGAGATCTCGGGTGCGCGGGCTCCGAGCTCTGTGGCGCGCGTGGATTTCGCGGGGATGGCCCGACGCCGCCGCCAAGAGGCCGAGCGGCATGGCCTCTGACCTGCACTTTCGAGTCGGGCTGCCGGGATTTGAACCCGGGACCTCTTGACCCCCAGTCAAGCGCGCTAACCAAGCTGCGCCACAGCCCGTCTGTCGTTCCCTGCCTCGACCCCGATGCCGGGCCACCGTCAGGCTCCGTGAGCCAGGACAAGAGCGACCGACCGATGCTAGCCGACACCGGCGGAAGGGCCGGAAGCTCGTGATGAGCGCTATGACCCCGTTGGTCCGCGAAAGATACTCTGCGGTATGGGCACGCGCTGGGCGCGACGTGTGCGGGGTCGTCGCACTTTCGGGCCGGACCGGTAGGCGACTGCAGCGGTGTTCCTGACGTGCCCACGCGGTCACGGGAGGACGGAACGGCACAAGCGGGCAGCGGACTCTCGTGTGGTCCAATGGTCAGCATGGCCATCGACATCACCACCGACATCCGTCTCGACCCTCGCGTGCGGCGCATTCTCGAGCTCGTGCCCACCAGGACACTCCAGGACGTCACCTCACGGGAGGTTCTCGTCGAGCAGTCGAATTCGCCCGAGGCGGTCGCCGGCATGGAGATGTTCCGCTCCATCCACGACGCGTGCGATGCCGCGGCACCCTCCGCTGGACTCGAGGTCACCAGAGGGCATTTCGCATCGGAGCCCGACGGTAACCCGGTCAACGTGCAGGTCATCCGTCCCGAGGGTGCCGAGCCCCTCGCCTGCGTTTACTACATCCACGGCGGCGGCATGGCCACGATGTCGTGCTTCGACGGAATGTACCGCGCCTGGGGGAAGTACATCGCCGCGAACGGCGTGGCCGTGGTCATGGTGGACTTCCGCAACTGCCTGGTCCCTTCGTCGGCATCCCAGGTGGCGCCCTTCCCGGCTGGGCTGAACGACTGCGTCTCCGGGGTCCGATGGGCGGCCGCCCACGCCTCCGACCTGGGGATCGACCCGCAGCGAATCGTCGTCGCCGGTGAGAGCGGCGGCGGGAACCTCACCCTGGCCACGGGAATGAAGCTGCAGCGCGACGGCGACCTCGGCCTCGTCAAGGGTCTGTACGCGCTGTGCCCCTACATCGCCGGGAAATGGCCGGCCCCCGACTGTCCCTCCTCGATCGAGAACGAGGGCTTCCTGCTCCACCTGCACAACAACCGAGGTCGAATCGGCTACGGAATCGAGGCGTTCGACGAGCGCAACCCTCTGGCCTGGCCCTCGTTCGCCGGTGTGGACGACGTCGCGGGGTTCCCCCCGACCGTCATCAACGTCAACGAGTGCGACCCCCTGCGCGACGAGGGGATCAACTTCTACCGCCTCCTGCTCGCGGCCGGGGTCCAGGCCCGATGCCGCCAGATGATGGGGACGATGCACGGCACCGAGATATTCACGATCGCCTGCCCGGACATCAGCCGTGATACCGCTCGGGACATCGCCGGCTTCGCCCGGGAGTAGGGGCAACCCGCCCGGCACCTCTGCGGCGGTTCCATTGGCTACGCTCCCCCGCCGTGTCCAAACCCCCTGTGCATCTCCGTCTTCCCGCGCGCGCCCTGACGACCTTGGCAATAGCTCTGTCCGCAGGGGCCCTCCTCGTCTCGTCGAGTCCGGCCGTCGCGTCCGCCGCGACGAAGGCGTCCTCCAGCGTGGTCCGCGCCGCCCTGCCGCCCGGGAAGATCAATCACATCCTGGTGATCGAGTTCGAGAACGAGGGCTACGCGGCCACCTGGGGCCCGGGCTCCCCCGCCACCTACCTGAACGGGACGCTCCGTCTGAAGGGCGAGCTGCTCCAGAACTACTACGCGATCGGGCATGACAGCCTCGACAACTACATCGCCCAGGTGTCTGGGCAGGCACCGACCGAGGACACCCAGGCGGATTGCTCGGACAACGGGTTCGCGTTCGCCGACGTGACCCCCGGCACCCCTGACGCCAACCCCGCTTCCAACCCGGGCCAGGTCGACGGCGTGGGCTGCGTGTATCCGGCGGCAGTGCCCACGATCGCCTCCCAGCTCGACGCGAAGTACGCGCCGAACAAAAAGACCCACCTGGCGGCCTGGCGAGCGTACGAACAGGACATGGGCAACACGCCGGCACGTGACGGCGGCACTCCCGATCCCCGTGGTGGGACCGACTGCGCGCATCCGTCCTTGGGTGCGACCGACACGGCGGAGGTCGCCACGCCCCAAGACCAGTACACCACGCGCCACAATCCCTTCGTGTGGTTCGACTCGGTGATCGGCAACGCTGCTCTGTGCGACGCCAACGACGTCCCCCTGGGGACACTCGATGCAACCGGCACACCGTCACCCGGCGGCCACCTGGCGCAGGACCTCCGCAGCGAGTCGACCACACCGCGCTTCGGCTTCATCACGCCCAACCTGTGCAACGACGGGCACGACGCCACCTGCGCAGGGCCGAACAGCACAGACGGCAACGTGGGCGGCCTCACGGGCGCCGACGAGTTCCTGCGGGCCTGGATGCCCCTCATCCTGGGGTCACCGGCCTACAAGCACGGTGACCTTCTCGTCGTCATCACGTTCGACGAATCCGACGTCGGTGGCACGGCGGCAACGGTGGCCTGCTGTGGCGAGGTCTCCGGTCCGAACACGCACGCGCCAGGTGACGCGGGCGCGACGACGGACAGCGCCGGCCCGGGTGGCGGCCAGGTCGGCGCGCTTCTCCTGAATTCGAAGTACATCGCGCCGGGTTCGACCGACACCACTGGTTCGTACAACCACTACTCGGCTCTTCGGAGCTACGAGGACCTGCTCGGTCTCACGACCGGAGGCGCCGACGGTGAGGGGCACCTGGGCTTCGCGGCGGCCAAGGGCCTCGTTCCGTTCGGGGCCGACGCGTTCCCCGCCAGCCTGAGCGGGAACAGCAAGAGCAAGAAGTAGGACGCGCCCAGTCAGTCCACCCGGCGCAGCGTGGCCCGGTACCGCTGGGCGTTGGTGACGTACTCGGCGGCGGACAGCTGATTCATGCGAACGTCCGAACGGCCCTCGAGGATCTTCGCAGGGATGCCCAGCGCGAGTGCGCCGGGCGGCACGATCATTCTGTTGGGCACGACGGCGTTGGCCCCCACCGTCGCCCCCTGGCCCACCACGGCCCAGTGCAGCACGACGCTGCCCGACCCGGCGAGGCACCCGTCCTCGAGGATGCAGCCCTCGAGATGGGTGAGATGGCCGACGACGCAGCCGTCACCGATGATGGTGGGGAAGCCGGGCCCGGAATGGATCACGGTGCCGTCCTGAATGGACGAACCCGACCCGACCCTTATTTCGCCGAAGTCACCACGTAGGACGGCATGGGGCCACACGCTCGACTCGGCGCCGATCGTCACGTTCCCGATGATGACGGCGTCGGGATGGACGAAGGCGTCGGTGTCGATATCCGGGGCGACGCCGTCCAGTTCGTAGATTGGCATGGCGGGGGACGCTACACGTGGGTGGCGATCCAGGTCACACCCTGGTAGCCGCGGTAACCGAGGTAGATGACGCTGGCGACCAGCATCATCTTGAAGTACCAGGGGATCGGCGGGCGCTCCTGCTCGGTCAGGATGGTGCCGCACGTCGGACACTCGCCTTCCTCGCCCAGATCCTCGTCCTCGACGAGCGCGTCGCACTCCTCGCACCAGGCCATCAGGACCGGCGGCTCCTCATTTGCCGCCGATCCGCACGCGAAGCTTCATGGGCGTTGCGCCGAATTCGAACTTCTCGCGCAAACCACGTTCGATGTAGCGGATGTATGTCGGCGGCAGGCGCCCATTGGTGAAGAGTGTGAAGGTCGGGGGGTCGATGGCTCCCTGAACGATGTAGCGGATCCGGGCTCGGGGGGCGGCCTGCCTGCTCTGCAGCTCCTGCACGGCACGGTTGAGCGCTCCGGTGGACACGCGCTGGTGATAGGCGTCGACTGAGTCCCGCAGTGCCGGCAGGATCCGGTGGACCCCTTTGCCAGAGAGCGCTGAGATCTTGAGGACCGGCGCCGACCCGAGGAAGGCGAGCCTGTCCCCCACACTGGCCAGCACGTCATCGCGCTGGTCGGTCGGCACCTGATCCCACTTGTTGAGGACGACGATGGCCGGACACCCCGAGACACCGATCCGCTCGGCGAGCCTCTGGTCCTGGTGCGAGGCGCCGATGGTGGCATCGATCACGAGGATGGCCACGTCGGCTCGCTCCAACGCACGCAGGGCCCGCATCGTTGCGTGCTGCTCGGTCCCCCGGTCCGTTTTGGAGGGGCGGCGTAGGCCGGCGGTGTCGATGAAGCACACGGGGCCGTCCGGAGTCTCCACGACCGTGTCGATCGCATCACGCGTGGTGCCCGGCATGTCATGGACGATGGAACGCTCCTCACCGAGGAGCTTGTTGAACAGGGTCGACTTCCCCACATTGGGTCGGCCGATGATGGCGACCCGGGGTGTGCCGGGGACAGCGGTCTCGTCCCCGGCCCCGGATCCCGGTGCGATGGGCTCGTCTGCCGGTGACGGCAGCAGGCGCACCACCTCGTCGAGGAGATCGCCGGTTCCGCGCCCGTGCAGTGCGCTGACCGGGAACGGGTCGCCGAGACCCAGCGAGACGAACTCCCATGCCGCTGCCTCCCGGTTGGCATCGTCGACCTTGTTCACGACGAGGCGCACAGGTGGCCCGGCGCGCCGGATGACCTTGGCGGCAGCAAGGTCCTCCTCTGTAACCCCGGTGGTGACGTCGACCACCATGAGCACGACATCTGCCTCGGCCAGGGCGCGCTCAGCCTGCTCGCTCACCTTGGCCTCGAGGACGTCGCCCGCCGCCAACCAGCCCCCGGTGTCCATGACGGAGAAGGGCACGCCGGACCACTCGGCCGTCAGCACTTTGCGGTCGCGCGTGACACCCTGCTCCTCTTCCACCACCGCGGCGCGCGCTCCGACGAAGCGGTTGACGAGCGACGACTTGCCCACGTTGGGACGACCCGCGATCACCACCATCGGTTCGGTCATGCCGCGCACGCCGGTCTAAAGGACGTGCCATTGAGGGCGATTCGCAGCGAGCGGCCGTCCGTGGGCACCACTTCGACGGGTCTTGGCAGGTCGGACAGGGTGAGCCCGTCGAGGAATCGGCCTTCGTTCAGGCAGGCGTCGGGCAGAAGGCAGCGCGATCCCCCGGGGATGCCGGCCAGCGCGCGGCCCACGTCCTCGCCGGTGAGGAGGCCTGCCACCCCGATGTTCCCACCGAAGAAGTCGTTGGGCACCGCTCGAATCTCGAGGTCGTCGCGCGGGTGGGATGCCAGCAGAGGACCCAGCACGCAGGCGCCGTAGGTGCCCGTGAGCACCGTCACCGGGCGGCCGTCGGCTTCGGCCGGCCTCACCGGGAACGTGGGCGCGCGGTAGCCCTCGGCGGGCGCGGCATCGACCGAGGCGAAGAACCCAGGGCGCACGCCCCCCGGGCCGTCGGCGGCAGGCTGGGTGAAGGACTCCACGAAGGCGCGGGCCAGACCGATGCCGTTCTCGTGTTGGGGATAGCCGTCGTAGTGCCGGGCCGGGGGGAGGTCGCGCCCGGCCAGCAGGTAGTACTCGTCGGCGGCGAAGACCATGCGGTGCCCGAGCGCCCGATGGAACAGGCGCTGCCACTCGTCGACGGTGTCAAGCACGCGCACGGCCTCGTCCGGCGTGTGGGGTCGCATCGCGGGCTCGTTGGAGTACCGGCTGACCCCGAGGGGCACCGCGCCGACGCTCGCCAGCGCAGGGTAGAGGTCCAAGATCCCGGACAGCGTGTCCTCGAGCGCGGCCCCGTCATTGACGCCCGGGCAGACGACAATCTGACCGTGCACCTCGATGCCGCCTTCGAGAAGCACCCGGAGCCAGCGCAGACTCGTCGCACCCTTGGGGTTGCGCAGCATGTCAGCCCGCAACTCCGGGTCCGTCGTATGGATGGAGACGAAGAGGGGGCCGAGGCGCTCGGTCAGGATGCGTTCTGCGTCGAGCTCCGTGAAGCGGGTGAGGGTCGTGAAGTTCCCGTACAGGAAGGAAAGCCGGTAGTCGTCGTCCTTCAGGTAGAGGCTGCGTCGCATGCCCTTGGGCAGCTGGTAGATGAAGCAGAAGGCGCAATGGTTGTCGCACGTGCGGATGCGATCGAAGACTGCCGAGGAGACCTCGACCCCGAGCGGCTCACCGGCCCCCTTGTCGACGCGGACGAGCCGGGGCAATGGCGCGCCGGCGCGCCGCACGAGGACGCTGAGGGCGCTCGCGTCGCTGAGCCGTTGGAAATCGATGACGTCGCGCGGCTCCTGCCCGTTGAGGCTCAGGAGCTCGTCGCCCACGGCCAGTCCGGCGCGGGCTGCCGGCGACGCCGCGGTGACCGAAGTCACCGTGGGAGCTGACATGACCACCAGGTTACTGCCGATAACCTGGACTTTGTGCCCGCAGTCGAGCGAGTGATGCTGGCCCAGCCACGGGGGTTCTGTGCCGGCGTCGAGAAAGCGATCAAGGCCCTGGCCTGGATGGTGCGGGTTTTCGAACCGCCCGTGTACTGCTACCACGAGATCGTGCACAACCGCCATGTCGTGGACCGGTTCCGCGAGCAGGGAGTCGTCTTCGTCGATGACGTGGCCAGCGTGCCCGCCGGGGCGCCGCTGATGCTCAGCGCTCACGGCTCGGCCCCGGAGGTCCTGGAGGCGGCCCGGGCCAGGGGCGGCGTGGTGGTCGACGCCGTCTGCCCGCTCGTGACCAAGGTGCACCACGAGCTCAAGGTCCGGAGCCGGAAGGGCTACACGGTCCTGTACGTCGGCCACGCCGGACACGAAGAGGCCGTGGGCACCATGGCCGTCGCCCCCCAGTCGGTGCACCTCCTCGAACGCCCGGAGGACCTCGATGCACTCGGTGACCTGGAGTCCGAGGGCTCACCCGTCGCGCTGCTGGCCCAGACCACGTTGAGCCATGACGAGTGGCGAGGCCTCATGGAGGCAGCCCGGAGCAGGTTCCCCGACCTCTGGATGCCCAACCGGAGCGACCTGTGCTTCGCCACCACCAACCGCCAGGCCGCCTTGAAGGCCATCGCGTCCGAGTCCGACGCCGTGATCGTGATCGGATCGGCCAATTCGTCCAACACCGTTGCCCTGGAGAAGGTGGCCCGCGCCAGCGGCTGTCCCCGGGTGCTGCGGATCAACGAGGCAGACGAGCTGCCCGACGACCTGACGGGCACCGTGGGAGTGACAGCCGGCGCCTCAGCACCGGAGGCCCTCGTGGACGAGGTGATCGCCCGGCTCTCGCCGGCCGGAGGCGTCACGGAGGTCACCGTGACGACCGAGGACGAGTACTTCCCGCCTCCGCCAGAGCTGCGAGAGCTCCTCAGGGCGGTGGGCGCCACGCTGGGCTTCCTGGCGGGGCGCCCGCTTTCCGGCCGGGAGGACCCTGCGGCTCAGGACCGCGCTGTCTCGGCCGCCGATGTGCTCGACCTGCTGGCCTCGTGAGTGCGATGATTGGCGGATGACGTTCACCCGGATGGACCAGTCGACGGCTGAGCAGTGGCAGCACATCATCGTCGAGTCGATTGAGCACCAGCCCCGTGTTGCCGACCGCGTGCTCTCCATGTTGGCCTCGCTCGAGGACATCACCGACGGCTTCGAGGTGGACCAGTTGGTCCACTCGCTCCAGACCGCCACGCGCGCCGAGGAGGCCGGAGCCTCCGACGAGGTGGTCGTCGCCTCGCTGTGCCACGACATCGGCAAGGCCGTCTCGGTCATGAACCACCCCCGGATCGCGGCTGAGATCCTGCGCCCGTACGTGAGCGACGACACGTACCACATGATCCGCGCTCATCAGGATTTCCAGGGAAAGCACTACTACGAGTACCTCGGACAGGACCCCGACGCGCGCGATCAGTACGAAGGCGAATCCTGGTACGCCCTGGCCGAGCAGTTTGCCGACGATTGGGACCAGACCAGCTTCGACCCTGACTACCCCACGAAACCGCTCTCGCACTTCGAGCCACTGGTCCGACAGGTCTTCGCCACCCCGCGCTCGCTTTGAGTGTCCTCCGCGGCGCGACCTCGAACGCCAGTATCCACACCGATCCCGAGCACGCACGGCGCGTCATAGAGGAGTCGCGCCGCCAGTTCGACACGCGGCACACCGACCTCAAGCTGTCGCCCGTCGTCGGCCTCATTTGCGCATATGAAGAGGAGTCCAACATCGGTGCGGTGCTGTCGGCCATGCCGACGGAGGCGTGTGGGCTCGCGGTCACTACGCTCGTCGTCGTCGACGGCGGGAGCGACAAGACAGGCGAGATCGCCCGGGAGTCGGGCGCAGTCACGTTCGTACTGAGCGAGAACCTCGGTCACGGCTATGCGCTGCGGGTCGGGTACGCGCTGTGCGTGGAGCTGGGGGTGCAGTACGTGGTCACCCTGGATGCCGATGGCCAGAACGATCCGGAGGAGATCCCGGTCATGCTCCAACCCCTCGTCGACGACGAGGCGGACTTCGTCGTGGCCTCGCGGGTGCTCGGACGCGATACGACCACCGATCGGTTCCGCAAGGCCGGGGTGCGGGTGTTCTCCTGGATGATGAGCGCGATGGGGCACACCAAGCTCACGGATACCTCGAACGGCTATCGGGCCCTCCGCGTCAGCATGCTCGACGACATCGCCTACCGTCTCGTCCAGCCCCAGTACCAGACCGCCGAGGTCCTCATCATTGCGATGAAGCGCGGGTGGCGTGTCACCGAGCGCCCGACCCTGTGGCTGCCGCGGGCGTCGGGGACGACCAAGAAGGGCAAGAACTGGCTCTTCGGCTTCCGCTACGGGCGCGTCGTGCTCGAGACCTGGTGGAAGATGCGCACGGTGCCCCGACACTCCTAGGCCGCACCTCCGCTCGACGTCCGGCCGACCACCCATTGTCGGCCGACCTCAGTAGCGCCCGGTCCTCGCTTTCGCTTCGTCGTAAACGGCCTGGAGCTTCGGGACGAGCGCCTCGGTGGCCGCGTGCACCGACGAGCGCGAGACGCGTCCGCCCCCGGTCCGGGGCGGAGGCGGGATGGCGGGGCCGATCACGACCTGAATGGTGTGCGGCTTGGGGATCGCACTTCCCTTGGGCATGGCCAGGTCCGACCCCCCGATCCCGACGGGCACGATGGGCGCGCCCGTGCGAGCGGAGAGGAAAGCCGCTCCCTCCATCAGGTCCTCGATCACCGGGCCCTGCCGCCTGGTGCCCTCGGGGAACAAGACGAGCACCTGCCCGTTCCGCAGCACGTCCTCGGCACGTTGGAGCGCCTCGCGATCAGCGGACTCGCGGTGCACGGGAAAGGCTCCGACGGTGAGCAGCAGCTTCCCGAGCCACTTGTGCTTCCACATCTCGTCCTTGGTCATGAAGAAGAGCTTGCGGTCGGTGCAGAAGGCGGCGAAACCGAAGTCGGCGAAGGAGCGGTGCACGGGGGCCAGGATGACGGGTCCGGTCTCGGGCACGTGCTCCCTCCCGATGACTTTGGGGCGGAACCAGGTCCACATGCCGGTGGTGAAGACGGCGCGCTCGGCGACATACAGCGGCGTGCGCCTCGGGTCCACCTCGAAGGCCTGGTGCCGGCCCGGTGCCAACGCCGCCTCAGCCCCTTCACTCCCCTCGGGCGCAGAGCCCGGCGTGCTCACAGCCACGACAGCACCTCCTCGACCACATCCTGCACGGTGCGCCCGGTCGTATCGAGACGGTGGGCGTCCTCGGCCTCACGCAGCGGCGACGCATCGCGGGTCGAGTCGATGCGGTCCCTCCGGGCGACCCACCCGGGTGCCTCGTCGTGGCGCCTCCGGGCCCGCTCCTCGGGGGATGCCGTCAGGTAGACCTTGACCTGGGCCTGCGGGAACACGACCGAGCCGATGTCCCGGCCCTCGACCACCCCACCTCCGTGCGCGGCAGCCCAGGCCCGCTGGCGCTGCACCAGGTGACGCCGGACCTCGGGGTTGGCCGCCACGACGGATACGGCCTGACCCACCTCGGGCGTGCGGATGACAGCGGTCACGTCCGCGCCGTCGATCGCGACCCTCTCCCCGACCTCAATCACCGAACCGGCGGCGAGGGCGGCGACCGCCGCCGCATCGTCGGGCCGCATGCCGCGTTCGAGGGCCAGAGCGGCCACGGCGCGGTACATGGCTCCCGTGTCGAGACGGTCGACGCCCAGGTGGTTGGCCACCGCGGTCGAGACCGTCGACTTCCCGGCTCCAGCGGGGCCGTCGATGGCCACGAGGAGCGGGCGGGGCCCGTCATCGCCCGTCAGCCGGCCCATGTCGTCCGCGAAGCCCGGGTAGCTCGTCGCGACCGCACCGAACCCGGTCACCAGGCTGCGATCACCCGGACCAGCCGCCAGCCCGGCCACGGCGGCCGCCATGGCCATGCGGTGGTCCCCCAGGCTGTCGAAGCGGGCACCGCAGAGGGGGCCGCCCAGACCGGTGACCGCGAGGGTGTCGCCCTCGACCGTGGCAGATGCGCCGAAGGCTTCGACCATGTCGGCCACCGCGGCGAGCCGGTCCACCTCCTTCACACGCAGCTCGCCGACGCCGGAGAAGATCGTGGTGCCCTGGGCGACGGCGGCGGCCACGGCGAGCGCGGGTATCTCGTCGAGAGAGGGGATCTCGCTCCCACGTATCTCCGTGGCCCGCATCGGGCCCGCGGTCGCCCGGATGATCGTCGTGCCGGGTTCGTCGGGCACCAGGGTGACGTCGGCGCCCATGCGCTGGAGCACCGACACGTAGCCCAGCCGGGCGGGGCCGCTGTACACGCCTTCCACCTCGACCGCGCTGCCCGGAACCACGCAGCCGGCCACGATGAAGAAGGCCGACGCCGAGGGGTCCCCCGGCACGGTGCGGTCGACGGGCTCGAGGCTCGACGCCCGGATCGTCACGATGCGACCTTCACCCCACGGCTCGACCGTGATGTCGGCCCCGGCTTCGGCGAGCATCTCCTCCGTGTGGGTGCGGGTCGTCACCGCCTCCCGGACGATCGTGGTGCCGCTGGCCGACAGCCCGGCGAGCAGGATGGCCGACTTCACCTGCGCGCTGGCGACCCGGGCCATCCAATCGATGCCGTGGAGCGCGCCGCCGTGCACGTGCAGGGGCGGCAGGCAACGCTCCCCGCGACCCTGCACCGTCGCACCCATGAGGCCGAGTGGCTCCGCCACCCGGTCCATCGGGCGGGCAGAGAGGGACTCGTCGCCCACGAGGTTGGTCTCCCACTCCAGGCCAGCCACGAGACCGGCGAGGAGTCGCATGGACGTTCCGGAATTGCCGCAGTCGAGTGGACCATCAGCCCGATGGAGCCTTCGGCGCCCACCATGGACGACAACGGTCCCGTCTTCGCGGCGCTCCACCCCTGCTCCCATGGCCTCGACGGCGGCCAGGGACGCGGCAACGTCTGCGCCGTCGGAGAGCCCCCGGATCACGGAGGTCCCTTCGGCCAGTGCGCCCAGCAAAACGGCCCGGTGCGAGATCGACTTCTCCCCGGGGGTCCGCACGACACCGCGGCAGGGGACGCCGCCACGCACGACAAGGGCGCGTGGAGCGGTCACGAGAGGTGCTCGGCTCGGCAGCGGTACCCCTGCGCCTCGACTGCCGCCGTGAGGGCTGCGGCGTCGGCGCCGTCGACCACGAGGATGAGGACGCCACGCGGGCCCTCCGCCGAGTGCGCGATCTCGATGTCGTAGATGCCGATGGCCGCATCCGCGGCGAGTGAGGTGATCTCCGCCAGCACGCCCGCCCTGTCCGGGACGGGAATCCGCAGCTCCGCCAGGTGCTCGGGTCGCACGACACGGGCGGGAAGGTTCCGGCGCGCCGCGCTGGCCTTCTGGAGGACGCTGAACAGCGCGTCGCGGTCGTGGGTGGCCACGCGGTCCCGCATGGCCACCAGATCCCTGACGAGCGCATCGAGCGCGTCGACGATCGGTGCGGCGTTCTCGGCACAGATGTCGGGCCAGATGCCGGGATGGCCGGCGGCGACACGCGTCATGTCTCGAAAGCCGCCGGCAGCGAGCCGGAGCAGGGCACCGTCCTGCTCGGCGCCCGCACTGGCGGCGTTCATCAGCGTGGCGGCCACGAGGTGGGGTACGTGGGACACCACGGCAACGAGCCGGTCGTGGTCCGAGGGCGAGAGCACGAGTACGTCGGCGCCCAGGCTCATGACGACGCCCTTGAGCCGGTCGAACGCCCCCAGGTCCGTCGCGGCCGTCGGGGTGAGCACCCACACGGCTCCCTCGAAGAGATCGGGGTCGGCCCCGTGCAGGCCGACCTGCTCGGACCCGGCCATGGGGTGGCCCCCGATGAAGCGCGCGTGGTCGGCCTCGGCGACGATCGCCGTCTTTACCCCGCTCACGTCGGTCACCACGACACCCGCCGGGCGATGCTCTTCGCGCAGGATCCGGCGTGCCACGCCAGCCGCGGAGGTCGCCGGAGTGGCCACGAAGACGATCTCGGCCTCGGGGTCGTCACCGACGGCGTCGATCACCCCGCTCTGGAGCGCTTGCTGTTGGCGCTCTCGGTCAGAATCGAGGCCGGAGACGTGCCAGCCGCGTCGTCGCAACCCGAGTGCGATCGATCCGCCGATCAACCCGGTGCCGACAACGAGCGCCCGCCGGCGCGCCCCGACCTCAGTCGGGGAGGTCATCGCGGAGCCCTTGGGCGCCGTGGAGGTAGACGTGATGGATCTCGTCCCGGGACCTGGTGGTGTACACGTGCAGCAGTACCCGGATGCACAGCGGCATGGAGCCAGGCACGGCGATCTCGGCCGCACAGAGGAGTGGCACCGCGCCGAACCCGATTTCGCGGATGGCGGTGGCGGGGAAGGCGCTGGTCACGTCCGCCGTGGCGGTGAAGAGGACGCTGACGATGTCGTCCTCGACCAGGCCGTTGCGATCCATGATCTCGCGCATCAGCTCCTGCGAGCGGTCCGTGACCTGAGCGACGGTGTCTGCGTCCACCGTCGTCGCCCCGCGCAGACCCCTGACCGTGAGAGCGGGTGCCATGGCGGGTCACTCTACCGGTCCTCTTCGGCTCCCTCGCTGGTGGGGGGCCGCTCGGGGCCGGCCTCCCGCCCCCGGGGGCTCGGTTGGGCCGACGCGGCCAGCGAGCGGACTTCGTCGGCAGTCAGGGCCCGCCACCGGCCGGGGGGCAGATTGGTGTCCCGGACCGGGCCGATGCGGGTGCGCACGAGACGTTGCACGGGATGGCCGACGGCGTCGCACATGCGGCGAACCTGGCGGTTGCGCCCTTCGTGGATGACGAGCCGCAGCACTCCGGGGGCCAGCACGCCCACCTCCGCCGGGGCCGTCGGGCCGTCGCTGAGCGCCACGCCCTGGCGCAGGGTGCGCAGGGCCCCGGGTGCGGGCGTCCCACCGGCCACCTCCGCCACGTACTCCTTGTCCACCCCGTGCGACGGATGGGTGAGCAGCTGCGAGAGCACTCCGTCGTTGGTCAGGATGAGGAGCCCCTCGGTGTGGCGGTCCAGCCGGCCCACGGCGAACACGCGCGGCTCCGGAGGCACCAGGGACATCACCGTCGGACGACCCTGGGGATCGTCGGCCGTCGTGATCACCCCGTCAGGCTTGTTCAAGAGGTAGTAGACGAGGCCCGGCGCCACGGGCACGAGCACGCCGTCGAGCTCGACGCGGACCGCCGACGGGTCCACCCGGCGGCCGAGCGCGGCCACCTGACCGTCCACCGTCACACGCCCGGCAGCGATCAGCTCCTCGCAGGCCCGTCTCGAGCCGACCCCGGCCTGGGCGAGGACCTTCTGCAGGCGCTCGCCCTCTGAACCCTCAGGTGTCGTCGGAAGCCGCCTCGACGCCCAGGCCCAGCGCCGCCTGCAGCTCGCGCTCGAAGTCGCCCGCGACCTCGGGCCCGGGTAGGAAGTCCTCCACGGCGGGCAGTTGGTCCAACGAGTCGAGACCGAGACGCTCGAGGAAGAGGTCGGTCGTCCCGAACAGCGCCGGCTGCCCCGGGCCGTCGGCGTGGCCCACGATGGCGATGTACCCCCGCTGCTCGAGCAGCCGGGTCACCCCGTCGACGTTGACCCCACGCAGCGCGGAGATCTGGCCCCGGGAGACCGGCTGGCGGTAGGCGACGATGGCCAGCGTCTCGAGCGCCGCGGTCGAAAGGCGGTGCGAGACCTCGCGGTTTGCGAACCGCTCCACGTACGGTGCCAGGTCCGGGTGGGTCTGCAACCGGGCGCCACCGGCGATGCGAGCCAGGACGAAACCCCTGCGCTCGCCCTCATAGGACTGCGCGAGCTCGGCCAGCGCCTCTTCGACGCGCTCGACCGGCTCCTCCAGCAATTCAGCCAGCAGCTGGGGCGGCAACGGCTCCACCGCCACCAGGAGGATGGCCTCGATCGTCCGGCCCAGCTCGCCACGTTCCACGGGACTCAACTCCTCACCCCTCGTAGTCATCGACTTCGTAGCCGCCCAGCTCCGCGAGCCCGCGACCGCTGACCGCCCCGGCGAGGTCGTCGGGGGCCAGCCACGAGATCCGCAGGTCGCCGAAGGTCGCTCCCTGCCCCAGTGCCACGCGTCCCATCTTGCACAGCTCGAGCAGGGCCAGGAAGCGCACGATCACCTCGATGCGGGTCACGCAGTCCTGCACCAGTGCCCGGAAGGAGCCGGCCCGGCTCGATTCTGGCATCGCGATCAGCTCGGACACCGCTTCGGACACCGAGACGGTGTCCACCGTGACGTGTGAAAGGTCGACGCGCGGCACCGGGCGCTCGGCGGACCCCCGCAGGTAGGCCTGAGCCAGGTCATCGGGGGTGATCCCGGCCAGCAGGTCGGGGGCGTGGACGACGAAGTCGTCGTCGAGCCCGACTTCGCGGGGCACCGACCGCGACGCCTGCTCGGCCAGCGCCACGAACACGTCGGCCGCGGCGGCATAGGCGCGGCATTCGAGCAGGCGGGCCAGCAGGAGGTCACGCTCCTCCCACCCCACGAGATGCTCCTCGTCCTCGGATGCCTCGCGTCCGGGCAGCAGCTTCTGGGACTTGAGCTCGATCAGGATGGCCGCGACGAGCAGGAATTCCGAGAGCTGGTTGAAGTCGATGACGTCCCGCTGCTCGGACAGGACACGCACGAAGCCGTCGACCACGGGTAGCAGGGGGACGTCGAGGACATCCACCTCGTGGGAGGACACGAGGTGGAGCAGGAGATCGATGGGACCCTCGAAGACGGGTGTGGAGACCGCATAGGCCACCTGCTGACGTTACCGAACCAGCCGGCCTCCCCCGCGCACCCCGGCGCCGGGCCAGCGGCGGCACCCGTCCGCCCTACCATGGCGCCCCATGAACAGGGTCCTCTCCGGCATCGCGCCCTCCGGGAATTTCACCTTGGGGAATTACCTCGGGGCGCTGCGGCACTGGGTGTCCTTCCAGGACGGGTACGACGCCTTCTACTGCGTGGTGGACCTCCACGCCCTGACCACGGACATCGACCCGGCCCCCCTCCGGGCCAACACGCTCGACGCAGCCCTCAACCTCCTGGCGATCGGGCTCGACCCCGACCGCTGCACCTTGTTCATTCAGAGCCACGTACCCGAGCACACCCGGCTCACCTGGCTCCTCGAATGCACCACCACCATGGGCGAGCTCCGAAGGATGACCCAGTTCAAGGACAAGGGCAAGGGGCAGGAGGCGGTCCGCGTCGGGCTCTTCACCTACCCCTGCCTCATGGCGGCCGACATCCTCCTCTACGACGCATCGGCAGTGCCGGTGGGCGACGACCAGCGCCAGCACCTGGAGCTGACCCGGGAGGTCGCGGTCCGGTTCAACAACCGCTACGGGGAGACCTTCACTGTCCCCGAAGCCGCCATCCCCGGGACGGGGGCCCGCGTCATGGACCTCCAACACCCCGAGCGCAAGATGTCGAAGTCCGCCGACTCGCCGCTCGGCACGATCCGCCTGCTCGACTCCGACGAGGAGATCACCCGCAAGGTTCGCAAGGCGGTGACCGACACCGACGGCGAGATGCGCTACGACCGCGCCGCCAAGCCGGGCCTGGCCAACCTCCTCGACCTCCTGGCCGCCGCGACCGGCCGCACGGCAGTCGACGTCGCGGCGGGATACGAGCGCTACGGGGATCTCAAGAACGATGTGGCGACGGCCCTTTGCGACCTGCTGCGCCCGGTGCGCGAGCGGCGCGCCCAGCTCGAGAGCGACATGCCCTACGTGCACGCCGTGCTTTCCCGCGGGGCGGCGCGGGCGCACGAGGTGGCGGCGGCGACGTATGCGCGGGCGTCCGATGCAATGGGGCTGGTGCCGGCCGAGTCCGCTTAGACGCCGAGGACGCCCGCCCACCAGCTGTAGAGGCGCTGGAAGAGCCAGGTGATCGGACCCGGGTGGAGCCAGAAGTTGAGCACCACGAGGGCCAGCAGTATCGGCATGGTGTACTGCCGGTACTTGAGGTAGGTGGGCCACCAGCGCGCCGGCAGGAGACGCTCGAACAGCACTGACCCGTCGAGGGGCGGCACGGGGATCATGTTGAACACGAAGAGCCCGACGTTGACCAGGCTCGCGTAGAAGATCACCTGGGCCGAGGTCGACCATTGCGCGGTGGAGACCCAATTGGGCGGGAGGCCGGAGCGCGCGACCGCGACGAAGACGATCCCGAAGACCGCGGCCAGGACCGCGTTCACCATCGGCCCGACGATGGAGACCAAGACCCCCTGATTGCGGGGGCTACGCAGCCGGCCCACGTTCACGGGGACAGGCTTCGCCCAGCCGAAGACTCCGATGCCGCTCAGAGCCATGAGCGCCGGCACGATGAGAGTACCGACGGGGTCGACGTGCGCGACGGGGTTGAGGGTGAGCCTTCCCGCGCGCTTGGCCGTGTCGTCGCCGAAGAGGTTGGCCACGTAGCCGTGCGACACCTCGTGCAGAATGATGGAAGGCACGACGACGCAGAAGATGATGATCTCCTGCTGGGTGATGTTGTGGTGAGCGACGAGCGCCACCAAGAAGACGACCCCGGCCAGGATCCAGAGCGCGGTCTTGGTCCGCTGGTCCATCGGACGGCGCCTCCCTGAGGAGGCTCCGGGCGGACGCACCTAGTGCTTGGCGGCGTCGGCGATGCAGAGGCGGGCCGCGGGCATGGCTTCGAGCCTCGCTGCCCCGATCGGCTTCCCGCACACCTCGCAGTTGCCGTAGGTGCCACTCTCCAGGCGCTGGATCGCGGCTTCGACCTCGTCGAGGGCCTCACGGAGCTCCGTCGCCAGACGCTCGGCCTCGCCGCGCTCCGCGGTGACCTGGCTGGAGTCGGCGAAGTTCGAGTCGTAATTGAGGCCACTCCCCTGGTCAGCGAACCCGAGCTCCTTCAGCTGGGCCTGAAGGCCGGCCTGCTCGTTGCGCAGCAGGGCGGCAAAATCGATGTCGGCGGTCTCCGCCGTGGGGGCCTCGTTCGGCATGCGCTCATGCTACGCGGTCCCTCCCCCCTCTTGTTCCCGCACGGGGATGTGCTCCCTCGTAGGCCCGCCGGAGATGCTCAGGGGAGACCTTGGTGTAGCGCTGGGTGGTGGCGATGGAGGCGTGCCCCAGGAGCTCCTGGACGACCCGCACGTCGGCCCCCCGGGCGAGCATGTGGGTGGCGCAGGAGTGTCGCAGCACGTGAGGGCTCACCTTCTCCTCGAGACCCACCCTGGCGGCGTACTTCTTGACCACTCCGAACACCCCCACCCGGGAGAGCCGGCCCCCGCGGGCATTGAGGAACACCGCCTCGGCATCGCTCCGCCGCCGCCACCTCTTCGGTTCGAGAAGGGGCCGACCCTGCCCCGAGAGCCAGTCGGCCAGGGCGGCGCGGGCAAGCCGGCCCAGTGGCACGACCCGCTCCTTGTCGCCCTTCCCGAGCACGCGGACCAGCGGCAGGTCCACCGACTCCACCGCCCCGGCGACGTCGCCCACGTTGAGCCCCACGACCTCGCTCACCCGGGCCCCCGTGCCGTAGAGCACCTCGAGCAGGGCGCGGTCGCGCAGGACGATGGGCCCCGTGCCGACCACCGAACCGAGCAATCGCTCCGTCTCCTCCTCGCTCAGCGCCTTCGGGAGGAGGTCGGTGACCGAGATCGACGGCAGGTCGAGGGTGGGGTCGTCGCCCCGGAGGCCCTCCTCGACGAGGAAACGATGGAAGCCGCGGATGCAAGAGTGCGCCCGGGCGACCGAGGCGGGGCCGTGGGTGCGCCGCAACGAGGCGAGGTGGGCCGCCACGTCGGCCGAGGTCGCGGCGTCGATCCCCCTGCGGCTCCGAGTCTCCAGGTCCTCCTGGTAGGCGGCCAGGTCGCGGCGGTACGCCTCCAGCGTGCGCGGCGAGCGTCCCCGTTCCACCTCTAGCCAGGACAGGAACTCCTCGGCGTCCCGCGGGAGCACCGCGGTCATGACAGGCGCCCCGTGGCGGCCAGGCGCTGGCGCGCCATGTAGAGCCCGAGCACCGTGGTCTCGTCCTCGAGGGTGCCGTCCGCCACCAGGTCGTCGAGATCGGCGAGGCGGATCGTCTCGACGGTCATGAAGCGCTCCTCGACACCGTCGGGCCGACTGTCGCGGGCCGACAGCCCGGTGGCCAGGAAGATCGTGGTGTGCTGGTCGCTCACGCCCGGCGAGTTCCAGGTGCCGATCAGGCGTTCCCAGTGCGCGGCCTCGAGCCCGACCTCCTCGGCCAGCTCGCGGCGCGCTGTCGCCTCCGGTGACTCGTCACGCTTGTCGCGCGTCCCGGCCGGGATCTCGAGCACGAGCGCGTCGACTGCGGCCCGGTACTGGCGCACGAGGGACACGGTGCCGTCCTCGTGCACGGGCACGACCGTGACCGCACCGGGGTGGCGGATCACGAAGCGGTCGAAGGGCTCACCGTCGGGATCGAGGAGGTGGAACCGGTCGACCCGGAACAGCCAGGCCCGGAGGAGCTCCTCCTCGGAGACGCGCCGGAAGCCGGGCACCGCCTAGGAGACGGCGTCGAGGTCGAGCAGGTGCGGCTCGCGTCCCTCCGCCCGCTCCAGTGCCGCCGCCACCAGCTCGCGGAACAAGGGATGGGGCCGGTCGGGCCGGCTCTTGAACTCGGGGTGCGCCTGGGTGGCGACCCAATAGGGATGGTCCTCGAGCTCCACGAACTCGACGAGCCGCCCATCGGGCGAGATTCCCGAGCACACCAGGCCGACCGCCTCCAGTCGTGACTTGTACTTGTTGTTGAACTCGAACCGGTGGCGGTGGCGCTCGGTCACGCCCAGGGTCCCGTAGGCCCGGGCCACCTTGGATTCCGGCAGCAGCACCGCCTGATAGGAGCCGAGCCGCATCGTCCCACCCTTGTCCGTGACCTCGCTCTGGTCGGGCATCAGGTCGATCACCATGTGGGGCGAGAGGCTGTCGAACTCGCGCGAGTTGGCACGCTCCAGCAGCGCCAGGTCCCGGGCCACCGAGATGACCATCACGTGCAGGCCCAGGCACAGCCCCAGGCAGGGAATGCCGTGTTCGCGGCTGTACCCGGCAGCGGCGACCATGCCCTCGATCCCCCGTTCGCCGAAGCCACCCGGGATGACGATGGCGTCGAGCCCACGCAACCGGTCGGTGCCGAGCAGATCGGGCACGAGCTCGGCGTCGATCCAGTCCAGCTCCACCTCGGCGCTGTGGTGGAAGCCCGCATGGCGCAACGCCTCGACGACGGACATGTAGGCATCGGGCATGTTGACGTACTTGCCGACGATCCCGACCTTGACGCGACGTGTGAGAGATTCCACGCGGCCGACGAGGGTTTCCCATTCGGATATGTCGATGCGGTGGGCGGCGTCGTCGATACCCAGCGTGCGGCACACGTAGGTGTCGAGGCCCTGCTCGTGGAGCACCAGCGGGATCTCGTAGATGCTCGGTGCGTCCACCGCAGAGATGACCGCGTCGATGGCGACGTCGCACTGCAGGGAGATCTTGCGCTTGAGCCCCTCCGATATGGGCTTGTCGCTGCGGCAGACGATGACGTCGGGCTGGATACCGCGACTGCGCAGCTCCGTCACCGAGTGTTGCGTCGGCTTGGTCTTCTGCTCCCCCGAGACGAGGTACGGCACCAACGTGAGGTGCACGTAGCACACGTTGTCCCGGCCGACGTCCCGGCGGAACTGCCGGATGGCCTCGATGAACGGCACGATCTCGATGTCGCCGACGGTGCCGCCGATCTCGACGATGACGATGTCGACGTCCTCGTCGGCCAGGCGTCGGATGCGGTCCTTGATCTCGTCGGTGACGTGCGGGATGACCTGCACCGTCCGGCCGAGGAAGTCACCGCGGCGCTCCTTCTCGATCACCGAGCGGTAGATGCCCCCCGTCGTCGTGTTGGAGCGCTTGGAGAGGTTCTCGTCGATGAACCGCTCGTAGTGGCCGAGGTCGAGGTCGGTCTCGCCGCCGTCCTCTGTGACGAAGACCTCACCGTGCTCCCCGGGGTTCATCGTCCCGGGGTCGACGTTGATGTAGGGGTCGAGCTTGCACATCGTCACCCGCAGTCCCCGGCACTTGAGGAGCCGGCCGAGCGAGGAGGCCGTGAGGCCCTTCCCGAGCGAACTCGAGACACCACCGGTGACGAAGATGAACTTGCTCACGCCGCCTTCGGCACGTCGAGCATCACTCCAAGTGATCGGTGCACCCGACCACGATAATCGAACGCGGCGGAACGCGCGGTGGACTACCCCGCATGGGACACCTGCAGCAGCTCGCGGGCATGGGCACGGGCCACGTCGCTGCCGGGATGGCCCGACAGCATCCGTGACAGCTCGGTGACACGCTCCTCTCCGGACACCGGTACTGCGGTCGTCACGGTGCGGCCCCGGGACTCCCCCTTGACCACGCTGATCTGTGCGTCGGCCCGCGATGCCACCTGGGCCAGGTGGGTCACGACAAGGACCTGACGTTGCCGACCCACCTCATGGAGGGCCTCTCCGAGCGCGAGCGCGGCAGCGCCGCCCACTCCGGCGTCGACCTCGTCGAAGACCATGGTCTGCGGGCCGCCCAACCCGACCAGCCGGATGGCGAGCATGGCCCGGGCCAGCTCGCCGCCGGACGCGGCCCGGGCGAGCGGCTGCAGTGGTTCGCCGAGGTTGGCCCCGAGGGCCAGCTCGACCGGCTCCCCGGTCCCCACCGGCGCCACGTGGACCTCCAGGCGGGCGCCCGCCATGGCGAGCGAGGCCAGTCGTTCGCCGACCAGCCGGCCGAACTGTCCGGCCGCACGGGCCCGGACCGAGCGCACGGACGCCTCCGCCTCTCGCAGCTCGGCGCGGCGCAGCTCGTGCTCGGCCTGCAACCGCGCCGCCTCGCCCTCGGCGTCGTGGAGCGCCGCCAGGCGCGCCGCCCCCTCCCGGGCGTAGGCCATCACGGCACCGAGGTCCTCGCCGTACTTCCGGCGGAGCTCGGCCAGGAGGCGCCGGCGCTCCTGCACGGTTGCCAGGCGCTGGGGATCGTCCTCCCAGTCATCGACCTCGTCACGAATGGAGCGCGCCAGGTCGGAGAGATCGACCGAGGCCGCAGCCACGCGCTCGCGGTAGGCGTCGAACGCCTCGCGCCCGGACAGGGTCGCGGCAGCACGCCCGAGCAGGTCGAGGGCGCCGCCTTCGCCCGTGGCCGGCTCAACGAGCTCGAGCGCCTCTTGCGCCGCCTCACGGTAGGCCGCCGCGTCGGCCAGGCGATCCTCCTCGCGGCGCAGTGCCAACTCCTCCTCGGCATCCTCGATGTGGGCGGCCGCGATCTCGTCCACCTGGTAGCGCAGCACGTCGGCCTCGCGGGCACGCTGCTGCTCGTCCCCCCCGAGGCCCCGCAGGGCTTCGTCGAGCGCTCTCAGCTGGCTCCGGAGGGCGCGCAGGCGGCTCAGGTCCGTTCCGGCGAAGGCATCGAGCACGTCGCGCTGCGCGGCCGCCGCGATCAGGGCCCGGTGCTCGTGCTGCCCGTGGATCTCGACCAGCTCGGCCGCGGCCTCTCCCAGGGCTCCCAAGGGTGCCATGCGCCCGTCCACCCAGGCCCTCGACCGCCCCTCGGCGGGCACCGAGCGGGCGAGGACCACTTCCCGCTCCCCGTCGCCGTCACCGACGACGAAACGGGCCTCGACGAGCGCCTCGACGGCCCCGCCACGCACCATGCCCTGGTTGGCTCGTCCGCCGAGGACCAGCTGGAGGGCTTCCACGACGAGCGTCTTGCCCGCCCCGGTCTCCCCGGTGAGCGCGGTCATGCCGGGGCCGAACTGAATGGTCAGGTCCTCGATCACGCCCAGGTCCCGTACGTGCAGGTCGATCAGCACGTCGCCCTCACTCGTCCCGGTGGGCCAGGAGCCGGAAGCGCAGAACGGTGCCGAAGGTGTGCGGTTCGTTCCGGACGACGCGAACGGGGCGCGCCGCCACGGTGCAGGTGACCGTGGCCCCCGGCTTCAGGCGCCCGATGTCCTGTCCGTCGATGACCAGTGCCCCGGTCCGGTCGGGCGCGACCTCGACCCTGACCGACTGCTCGTCGGTGAGGACGAGACTGCGGTCCAGCGAGAAGTGGGGCGCCACGGGTGTCACGACCATGGCGCGCAGGGTGGGGGCCAGGATCGGGCCGCCGGCTGAGAGGTTGTACGCCGTGGAGCCGGTGGGCGTGGCGATGATCAGGCCGTCCGCGGAGTAGGTCAGCGCATCCTCGCCGTCGATGCAGGTGGCGAGCCGCACCGTGTGCCCGAAGTCGATCTTCTCGATCACCACCTCGTTCAGTGCCAGCAGGACCCTGACGTCACCACCGGGGGAACGGTCCGAGATGCTCACCTCGAGGGCACAGCGCTCCTCGATGGCGGCGGTCCCGTCGAGCACCGCGACCAGGGCGTCGTGCACCTGTTCGGGCGAGAGGTCGGGCAGGTACCCGAGACGCCCGAAATTGACACCGAGGACCGGCACGTCCGCCGCAGCAGCCAGGCGGACGACCCGCAGGAACGTGCCGTCCCCGCCCATGCTGACGGCAACGGTCGTGCCGGCGAGGTCCACTGCGCCCAGGTCCGCATCGACACCCGCCTCGCTGACGCGGTCGGGACCGCTGAAGCGCAGGATGCGAGCCACGTCCCCCCGCTCGGTCAGCCAGGTGGCGGTCTCGGTGGCCAGCGCCAACGCGTCGGCGCGGTCCGGATGGACCAGGAAGGTGACGGTCGCCATCGGCCGGGACGGCTCAGCCGGCCGCGTCGGACGGGGGCTGATGACCCTCCGCCTCCGACAGGGCGGCGGAGAGGAGGGCGGCGGACTCGTCCGCATCGCACCCCGCCACGCCCTTGCGGGCGTGCAGCAGGAATTCGACGTTGCCGGCGGCGCCGGTCAGCGGGGAGGCCATCGCCCCCATGATGCCGGTTCCGGCGTCATGGAGCGCGGACACCACTCCCTCGAGCGCACCCCGCCAGACGTCCGGGTCCCGCACGACGCCCCTGCCCCTGGAGACGGCGGCGCGACCCGCCTCGAACTGTGGCTTGACCAGGAGGACGAGGTCGGCCTCGGGAGACGAGACCGGCCCCGTGAGCGCGGGAATCACGCTGCGGAGCGAAATGAACGAGAGGTCGGTGACAACGAGTGGGCAGGGTTCGTAGCCCGGGTCGGCAGCCCCCAGGTCGTCCGTGGTCAGAGTCCGGGCATTGGTGCGCTCGAGCACCGTGACGCGCGGATCCGCGCGAAGCGTGGGATGGAGCTGCCCGTGGCCCACGTCGACCGCGTACACGTGGGCGGCGCCGCGCTGGAGCAGGCAGTCGGTGAACCCACCCGTCGACGCTCCGGCATCGAGCGCCCGCCGCCCGGACACGGGGACGGGAAACCGGGTCAGGGCCGCGTCGAGCTTCAGTCCGCCGCGGCCGACGAAGGGCGAAGGGGGACCCAGCAGGACGACCGGCTCGTCGGCCGCGACCAGACGAGCCGCCTTCTCCGCGGCCGCACCCGACACGAGCACGAGGCCGGCGGCGATCGCCGCCTGGGCCTCCTGCCGAGTCGGGAAGAGGCCCAGGCGCACGAGCTCGGTATCGAGCCGACGGCGGGCCCCCGCGCTCAGCTGGCGGCCTTCTTGTCCGACTTCTTGGCCGAGGACTTCTTGTCCGACGTCTTGACCCGGGCCCTCTTGGAGTCGGACTTCCCGGCGCCGCGGCGGGCCGGTGTGACCTTCTTGGCGGCAGCAGTAGCGCGCTTGGCGGTCTTGCTCGCCTGCGTGCTCACGCCCTTGGCGGTCTTGCTCGCCTGCGTGCTCACGCCCTTGGCGGTCTTGCTCGCCTGCGTGCTCACGCCCTTGGCGGTCTTGCTCGCCTGCGT
>Ga0181530_10001689_pt1 | contig 27390 bp, 26 predicted proteins | sample PEATcosm2014_Bin_42_FD_119769 | JGI IMG/M metagenome (GOLD analysis project Ga0181530, IMG submission 119769) | Peatland microbial communities from MTU Mesocosm Facility, Houghton, MI, USA - PEATcosm2014_Bin10_60_metaG | ecosystem: Environmental > Terrestrial > Soil > Wetlands > Peat | place... | reverse complement strand
CGGATGAACCCGCCTGTAAAGCGACTTTCACATCATAAACATGGGTACAAATCGCTGCCCCAAACGCCTACTACCTTGATCCGACTCGCCTTTCGGCTTTGGGCACTAAAAACTTCTGTTTAATGTTCTATCTTCGTACTCGTGTCTGTCGCCCACCCGATCGAGACCGAAAGCACCGAGCCGGCGATCATGCTGGCCGGCGAGACGATGCTGCCCGATCCTTTCGGCGCGCTCTATTGGCCGGCCGCGCAAACCGTGATCGTCGCCGATCTGCATCTCGAAAAGGGCACGAGTTTCGGGCCGCGCGGCATCACCTTGCCGCCCTACGACACCGCGGCGACCCTGGCCGCGCTGGCCGCCGTGCTGAGGCGGCTACGGCCGGAGCGGGTGATCTGCCTCGGTGACAGTTTTCACGATGGTGAGGCGAGCGAGCGGATCGACCCGGCGGACCGCGCCATGCTCGCGGGCCTCGTCGCGGCGCATCGCTGGTTTTGGGTCGCCGGCAATCACGACCCCCAGCCGCCTTCCATGGGCGGTCGGGTCGTCCGTGAGCTGGCGATCGGCGGGCTTGTCTTCCGCCATGAGGCCGAGCGCGACGCCGCCGGCGGCGAAATCAGCGGCCACTATCATCCCAAATCGGGGTATCGCGCACGCGGCCGCACGGTCATCGGCCGCTGTTTTGTCGGTGATGGCAGACGGCTGATCCTGCCGGCCTTCGGTGCCTATGCCGGCGGGCTCGATGCCTTCGATCCGGCGATCACCCGGCTGTTTACGTCCGGGTTCGACATCCACCTGATCGCGCGGGGGAGGGTTACGAAGCTGCCGCGAAGCTAACGCCATCCCGACGCAGGCCGGGATGGCGTTCAAACTGCTACGCGTTAATGTCGGCCAGCTCTTCGACGTCGAGGCCCCTGCGGATTCGAGCGACCATCTCGTCCGGGTCGAAATCGATGCCGACCGGATTCTTGTCGCTGGCCGAGCGGCTGCGCATGTAGTCCTGCCCCGCGCGGGCGGTATGGAAATTATCGAACAGCAGCTCGACCTGATTGTGGTCGGGGTCGTAGTAGTACATCGACGTCGTCATGCCGTGATTGACGCAGCGATGCGGGCTGATCCCCTGAGCCTTGAGCTCTTCGTAATGGTCGGCGAGGTCCTCGGGATCGAAGGTGAAGGCCACGTGATGCAGGCCGACCTCGCCGCCGGCGCGCGCGGTTTTGCCCTCGGCGGCAACCTTGTCGGCGAGCGGGCCGGGGTCGAGGAACGCGACGCGGTGATGTTCGTCGTCATAGCTGATGAAGGCGATGAACTTGTTGGCGTAGAGCAACTCGGCGCCGAGCACCGTGCAGTACCACTCGATCATCTCTTCGCGCCGGTTGGTTTGGAGCACGAGATGTGAAAGCTTTTTCGGTGACGCCATGACCCGATCCTCCTTGGGCACGCCGCGATGGTCGATCGGTGCACCGGAACGGCGCGCAAGTCAAGATCGACGCGCCGCGCATCGACACCCGGAGCCGCGCGCCCTATCTTCGACCGGGATGCGAATGCAGAGGACGCCATGACGCAGTTCGGCATCGGTCAGCCGGTGCGCCGGGTCGAGGATCGCCGGTTCATCACCGGGCACGGCCGCTATCTCGACGACATCGACCGGCCGCGCCAGGCCCATGCCGTCTTCCTGCGCTCGCCGCACGCGCATGCCGCGATCAAGACGATCGATACAAAAGCGGCCGCGGCGGCGCCGGGCGTGCTCGCGGTGCTGACCGGGGCAGACCTCGCGAATGACGGACTCGGCACCGTGCCCTGCGTCAGCGGGCTCACCAACCGCGACGGCTCGCCGGCGGCGATGCCGAAGCGGCTGGCGATCGTCACGGATCGCGTCCGTCATGTCGGCGATACGGTGGCGATGGTGGTGGCCGACAGCACCGCCGCCGCGCGCGCCGCCGTCGAGCTGATCGCGGTCGATTACGAGCCGCTGCCGGCGGTGGTCGATACCGCGTCGGCGGACCATCCCGGCCAGCCGCAGGTCTGGGACGAGGCCTGGAACAATCTGAGCTTCGACTGGGAGATCGGCGACCGGGGCGCGGTCGAGCGCGCCGCGGCGGGCGCGCGGCACAAGGTAACGCTGACGCTGGTCAACAACCGGGTCGTCGTCAACTCGATGGAGCCGCGTGGTGCGATCGGCGAATACGACCCCGGAGAAGATGCCTATACGCTGTGGAGCTCGACCCAGGGTTCGCATTTCGTGCGCAACCTTCTGGCCGAGCACGTCTTTCACATCCCGGAAAACCGCATCCGCGTCGTGACCCCCGATGTCGGCGGCGGGTTCGGCATGAAGTTGTTTCTCTATCCCGAGCATGTGCTGGTGCTGTGGGCGGCAAGGCGCGTCGGGCGCGCGGTGAAGTGGGTGCCGGACCGCGCCGATTCGTTCATGACCGATACGCAGGGACGCGACAATGTCACCAAACTCGACCTGTCGCTCGACGAGAATTTGAAAATTCTCGGGCTGTCGGTCGAGCTGACCGCGAACATGGGCGCATACCTATCGAATTTCGCGCCCGAGATCCCGACGTTTTCCGGCGCCGTGATGCATAGCGGCGTCTACGCGATCCCGGCGATCCATGTCGCGGTCAGGGGCGTTTTCACCCATACCGTGCCGGTCGACGCCTATCGCGGTGCCGGGCGGCCGGAGGCGGCCTATGCGGTGGAGCGGCTGATCGAGTTCGCCGCGAGGAAGCTCGGTGTCGCGCCCGAAGAACTGCGGCGGCGTAACCTGGTGCCCGCGGCGGCGATGCCTTATGCGACGCCGCTCGGGCTTATCTATGACAGCGGCGATTTCGCCCGCAACCTCGATCAGGCATTGAAATCGGCCGACCACGCCGGGTTTCCGGCGCGGCGGGCGGCGGCACGGGCCCGAGGGCATTACCGCGGCCTCGGCCAGGCGGTCTATATTGAGCAATCGGGCTTTCCGCCCGACGAGTTCGCCGAGCTGCGCTTCGACCCCAGCGGCACGTTGACCATCCTGATGGGCTCGCAATCCTCGGGGCAGGGGCACCAGACCGCCTATGCCCAGCTCGCTGCGGAAAAGCTCGGTCTCGATCTCGACCATATCCGGGTGCTGCAGGGCGACACCGCGTCGATCGCGTTTGGCCGCGGCACCGGTGGGTCGCGCTCGATCCCGGTCGGCGGCGGAGCGCTGATGCATGCGGCCGACAAACTGATCGCCAAGGGCAAGCGCATCGCCGCGCATCTGCTGGAGGCGGCCGAGGCCGACATCGCCTTTGCTGACGGCGAGTTCGCGATCGCCGGGACCGACCGCAAGACGACGCTCGACGCGGTCGCCCGCGCCGCGTTCAACCCGGCGCAATTGCCCGCCGATCTCGAACCCGGCTTTGCCGAGAGTGGGCATTTCACGCCACCGGCGCCGACTTTTCCCAACGGCGTCCATGTCTGCGAGGTCGAGATCGACCCGGAAACCGGGATCACCCGCATCGAGCGTTATCTGGTGGTCGACGATTTCGGCGTCGTGATCAACCCGCTACTGCTCGCCGGCCAGGTCAATGGCGGCATCGCCCAGGGGGTCGGCCAGGCGATGCTCGAACGCACCGTGTTCGACCCGGAGAGCGGGCAATTGGTCAGCGGCACGCTGCTCGACTATGCGCTGCCGCGCGCCGACGATCTGCCGGCGCTGGAATTTGCCTACAATGTCGTGCCGTGCCGGACCAACCCGTTGGGGGTAAAGGGCGCCGGCGAAGCGGGAGCGATCGGCTCGCCGCCGGCGTTGATCAACGCGATCGTCGATGCGCTCGGCGAGCTCGGCGTCGACCATATCGACATGCCGGCGACCCCCGAAATCGTGTGGCGCCGCATCCGCGAAGCTTTACCGAGGCAGGCAGCATGACCGATCCGTTGCTCGACATTGCGATCCGCGCCGCGCTGGCCGCCGGCGAGGCGATCATGCGCGTCTATGCCGAGCCGTTCGAGGTCATCCAGAAAAGCGACCAGACGCCGGTGACCGAGGCCGACCTCGCCTCCGAGCGGGTCATCGTCAAGATGCTGACCGAGGCGTTTCCCGACATCCCGATCGTCTCCGAGGAAACCGCGCCCGAGGACGGGTTCAAGCCGCCGGCGGCACGCTTCTGGTGCGTCGACCCGCTCGACGGCACCAAGGAATTCATCGCCAAGAACGGCGAGTTCGCGGTGTGCATCGGTCTGATCGAGGACGAGCGGCCGGTGATGGGCATCGTGCATGGCCCGGCGCGAGGCGTGACCTACGGGTCGAACGGGAAAGGGACCGCGATCCGCCTCCAGGGCGGCGGCGCCGCAGAGGCGATCAGCGCCCGCGCCGCTGCGCCCGAGGGGCTGGTCGCGATCCACAGCCGCACCAACGAGAACAGCCGGCGCCTCGCCGAATATTTCCAAGGCCGCTCGATCCTCGAGCGGGTGAGCTGCGGCAGCGCGCTCAAATTCGGCGTGCTGGCGGCGGGCGAGGCCGACATCTACCCGCGCTTCGGCACGACGATGGAATGGGACACCGCCGCCGGCCAGGCGATCCTCGAAGCGGCCGGCGGCAGCGTCGTGACGATCGCCAGCGGCGAGCGGCTGCGCTACGGCAAGCACGATCTGAAGAACGAGGGCTTTGTCGCCTGGGGCAAGACCCCGGCCTGGTAGGGCCTCTACCCACGCGCGGAATATCCCGGCAGACGGCGTTCGCCGAGCGCCCAGAGACGCGAGAAGGCCGCCAGCAGCAGCGCGCCGATCAACACCGGGTTGACGACCCAGCCGAGCGGCAGGCCGAACTCGGCGATAAGGAACCCGTCGATGCCCGCTGGCGGGTGCAGCGCGCGCAAGGCGAGCATCAACAGCGCGGCGAGCCCGACCGCGACCGCGCTCGCCGCGTCGCCCGGCCCGAGGCAAAGGAGCGCGATCACCCCGGCGAGCGACGACAAGAGATGACCGGCGATGACCGCATAGGGTTGCGCCGGCTGGCTGTCGGGCGCCGCCAGGGTCAGCACGATCGAGGTCACGAACGGCACCCGCGCCAGCTCCTGGTGACCGAACCGGGCAAACGCCTCCATGATCGCCATCGCCACCCCGGCGCCGAGCGCCCGGTAGAGCCACACCGCCGCCTGCCGCACCGCCGCCTCCCGCCGAGCCGGCGCACCATAACCGCCCGGCCCGCAGGTGCAACCCGGCGCCTCCCGTCACCATCTGTTATGGCCGCTTTTAACAGGAGGTCCACCTCCTGTTACCCTCCTGTTACGCGTGCTTGTTCCACCACCTGTTATTTGCCGCTCCGGCAGTGGTTCAAATTCATAGATCGCGATAGCCGTGCAGGTCGGCCTCGGATGACCATTCCGTGAATGTGTCAAATGTATCGCCGCGCATTTCGGCCAGAACCTGCCTTATCACACGTTCGCGTTTGCCTACGGGATCGGCGAGCCACTCTTGCTACTCGTCCCTTTGCATTAAATCCAGAACGGCCGGCTCGTTTTTGCTGGCCTCGACGGGTGCCGCTCTGCAAACGATTGAGCGCGTTCAGCGGACAAGGGAATCCGGGCATGGGGATTTTGATACAGATCGATTGCGGCAACCTCTCCGCCGTCGGTGCGAACCACAGCAATCGCGCTAATCGAGGTATTGTGCTCCTTGGTAAGGGTAGCACCACCTCCCGGCTTAGCTCCCAGAAAGGCTTCTGCAATCGGTTGATTAGGCGCAAACACGAGCTTGGTGTGGCCGCACATAGCCGCGAGAACTTGGTATTTTTCAGTGTGAAAACTGGCAGTTAGATCGACTAACGCTAGAACCGTCGGAAGCCCGCGCTGAGAGAACTTCCGAAGTTGCTTTGCAGCATCACGAATGGGACGTCGCAGTCTCGTACCAGGGTCAACCCACCGCGCTTCTCCCCGTAGCGACTGGAGAATGAGATCGTCCTCTTCCGTGGGAACGAGCTCCTTAATTTCGATAACGCACCAGCCGTACGGCGTCCTTACGCGGTAGTCCGGTCGTTTTTGGTTCGCTACCCGCGCTACGCGAATGCGCTTAAACGGCAACCTTTGCTGCTGGCACCACTTATCGAATAGCGCTTCGGATTGGGTGGTCATATTCACGTGGGGCTCAAGTGCGATCCTGTTGACCGTCAGGTGGGTAGCGGGCGGGCGATCCGCAATCCGGGGGATGATGCTCGGATCAGGGAAAGCAGTGACGTGCCGCGCCCCTTGCCCCCTTGCCCTCCCGCGCGCTACTCGTTGCGGCAGCGAATCGCCCTAGGGGCGCATGGAGGAAGCGGGATGATTTCGGGCGAATATGATGTCGTCATCGTCGGCGCGGGGAATGCCGGCATGTGCGCGGCCTTGGCGGCGCAGGAGAATGGCGCGCGCGTCCTGGTGCTCGAGGCGGCGCCGTTCGACGAACGCGGCGGCAATAGCCGCTATACCGCGGGCGCACTGCGCTTTGTCTATAACGGGGTCGATGACCTCCTGAAGCTCTGCGACCTGTCGGAAACCGAGATCGCGACCAGCGATTTCGGCACCTATACGCAGGACAAGTATTACGATGATCTCGGCCGGCTGACCGACTATCGCTCGAACCCCGACATGGCCGAGCTGTTGATCACCAAGAGCCAGGAGACGCTGTTGTGGATGCGCGGCAAGGGCATCCGCTTCGCGCCGATGTATTCGCGCCAGGCCTTCAAGCATGACGGGAAATTCGTGTTCTGGGGCGGGCTGGCGCTCGAAGCCTGGGGCGGCGGGCCGGGGCTGGTCGAGGGGCTGTTCAATTCGGCCGAGAAGCACGGCATCGCGGTCGCCTATGAGGCGCGCGGCGAGCGGCTGATCGCCGACGATGACGGGGTGCACGGGGTCGTCGCCAATGTCGAGGGCAAGACCACCGAAATCCGCGCCAAGGCGGTGGTGCTGGCATGCGGCGGATTCGAGGCTAACGCCGAGATGCGCACGCGCTATCTCGGCCCCGGCTGGGACCTCGCCAAGGTGCGCGGCACCCGGTTCAACACCGGCGGCGGGATCAACATGGCCCTTGCGATCGGCGCGATGCCGTATGGCAACTGGTCGGGCTGCCACGCGGTCGGCTGGGACTACGGCGCGCCGGAATTCGGCGATCTGGCGGTCGGCGACAATTTCCAGAAGCACTCCTACCCGTTCGCGATCATGGTCAACGCGACCGGCGAGCGGTTCTGCGACGAGGGCGCCGATTTCCGCAACTACACCTATGCGAAATACGGCCGCGAGATTTTGAACCAGCCGCACCAGTTCGCCTGGCAGATTTTCGACCAGCAGGTCGTGCACCTGCAGCGCGACGAATACCGCATCCGCCAGGTGACCAAGGTCACCGCCGACACGATGGCGGAACTGGCCGACAAGATGGCCGAAACCGGCGCGGCAGTCGACAAGGCCGCGTTCCTCAAGACGATCAGCGAGTACAACGCCGCGGTCCAACGCGACATCCCGTACAACCCGACGGTCAAGGACGGGCGCACCACCAAGGGGCTGGCGATCGACAAGACCAACTGGGCGATGCCGCTGGAGAAGCCGCCCTACGAGGCGTACTGCACGACCTGCGGCGTGACCTTCACCTTTGGCGGGGTGCGGATCGACAATGATGGCCGCGTGCTCGACACCGCGCAGAAGCCGATCGCCGGCTTGTACGCCGCCGGCGAGCTGGTCGGCGGGCTGTTCTATTTCAACTATCCCGGCGGGACGGGGCTGGTGTCGGGCTCGGTGTTCGGCAAGATCGCCGGCACCTCGGCGGGCAAGCAGGTCGGGCGCAACGCCTGATCGATCAGGGTTTCGCCGGCTCCTGTGGCGGCGCGCCGGGGATGGTCGGGCCGCCCTGGGTCCAGCGGAAGCCGGTCAGGGTCTGGTTGTCGAACTGGCATTCGGCCGCGACATCGCGCGGCTGCGGCCCGTCCTTGGGAAGGTCGCTGCGCACGCCCTCGACCCGCGCGGTGAGGAGGTCGACGCCGCTGTTTTCCGAGGTGCGGTTCTTGATCTCGATCTCGGCGAAGGGCATCGCCAGCCGCATGACTTCGCCGCAGCGGTCGGCGAGGCCCATCGAATCGGGGTTGATCGCGCCGGCGACGCGATGCGAGACCTCACAGCCGGTGAGCAAAAAAGCTGCGAGGATCGGGATCGCGGCGAAGGGGCGCATGCGCCATCCTAGCGCAACGCCAGAGGCCGGCATAATTTCGCGAGAGCGGCTCCGCCGCGGCGCAGGGGTGATCGATGCAACCGACCAACACGCTCTTCATCCTGTCGGACGAGCACAGCCGGCGCGTCCTCGGCTGCTACGGGCACGAGATGATCCGGACGCCGAACCTCGACCGGCTCGCGGCGAGCGGGGTGCGGTTTTCGGACGCCTACACCAATTCGCCGATCTGCGTGCCGGCGCGTGCCAGCCTCGCGACCGGGCGCTATCCGCACGAGATCCGCTTCTGGGACAACGGCATCCCCTATGACGGCAGCGTGCCGTCGTGGCATCACCGGCTGAAAGCGGCGGGGCACGAGGTCACTTCGATCGGCAAGCTGCATTTCCGCAGCGCCGACGACGATAACGGGTTCTCGCAAGAGGTGATGCCGCTGCACGTCGTCGACGGGATCGGCGACCCGGCGGGTTGGCTGCGGCAGCCGCTGGCGGTGCGCAAGGCGGCGCTGAAGCTGGCGCAGCAGGCCGGACGCGGCGATTCGGACTACCAGGGCTATGACGGCCGCATCACCGACGCCGCGGTCGATTGGCTCAAGGCGCGCGCCGCCGCGCCGCCGGAGAAGCCGTGGACGCTGTTCGTGTCGCTGGTCTGCCCGCATTTTCCGCTGATCGCGAGGCCCGAATGGTACGACCTGTATCCGGAAGACAAGGTGCCGGTGCCGGCGCTTTACGATCCGGCGCAGTGGCCCGACCACCCCTATGTCCGGGCGATCCGCGAGTGCCAGATCTATCAGAAGGGATTCGCCGCCAATCCGGGGAGCTTGCAGCGGGCGCTCGCCGCCTATTTCGGCCTGGTCAGCTATGTCGATCACAATGTCGGGCGGTTGGTCGCGGCGCTGGAGGCGAGCGGGCTCGCCGGCACCACGCGGGTGCTCTATTCGAGCGACCACGGCGACAATCTTGGCACGCGCGGCCTGTGGGGCAAATCGACGATGTACGAGGAGGCCGCCGGCGTGCCGATGATCATCGCCGGTCCCGGCCTGCCGCAGGGCGTGGTATGCCGCGAGCCGGTGTCGCTGGTCGATTGCTTCCCGACGATCCTCTCCTGGGCCGGCGTGCCGCCGCGGCCGGAGGACCGCGACCTGCCCGGCCTGCCGTTGCACGAGATCGCCCGCACGGCACCCAAGCGCACGATCCTCAGCGAATACCACGCGGCGGGCGCGGCGACCGGCGTTTTCATGATCCGCAAGGGCCCGTTCAAATACGTGTACTACGCCGGCATGCCGGCGCAGCTCTTCGACCTTGACGCCGACCCGCAGGAAACCCGCGACCTCGCCGCCGAGCCGGGCTATCAGGGGCTCCTCGCCGATTGCGAGAAGCAACTGCGGGCGGTGGTCGATCCCGACGCCGCCGACCGGCTCGCCAAATCCGACCAGGCGGCGCGCATCGCCGCTTATGGCGGGCGCGAGGCGATCCTCAACCTCGGCAGCTTTAGTCACTCGCCGGTGCCGGGCACCAAGGCGGTCTACAACTGAGAATTTACGCCCTTCCGGCGGAAGGGTTTGCGAAACAACGGGAGAGACGCATGCGTGTGAGCACGATGATCCGAACCGCCCCTCAGGCCGATCCCGACAGCGGGCTGATGGATCGCATCACGAATTTTGCCCGCCGGGTCGAAGCCGCCGGGTTTCCCGGTATCTGGACCGGCGATTCGCTGGGCCGCGGCCGAGCCACCCTGGACTCGCTCCAACTGCTGACGGCGCTCGCCGCGGTGACCTCCAAGGTTGAGCTCGGGATCAGCGTGCTGCAGCTCCCGCTGCGCAACCCGGTCGAGCTCGCCCAGCGGGTGCTTTCGGTCCAGGCGATGTCGGGCAACCGGTTGATCCTCGGTGTCGGCAGCGGCTCGACGCGCGACGATTTCGAGCTGCTCGGCTACGATTACGATCATCGCTTCCGCACCTTCAGACAAGACCTCGAGATCATGGATCGGGTGTGGAACGGCGAGCCGGTCAATGGCGGGACCTTGTCGGCCTGGCCGGGGTGCAAGGGCGGGCCGCCGATCCTCATCGGCGCCTGGCGCAGCCCGCGCTGGATCACCTACGCCGCCAAGGAGGCCGAGGGCTGGACCCCGTCGGGCCGGTTCAGCAGCCTGGAAGACCTGGAATACGGCATGAAGGTTTATCGCGAGGCCGGCGGCACCAACGCGGTCCTCGCCAATTGCTCGATCGACCTCAAAGAGCGCCCCGAATCGGCGGAACTTGCGAAGGTGGCCAGCGTCAATTTCATCTGCCCGCCGGATGAGGCGCGCCGGCGCATCAAGCGCGTCGAGGAGATGGGCTTCGAGGAAATCCTGATCGGCTCGCAATTCGGCGCGGTCGACGAGATCGAGCGGGTGCGCGACTTCCTCAAGTCGTAATTCGGCGCGGCGGCCTCAGGCAGCCTGCGCCGGTTGCGCGCGGGCGTCTTCCTTGATCATCGCGGCGCCCTTTTCGCCGATCATGATGGTCGGGGCGTTGGTGTTGCCGGTGGTGACCGCAGGCATCACCGACGCGTCGATGACCCGCAGGCCGGCAATGCCGATGACCTTGAGGCGCGGATCGACGACCGCCATCGGGTCGGTGCCCATCTTGCAGGTGCCGACCGGGTGGAAGACGTTGGTTCCGGCCTTGCGCGCGAACTCGGCGAATTGCTCGTCGGTCGCGATGCCGGGGCCCGGCAGCGTCTCCTCGACGCTGTAGGGCGCCATCGCCGACTGCGCAAAGATGCGGCGGGTGTGCTCGACGCCGGCGATCAGCACGCGCAAATCGCTCGGCGCCGACAGATAGTTCGGGCGGATCGCCGGGTAGGTGAACGGGTCGGGCGATTGCGCCATGATCGTGCCGCGGCTGTCGGGCCGCACCGGGCAGACCGCGACGGTCATCCCGGGCTCGCGCTCCAGCTGGCGGAAGACGCCCTGGGCATAGCTCGCCGGGGTAAAGAGCAGCTGGAGGTCGGGGCTCGAAAGCCCCTCGCGGCTGCGGCAGAACACCATCGCCGAGGTGACGCCAAAGGTCAGCGCGCCCTTGCCGACCGTGGCGAATTTCACCACCTCGCGGACCAGCCGGGCGCCGCGCGCGAGCTGGTTGATCGTCACCGCGTCGCGCACCCGGTGCGAGACGCGGATGACGTAATGGTCGTTGAGATTGGCGCCGACCCCGGGCAGGTCGTGCAGCACCGGTACCCCGATCGAATGCAGATGCGCCGCCGGGCCGATGCCGGAGATCTGCAGCACATGCGGCGAGTTGACCGCGCCGCCGCAGAGGATCACCTCGCGGGCCGCCGTCTCTTGGCGGTCGACGCCGCCTTGGCGGAACGCGACGCCGGTGCAGCGCTTGCCGTCGAGGATGAGCTTGGTCACGGTCGCGTCGGTCTCGACCTTGAGATTGGCGCGGTGCCGCGCCTCGCGCAAAAAGGTCTGCGCGGTCGAGCCGCGCCACTTGCCCCGCCGGGTCATCTGCGAGTAGGCGACGCCTTCCTGGGTCTTGCCGTTGTAGTCCGGGGTGAAGGCGAACCCGGCCTGTTTCGCGGCCTCGACAAAGCGGTGGGTGAGGTCAAGGATCGTGCGGTAATCCTCGACGATCAGCGGCCCGCCCTTGCTGCGGTATTCCGGGTCGCCGTCGCCGCGATAGGTCTCCGACTTCTTGAAGTACGGCAGGACCTCGTCATAGCTCCAGCCGCGGCAGCCCATCTGCGCCCAATTGTCGTAATCCGCCGGGTTGCCGCGGACATAGAGCATGCCGTTGATCGAGCTGGTGCCGCCCAGCACCTTGCCGCGCGGCCATTGCAGCTTGCGGCCGTCGGTGCCCGGCTCGGCTTCACTGAGGAAGTTCCAGTTGATCTTGGTGTTGTTGAGGACGCGGATCACCCCGGCGGGAATATGGATCATCGGGTCGCGGTCGGGCGGCCCGGCTTCGAGCAGCACGACCCGCGACCCGTCTTCCGACAGCCGGCTGGCGACGACGCACCCGGCCGATCCCGCGCCGATCACGATGTAGTCTGCAGCCATCGCTTCGCTCCCCGCTGTTCCGCGAGTTCAGTCTAGGCGGCGGCGATAGCCGCGACCAGCGCGCGCACGGTAGCCTCGGGGCTGGCGGCGCGCATGATCTCGCCCATCACCGCGATGCCGGCGGCGCCCGACCTGAGACAGGATGCGGCATTTTCCGGTGTGATCCCGGCGAGTGCGACGACCGGACCTTTGGCGACGGTGACGGCCTCGGCCAGCCCATCGATGCCCAGCGTCGGGCCGTAGCCGGGTTTGCTGTCGGTCAGGAAAATGGGGCTGATCGTGACGTAATCGGCGCCGGCGGCGATCAGCGCGGCGGCCTCGGCGGCGGAGTGAGCCGAGACGCCGACGAGCCCGTGCGGCAGCTTCTTGCGCATCGCTCCGGGATCGCTGCCGGCCGGCAGATGCACGCCGCCCGCTCCCGTCGCGATCACCGCGTCGATATCGTCATGCGCCATGACGGTCGCGCCATAGCCGCGGCCGATTGCCACCAGCTCGGCGAGCAGCGCTCGCCGCTCGGCGGCCGGCAGATCCTTTTCCCTCAGGCTGAACCAGCGGCAGCCGCCGGCAAACGCCGCCGCCGCGATCTCGACGATCGGCCGCCGCGCCTGGCTGCGGTCGGAGATGACGAGGAGGGGCGGATGGGGCAGGGACATTGCAATTAGCCCCTCACCCCAACCCTCTCCCCGCTCGCGGGGCGAGGGAGAGACCCGCGCCGCAGGCGTGGGAGGGTGAGGGGCAACCGAAGCTCACCCGACACTCGTCAGCTCTCTCGCCGAAAGGCGTTCAAGGTTCTTCAGGCGGTCGAACAGCAATTCGGGCGCGATGCGGGCGTGGCCGGCGCCGAGGCAGGTGCCGAATTTCTCGAACAGCTCGCGGTCGGAGAGCGGCAGCTCGGCGGCGCCGCGGGCGCGGCGCACCCGCGCCGTTTCCAGGGTCTCGCCGCTGGTCAGCTCAACCCGCACCTGGTCGTAGAGCGACGCGCCCGACACTTCGGGGTCGTAATTCTCGTTGGTGTCGATTTCCACCTTGTGCATCAGCGCTTGGACGTCGGGGCGGCGGACAAAGCCGTCGGTAAACTCGGCGAGACTGGCGCGCCGGGCGATGACCGAGGCGGCCATCGCGAACTCCATGCTGAATTTTCCCTCGAGTCCCGTCTGCGGCTGGTGGTTGCGCAGGATCATCGCCCGGGTCTTGCTGATCGAGGCGGTGACGCGGGCGATCTCCTCGGGCTTGACCGGGCGCTCCTGCAACAGGTCGAGGAGCCCGTCGACCGAGCGGTGCACCGCGTAGCAGGCCGGGTATTTCTTGATGCTGAGCCGGTTCGCGACGATGTGCCACGGCTGGCCCAGCGTCGCCGGGCTCTCACGGTCGACCCTGCCCTCGGGCGAGACGGCGGTGAGAAAGCCCTGTGGGTGTTCGAGCGCGTCCGCCGCGGCGGTGAAGCCGACCGCCGCCAGCCGCGCCGAGACGAGCCCCGCATGCGCCGCGCGGCCGGCGTGGAACGGCTTGGTCATCGTGCCGAAATTGGCCATCAGCCCGCCGGCCTGCGAGGCCGCGAGCGCCAACGCCATCGCCGTCTGGTCGCCGTCGAGCCCGCGCAGCGAGGCGCAGGCTCCGGCCGCCGCGATCGCGCCGAAAATCCCAGTCGGATGCCAGCCCTTTGGGCGCTGGTCATCGGGGTCGCGGCGCGACAGCTCGGCCCAGACCTCGTAGCCGGCGACATAGGCGGTCAGCATCGCGCGGCCGGCGGCGCCCAGCTCCTCGGCCTCGGCGAGGATTGCCGGCACCAGCACCGTCGACGGATGGCCCCGCACCGCGACATCGTCGTAGTCGAGCGCGTGCGCGGCGGTGCCGTTAATCCACGCCGCCTCGGGCGCCGGCGCGGTCTCGCCGGTGAAGTAGAGCGTCGCGTTGCCGGGCGGGGGGCTGAGCGCCTTTCGCAACAGCTGCGGCGCGTCGTCGCGCGAGCCGGCGATCATCGTCGCGATCGTGTCGATAAAGCCGAGGCGGGCGACATCGATCGCTTCCGCCGGCAATTGCTGGAAGGACAGACCGGTGACAAAGCCGCCCAGGTCGCGGGTCAGGGGCATCTTGCGTCGCGCTCCATTTGGGGTTCGGCCGATTATGGACCTTTTGCCGGCGAGCGGCGAGCTTGTCAGGCCCCATTGCCAGCTTGCCGGGTTTGGGCGATGAAGGCGCATGCGGAGGCCCTGTTAATGCGCGCGCTGGTGACCCGGCCGCGCGCCGAGGCGGAAGCGCTTGCGGCGCTACTCGCCCGGCGCGGTATCGAAACGGTCATCGAGCCGCTGATCGCGATAGCTGCGAGCGGCGCGGCTCTGCCCGATCTCGCCGGGGTGCAGGCGGTTCTGTGCACCAGCGCCAATGGGGCGCGGGCGCTGGCGCGGGCGAGCGTCGAGCGTGGCGTGCCGGTCTTCGCGGTCGGCGATGCGACCGCGCGCGCGGCGCGCGACGCCGGGTTTTCTCGGGTCGAGAGCGCCGGCGGCGATGTCGAGGATCTGGCGCGGCTGGTGCGGCGCCGGTTGCGTCCGGCGGCGGGGAGACTGGTGCATGTCGCGGGGAGCGACGTTGCCGGCGATCTCGCCGCGCTGCTCGCCGACGGGTTCGCGGTGGAGCGCGCGGTGCTCTACGAGGCGCGCGTCGCGACCAGCCTGGCCCCGACGACGGTTCGGCTGATCGCGGCGGGGCAGGTCGATCTCGCGCTGTTCTTCTCGCCGCGCACCGCTGCGGTCTTCGCCCGGCTGCTCGGCGAGGCCGAGTTGGCCGCCGGGCTGGCGACGACAACGGCGATCTCGATCAGTCCGGCGGCGGACGCGGCGCTTGGCCACTTGCCGTTCCGGGATCGGCTGATTTCCGGCGCGCCGACCCAGGAGGCACTGATCGCCTGCGTCGAGCGCCTTGTCGGGCAGCCGGCATGAGCGACGCGCCGGCCGAGACCGCACCGCCGCCGGAGCCCGTGCCGCCGCCGGAACCCGCGCCACCGCCGGAACCCGCGCGGCCGCGCCGCATGGGGCGGGCGATTTTGGTCGCGGCGGCGGTGGTAGTCGTCGCGGTCGGTGCGATCGCCGCGACGCCATATTGGGCACCGGTGGTGATCCAGCTTTTACCGTGGGGCGCCGCGCCGCCGAAGCCACAACCGCAACCGACGTTGCCGCCGGCAGCACCGCCGGCCCCGGTGACGCCGGCACCCGACCCGGCGCTCGCCGCGCTGAAGACGCAGTCCGCCCAAAATGCCGCCGCGCTGCAGCAACTTAGCCAGCAAGTTGCGGCGTTTGCCGCCAAGCCGGCGCCCGACCTCGTGCCGCTCCAGCAGCAAGTGGCACAGCTCTCGGCGTCGGTCGCCGACTTGACGCAGAAGATCGCGGCGCTCGACAAGGCGGCGCAGGCTGGCCCGGCGGACGCGGCCGCGCTCGCCCTGGTGCTGCTGCAGATCGAGCAGGCGTTCGAGATCGGCCGGCCGTTCGGTGCGGAATACCAGGCGCTGATCGCGCTGTCGCGCGACCATCCCGACATTACGACCGCCGCGACGCCGCTCGCCGGGCCGGCGGCGAGCGGGGTGGCGAGCCGAGCGGTGTTGATCGCGCGGCTGCATCAGCTCGCGCCGCAGATCGCGACCGCCGCGCTGCCCGCTGAGGCGGGATGGCGCTCGCAGATCGTGGCGCGGCTGCGCTCGCTGGTGACGATCCGGCGGGTCGACGGCGAAGGGCAGAGCCCAACCGAAGCCGCGGTCAGCGCCGCCGAGGGCGATCTCTCCGGCGGCGACCTCGACGCGGCGATCACCGCGCTGTCGGCTCTCGACGGGGCCAACCTCGCGGCGGCGCAACCCTGGCTCGGCATGGCGCGGCAGCGGCTCGAGGTCGAGACGGTGCTGCAACGCATCGAGACATTGGTCACCGCCGAACTCGGCGCGGTGCCGGCCAAGCCCGGCTGATGCGCCGGCTTTTTGCCCTCATCGCGCTGGCGGTGCTGGTGATCGCCGCGGCGACGATCGCCGATTACCCCGGCAGCGTCGACATCACCTGGCAGGGCTGGGAGATCGGCACATCGGTCGGCGTGCTGGTCGCGGCGGTTGCGGTCGTGGCGCTTGTGCTGTGGGCGCTGTTCGCGCTGTTGGTGGGCGTGGTGCGGCTGCCGCGGCGGTTTCGTCGCAACCGGCGCGAGCGCCGCCGCCGCGCCGGCGAGGCGGCGGTGACACGCGGGCTGATCGCGCTCGCCGCCGGCGACGCCGCGGCCGCGCAGCGCCATGCCGGACGGGCCGAGACGCTGCTCGCGCGTTCGCCGCTGACCCTGTTGCTCGCCGCGCAGGCGGCGCAGCTGGCCGGCGACGACGCAGCGGCACGGCACCGCTTCACGGCGCTGCTCGACGAGAAGAACGGCGAGTTTCTCGGGCTGCGCGGGTTGATCGGCCAGGCGCTCAAATCGGGCGACCGCGAGGATGCGCTGCGCCGGGCGCGACGCGCGAACGGTCTGTTACCCAACGCCAAATGGGTTTTCGAGACGCTGTTTGCGCTTGAGGTCCGCGCCGGGCGCTGGGAGGCGGCGCGCGACGCGCTCGACGGCGCCGCCCGGAGGCACCTGCTGCCGGAGGCGCGCGCGGCGCACCATCGCGGCGTCATCCTCCATGAGCTGAGCTGCGCCGCCGAGGCGGCGGGCGAGCGGCGGCAGGCGCTGGCGCTGGCGGCAAGCGCGGCGGTAGCGGCGCCCGATCTAGCGCCGCTCGCGGTACGGCACGCCCGGCTGCTGATCGCGCAAGACCGCCGCCGCGCGGCGCGCCGAACGGTCGAGCAGGCGTGGCGTCTGGCGCCGCATCCCGAGCTTGCCCGGGTCTGGGCCGAACTCGGCGGCGCGGGACCAGCGCTCGAGCTTGTCACCTGGTTCGAGCGTCTCGCCGCGCACAACCCGGATGCGCCCGAGAGCCATGTCGCGGTCGCCGAGGCGGCGTTGGCGGCGCAGCTGTGGGGCGAGGCGCGCCGCCATCTCGGATTGGCGATCGCCGGCGCCGCGCCGGCCGCTCCGTCACGCCGGCTGTGTTTGCTGATGGCACGGCTAGAGGAAGCCGAGCACCCGCAGACGGCGGCCGCGCGCGACTGGCTCGACCGCGCGCTCGCAGCGCCGCCCGATCCAGCCTATGTCTGTGCTTCCTGCGGCGGCGAAAGCCCCGACTGGCGGGCGCTGTGCGGCAATTGCGATGGCTTCGACACGCTGGCCTGGCGCACGCCGATAGGGGCGTCCACCGCTGCTTCTCTCGCGGCCGAGCGGCTCGAGGCGGCGCCGCTCTTGGCGTTCCCCGGCAGCCGGACGCTAGCCGGACAATCCGAGGGCTAGACCGCCGCGGGGCTTGTTAATGATGCCAACCGCCGCCGCCATGCCAGCCGCCGCCCCAGCCGCCGCCATGCCAGCCGCCGCCCCAGCCGCCATGCCAACCGCCGCCCCAGCCCCAACCCCAGCCAATTCCGAGGCCGACGGGGTAGTACCCAGGGTAGCCGTAATAGCTGTACGGATAGGGATAAGGGTAGGGATACGGATAGGCGGCGGGATAGCCGTAACCCGCTGGCGGGTAGGCTGGCTGGGGATAGGCCGCCTGAGGATAGGCCGCCTGAGGATAAGGCGCCTGGGGATAAGCCGCCTGCGGGTAAGCCTGCGGCGCCGGCGCCATGGCTGGAGCAAAGGCAGCGGCGGGTTGCGCCGGGGCACCCGGCGCCAGCTGGTTCAGCTCCTGACGGTTCAAATCTTCGGCATTTTGCGCCAAGGCCGGCGTCGCAACCGCCAACGCAGCGGCACATGCGGCTGCTCGCAACAGAGGGTTCATGGATTTCACCTGCGAAAGGACAATCGGGCGTTCATAAATTAGCGCTATCCGCACCGGCGGCATTGATCCAGCTCAACATGGCGATGCCGCCGCCTCGCTACAACTTCCCACCATCATTATAGAGGGTCGGGTTCCGACTAATCCCCGATGGCTTGGCGACGGCCGGGCATCATGCCGCCAATGCGCAGCAGTCGGTCGCCTTCGGCGATCACGCACTGCAGCCTCCGACCGTTCAGCGATCCTAGTCTTATCGAGTGTCGGCTCACGGCGCAGAGGCGCCAACGCGGGCGGGGATGGGAATGACCCGCCTTCTCACCACCTGGGCTTCTGGCGATGACTGCTTCTCTATCGCGGCCAGTGTCACGCCTCGCCATGATTCCCTCATGCGTCACCGTTCTACGCTTTGGTCAATAACGCCACAGGGGGCGCTTGCTTCTTCTCTTCGAGGTCGGCGCCAAGCCGCCTCATTATGGGATGGGTGGGTTCAATCTTACAGGCGCCCTTGCCGCATGGGGAGCGGCAGGATCGGCAGTCATCACGAACTCACCCCACCCGTCGTCCCCCAAGGCGGGCAAAGCAAGATTAAGGGGCGCGACGACCGCGCGCTATCGGCCGGGCCGTCCCGGAAAATCGCCGTTTTGCAGATCGAGATTGAGCTCCAGCACATTGACCCGCCGCTCGCCGAAGATGCCGAGGTCGCGCCCGGCGGTATGCCGCGCCACGAGAGTCGCGATCCGCTGCGCGGCGATACCGCGTGCCGCCGCGACGCGCGGCACCTGCAACGCGGCGTCCGCGGGGCTGATATCCGGGTCGAGGCCCGAGGCGGAAGCGGTCAGCATGTCGGCCGGAAGCCTGCGACCGGCGAACTCCGGATCGGCTGCCTCGATCGCCTGACGGTCGGCGGCCAGCCGGCCGGCCAGGGTGCGGTTTGTCGGGCCGAGATTTGAGCCCCCGGAAGCGGCGGCATTGTAAGGCGCGCTCGCCGTAGCGGAGGGTCGACCGTGAAACCATTGAGGTCCGGTCCAATCCTGGCCGATCAGCCGCGATCCGAGGATCGTGCCATCCGCGGCCCGCACCAGGCTGCCATTCGCCTGGGCCGGCAGCAGCCATTGACCGAGGCCGGTCACCGCCAGCGGATAGGCGATGCCGCAGAGCACCCAAGTCACCAGCGAGACCCGCAAGGCAGGCAGGATGATACCGAGCACGTCGATGCCTCCTTAAAGTACTAGCGAAAGCGACAGGTCGATCAGCTTGATACCGACAAACGGTGCCGCCAGCCCACCGAGGCCATAGACCATCAGGTTGCGGTAGAAGGTCTGCTCCGCGCTGCTCGGACGAAAGCGGACCCCGCGCAGCGCCAAGGGAATCAACGCGGGGATAATGATGGCGTTGAAGATCAGCGCCGACAGCACCGCGCTGTGCGGCGTCTTCAGGCCCATGACGTTGAGGCTCGCAAGCCCCGGCAACGCCACCATCAACATGGCCGGAATGATCGCGAAGTATTTCGCCAGGTCGTTGGCGATCGAAAATGTCGTCAGCGCGCCGCGGGTGATCAGCATCTGCTTGCCGATCGAAACGAGGTCGATCAGCTTGGTCGGATCGGAGTCGAGATCGATCAGGTTGGCGGCCTCTTTGGCGGCCGCGGTCCCGGAATGCATCGCCACCCCGACATCCGCCTGGGCGAGCGCGGGCGCGTCGTTGGTGCCGTCGCCGGTCATCGCCACGAGCCGTCCCCTGCCCTGCTCGCGGCGGATCAGGCGAAGCTTTTCTTCGGGTTTTGCCTCGGCGATGAATTCATCGACCCCCGCCTGCGCGGCAACGGCGGCGGCGGTAATCGGGTTGTCGCCGGTGACCATTATCGTGTGGATGCCCATGTCCCGCAGGCGCGCGATGCGTTCGCGAATGCCGGGCTTGGGAACGTCGGAGAGGGCGATCACGCCGAGGATGCGGCCATCGACCGAAACCGCGAGCGGCGTTGACCCCTGCCGCGCCACGCGATCTGCCACCTCCCGCAGATCTGGCGGTTCGGGCTGGTTGTAGCGCTGAGCGGCATGGCGAACCACCGCTTCGACCGCGCCCTTGCGCACCACCCGGCCATCACGCAGATCGACCCCGCTCATGCGGGTCTCGGCGGAAAAGTCGAACGGCAGGGCCCCCTCGGCGAGGCTCACGCCTTTGGCTCCCCTGGTCTCGGCGAAGGCGACGACGGTACGGCCCTCGGGCGTGGTATCGAACGAGGAGCCGAGATAAGCCGCCTCGAGCAGATCGCTAGTGCGTACCCCTGCCAGCGGGATGAACTCGGTTGCCTGGCGGTTGCCGATCGTGATCGTGCCGGTCTTGTCCAACAGCAATGTGTGTACGTCACCGGCGGCCTCGACCGCCTTGCCCGACATCGCGAGCACGTGGAAGCGCATCGTGCGATCGATCCCGGCGATGCCGATCGCCGATAGCAGCGCCCCGATCGTCGTGGGGATCAACGCGACGAGCAAGGCGATCAAATCGGCGACGTTGAGCGTTGCGTCGAGATACGCGGCAACCGGCGCCATCGCCGCGACGACGATCACAAAAATCAGCGTCAATATCGCCAGCAGGACCGTCAGGGCGATCTCGTTCGGCGTCTTCTGACGCCTCGCCCCTTCGACCAGTCGGATCATGCGGTCGAGAAAGCTTTCGCCGGGGTTCGCGATCGCGCGGATCCGCAGCCAATCGGAGACCAGCGATGTGCCCGCGGTCACGGAGGAAAAAATGTCGGTGCCAGCTTCCTTGAGGACCGGCGCCGCCTCCCCGGTCACCGTCGATTCATCGACATAGGCCTTGCCCTCGATGACCTCGCCATCGGCCGGGATCAGCTCGGACTTGTCGACCCGCACGATGTCGCCCTTCCGCAAGGCCGTAGCGGGCACGGTCTCGAACTCCCCACTCGGCAGCATTCGCTTGGCGACAAGTTCCGTCTTCGTGCGGCGCAATTCGGCCGCCTTCGCCTTGCCGCGGCCCTCGGCAAGCGCCTCCGCCGCGTTGGCGAACCACACCGTCATGAGGAGGATCACCGTCACGGCGCCGTTGTAAGCCGGGCTCGCCGCCGAGGGCCCGAATAGATCGGGCCTGACGGTCAAGGCCGCGGTCACCAGCGCGCCCAGCCAGACCACGAACATCACCGGATTGCGTATCTGGATTCGCGGATCGAACTTCCGGAGAGATTCGATGAGCGCCGGCACGAGCAGACCCTGCGCGCGCGCCTGACCCAGCAGCCACTTGCTGCGATCGGCTTGTCCCAGCGAGGTATCGAGGTTGCGGCTCAACGCCGCTTTATGGTTCTGTGCCATCTCAGTAACTGTAGCCGCGCGCCATGGCGAAGGCCTCGGCGATCGGCCCCAGCACGAGAGCGGGAAAGAAGGTCAGCGCGCCGACAACAAGGATCGTGCCGAGCCAAAATGCGCCGAACTTGACGGTATCGGTGCGCAGCGTGCCGATCGTGGTCGCCAGAGTCGGCTTTGCCGCAATCGAGCCGGCGACCGCCATCATGAAAATGATCGGCGGATAGCGGCCGATCAGGATCACCAGGCCGAGAGACAAATTGTACCAGGGCGTATCGGTATTCAGGCCGGCAAACGCCGAGCCATTGTTGGCGGCCGACGAAGCATATGCGTAGAGCACCTCCGAATAACCATGCATCGCCGCGTTGCCCAGCGCCGAAACCCCGTAGGGAACAACCATCGACAAGGAGGAGGGAGCCAGAATGACCAGCGGATGGATCAGCAGCGCGAGCGACACCATGACGATTTCCGGCCGCTCGATCGTTTTGCCGAGAAATTCGGGCGTGCGGCCGACCATCAAGCCGGCCACAAAAACCGCGATCAGCCCGTAGACCAGCGCGGCGAGAAAGCCGACGCCCTTACCGCCGAAAATGTTCTGCAACATCATACCGATGAAGGGCGGAAGCGCGCCCATCGGCGTGAAGCTGTCGTGCATCGCGTTGACGCTGCCGGTGGTGAAGCTGGTCGTGACCACGCCAAAGAGCCCGCTTTCGGCGATGCCGAACCGAACCTCTTTCCCCTCCATGTTGCCACCGGACTGGTCGCCGGTGGCCCGCATCTCGATGCCCGCCTGAAACAGGGTCGGGGTGCCTGCCTGCTCCGCGGCGATTGTCACCGGCAGGATGAGGAGCAGCAGCGTGCCCATCACCCCGTAGAGGACCCAGCTCTGACGCCGGTTGCCGATCATATGGCCGAAGCAAATGACGAGCGCACTCGGCAGCAGCGCCATCAGGGTCATCAAAACCCAGTTGCTCAGCGGCGTCGGGTTCTCGAACGGATGCGCCGCATTGGCGTTGAAGAAGCCGCCGCCGTTGGTGCCGAGGTGCTTGATCGTCTCCATCGATGCAACGGGGCCGATGGCGATGGTCTGCTCGCCGCCTTGGATCGGGTGTGCCGCGACGCTGGCCGCGAGCGTTTGCGGCGCGCCCTGCCAGATCATGAACACGGCCAGCACGAGGCTGATCGGTAGCAGCACTCGCGTGGTGAACCGCACCAGATCGCGATAGAAATTGCCCAGATCGGCGCCGCCATCCTTGACGGTGAACGCGCGGATAAAGGCCATCGCGACGACAAAGCCGGTGGTGGCCGAGGTGAACATCGGAAAGGTGATCGCCGCCATCTGGCTGAAATTCGACAGGGTGGTCTCCCCGCCATAGCTCTGCCAATCGGTGTTGGTGATGAAGCTGATCGCGGTGTTGAACGCCAGGATCGGCTCCATCCCGGGAAATTTCAGCGGGTTCAGCGGCAGATGATCCTGAAACACCAGGATCAGATAGATCAGCAGCGCCATGCACAAATTGGTCGCCAGCATATGGAAGGTGTAGGCCTTCCAGTTCATCGGCCGACGCGTCGCTTCCCGGCCGATCAGCAGGTAGATCACGTTGTCGATACGGTCGAAGATCGGGTCGATCCAGGTCTTGCGATCCATGACGATTGCGGCGAGGTAGCGGCCGGCCGGGATGCTGAGCAGGAAGACGATCAGCAGCACCAGACCGATTTGCAGCCACGATTGCATCGACATGGGCTCGGCCTCTGATCGCGATCAAAAGCGCTCTGGGTGGATCACCGCGTAGAACAGGTAGATCACCAAGAGGCAAAGCAACCCCGCGAGCACATAGAGCATCATTCTTGCGGTCCGATGAGGCCTTCGGCGAAGCGCACGAGCACCCCGCACGCGCCGTAGAGCGCTACCAGCAGCAGAAGCATCACAACGGTGAGAAGCATCGGTTTCGCCTCAGAGCCGGCCAGTCTTTTGCCTGACCGAAGTCGATCCGGCATTGATTCACGTCAACCGGGAAGATGTCGCCCCGTGCTGCTGGGATCGCGCAAATGGATCGGCAGCGAAGCTTCCACCAGCAACGGGTGCATCGGGCGTTCCATGAAATGCGGGGCCCTAGCGCAGGCCGTCGCATGCAGGTCAACCGGAGATCACGCTAACCATCCGCATCAAGGAGGCGACGCCCAGAAAGGCTGCCATCTCATCCCATGCTGTCAGATAGTCGGCATTGCACCTCTGGCGCTGAGACCACGCGGTCAGCGCGGATAAGAGACACTGCCAGCCGCAGAAAAACGCCAACGTTTTAAACGGCGGATTTCCCCGTGCCGCAGCAAATGCCCCGGCAAACAAAACGACGATCAGCAGTTTGACTGCAAAAATCCGAACCCGTTGGCGCGATGCATCATCGAACGCCAGGAAGGATCGCGTTAAGAACGCTCCATGCGTTCTCATCGAAGACGCCTTTCGATCGCCACGCTCAAATCGGCGCTACGTCGATCGCACAGCCGCGGCCATTTCGGTCTCGCGCAAGATTGAAGCGGATGTGCTCGCCGGGCTGTAAGCGCGCCACAATCGACCTGTCGCTGCCGCATACGCGCAGTGGGACCTCGGAAAGCGCTCCGGCAAGAACGACATGGACCAGGCCTTGATCGGGCTCAAACCATCGAATGACCGCGGTGCTCATGGCCAATCCCGCCCTCCCACGGAAAAATAAGGCCCTTCGGGGATAAAAATTCGAGAGCGATCAAGCAGCAGAAAAATAGTCGGCAGCTAAAAAACAGTGCCTATTCGGTGTCGGTGCGAGGTTGGGATTAGGTGACCTCCGAGCCGCCCATAATCCATCGCGAATTTATATACGCGCATCCATATGCTTTTGCCTGCGCCATGTCCGAATCGGGTATCACCGCACTTTTGGCCGCCTCCCTGTTGGGGTTGGCGACGACATCGTCATCGCTTGTCGGCGCAGCGTTGGGCCTCTATGCCCGGCTTTCGAAGAAAGGTTTAGCCTGTGTCCTGGGCTTCGCAGCAGGAGCGCTGATCAGCGCGCTGGCGATCGAACTTGCCTTCGAAACCGCCGAAACTCTCCATAGCCGAGGGTTTGATGCCCAGGCCGCCTGGGCGTTTGTCGGCGGCGGGTTTGCGCTTGGGGCGCTCATCTATTACCGCGCCGCGCTTTTTCTTGAACGCAAGGGCGCCGCGGTTCGCTACCCAACCCGGTTTCGCGAGTTCGCCCAGGAGCGCAAGCGCGAGGACGCGCAGGAACTGATCCGACTGTTGTCGCGCTGCGATCTTTTGCGGCACTTGCCCCCGGAAGACATTGAGCACCTCCTCCCGCTCATCCGAGAGCAACCCGCGACGGCAGGGACAATCTTATTTCGCGCCGGCGATCGCGCTGATGCGCTCTACATCGTTGCGCGCGGCGAGGTCGAAATCCTCGGCGCACCCGATGTGCTCTCAGGCGAGGAGCGGCGTATCGCCCGGCTCGACGCAGGACAGGCGTTTGGCGAGATGGCGTTGCTTCATGGCGGCGAACGCACCGCCGCGGCTCGCGTGTCGGTCGATACGCAACTCCTGGCGATCGACAAGGGCGATTTCGACCATCTGATCCGGCACGATCCGCAAATGGCGCGAGCGGTCGAGCGACTCAGCCACGATCGCGCCCTGACAAATCTGAGCGGCGGCGGACCGCACGCCGCTGCCTGGGCCAAGCTGGCGACCGCGGGCCTTGAGCGGCTGAGCCGCTACGAGACCGATCGTTTAATCGAGAAGGCCGGTTCCGGCGCCGGGCTCGCCATCGTCTTCGGCAACATTCTCGACACAATCCCGGGGTGTCTTGTTATCGGCGCGAAGTTCACGAGTATCGAGACGATCTCGTTGAGCCTCGCGCTCGGCATGTTCATCGGTGGAATCCCGGAGGCGGCGGCGAGCGCGGCGATGCTGCGCAAGGCAGGCTTTCGGCCGCGGGCGATATTCGGCCTATGGTCGACGGTGCTGGTCGCGGGCGTCGTCGCGGCCGCGCTCGGCAAGGGCCTGCTGGCAAGTTCCGAGGCATGGCCGGCGCTGCTGGCTGAAGCGATTGCCGGCGGCGCGGTCCTCGCCCTTGTCGCCCATGCAATGATTCCCGAGGCGATCGAGGAGGCCGGCTCCGCGGTCGTGCTGCCGACGGTGGCGGGGTTTTTGTTCGGACTATACTTGTCCCTCGCTCAAGCATTCGGGCCGTAAGCGGCCGGTGCCTATTTGAGGGAAAGGCGACGTAGTTCAGGGCATTAGCGACAAGGCTCGCTATGCCGATCTTGTCGTCATTGGCCAGTCCGAACGGCAGAGGGTGGCCGGCGGGCACCCACTTTTCTGCGGTTTCGAGCGGTGGCGATTTCGGCTTGATCCAGGTCAAGGCCGATCGGCTACGCCAGCCCTATCGTCAGCGAAGGAAGATCGAGCCATCGCTGAGACAAACAGCGGGAGGGCTACAAAGAACGCTTCGCTGAGGCGTTCGTCGACGGAGGGCAGCTATGTCTATCAAAGATGTCTTGGTCTGCCTCGACGCGAGCGAAGCGGGCGAGTGTCGGCTTAGGCTTGCGGCCGGTCTTGCGCGCGAGCACAAGGCTCATCTCGCCGCCGCCTACCTGCTCTCCGAACCCGGTACGGTGAGTGGCCGGGTATACGGCCCCGGCGCGCTTGGAATCGGCATCGCCGCACCGGCCTCAGCTCGTGTCGGCGAGGGGAACGGCGACGGCTCGAATCTCGAAAGGACGCCGGACGTGCCGCAGCCCGTCCTACAGGCCGAAACCGTCGAGCGCCGCTTTCGCGAGACGGTGCAATCAGGCGGTATCGCGGGTGATTGGCATCTCCTCGACCGCGGCGAAGCAGCCGAACTGATTGCCCTGGCCAGGGGCACGGACCTGGTCATTGTCGGTCAGCATCTGCCCGAAGCCCCGGCCGGCGCCGAATTTCGCCCGGAGACGATCGTCGTCGCCTGTGGCCGACCGCTTCTCGTAGTGCCCTATGCCGGCAAATTTGCGTCGGTCGGCAAGCGCGTGTTGATCGCCTGGGACGACACGCGCGAGGCGGCGCGGGCCGTGCATGACGCTTTGCCACTGATCGCCGCCGCGGAGGCGGTCACCGTGGTCTCGGTCGCCGGCCGCGGGAGCGATTTCGAGCCGGGGCGCCCCTCGCTCGATCGTATCGTTCGCCATCTCGAACGGCACGGCCTTGCCGTGCGGTCCGAGGAGCACGTGCGGGGCGAAATCACGGTCTGCGATGTCCTGTTGGCGCGCGCCATCGATCTCGGCGCCGATCTGATTGTCGCCGGCGCCTACCACCATTCGCAGTTTCGCGAGGCCGTGCTCGGTGGTGTCAGCCGCGAGTTGCTCGACCACATGACCGTACCGGTGCTGATGTCGCACTAAGCGGCGACATTAGCTTTTTCTGCGAGATCACCCGCCCCCGGGAGAATTGCGCTAGCTGTCCACCGCCTCACCGTACGGTTGTTGTGGTACTCTCGGGATGCTGCTTCATTTGATGTGGCGGAGGTTCGCGTGTCGCGACTGACTGTTTTTCTCGCACGGCTTATCGGTCTCTCCACCGTCTTGATCGTGGTCGCCTTTCTGGTGCGCGGAAGCGCGATGATCGAAGCCACGGTCGCCGACCGACCCGTCATGCTTGCCTACGCGATCATCAGCCTCGCAATCGGGGTCGCGATGATCGTCGGGCACAATGTCTGGTCGGGCGGTGCGTTACCGGTCGTCGTCACCCTTGTCGGATGGTTGATCCTCGCGAAGGGTGTGCTGCTCCTGTTCCTAGCGCCCGAAGCGCTGACCAGGGTGTTTGCTCGGATGCAGTATGGCGAGCATCTTTACCTTTACCTCGCGCCGGCGCTGGTCATCGGCCTTTATTTGAGCTGGGCCGGCTTTACCGCGCCGACGTCACGTGGGCTCTAAGCAAGATTCTCACGGTCGGTCCACATATGGCATAATCCGGAACCGGAGCTACCGTATGTGGGGGATGTGATGCCGGGTCGGTCACGGATTGACGTAACACCCGAGCAGCGCGAGGG
>Ga0181530_10001687_pt1 | contig 27408 bp, 24 predicted proteins | sample PEATcosm2014_Bin_42_FD_119769 | JGI IMG/M metagenome (GOLD analysis project Ga0181530, IMG submission 119769) | Peatland microbial communities from MTU Mesocosm Facility, Houghton, MI, USA - PEATcosm2014_Bin10_60_metaG | ecosystem: Environmental > Terrestrial > Soil > Wetlands > Peat | place... | reverse complement strand
CGGATTGCTGGGCCAGATGCTGTTCATGCGCGATGAAGGGATGAAACCGACCGAAGCATTGTCGGGTGGAGAAGCCGCGCGCCTGATCTTCTGCAAGCTCATGCTGCAGAAACCGAATGTGCTGGTGCTCGACGAGCCGACGAACCACCTCGACCTGGAATCCATCAATGCGCTGAATATCGCTTTGCAGAAGTATGACGGGACGCTGTTCCTCGTTACGCACGATCACGATCTGCTCGAAGAAGTCGCCACGAGGATTTGGCACTTCGACGGTAAAGGCATCGAGGATTTCAAGGGCGCGTACGAGGAATACCAGACTACGGTGGCCTAGCCGGTTGGCCGTATTCTCTGCGCGTTGACACATTGTTCTCAATATGAGAACTTAAGTTTGTGCACGTGATCAGCTACAGAACGCTTCGCGACTTCGCTAACGAGTATTCGGAGTCGCTGGAGCCCTTGAAAACGTGGCACAAGATCGCCCGTAGGGCGAAGTGGCCGGATATCGTCAACGTTAAGGCTGTCTACCCTCATGCCGACGCCGTTGGGAAGTGCACGGTGTTTAACATTGGCGGGAACGACTTCCGGCTGGTGGTCCAGATCGACTTTGACGCCCAGGTAATTTACATAAAGAAGGTAAATGACTCATGCCGAATATAGCCGTAAAAACGGCACGCAATGGAAAAACTCATGCAACTGCTAAGCCGCAGTACGCACGGCTGTTAGCGGGATTCTCCCCGGTTGTAATCGAAAGCAGTACCGAACACGCTCGCGCTCTGAGGGCTGCCGCTGCTCTCATGAACAAAGAACGCCGTTCAAATGCGGAGACCTCCCTTTTGAAACTTCTGGCCGTGCTCATCGAGGACTACGAGCAGAAACGCTATGCGATGGGGGATGCAAGCCCCCTCGATGCCCTAAAGGAATTGATGCGCGCGAGAGAGATGCAGCCCAAAGACCTCTGGCTGGTTTTCGGTTCGAAGGGAATCACGTCGGAAGTTCTGAATGGAAAACGCAGTATCAGCAAGGAAATGGCGAAAAAACTGGGCGATGTATTTCATGTTTCGCCCGCAGTCTTTATTTGATAGGGGCCTCCGCCTCGGGCGGCTGTTATGCGGCATCGTCGATCGCGACGAGCAGTCGCTTGCCAACGGCCCGCAATGCGCTTTCAAGGCGGGCGGATTTGGTCGCATGATCCGGATCGAGCATCCGACGCACGATCGTTTCCCTCACGCCCAACCGCCGTGCCAGCTCGCTCTTGGAGACTCCCTGCTCCTGCAGCGCGCGATAGAGCGCGACCTTCGGCGCAATCCAGAGCGGAACCGCGATCAAGCGCTGTTCTCCCTTCGCCCGGGAAGGATCTGGAATTGGCTTTCGGTTTGCGATCAGCATGGCGAGATATGACCCAAGACAGTCGGCCGCCTCATCGAGCGCGCCATCAAGAGTATCGGCGCCGGTGTTCGTGCCCTTGAGGTCGGGGAACTTGACAACCCAGTCCTTCCCTTCACCGTGCTGCGTGATTTCCGCCGGATAGCTCATTTCAAACATTGTTCAGGTCCTTTCTGGTGATGCCGAGATCGGCGCACATGGAATCGAGAAGGCCAATGCCGAGTTCTTTCTTGAGATCTTTAACTGTGGTGAAGTTCGTTCCGAAGGTCAGCGTTCCGTGGCTCCCCTTGCCGTGTTTCGGATCCCAATCGAAAGTAACGCCGCGGGCCTTCGCGAGCCTCGAAACCCTTCGCTTGAACTCAGCGGCCTTCAACATCCCATTCTCGCACAGAAATGTGCGAAGACGCAACACTGCGGTTCGGTCAACCGATCAAGGTATCCGAACCCGCAGCGCGCGATACTGGCCGTTTTCGCGTTAGGATCGTGGTCTGAAGGAGAGTCGATGAACAGGATAAATATCGCCATCGCTGTAACAGCCGCCGCTGTTTTGTTCGTGGCAGGGTATGCGCAGACGGGAAAAGGATCGGGACAAGCCACGAGCCCGCAAGCCGCCATCGGTCGGTATCAGTTGATGACCGGGGAATACGGATACAATGCCGGGGCTTTGGTCAGCCAAATGAAAGGCGTCTTCAGAATAGACACCGCCACGGGCCGCACGAGTCTTTATCAGGTCGGAACGGACAATCAAGGGCGATACGTTGAATACTGGCACCAGATCGACGAATCGCTGCGGCCTCCGCAATAAGGGGCCCGAAAGACGGCGACAATTAACTTGCCAATGACAGCACTTCAGGACAGACGGCATGGGCTATAATCCATGACGACATGATCCCGCCAGGACCGGCAGGGTATTACATTTTCCGCCCCGTCAGCAAGTTGTTCCGACCCTGGATAAACAGCAATCACCCTTCCGTGAAATACGTTGGCGGAGCGGTGATGGTGCTGGGCTGGATTCTTGCTATTGGGGTAGGAATTTACATTGTTAGCCTAATCTTTGGAACCTGATAATATTACGCCATGTCGGATGGAGATCGAGAGCGCGCATTAGAGGGCGTGCTTTTTCATTTGTACGAGCGCTGGTGGAACGAACTGGGGTATCGCGCGGAACGGTTCCGACAGATGATCGTACCGGGCTGTAAGCGATACAAAGGCGCTAGAGGCGCGGTTCGACACGTACTGACGACACGGACACTTGGCTTCGAGCGACTGAGGCCATATCCCGAAATGACTGTGGAGAATTTGGTCGCCAGCGGTGAATGGGATGACGTTCTCGGCGGCCCACTCTGGAGCAAGTTGGCAAAGAGCCGCCTGACAGAGTTTTCGAAGTAGCCACTACCCAGTTCTCAAGATCCCTGGAAAAGCCGCCCGGGGCACCTGCTCTGGTTCCCAATCTGCGATACTAGAAGAGCTCCGTGCTTCTTCCGCCCGCCAGTCGGATGAGGCTCTTTACTCCCGGTCAATCCAAACGCCTCAACGAGGTGACAGGTTTTCTATTCCTTGCCGCGGGAATTCTGTTCCTGCTGAGCATGGCGTCGTTCCATCCGCGTGATCCTTCGTGGGATACCGTGGCCGGTCTGGTGCGCACCAGCAACCTGATCGGACCCGTGGGCGCGCACGTCGCCGACGTTTTCCTCCAGGCGTTCGGTCTCGCAGCCTTCCTGTTCCCCGTGCTGATTTTCGCGCTGGGCTGGAAGTGGATCCGATCCGAAGCCGTCGAGGCGCCCATGGTCAGACTGCTGGGCAGCGCGGCCATGGTGGTGTCGGCGTGCGGCGCGGCCGCGCTCCTGCCGCAATGGCGGCTTTTCGACCACACCATCCTGCTGGGCGGAACCGCCGGCTTTCTGGTCGCCGATTCGCTCAGGCACGCGCTCAATCCGGCCGGAGCCGCCGTCGTGCTGGCCACCGCGCTGGTTATTTCCGTCTACCTCGTCTCGACTTTCACGCTCGCTAAGCTCCGCGGCTGGTTCCGTCCCCTGTTCACAGTGTTCGCCCGCATGCGGGTTAACTGGCGCAGGTCGAACGAAAGCCGCCGCGAAGCCGCGCTGCGGAAGCTGGAAGAAAAACGTCAAGCCGCGGAAGCTCGCGCTCTGGAAGCACAGCGGATCCAATACGAGCAGGACACAGCCACGCTGCCCGCGGCCGATCCGTCCGCCACACAGCGAACACGCCGCCGACTGCCGGAGCCTGTTGTTGAGGCGCTCCCATGGGACGATCCTGCCGAGCCGCAATCCGCTCCCGACCTGGCCGCCGGAGAAACGGGTGAAATCCCGATCTGCCAGCTCGCCGAGACGCCCCCGCCGCCGGCGAATCTCGTCGAGTTTCCGTTCACGCAACCGATTAAACGAGAGGTGCTTCAGAAGCGCCACACGATTTACCGTCTCCCCAACACCGACCTGCTGAACGAAATCCCCCTGCGTTCCGCCTTCGACGAGCAGGAACTCAAGAACACGGCGGCGGCGATCAAGTCGAAGTTCGAGGAATTCAATGTCTTCGGGTCCGTGGTCCAGATCAATCCCGGCCCGGTCGTCACGACATTCGAGTTCAAACCCGAAGCGGGAATCAAGTACAGCCGCATCACGACGCTCACCGAGGACCTCTGCCTCGGTCTCCAAGCCGAATCCATCCTGATCGAGCGCATACCCGGCAAGCCGACCATCGGTATCGAAGTTCCGAACACGAGGCGCGAAGTAATCAGCCTGCGGGCGGTGATCGAATCCGATGAGTTCCAGGAATCGAGCTCTTTCCTGACCATCTCGATGGGCAAGGACATCAACGGACGCATCAAAGTCGCGGCGCTCGATTCCATGCCGCACGCGCTTATTGCAGGCTCCACCGGATCGGGCAAGTCGGTCATGATCAACTCCCTCATTATGTCGATTCTGTACAAATCGACGCCCGACGAAGTCAAGATGATCATGGTCGATCCCAAACGGGTTGAGCTGGGAATGTACGAAGGCATTCCGCACCTGCTTACGCCGGTAATCACGGACCCAAAGAAGGCCGCCAACGCCCTGCGCAACGCGGTGCTCGAGATGGAACGCCGGCTGCGGCTGCTGGCCGAGCAGGGCGCGCGTAACATCGATCAGTACAACAAGAAGGTCCGCAAACTCCAGGCCGAACCGCGCAGCCTTTTCGCCGATGAGGACCCTCCCGTCGAGGAAGTGAAGCCTTTGCCCTACGTGCTCATCCTCATCGATGAATTGGCCGATCTCATGATGCTCGAAGGCCGCAACGTGGAAGAGTCCGTCACGCGGCTGGCGCAGATGGCCCGCGCGGTCGGGATGCATCTGGTGTTGGCGACGCAGCGCCCGAGCGTGGATGTCATCACCGGTATTATCAAAGCCAATTTCCCGGCGCGCATCAGCTTCCGCGTGGCTACGCGGGTCGACAGCCGCACAGTTCTGGACGGCATGGGCGCCGAGCACCTTCTGGGCAAAGGAGACATGCTGTTTCTGCCGCCGGGGTCGTCCCGATTCACGCGCGTGCACGGCGCATTCGTCACCGAAACCGAGATCAATAAGGTCGTCGATTTCTGGAAAGCGCAAGCCAAGCCGGAGTACGACCAGTCCTACCTCATCGCACCGCCGAGCGACGACGGCGATGCCGGAATCGAAGACGCCACTCCGGGCGATCAGGACCCCATGTACGAAGAGGCGCTGCGGGTCGTGCTTGAGGTGGGCAAGGCTTCGACGTCTACCTTACAGCGGCGGCTGCGCCTTGGATACGGCCGCGCCGCCCGCATTCTCGATATAATGCACCGCGACGGGATCATCGGTCCGCCGGACGGCAGCAAGCCGCGGGAAGTGCTCAAGCGGCCTGAGTGGCTGCGCGAAGTCGACCACGTATAACCATTTCTGAGCAGGAGTAATAGCGGGAGCCGTGGTTATTGCAGTAGGCTTTGAACAGCGTGACAAAGCTTGTCTCCGCGCTGACTCTGGCCGTCGTTTTCGCGGGGCTGAGCCAAGCAACATCGGTGGCCAAACCGGTGGCTGACGCATCCAAGCCTGGTGCACAGAAGGTTCCGGACGCTCAGATCGAGCGAACCATCCGGGCGAAATTTGGAAAATCGAAAATCAATGCCGAACACTTCACCGTGTCCGTACAGAACGGCGTGGCGACGATAGATGGCAAGACCAACGTAATCCAGCACAAGGGTGTGGCGACCCGGCTGGCGAAGACCGGCGGCGCCGTGGCGGTGAAGAATCGCATTGAGGTTTCCGAAGCAGCCAAGGCGAAGGCAGCGGCAAAGCTGGCCAAATACCGCACCGGGGAAGCGCCGGTAGCGCGCGCAACCGTTATACAGCCGGGTGCAGCCCAGCCAGTCGTGATCCAAACCGACAAGCCGAAACAGTAATCCGTACTAATGGTAAAAAGGAATCAGCAGCGAAGTGACTCATGACACTCGAAGAGCGCATGCTGAAAATCGAAGCCGCGTTCGGCGCCCAGTCCGATCTGATGCGTGAACTGCGAAATGCTGTCACCGTGACGGCTGAACTCGAAGCGCGGCAAAGCAGAGCTTTGAAAGAGCACACCGAATGGCTGGTGTTCCACGACAAGGCCATGCGGGAGCATGACGACCGGATGAAGACCCTTGACGAGCGAATCGTCGGCCTGGTCAGCGGGATCGGCGAGTTTATGCGGCGGGGCAACGCGCCAGCATGAGGAAAGCAGTGTGACTCAGGCGGCGCATTTTCGGGAACGCACCGCCTGCCAGGGCGCCTCCGCGCGATCCAAGCATAGCTTGAAACCACTGCACCCAAGTACATTATCGGATCGCCAACCGGATTGTTAAAGGTTTTCCGTACTGGTACCCGATCTTCAGCGCCGCGAATCCGTGGAGAAGCGATATACCGTGGTCGTAAGATAATGTCCACCCGGTTTCAACACGACGGACGGAAAGTCGGGCTTGTTGGGCGAGTCGGGGAAGTGCTGTGTCTCGAGACAGAAAGCCGAGCGTGGCCCATACACTTTGCCGCCCTTACCCGTCAAAGTCCCATCCAGAAAGTTGCTCGTATAGAATTGCACGCCGGGTTCGGTAGTTAACACTTCGAGCACCCGGCCCGTTTTCGGTTCAGCCACCCTCGCGGCCAGCTCCAAGCCCGGGCCGGCCCGGTTCAGCACAAAGTTGTGATCGTATCCCCGGCCCAGCAGCAATTGCTCGTCGCCGGAGTCGATCCGCTCTCCGATCGCGTGCGGCTGCCGGAAATCAAACGGGGTTCCCTGCACGTTTCGTAACTCGCCTGTCGGAATCATTGTCTTATCCACGGGCGTGAAACGGTCGGCAAAGATCGTCACCTGATGCCCGAGTACGTCCCCGTTGCCCTGCCCCGCGAGGTTGAAATAGGAATGGTTGGTCAGGTTCAGAACTGTGTCTTTGTCGGTAGTCGCGGCGTAGTCGATTCTGAGCTCGTTGTTGCCGGTCAGGGTGTAAGTCACGGTTGTCGAAAGATTGCCCGGATAGCCTTCTTCGCCATCCTTACTCAGATAAGTCAACTCAAGGCTTTGGCCGGTGCCGTGCGTCGCGGTCCAAAGCCGTTTGTCGAAGCCGCGGTTACCACCGTGCAGGGAATTCTCGCCGTTGTTTTTGGCCAGGGCATACTCGACGCCATCCAGCGTGAACTTCGCATGGGCGATGCGATTGCCGTAGCGTCCGACAATGGCGCCGAAATAGGGAGGCGGCTTCAGGTATCCCTCAAAACGATCGAAGCCAAGAACCACATCGCCCAAGGTTCCGGTACGGTCGGGCACCTTGAGCGAGACAACCACTCCCCCGTAGGTCGATATCGTGGCCTCCATGCCTTTGCCGTTGGTCAGGGTGTACAGGTCAACCGCCTCGCCGGATGGAGTCTGCCCGAAACGCCGGATGTTGACTTTCGATGCGCAGGCGACAGTCGACATCGCAAGCGCCACCGCTGTAATCCTTTGGGATGTCACGCCGCTAATCGTACAACAGAATCGGTTCAGTGCCGGAAATGACGGACGCCGGTGAAGACCATCGCGACGCCAAGCCGATCGGCGGCGGCGATTACCTCTCCGTCCTTCACCGATCCTCCTGGCTGAATAAATGCCGTCGCGCCATGTTTCGCGGCTTGTTCCAGACCATCGGGAAACGGGAAGTAGGCGTCCGAAGCCACTACCGTGCCGTCGAGGGGCAGTTGCGCTTTCATGGCGCCGATGTTTACCGAGTCGACGCGGCTCATTTGTCCCGCTCCCACGGCTACCGTTTGGCCCGCGCGCGCATAGACGATCGCGTTCGATTTCACGTGCTTGACGACCTTCCAGGCGAACTCGAGGTCAACCCATTCACCGGTCGCGGGCGATCGCTGCGTCTTCACTTCGCACTTCGCCCGATCGAACGCGGCATCGTCGGGAGTCTGAGCGAGGTATCCGCCGCTGATGCTCTTAACTACCAGCGGGTCCTTGTCCGAAATGCCGGCCGAGGTGACGCGGACGAGGCGCAGGTTTTTCTTCGCCTGCAATATGCTCAGAGCGGCGGCGGAATAAGCAGGGGCGGCGATCGCCTCCACGAAAAGCCTGGCCAATCCGGCCGCGGTTTCCTCGTCGACTTCGCGATTCAATCCGATCACCCCGCCGAACGCGGAGACCGGATCGCATTCGAGCGCCTTTCGATAAGCCTCCACGAGCGACGATTGTTCCGCGCAACCGGCGGGATTTGTGTGTTTGATGATTGCGGCGGCAGGATTTGAAAACTCGCAAACAAGCTGCCAGCAGGCGTCCAGATCGACGAGGTTGTTATACGACAGCTCCTTGCCGTGGAGCTGTTCGGCGCCCGCGATTCCCATTGCGCCCGACGCGTAGAGCGCGGCCTGCTGGTGCGGATTCTCGCCGTAGCGCAGAGACATGCGGCGCGGCGTCCGGATATCGAGCACGGCGGGTAACACCTCCGGCTCGCCGCCGACTTCGGCGAGGCGGGCGCTGATCGCGCTGTCATACCCGGCAGTGGTCTGGAACGCCTGTTTAGCCAACTTCCACTTCGTCTCGCGCGAGAGCTTGCCTTCAATTCGCAGTTCGTCGAGAATCGGCTGGTAATCCGATGGCGACGTTACAATGGCGACATCCTGCCAGTTTTTCGCGGCCGAGCGGATCATGGTCGGGCCGCCGATATCGATGTTTTCCATCAGGTCTTCAAGCGATGCATCCGCGCGCGCGGCAACCTTTTCAAACTGGTAGAGATTGACCACCACCATGTCGATCGGCTCAATCGCGTGCTCCCGCAATGACGCCGCATGCCGAGCATTTTCCCGCACCGCAAGGATAGCTCCGGTGATCTTCGGATGCATGGTTTTGACGCGCCCGTCGAGCATCTCGGGGAACCCGGTGACCTCGCTGACGTCCCGCACGGAGATCCCGCTCTCCCGCAACAGGCGGGCGGTGCCGCCCGTCGAAATGAGATCCGCGCCGAGTTCTACAAGGCCTCGGGCGAACTGGGACACACCGGTTTTGTCGGTAACGCTGATCAGGACGCGCATCGGGAATTCACCAGCGTATCAAGAGGGCCGGATTATTTCCCCAGCGCCTCAATCAGCGCCGGGACGACTTCGAAAAGATCGCCGACAATGCCGTAGTCGGCCACTTCGAAGATGGGCGCCTCGGGGTCTTTATTGATCGCCACGATGGTCTTCGAGCCCTTCATCCCCACCAGGTGCTGAATTGCGCCGGAGATGCCAACAGCGACGTATAACTTCGGGGCAACGGTCTGGCCGGAGCTCCCCACCTGGCGCTCCATCGGCAGCCAGCCGTTATCGCAGATCGGGCGCGATGCGGCGAGTTCGGCGCCCAGCGCGTCGGCAAGCTTCCGCACGACCGGAATGTTCCCGGCCTCCCTGATGCCGCGCCCCACGGAGACGATGATCTGCGCGGCCCCCAGATCGACCGCGCGCTGCGACTCGCGAAACAGTTCGAGTGGTTTGGTGCGGATCTGTTCCGGCTTAATGTCCGGCGTGGTCTTCTCGACCGGCGCGGTTCCCGGCTGTAAGCTGTCCGCGCGGAACGCTCCGGCCTGAATCGAGGCGAAGTACGGCGGGTCGCCCTCGAAGCGAACATCGGCGTTGATCTTGCCCTGGAACAACTGGCGAACGAGGACGAGCGCGCGGCTTGCTCCACCTTCAATCCTGTACGAGATCACGTCGCTTACCAGAACTCGGTTAAGAGCAGTCGCCAGCTTCGGGGCGAAATCGCGCACCTGGTAGGTGTGCGGCAGGATCACGCACGTCGGCTGGTGGGCTTCGATCAACTGCCTTAGAGCGACGGTATAACCGTCCGGCGTGTATTGCCCGAGCAGTTCATGATCGACCGCAAGAATCTTCTTCAGGTTGTACCCGGCGAGCGTTTGCGCGACCGGTTCCACTCCGCTGCCGAGTACTGCGGCAAACACCGGCAGATCCAGTTCCGCGCCGATCTGCTGCGCAGCGGCGAGGGCTTCAAGTGCCGATTTATGCAGCTTGCCGTCGCGCTGTTCGAGTACCGCAAGAACGCCGCTCACAGGCCTTTCCTCACAAAACTCGCGCCTCAAACCGCAGTTTTTCGACCAGTTTGGCAGCCGCTTCTTTCGCAGGGCCGTCGAAGATCTGCGAGTGTTTTGTCTTGCCCGGCATGTAAACGCGCTCGATCCTGATGGAAGGCCGGCCCGTCTCCGTCAAGCCGGAAGCGGCGATTATCCTGACCTCTTTGGTCTTGGCTTTCTTGATGCCCATCAGGGTGGCGTAGCGCAGTTTCGTCGCGCCCGACTGGATGGTCAACAGCGCGGGCAGCGGCATTTCAACGTACTGGAACCAGCCGTCTTCCAGCTCGCGTTTGACCTTTATTCCGCTTCCCTCAGCTTCCACATTCATGATGATCGTCGCGTGCGGCAACCCCATCGCTTCGGCGAGAATCACCCCCGTCTGGCCATAGCCGAGGTCGTCGGACTGCAGGCCCGTGAGAATCAGATCCGCCCTCTCCGATACGAGCGCCTTCGCCATCATGCGCGCGAGCACAAGAGGATCGGCCGTTCCTTCCTTCCCGGTTTCGATATGAATCGCGCGATCCGCGCCCTTCGCCAGAGCTTCGCGGATGGTCTGTGCGGCGCTCTCCGGCCCGGCACAGAGGACCACTACCTCGCCACTCAGCTTTTCTTTCAGTTGCAGGCCCGCTTCGAGCGCGTAGGCGTCCGGCTCGTTGATCTCCCAAGTGAGATCCGCATCCTCAATCCACGTTCCGGACGAATTCACCTTCAGCTGGCTGTCCCGGGAGGGCACCTGCTTGATGGCGACCACAATTTTCATACTTACTCCGCAAATCGTTTGAAAATGAGCGCGCCGTTGGTCCCGCCGAAACCGAATGAATTGCTCAAAGCATATTCGATCTTCATCGGCCGCGGCTGGTTGGGTATGTAATCCAGATCGCAGCCCGGATCGGGGTTCTCGTAGTTGATGGTCGGAGGCGCGATCTGATGCCGCAGGGCACAAACCACGATCCCAGCCTCGAGACCCCCGGCGCCGCCAAGCAGATGACCCGTCATCGACTTGGTGGAACTCACGGCCAGCTTCTTCGCATGATCGCCGAACGCGCGCTTCATGGCGATGGTCTCCGCCTGATCGCCCAGCTGTGTCGAAGTGCCGTGCGCGTTGATGTAATCGATCTGTTCGGGCAGGAGCCACGCATCTTTAAGCGCGTTCCGCATCACGCGGTACGCGCCTTCGCCGTCCTCCGCGGGAGAAGTGACGTGGTGGGCATCGCCGCTCATCCCGTATCCCACGATTTCGGCGAGAATGGGCGCGTCTCTTTTTTTCGCGAATTCCAACTCTTCAAGAATCAGAATGCCCGCGCCTTCGCCCACGATGAATCCGTCGCGATCCCGGTCGAAAGGCCGCGACGCATGCGCCGGATCGCCGTTGTTCTGCGACAGCGCCCGCATGGCCGCGAACCCGCCCACGCCGAGGGGCGTGATGCAGGCTTCCGTCCCGCCGCAAATCATCGCGTCCGCATCCCCACGCTGAATGATCTTGAAGGAATCGCCGATCGAATGCGCGCTGGTGGTGCAGGCGGTGGCGGTGGCGGAGTTCGGCCCTTTCGCCCCGGTGCGGATGGAAATATACCCGGATGCGAGATTGATGATGGTGGCGGGAATGAAGAAAGGAGAGATGCGCCGGGGCCCGTGCTCCAGCAGCGTCTTGTGTTCGCGCTCGATGACTTCGAACCCGCCGATGCCGCTGCCGACGTAGACGCCGATGCTTTCCGCATTCTCTGCGGTCACCGTGAGGCCGGAGGACGAGAGAGCATCGAGCATGGCCGCGATACCCATCTGGATAAAGCGGCCCATCTTCTTGATGTCTTTTTTTTCGATGAAGCGGGAAGGATCGAAATGCTTGATCTCACCCGCGATCTGGCAGTTAAACGCCGACGGGTCGAAGGATTCAATGCGCGAAATGCCGTTGCGGCATTCCAGCAGCGCTTTCCAGGTCTGCTCCGTGGTGTCGCCAATCGCGGTCAGGAGACCGACACCGGTGACTACAACTCTGCGGGAAATAATCGTTCTCCTTTAAAAGCGGCCTGATCTGTCGGCGCGGGCGTCCCAATCGAGGCCGGCGATCCGGAAAAGATCCGGGCTTCCCGTTGGATGCCGTAATCCGCCTGCGAGTGGCAATCCTCCCGGAAGCGACTACTTTTTCTTGCTTTCAATGTAAGTGACGGCGTCTCCGACGGTTGCGATCTTCTCGGCGTCTTCGTCCGGAATCTCCAGCTCGAAGGCTTCCTCGAACGCCATGACAAGTTCCACGATATCCAGCGAATCGGCGCCGAGATCATCGACGAACGAAGCCTTGTTGTCCACCTGGCTCTCGTCTACGCCGAGTTGTTCGACTATGATCTGCTTGACCTTCTGCTCTACGGGCGATGCCATACTTCCTCCACTATAGCTTGGCGATTGAATTCGGGACGCGATTTTCAGCCCGGTTGATTTTCAGGTCGAGTTGCCAGTCGCGCAAAGTTCTGATTTTACACCAGGCCGCCAACGGATGTCCGAAACCGTGCAAAGATCGTTACATCGCCTCCCAACTATCCGTTGTTCTCGTCTCTACACGCAACCCTTTGAATATCGGCGCGGCCGCGCGCGCCATGGCCAATTTCGGGGTGGAGGACCTGCGGGTGGTGAATCCTTACGAGGTGGCGTTCCGGGAGGCCGTGTCGGCCGTCGGCGGCGCCCCGGTTCTGAAATCCGCGCGGGTTTTCGAAACAGTGGCGGAAGCGGTTGCGGACTGCTCGCTGGTGGTGGGCACGACAGCGGCGCGGAAACGCGAATTACAGCAGCCGATCGAACTGGTTGAGACGGGGATGCAGCGAATCCGGGAACACGCCGGGCGGGTAGCTCTCCTGTTCGGTTCGGAGAAGTTCGGGCTCTCGAACGACGACATGAGCTATTGTCACGCCCTCATCCGTATTCCGACCGAGCCCGGGACGCCTTCGATGAATCTGGGACAGGCGGTAGCCGTTTGCCTGTACGAACTGAATCGGAGTGAAGGCCGGAAGCCGCGACGCTCGCGAACCGATCTGGTGGAAGGCGCCGAGGCCGAGCAGTTAACAAAGATGCTGCTGGATGTGCTTGAAAAGTCCGGCTACACGAATCGGATCACGGCCGTTTCGACGGAGCAGAAGATCAGGCGGTGGGTCAGGCGTATGCGGCTGACGCATCGGGATGTTCCGCTGCTGCTGGGCATTCTGCGGCAGGTGTTGTGGAAATTCCAGGAGCCTCCAAAGTGACCCAGCAGGTCGTGAGGCACTCCACCGTGAGGAAACCGCGCAAGAATTACTCGCCAGGAGAAAAGGTCGCCATTCTCCGCAGTCACCTGCTTGATAAAGTCCCTGCCTCGCGTCTTTGTGATCAATTTCAACTTCAGCCTACAGTCTTTTATCGCTGGTTGAAGCAGTTCTTCGATAATGGCGCCACAGCGATGCGGCGGCCAACCGACCATTTGCCCGATGTTCGTGAGCGCCGCATCGCTATCCTCCAGAAACGGTCGGAGGTCCACGAATTCAGAGAATCCGAGTCGAAATGGATGATTTCATTGATACAGGGACAGCTCGGCAGCGAAGAAGTCTCGCTTGCCGTCGGTGACACAATTCGCCGGGAGGATATTGCCCGTTTGCTGGATTGCATTCGCAACCAACCGCTAAAGTATCGCAATCGAGCGGTGGCGATCCTCTCATACCGCCGACACATTCGCGTCGGCCGGGTAGCAAGCTTCCTTGGCGTAAGCCATTCGTCCGTTGACGGTTGGATTCGCAGATTTGCCCAACACGGCTGCGACCTGCTCCTGCCGTTCGCTAGCAAATATTACAAGGCAGAGGACAAAGACTACCGAGACGCAGTATTTGAAATACTACACGCCCCGCCATCGGCACACGGAATCAACCGGACAACATGGAGACAAAAGGATATTCAGTCGATCATGGCGAAGCTGGGACTTCCCATCTCACGGCATAACATCCGAAAGATCATCAAAATCGCCGGTTATTGTTACCGCAAAGCCAAGAAGGTTCTGACCAGCACCGATCCGAAGTACAAAGACAAGCTTAAAGAGATCACACGCACTCTTCAGTGCCTTGGTCCAAGGGACAAGTTCTTCTCAATCGACGAATATGGGCCGTTCGCGATAAAGATTCAGGGCGGCAGATCTTTGGTACCCAGAGGCCGCGCCCGGACTGTTCCCCAACGTCAACGCAGCAAGGGTACGCTGATCCTTACAGGGGCGTTGGAACTGTCTACCAATCAGATTACGCACTTCTACTCTCCTGCCAAGAACACGGCGGAAATGGTGACCCTTCTGGACAGGCTCATGGAGGTCTACGCCGACCAGGAGCGCATCTACCTTTCCTGGGATGCAGCGTCATGGCATGCTTCAAAGGCACTGTATACGAGAGTTCGCGAGATCAACAATATGAAGGGCGACGGACGCCCAAAGGTGAAGTTGATTCCGCTGCCATCGTGCGCGCAATTTTTGAATGTCATCGAATCGGTGTTCAGCGGCATGGCGAGAGCAATCATACACAACAGCGATTTTCCTTCCTTGGAAACCGCGCAGAAGTCCATCGATAAATATTTCGCCGAAAGGAATGAACATTTCTCTCATCACCCGAAACGAGCGGGCCAGAAAATCTGGGGTGACGAACGCACACCAAGCAAGTTTTCGGTCAGCCATAATTGTAAAGATCCGAAGTATCGCTGACTGTGCTGGATGCGTGTGACGAAACTGGCCCACCCACGGGTTGCTTCGATTTCTCGTCCTGCGAAAGGTCCTCAAGAAATCTGGTGCTACAGGGGGCACGACTTATCCCTCTGTAACAGAAGGGGCGAGTATTACAAGAGTCACTCCGCTTTCGCGCGTAGTGTTTGCTTCCTGGCCGAACGCGCCACCAGTTGCCGGGCCAGCCCCCGCAGACCGTCTGCGTCATACTCCTCAAACCGGCCCGCTTCGATGTCCTCGATTCCCCGCTGCACACTGCGGCTGATGTCTTCACGTTCGGACTCGGACAGATGCGCCTCAAAGTCTGTCAGCATTGTGCAAGACTTCGCTGGCCATCTATGGCCGCAAGGAGATATTCATCTGTTCGATCGGCATGGGCTCCTGCGACCTTTCTCGCACCGACTCCCTCACGGTCGCGGCTCAGTAACATGCCGATTCTACGCGGCTGCTCTACTGTTTGCTGAGCCGCTTCGTGTACTCCGCCACTGCGGCGTCGTAGCCCGGCGGTATGTTGCGCGGACTGGTGCTGCGTACGCTACCGTCGCCCGCCGCCAGTTTCTTCCGCAACACCAGCTCGAGTTCGTCGATCTCCGACAAAGCCTGCGCCCCAATGACCGACCCCAGCTGCGGATCGTTGGTCATGTGCCTCGGATCCAGCTCCTGTGCGCGGCGCACAAGGTCCTGATACTCGCGGTTCAGGTCCTTGTCGTCGATAATGGAACTTCGCAAACGGCCGATATCGCGCATCAGATCGCTGTACGCCTGCTCGGGCGTGACGTTGGGAGGAAGCACGCCCATGCGCGTATCGCCGCCGCCGAAATTGGTGGCGTCGAATGGTTCATTGCCGATAGGGCCCGCATAGCCGTTGCGTGGTCCGTTATTCACGCCGTAGCCCCCGCCATAGGGGTTACCCACGCCACCCCTTGGACTCGAGCCGGCCTGCTGCCCGCCTTGTTGACCCTGCCCCTGCTGGCCTCCGCCTTGTTGCCCGCCCTGCTGACCCTGTTGGCCCTGCTGCGAGCCGTTGCCGGCCTGCTGGCCCGGCTGTTGCCCACCCTGCTGACCGCCTTGCTGGCCTTTCTGCTGGCCGTTATTGCCCGGCTGATTCCCCTGTTGATTGCCGTTCTGGCCTTTCTGCCCCTGCGCCCGGCTGAGTTGCTCCATCTCGCGCCGGATTCGTTCGGCGTTGTTCAGCGCCTGCTGCATTGCGAGCTGGCTCTTGTCGTCTCCGGCGGCGCTACCCTGTGCCGCCGATTCCGCTTCCAGCTTCTTCAACTGGTCCCTGAGCTCGTTCAGAGCCTGCGTGACGGGCGCTTCCCGCATCACCGCGTACTGGCCCAAACCACGCCGCAGCGCTTCTTCGGTGAACTCCATGCGCGTGCCGATCTCTTCCTGTTGGGTCCTGCCCATGGCATCCCGCAGGTCCTTCGAGACGCCTGGCTGCGTGCCCGCGACGTCGCGTGCCGCCTGCTGCATCTGCTTCTCGAGGTTGTTATACGCGTCCAGCATCTTCTGCTTCTCGTCGGCCATCTGCTGAGCCGTCTGCGGACTGCCCTGGGACTGGCCAAAATTGCGCCGCAGCCGCTGTTCAAAATCCCGCTGTTGCGAGGCAAGTTGCTCGGCCTTGTTCGCCAGATCGCCTATCTCCGAACCGTTCTGCTGTTTGCGCATCGATTGCAGCGTTTGACCTGCCTGCCTCAGACCCTCGGCGGCGCGCTGGGCTTCCGTCTGAGCCTGCGACCCTGCCTGCTGACCCTGCTGGCCTGGCTGCCGGGCCGAAGCCGCGGCGCTCATGTCCTGCTCAGCCTGCGCCAAGTCCTTGATAGCCCGCTCCAACTGATCCGCCATGGCCCGACTTAAACCTTGCTGCTGCTGACCCTGCTGGCCCCGTTGCGGCTGACCCTGTTGCGGCTGATTGCGAGCCGATTGCTGGCCCTGCTGCCCGCCCTGGCTGCCCCCGCTGCTGCTGCTGCTCGATTGTTGCCCCTGCTGCCCTTGCTGACCCTGCTGGCCCTGCTGGCCCTGTTGACCCTGGTCGCCGCGTTGAAGCGCTTCCATCTGGCGCTTCAACTCTTCCGCTTCGCGGCGCAGCATCTCCTGCTCGTACCGCTGTTGCGCCAGTTGCTGCGGATTGTTCTGCTGCTGCTCGGCGAGCTGCTGCTGCCGCCGCGCCAGTTCTTCCAGCTTCTTCAGCGCCTCATCCACCTGCTGCTGTTTCTGTTCCGCCGCGGAACCCGCATTGGTCTCGTACTGATTCTTGTCTTTGTCCAGTTCGAGGTCGAACAGGTTCGCCAGATCGCGCCCGGCGCCGCCTCCACCACCGCCGCCTCCGCCCCCGCGGCTGATCTGAACCTGAATCTGCCGGAAGGTGGATTCGGCGCGCAGCAGATGCTGCAATGCCTGCTGCTCGGGTGTCATCGCATCCTGGAACGCAAGCCCTTTCAGCTTCTCGGACGCCGGCGTCATCGACGCCACCGCCAATTCCATCTCCTTTACGAACTGCTGGAAGCCGGCCCCGCTGCCATCCAGTTGGCGCGCCTTCGTGCGATTCGCCAGCGACTGCGCCTGATCGCGCAGCTTGGCCTGAACCTCCGACAGATACTTGCCGTTCTCCCCGGCCGCCGCCTTGGCTTTCGCGTCGCCCTTCAACTGGTTGAACGTAGCCGCGATGATTTCCTTTTCGCGCTCGGAGATCTGCTGCTCCTGATCCGCGCCGCCACCGCCACCACCGCCGCCGGCTTGCGACTGCGAATACTCGAACTCGAACGGCACTGCTTGTATGAAGAACATGTCGGTCTTCGCTGCGTTCTTGCCGTCGCGTGCCGTCGCGTAAAGGCTCACGATGTCGCCCGGAACGAGCTTGAAGTCTTCCAGTGAAAGCAGCATGGTGCCTTCCACCTGCTTCGCGCCTTTGTCCTTGAGCATGGACACCACTTTCTCGGGCGCGCCGTTCACCGAGTAGTGCAGATCCAGTTCCTGCAGCGGGTATTCGTCCTCGCCGGTCACCGTCACTCCCACTTCTTCGATCGGGCTGACCTTCGCGTCTTTCCCCGGCCTGGTGATTTTCACCGTGGGCATCCCCACGCGCTTGGCTTCGATGAAGTAATCGTCGGTCAGACGCACCAGTTCGCCGTGGTCCATCACCGCGATGTGATAGGTGCCGTCCTTCTCGATCGGAATATTAGTCGCGGTGCGGTTGTCTCCCGTGGCTCCATTCTGTTTCGATGCATCGAGATCGATCGGCTTGCCCTGTTCAAACACCACCTGGGCGTTGCTCAACGGCTTGTCGGTCTGGATTTCAACCCGCGCCACCGTGCCTTCCACCGCGCGCAGATCGCCGCCGGGGTCTTCCGTCACGGACGGGAGTCCGGTCCACGACGGGTAGTTATAAGTGACGTGGATATTTTTCACCGCCGGTAAATCGATGGTGTGCAGCTTAAAGGTATCGGACCTGATTCCGCCCGCCTCCACGTAATACTGAAGGTCGTCAGGCACGCGCACCAGCAGAAAAGCGAAACCGGGCCCCCCGCTTTGGGCCTGCATCGGCGTTTCTTCCCATTTGGACGAGTTCGCCCACTGCACCCACAAATTCGCGTGCGATGAGGTAAAACCGCTCAGACTGGCGCTGACCAGCTGATCCGATTTGCGGCGAATCGTCTTTGTGCCGGGCTGCACGCCGATGCTGTAAAAAGGTTTGGTTGCCTGGTCTTTCGAATAACTGCCCCAAAGCAGGGAGGTGCCGTACCCGAAGACACCGGGTCCCCAGAACATCAGGTAAACAAGCACGCTCGCGGCCGCCGCGCCCAGCGACGCGAAACGAATGAAGCGGGCTTTCTCGATCACCTGCTCCGGCTCCGCATCGCGCGCCATGATCAGCGCATCTTCCGCCAGCAAAGGAAGGAACGGATCGGCGGCGTTGTCCCGGGAGCGCTCCGTAAAAGTGAGCAGCCGCTGATCGAAGCCCGGGCGGCGATTCTCCACTTCCTGCGCCGCGCGGCGGCGATTCAGGCGCAAAAGCGGCACCACAAGGCCAACGGCAACTGCGGCGCCGATTCCAAGGAACAGCACGAATCTGCCCAAGAGCAGGCCCGCGGGCGAGAACGTGGCCAGCATGAGCGATGCAACGATCGCCACGGTGAGTATCAGCGCCGCCCCTACCACCGCCGCCGCGCCGCGAGTCCATGCAAACAGGCGGAGACGATGTTCGAGCCGGTCCAGATATTGCGCAAGGCCTTCAAGTGGATTCATGCCTTTTCCTTTTCGCCAAATCGATCGAAGACAACTATTCGGGAACTTCAGCGGCCGCGGACATGTGCCGGTTCCCCAACACCGATTCCGCAATCGCCAGCACGGCCAACATTGCCAGTACCCAAGGCCAGATTTCCGCCTTATCGTCGCCCGGACTGGCCGACGCCGTCGAGCCGGACCCCTGCCCGCTTTGCCCCGACTTGGAGGCTACCCCTGTATTTTTCCACAATTCCAGCGTCTCCGCAGGGATCAGTGCAAAGTCGGATTCACGACGGTCCGTGTTCACCGACGCCAGCTCTTCCCGCCCATTGGCCCGGCGGATATCGAAGTATCCCTGCGACGGGAACTGGAACGTTTGCGCTTTCGTCGATTCGGCCAGCGTTAACAGCCTTTTTTCGTTGGGACCGACAATCTCCACCGGAACGTCTTTTTCCCGCGGCGTCCGGAGTTCGACAAACGAACCCACTTTATAATTCCCGGGCGCCGTCCCGATGCCGCCCATCTCGTGCGTCGTCTGATCGAGGAAAGGCAGCCAGACCGGTTCGACCGGCAGATTGTTGGCGATATTGTCGATCGCCGACGTAAACACCAGGGCGTGACCCGAGCCGACCTGCCGATCGATGAACAGCGGGGAACCGTCCGATAACGTCGCGGCCACCCGCGTCTCGGGCGATGCCTCGGGCAGCTGCAGCTTGGCGGCCTGATAAAACTCCACTCCGCCCCAGTTCTGCGCGCGCGAAAAAGCGGGGTAGGAGGTATCGACCGACGCCACCGTCAGGGTCGATTCGCGCTCCGGAACCACTGTATGGAGCGCCATCACCTGCAAATCCGCGATCGGCAAATGCCGGCCCGGCGTCGCGTTCTTGCCCAGCGTCATCAGCACGGACCCACCACCCTGCACGTATTTCTCCAGGGCGTTTTCCAGCTTTTCCGGCAACGGACCGGGATCGGACAGAATCACAAATGCGTATTTCGACACATTGGCGTTGGCCGCCTGATTGGTTGGCAGGGACTCCAGCGTGAACGCGGCTTCCGTCGACGATTCGAGCGCCGTCCGAACATAGAGCGGGCTCGCCGTGTCGCCATCGGCATGCACCAGCAAAGCCGGCTTGGGATCGGCCCGCTCCACCGAGAACAGCCAGTGGTCGTCCTGCGGAAACGCATCGGCGCTGTCGATTTGCACTTCGCAGCGGGTCAAACCATACGGGGCGTCGAGTGTAAGAAACTCAACCGTGGCCCGGCCGTTCGCCGGAACCTTCACCTGCCTGGTTTCGAGCGGCTTGCCGTTGGCGAAGAGTGTGACTTTCCGAACCGCATCCACCGTGCCGTAGCCGGCGATCGTCGCCACCGTCCGCACCTTCTTCGTATCGAAAACGCGGCGCGGCGCTTCGACATTCTCGACCGTCCAGTTCGGCACGGGAGCGGATGCCACCGGATGAATCACCAGCTTCGTGCCGTCGTCCAGTCTGAGATCGGAAAAGCTTGGCGGCAGAGACGATTTCTGCACGTCGGTAAATACGTGCGCGACGATGTCGGTCTTCAGGCTCTCCGCGGTCGATCGCAGCACGCGCGAAAGTTCCGCGTACGAGCTGGTATCGTCACCCTGCTCGATCGCCGCAAGCGCGGCCCGCAGCGCCTGTTTGTCCTGCGTCATGTCGGTCAGCAGTTTGGATGCGCCGCCGAAGGAAATCACCTGGCCCCGATCGTCCGCGCGCATGGCGTTGATCTGGTCGAGCGCGGCCTTTTTGGCATTTGCAAACCGGTCGTCCTGCCGCATGCTGAACGAGTTGTCGACCGCGAACACCATCGTGCGGCCGCCGCTCGCGCGGGCAATAGTGGCCGAATGAAAATACGGACGCGCGAAAGCCAGCACGAGCAGGAGCACGAACAGGCACCGCAGCGAGAAGAGCAGCAGATACTTCAACCGGCGATGTTTGATCGAGCTCTGCGTCCTCCGCTCGAAGAACATCAGTGAGCTGAAAGGGACGGGCTTCTGGCGGTATTGCCGAAGCAGGTGAACGTATACCGGCAGGCCCAGAATGGCCAGCCCGCCGAGAAACCACGGTGCGAGGAAACCCAACTACATCCTCCTCTGGCGAATGGCCAGAAAGTTCCGTAAACCCTCATCCAGCGGTTTGGCGGTATTCATAAAAAAATAATCCAGACCGGCCGCGCGCGCCTTTTCCGACAGCATGCGCATATGCTCGTCGATCCTGGCTTTGTACTCGTTGCGCGCGTAATCCGGCGAAACTTCCATCGCGGACTCGTCTTCCACATCCTGCAGCAACACGGGGTCGCGAAACTTCGGCGCCAGCTCGTTCGGATCCAGAATGTGGAACAGAACCACTTCGTTGCCGCGGTAACGCAACGGCTCCACTACTTTGACGATCTGCTCCGGCTTCTCATAGAAGTCCGACATCACAACCACGATGCCGCGACGCTTGAGAAATTCCTGAAAATGAATGAAGGGCTTTGAAAAATCCGTGCGCGAGCCCCCTTCCGCCTTCTCGATGGCATGCAGTATCCGCATCAGCTGTCCCTGCCGTGTGGATGGCGGGATGTAATTGGAGACATCCTGATCGAACACAATCAGGCCTGTGGCGTCACGCTGTTGCGACGACATGTAGGCGAGCGAAGCGGCGAGGTAGCGCGCGTAGTCCAGTTTCCGGATATTGCCCGATCCATATGTCATCGACGCGCTCGCGTCGAGCAGGATCAGCAGCTGCATGTTCGTCTCGCCCTTGAAGCGCTTCAGATAGAGGCGCTCCGTGCGCGCAAAGACGTTCCAGTCGATATGGCGGAGGTCGTCTCCCGGAACGTACTGCTGGTATTCGGCGAACTCCTGGCTGAAGCCGAACTTCGGCGAGCGATGCAGACCCGCGACAAAGCCATCCACCACCGTCTTCGCGACAAGGTCGAGAGACGAGATGGAAGCGAGTACCGCGGGATCGAGAAACTGCTGCAGCATTTTTAAGAACCGCTGTGGCGCTGGCGGTCTTCGCCGCCGGCGTTCCTACTCCCTCGGCGCGGGCTTCAGCTCCAGCACCTGGGTCAGGATGTCGTCCTGTGTCAGCCGATCCGATTCCGCATGGAAATTCATTAAAATTCGATGCCGGAGGATCGGGATGTACAAGGCTCGAATGTCTTCGAAACTGACGTGATAGCGGCCTCTCATCAGCGCCCGGGCTTTCGCCGCCAATACCAGATACTGCGCGGCGCGAACGCTTCCGCCATAGTTGACGTATTTCTTCACCACGTCGGGCGCGCTCGGATCTTTCGTGCGCGTGGCGCGCACCAGTTCGATTGCGTACTTCGCCACTGTTTCCCCGATGGGCGTCATGCGAACCAGTTGCTGGAAATCGAGGATCTCCTCCGCCGACGTAATCGGATCGGCCTTCGCCACGTGCGTCGTGGTCGTCAGATCGATCACCGCCAGTTCCTGATCCGACGTCAGATAGTCGAGCAGGATATTGAACAGAAAGCGGTCGAGCTGCGCTTCGGGCAGGGGATACGTGCCTTCCAGCTCGATCGGGTTCTGCGTCGCCAGCACGAAGAACGGCGCGGGCAGCTTGTAGTAATTGCCGCGCACCGTGCACGAATGCTCCTGCATGGCTTCGAGCAGCGCCGATTGCGTCTTGGGCGGCGTCCGGTTGATTTCATCGGCCAGCAGCACGTTGGCGAAAATCGGCCCCTGCACGAAAGTCCACGTGCGATGGCCCGACACCGGATCTTCTTCGATGATGTCGGTGCCTGTGATGTCCGTCGGCATCAGATCGGGCGTGAACTGAATCCGTTTGAACAGAAGGCCAAGCACCGTGGCCATGGTTCGCACAAGCAGCGTCTTTGCCGTGCCGGGCAGACCGGTAATCAGGCAGTTGCCGCCGACAAAAAGGCCGATCCGGACCTGTTCAATCACTTCGTCCTGGCCGACGATAACGCGTTTGACCTGCCGGACGATCTCGCCGTCGACTTCGCGGAACCGCGCGATGCGGGATTTCAATACGTCCGGTTCAAGCTGGGTTGTGGTTGTGGACATGATCTCGTTTTATTTTTCGCCTTCGCTGGTCACTTCGAGCAGCAGCTTCTGGGCCGGCTTGAAATTCGGCGCGGCTTCCAGAGCCGACACGGCTTCCTCTCTGGCCTGGTCTTTCCGGCCGGCGGCCTTATAGGCCCTAGCAAGATTGTAATGGCTGCCTGCAACGTCGATCGGATGCATCGCGATCAGGGCCTGAAATTCAACGATCGCGCCCGGTGCGTCGCCGGTCTCAAGCAGAAGATTACCGAGCCGGTCATGCAGTTCCGCATCCTGCGGAAAAATGAAGTTCAACCGCTCCAGCGCCGCTGCCGCTTCCTTCGGTCTTCCGGCATCGGCCAGAAGCTTGCCGTACTTCTTCACCGTGTCGGGATCGCGCCCGCCGACCTTCGAGTAGCGCCCCAGTTCTTCGATGGCGCAGGCCTTGTCGTCCTTCTTCAGGCAGGCGTCCGCGATAAAGGTATAAACATTTCCGGCTTCCACGTAATCCGGATACAGGCCTTCAATCGCCCTTCCTTTGGCGATCACCTCGTCGTTCTTGCCGTCTTTCGCAAGCTGGTTCAACTCGCGCACCTGTTTGGTCCACTCGGTAAAGCCGGCAACGGTCTTGCCCGTCTCTTTGTCGATCATGGCAAGGAAGTCCTTGTCGAAAGCTTCGGGCTCCATCCCGAGCTGGTCCCTGATAACGTCGACGGTGGGACGATTTTTGGCAAACTCGTGGATGATATCAAGCAGCTTCGATTCGCCCCAGCGCTCGGAAATGTAATCGCAGATTTTGCCCGCCTGATAGTAGGAAACAATCACCTGCGAAGGGTACGTGGGATGCACGAAGCCGCGGTCGATGTCGGCCACCGGCAATAGCTTCTTGTCGCGAATCGCCGCGATGATTTCCGGACTGAGCCGGTCGCCCCAATCCGAATGACCCGTGGCCGCCGTCTCTTCATGGACGGCCAGACCTTCGGTGAACCAGCGCGGCATCCGTTCGTTCGTCAGGCTGAGGACGTAGGCGTGGCTCATCTCATGCCACATCGTGGTCGCCCAGTGGAAACTCCCGGGCGGCCTGCCCGAGGGACTGTCCATCGCTATGATGCCATTGAACGTGACGCCGAGAATGCCGCCCAAGCCCGGCAGACCCGCTGTGCGGACGGCAAAATCGTCGTGATCCGGATAGACTTCGATCTGCAGCGGCACATTCAACTTGAACTTGTACTTCTTTTCGTAGGTCGCCATGGCCCGCAGCATTTCTTCCTGGAAATACGGGCGCAGAACATCCTCTTCCTTTTTGTTCAACCTGAGTACCGTTGTCGGCGTACGGAACGTATCGAATTTCTTGTAGCTGTCGATCAGCGTCAGTGAGTTTGCGGTCGCGGCGTCGCGAAAGTGATTCTCGTAGGCGAGGTCGAGCTCTTTCTTCGCTTCGTCTTCGCGCCCGAGACGCATTAAGTTAATGCCAAGTTGCGAATGCGCGCTGAAGAGATCCGGCGTGGCGGCGATCGCCTTGCGATAGAACTGAATCCCTTCCTCATACCGCCGGTTGATCACGTAGAAATACGCGATCGTTTCATAACCCTTGCCGCGATTCCCGATCTTCGCTACCCAGGGTGACTCCTTGTCGGCAAGCAGATCGATCGAAGCCTTGACCGCAATTGCATCCACCGCATCCGGTTGAATCGCCAGCGCCGCATCGGCTTCCGATTCCGCCTTCTTCTGGTTATCGTCCTCGAGTGCCACCTTCGCCATCAGCTCATGGGCCTGATAAAGCTTCGGATCGGATTCGAGAGCCTGTGCGGCAAAGTCGTTGGCCTTGGCGTCGTAGTTGTCGCCCAGAAGCTGAGCCATCCCGAGCAGCGCCCGCGCATTTTTCGGATCGATTTTCAGGGCTTCCTGATAAAGATTTCCGGCTTCCGTCGCGTTGAACCGCTCGTAAAACAGATTGCCCCACCGGACGCGATAATCGGCATTCTGCGGATGGGCGGCCACCAGCGCCTTAAACTCGTTATTCGCGCCCTCGTAATCGTGCGCGCGCCAAAGCGCCTCCGCCCGCTCGACGGTCTGCGCGAACGCTCCCACGGCACAAACCAACAGAACGAAGGCCGTGGTGGGGCAGGTTTTCCTCATTTGTCGATGGCCTCCTGCGCCCTCGCCAGTTCGAGCAGCAACCCCGTCAACTGCTTCTTGTAATCGTCCGGCGCCATCAACGATTTCTGATACTTCAACGCATCGATCTTGTTCTCGATGTCGTCCTTCTTCGCGATCAGCTCCCGTTTCGCCGGATCGGTCACCACCGCCGAAGCCGATCCGAACTTCAGCAGCGGAAACGCCGCCGCGCGCTGCTGATCGTCGATCTGCGGATGCTCCGTCGCCAGCCGCTTCTGTTCCGAATAAAATTGGGCGGTCTTTTTCTCGGCATACTGGAACGCTTCGAGCGCCGAAATGGTTTCGTTCTTGTCGACATCGGCCGCCGGATCCCGCAGCGCTTCCACCCAATAGCGCGCGAAAACAGTCGCGTTTTTCTCCATGCCCGATTTCGTCGCGGTAATCACCGTGCGATTTTCTTTCTTCAACACACTGGCAGCCCCGCCGCTGGAACTGGTCATGTCGACCACCAGCTGCCTGCCCGCGGGGATCTTATTCAGCAGTCCCGCCAGTTCGGTTGCCGAGAGATCCGGCCCCGGCAAATTGAACTTATACTCCGTGCCGTCGAACGTCCCGTGCCCGATCATCATCAGCACGAAAGCGTCCTGCGGCTTGGCTTGCGACGCGATTCGATTCAATGCCGCTTCCACTTTCGCGCGCGTCGCATCCGCGCCCTTCAAAGTTTCCACAATGCGGTCGGTCTGCCCGCCCGCCCGCAGGATTTTATCCGTATCGGTAGCCAGCATCGTGAACCGCTGCTCGTAATCCGGCTCTCCACCCAGACCCGCGACCGTCAAAATGTAAGTAGCGCCGAACGCCGGGCTCGCTGCGGCCACGCACAGTACCAGCGTTTTCCAGTTCATACGACACCCCACTTGCGCCGCAGCAGCCACTCTCCTCCGCGTATCAGAATCACCAGCAGAAACACAATCGGCATATCCCAGATATCCAGGTTGTCATGCGCCGTGATCCCCGCCTCGGAAACAGACACGTCACCGGACAGCTTTTTCGCGCTGGAAGGCGTGTAATAGTTTCCGCCCGTGTCGCTCGAAAGCTTTTCCAGGAGATCGCGATTCTGCGCCGCACCGAAATTCTCCGCCACGCCGTCTTCCCTTCGAAACGTCAGGGCATCGTGGCCCAATTCGGTTTTGTCCTGACGAGCGGATGTCTCCGCTACGTACGTACCCGGTTTGTCCGCCGTATACTCGCCTGTGTACATCCCCGGCTCCAGCGGGTCGGGCTTCAGTTCCACCACGTCCGAACCGCCGTCGGGCCGTGAAATCGTCGTCTGCACCGTGGCGCCGGATACCGTTTCGTAGTTCTTGTCCCGCACGCTCACGCGCAACGGAACATGTGTATCGTCCGGCAACACCTGATGCGGAGTAGACGCCAGAACCTGTCCGGGCGTTTCGGTCACCAGCCAGCGCAGTAACTGCGACCAGAACATCGAATGCGTCCGGTCGGTATGATCCTGCAGCATTTTCCAGCGCCAGCTGCCCGCCGTCGCGAACACGCCCACACGTCCGTGGCCGTAATTCTGAATCGCCAGCAGCGGCGTCGGACGATGGCCGTTCTCGGCGACATTCATCAGCACCACGGCGCCGGGCTTGGGGCTCCCCATCACTTCGTAATTCGCCACCTGCGGCATTTTCAGCCAGCGCGCAATATTCCGGTCGCGTTCTTCTTCAATCCGGCAGATCACGCTTTCGCGGCCCGCATCGGTCAGGGTCGCGGTGGCGAAATCGCGACTCCAGTTCTTTTCGCCCGTCAGACGCAGAGGCATCATCTCGGCCAGCGGCGTTTTCGCATACGCGCCCTCGGACAGCGCGAACCGCCCGGCCAGGAACAGCACGCCGCCCCCGCGCCGGTCGGCGAAATCGCGGATCATCGCCTGTTGCTCGCTGCTGAAATAGTTGGCCTCGACACTGCCGATGATCAACCCGTCGTATTTGAACAGCTCTTCCGCCTTCGTGGGAAAACCGTCCTGCACCGCCCGGTCTTTGTCGCCGTTGCCCTGGACATAGATCTTGTTCTGCGTGGTGCGCAGAATGGTCGCGATCTCAATGCTCGGATCGTCCTCAATGGCGCGCCGGATGAACTTGAACTCCCACCGCGGCTCGCCTTCCATATAGAGGATCCGCATCTTCCTCTCCGTAACATTGACCAGCCGCACCACGGCGTTGTTCTGCGTGTTCTGCTCGCCCGCCACCGGCGCCACGCCGATCTGAAAACTGTGCGCGCCCGCCGCCCCCGCGTTGAAGACGATGGTTTCGCTCTGTTCCGCGTCCGGCTTCAACAGGATCTCCT
>Ga0181530_10001685_pt1 | contig 27419 bp, 21 predicted proteins | sample PEATcosm2014_Bin_42_FD_119769 | JGI IMG/M metagenome (GOLD analysis project Ga0181530, IMG submission 119769) | Peatland microbial communities from MTU Mesocosm Facility, Houghton, MI, USA - PEATcosm2014_Bin10_60_metaG | ecosystem: Environmental > Terrestrial > Soil > Wetlands > Peat | place... | reverse complement strand
TTCCGGGGCTGGTTAACCCCTTACCACCGTTGACAATCCGAATCACGTCCGAACATGGCATCCGGGTCTTACCATTCATTGATCAAGGCGAAGTGCAGGAATAGGTTTCTGAACAGTAGGGCGAGATGACCAGAGACCCGCCAACTTCCCTTGCCCCTTGGAGTAGGAGTGCCTTGCTTGTATTGGGTCGGCGCTCTTAGGTATCTTTCAAAGGATTTTGCTAATCAACGATTTCTGAAGTCCTTCCACAGATTCATCGTCGAATCCCACAGGAGATTGTCGAAGAAGCCTTTGATGCCGACGTCGAAGGCCCAGTCATGCTTCCTGCATCGCTGCTGACAGAGTACCACAGCGTAGTGTGCGGACTTTGAACAGTGGGATAGCGACTGTCGGCACGAAGGAGAGACCCCCTGATGGCTTCAAGTGCATTTCGATACCATCTGGGTAACCCCAATCGCTTACGACCCGGCATTCAAAGCTCTTTTTCTCCTCCGTTTGCCTTCGACAATCTTAACGCTCGTACAGATGGCGGCCAGCAACTGCCGGAGGATAATCGAATTTATATGCAACCAGATCCAATACATCCTGTCCTTGAAGTGGCTCTCCACTTCCTGAATTGATTCTTCATCGATAACCGCAGCTCCCTTGGTTCCCTTAATACGATTTCAAGGCTTCAGCACCAAGTGCTTCGAGACTGCGTGGTTTCGATTCTATCTGGCTCGTTGTTTCCTTCGGTTCCCGGTTGACACAACGAACCAGCCGCCCCTGACCACGTCCCAAAGTTCGATGCCTTTGTTGGAGCTTCCATTGCTATCAACCGCCATTCCGCTCGTCCGCGTCGCATTCCGCCCCCGCTTCTCGCAGGGTTTCTCCTCGAGCCTTTCGGTTGTTATCGCCGCGGAAGTCTCCCGCGTTCCACTTGACTGCCGGGCGATGCAGTCATGCCACCTCAATGCCGGAACCCATACCGGCTGAAACCGGCGCCACACAACCTCATCCGACCGCCTAGACCTCCGCAGAGCGGGTCGTAGCGGTACATCGCCACGCCGTTTTTGAACTCTTTGCCGCTCTTCACGGGGCTGCCTTGGCTTGGTCGCAGCAGCATTCACCTGTTTTCAACAGGATAGGCGCCACCATTTCCCGACTTCTTCTTAGTTCTCGTCGGACCGGGTTCTTCCTTGACGCAGGCCACCTGCTTTCCAATCGCCTGCGCTTCACACTTTCTCGCGAAGCCACAGCTACCCGGCATTCTCCGTAGAACGAAGCAACTCATGGGTTCGCTATTCTCGACATGCTTTATTGGAATTCCGCAGCGCAGTACAAAGACGTCCTAATAGTTACTATTAACACCTCACCCACGCACATCAGGCTGGCCGTTTACACATATTTACAAACAGCCCTTAAGTAATAACACAGCGTTTTACAATATATTACGACGAAAAGCCATTGCGCATCCGTCGGCGCTGTTCAGTCTCTCCATTAGAGTAATCACTTTATAAGCCCCCACCCTTGGCGTCAAACACTAAGCTCCACGCTTCATTATGATTCTAATAGACGTTACCTTTCCTAAGATATTCTGGCGCGCCATTGCAGCCATCGCTACATCAATAGCTGTATCGCACGCACACGCTGAGCATTTCTATCTCGCCCAGACTCAAAAAGGTTCCGGCAGCGGTGCAGATGCCGCCGATGCAGCACCCGTTACGTTTTTCAATACCGCCGCCAATTGGAGTTCGCCTGTAAAGATCGCATCCCGGATCGGTCCAGGTGACACCGTCCACCTTACGGGTACAATAACAACCGCCCTAGTATTTCAAAAAGGGGGGACAGCCCCAATGGGAGCTGGCACAGGTCCCATCACCCTCTTCTTTGAACCCGGAGCGGTAATGGCGTCGCCAGCTTGGCCGAATCCAAACAACGCCACAGGGGCAATCACGGTCCCAGCTTCCTTAGGATCGGGCCTTGGATACGTCGTCATTGATGGCGGCACAAACGGCATAATCGAAAACACGGCTAATGGCACCTCGCTGCCCAACCAAATAAACTCGATTGGGGTCGCCTTGGACGACACCCACGATTCGACTGTCCAGAATCTGACCGTTGCAAATCTTTACGTGCGCCCCGGCCCAAACGGGGACCACAACGGGTATGGAATTGGGGTTAAGGTATTTTATTATGGAGAGACGACGCCAGCCTACAACGACTTGGTAACACATTGCGTGTTCCATGACGAATTTGAAGGCGTATCTATCCCCTATGGCGCCGGCTGGACGAATATGGAGTATTCCTTTTCTACCGCCTACAATTGCAATTGGGGAGGCAATGCTGGCGATGCCAGTAGCTCCGCCTCACTGGTCGGCCTTAAGGTCCATGACAATCAATTTCACGATTTCGCCGATTGGGACGACAACAGCGGCTCGAACAGCAACCATCACAATGCCTTTTACGGATGGGCGGTATCCGGTGGAAGCTTGAGAAACGTCAGCTATTATAATAATATCATCGGACCACATTTCGGCATCCACGCGACTTCCGGAATATACGATTCAGGAGACATTGGAGGCATTCTTATCTATAATAATATCTTCTTGGAAAACGGCGCCACGGATGCTCCCTGTGATGGTCTCATATTCATATACCCTAACCTCGGTTCCACCGGTTCTGGGTATAGAGTATATAATAACACCTTCTTGGGCAACGGCTCCGGAACGGCAATCGACTTTTATGGGGGCCTTGGTGCTTCTGTGACCGCGTTTGAGGCGAAGAATAACATCGCCTGCGGCATGGCGACATTCATGGCGGTATATTATAATGGAAGCTCCACTCTCAATTCTGACTATAATGTATTATATAATGGTAGTTCCGATCTCTTGGCTACCTCGCCAAATAATCAGGCGCATTTCGATACGCTTACGCAATGGCGGGCCTTGGGTTACGATCTTCATAGTTCGACTCTTAACCCTAATCTCAATGGCAGTTACGTGCCACAGCCACCTAGCGGGGCCATATCGACCGGAACAAATCTTTCGGCCTATTTTGCGGTCGATATTTATGGGGTAACTAGGCCGCCGGGCTCCGCGTGGGACATTGGGGCTGCCGAGCACGTTTTACTTGCGGTCCCTGTCATAGCCGGACCGTACACTGCAACTGCGTATAAGAATGTTCCGTTCACATATACAATTTCCGCCGACAATTCGCCTACGAGCTTCGATGCGACTTTATTGCCAGCTGGGTTAACATTAAATCCTGCCACGGGAGTAATCAGCGGAACACTCACCGCCACGGGCACCTGGTCAATCGCCCTTACTGCAACAAACGGCGCCGGCACGGGAAGAGCAACGCTTACATTGGAAGCTATTGTAGAGCCGGCGCCGGTAATAAGCAGCCCGGCTACTGAAGTGATTACCCTCGGTGTCCCCTTTTCATATGCAATAGTCGCCAGCAATTCGCCGACTAGCTTTACCGCGCAGGGTTTGCTTCCTGGTCTATCCTTAAACACTAGCAGCGGCGTAATCAGCGGAACGCTTTTCGTAACAGCCAATTCGGACGTCGTTCAATTGGGCGCGATTAACGCCGGTGGAATCGGCACCATGACATTGACCATAAATGTGAATACATCGAGCGGTCAAGTGGCATCCAGCCTTGGCGATTCTTTAAGCGAGGCGTCAGCGACGCTTGGGGCTGCTGGTGCAACAATGGGCGCGCCATCGGCTCGCTTAATCAATCTGTCCGCGCGAGCCATGGTGGGGTCGGGAGTCAACACTCTCATAACCGGGTTCGCAATTTCGGGCGGCACAATGCGCGTGCTCGTACGCGGCATTGGTCCCACGCTGGGAGAGTTTCGTATTTACGACTTTCTGCCCAATCCACAGCTCGCGCTATACGATGGAGCCACCATTATCCAAACGAATTCAGGCTGGGGAGGGGATCCAACCCTTGCTGCCGCTTTTGCTCAAGTTGGCGCTTTCCCTCTGGATAACAATTCTTTAGACAGCGCTCTTTTGTCTACGCTTGCTCCCGCCACATATACGGCTCAGGTCGCAAGCAGCGGAGACTCCAGCGGAGTCGCCCTCGAAGAAATATATGATGCCGATGCCAGCCCAGAATCCTCGGCGTCGCAGCTCATTAACCTGTCCACGCGAGCCAATGTTGGCACAGACGCCAACGTGCTTATAGTCGGCTTCACCATCGCAGGGTCCGGCACCGAAACAATCCTCGTTCGGGGCATTGGACCTACGCTAGCTAGTTTCGGAGTGACTGGCGTTCTCGCAAACCCTGTTTTGACGGTACTTGACTCAAATCAAAAGACGGTAGCAACCAACTCCACTTGGGGTGGCACCGCAGCACTTACAAACGCGTTCGCCCAGGTTGGAGCGTTCCCCTTACCCGCGGATTCAAGCGACGCCGCACTCCTTTTAACACTTGCTCCCGGGTCCTACACAGCGCAAATTGCCGGAGTAAATGCAACCAGCGGGATCGCTTTGGCTGAGATATACGAAGTACCGTAACGCTCGGATGCGCGACTGGGCGGGCAAATCGGGCACGATCGGTCTGGCAATCCTCATAGCGCTAGTATTCGGCCTTTTCACATCACTGTGCAAAGCGGAAGCCATCTATGTCGCTCAGACGGCGGGCGGCCTGGGTAACGGCCAAAGTCCGACTGATCCGAAGGATATTACTTTTCTCAATGATCCCGGCAACTGGAGTTCACCGCGTAAGATTCCAGGGGAAATCGGACCAGGCGATATAATTCATCTCGTAGGCACCATCACTAGCCAAATTGTTGTCCAAATGGGCGGAACGTCCAACGACCCTATCGAACTCCTCTTCGAGCCCGGAGCAATTATGACTTCGCCTGCGTGGCCTAATCACGGCGCCATCTCAATTCCCATGGTGGACGGTGTAGGACAAGGATATGTTATTATAGACGGGGGGGGTAATGGAATCATTGAAAACACGGACAACGGAACCGACCTTGGCCACCAAATCGACTCCACCGGCATCTGGCTCCAAGAACCACATCACGTAACGATTCGGAATCTTACCATTCGGAATCTATATGTGCACCCGGCGCCCAGTCCAGATCCGCATTCATATGGAGTTTGCGTGAAAGCCATGACCGGCGATAACAATGGTCCGTCAACCAAAGTAACAGTCACACACTGCGTGTTTCATGACGCTCGTATCGGGTTTTATATCGCTTATGGCAAGAACTGGTCGGATTTCGACTATTCCTTTTGCACTGCCTATAATTGCAATTGGGGCGGGAACGCCGGAGACGCTTACCGCTTCGCCTCAATATCCAATCTCCAGGTGCACAACAATGTTTTTAGGGATTGGGCCAATTGGGACGACACCAGCAAAGCAAATAGAAACCACCACAATGGCTTCTATGCCTGGGCCGTTTCTGGCGGCACATTGCGCAAGATTTCGATTTATAGCAACACAGTCGGCCCGCACTTTGGGGGGCGCGCGACCTCTGGAATCTATTGTTCAGGCAATATAGAGGAGGTGCTGATCTACAACAACCTGTTGATGGAACAGGGTGCTGGAGATAGGCCTATGGACGGACTGGTATTTATCTTTGCAAACCTAGGTGCAATCGCATCCATTTCTCGTGTTTATAACAATACATTTATCGGCGATGGTGCGGGAACTGCAATCGACTTTGCCAGTGGACGGGGTCCAACTATAACAACCTACGAGGCTAAGAACAATCTGGCTCTTAACGTATCCACTTTCATTGCAGTCTACAACAACACGAGCTCCACTCTTATTTCGGACAACAATTTGATATTCAATTCCGTCTCTGGTAATCCGCGAGGAAGTTCCCTTGCCTTTAGTTCTTCCCCGAGTAGTTCAGCTCATTTTATTCCATTCGAAAAATGGCAAGCATTGGGTAGCGATCAGCACTCAGGAATTGCAAACCCGCTCTTAACAAAGGACTTTCACCCAGCACTTGGAAGCCCGGCTGTTTCAAAGGGTGTTAACCTTTCTTCGTTTTTCACGGACGACAAGAACGGGCATCTGCGGCCCCCAATTGCGTCCTGGGATATTGGCGCCATTCAGCACGACTAGGTAATTTCGGTTGTTGTTCAGATGGTCGTTGCCCAAGTGGTGTTTTCCGGGAATGGCTCCTGGAGAAACCTGCGGCCTCCATATTCCAAGCGGGATTTTTGGCTTGGGTAATGTCCGGATTGGAGGCTGTTGCTGGAAGGCTCGTGATCGAAGTGCCGATGGCGTCATGCAGAGCAATCGGCTGCACACGGCCCGATAAGATCGAAGGTTTGCAGGCAGATTGCTCGACCGAAAGCCAGCAGGGTGCCGACAATGGCGTTTGGGCCTGATTCCGGAGTGGGTTTTCCGAGGAAGATCCAGTCAAATTTAGCCCCTCTTCGATCATCTTTTTCAGATTTTGAATCGCGGCAATCAGGTGATCCTGGATGGATTGGCGCCAAAGGTGACGCCATCGGGCTCGCTTGGAATGGTGATTTTGAGCTGCCTGCCCAAAGCTGCCCTCGACCAGTGTCATTCGGCGGCGGCGATCGCGCTTCGCCTCGATGGTGTCCGTCTGCTCCCATCCCCTAAGAAGGAGCTCGTGGCCATCGGGCCGGGTTATCATTGGGGTGAGGGAACCTTGGGCTGTCTTCGTGCATTGCGAGCGAACAGCGCAGACCGCGCAGGTCTTGGTCTTCGCTCGATAAATCCAGCCCTTCTCGTTCTTGTTATATCCGCCGCGACTGAGTGCTTGGCCTGCTGGGCGGCGGAACGTGTCTGTATCGGGGTTGTACACAGATTCCGCCGCGTGAAAAACGCCATGCTGTTCAGCCATTCCCTTTGAACGTAGCACCTTCATGTGTGTTCGCGCACCCAACGTCTGCAGATGGCGGAAGTTCTCTCGCGTGCCGTAGTGCTGGCCGCCAACGACTGTCTCCGCTACAATGCCGCTCGCCAGATGGTGCTGCTCGACGAGTGCCCGCAGGCAGTTGCCGTCGCGGATATGCCCGGGTGTCGTTTTGACAGCGGTGACCACGCCGCAGCGATCGTCGACCACCCGATGGCTCTTGTAGCGAGGGTTGGAGACGGCCCGGGCACTGCGGGGATCACGCGCCACCATCGTGGCGTCCGGGTCCGTCTTGCAGAAGCTGTTCCGGTGCATTGGGACGGTTCGTCGCTCCTTCTCAGCGATCTCAAAATTTGATTCCTCCACCGCGAACGCCTCTCGAAGTGCAGCCACCATCTCGGGCGAGGTTCTCACAGTCGATTCCCTGGATGTGTCGGCGTCGATCAGGCTGCCGTCGATATGGATCTTCTTACCGTCAACCAGTCCCAAGGCGACGCACCGGCCGACTGTGCGTGCAAAGAATCTCTCGAAGGTGTCCCGCCCCCAACGACTGCGTGCTTTCGACAAAACACTGTGATCAGGAATCATATCGTTGAGGCCGTAGCCCAGGAACCAAAGATCATCCAACCGCTCCGGAACAATCCGCATCAGCTCGCGCTCCCTCTTGATCCCGTCGAAGAACAGAAGGAATAGCAGCTTCAGGATCACTGCTGGATCAACCGACTCGTTGCCATTGTAGCCATAGAGGGGGGCGACCTGGTCGCGCACCCATGTAAAATCGATCCTCTCGCGCACGGCACGCAGCGGTTTATTCTCCCGCACTCGCTTCCCGAGATTCACCTGGTAGCTGAACAGGTAGGAGTGGCCGTTTGTATAGCCGTCATAGTAAGACGGATACAGCACAATTCATGCCTGTATCACCGACTCACCTACCTTCCTCAGGATTTGGGCAACAGCCCCCTTGACAGACACTGCTATGAAGCCAACGGAGTCAAGCGGCGGGTTTCTCGATAAGTGGGAGTTTTTAGGATATGTGGCTTGGGGGTTCGGCGGAGAGAGCCGGGACGGGGCGATAGAGACGGCGGAGCCGTCCGCCCCGTCGATCGGCGAGCGAGAGGTTCCCCGCTCCTTGGAGAGCGGACGAAGGGGCGTGAGAAGCTTGACGGAGTTGACGTTGATCGTCCCAAAACACGAGGTGGCAACCTTGGTTTAAACTGCTATCCATTCCCGAGGGGGAACATTGTGATTCATGCAAGACGGGGGACGGTCACGAGCGGTACCATCTACCGGTGGGGCGTTGCACCCAAATGTCCGTTTGTACGCGCGCCGTGACGGTCAAGCCTTCAAGCGGGGGAAGCCAAAGAACGGGAAATGCGGTGGGGACTAAACGGCGACAAAGGTCGCGTCGAGTTCGAGTTGCGCTGACGTACGCTGGCCGGTGGCCAGCCGCCAAAGATCGATCTCCAACCCTCGTGCTGCCGCCACCGAGTGTTTACGACGTTGTCGAGCTGAAAACGATCGTTCGACCAACGTGCGGATCGGTGGATGCTGCAGTTGTCAGCGCACCAGGCGCCAGACCAACTCAAGGAGCGCGTGTCGAATTGCGCGGTTGCCGCACCGGTTGATGCATCCGTCCCGGGACTTCGCGCCGCTTTAACTTATGCCCGGACACAGGCCGGCATATCTGGCAACCTGCCAGCGATTCTTGAAGCTGCTCCAGTCAAGGATCTTTCGCGTGAGGATAATCCAGATAAGCGCACCCACACCGCGGGGCAACCCCGAGGCGCGGCGTCCTCCAAGTCAGCACGCACGACGCGCTCCCGGGCGTCAGCGACCGCCGCGAGCTGCTGCCAGATGCCAACCAAATTCCTTAGCGAAGAAGGCAGTGTGGCTGCGATGCACAGCCACGACGTTGGCCGCCACCACTTCCCCTTGACCCGGATTCCTTGCGCCAGCAAGGCGCTACGGACTTGCGACTCATGCCGGTGCCGAGTTGCGATCAATTGCTCGCGCAGCCGTACTCCCGCTCGGGCCTGCTCTTGTTCGGGAGTGGGCACAAGCACTACTTTTGATCTTGAGAACGCAATTGTTTCCGTGAGCTTCTCTGTATCGCGTAGTCTTGGTTGGTTATTGAGCACCCAATTGGTAACCAATGAATACCAAGATTAGCGCCCCTTTTTCAAAAAAAATCAGGCTAGTGACGCTTACCTTCGAGCGGGGCGGCCATCTAATTTCCCGTGTCAAAAACAACGCCAAACCCGGCCCTTCCAGGTCATTTGAAATGCTTTCGAAAAAGAGAGAGAATGGGATCGCATTATAGCAAGATTCTCCGCAAGCAGGTAGCTTCTAGGGCCACACTGGCAAAGCACCCAAAACCGTTTTCGTCCCCACCTCAAACAGCTTACAATCCGCTGAAGCTCCAAGGCAATTTTGCCCTCGATATTGCTTAGCCCGATGACATTACACAGGAAGATAATAAATGGATCGGTGATCATGGCCGCCTCGGAGGCGGTTTCGTACGGTTGCTCCTTTGGACGAAATATGATCATCGCCCGAATTCTCTCCAAGGCTGACTTTGGCATAGCGGCCGCTTTCGGCATGGTCATGACCATTCTTGAATTCTCGGGCCGACTGGCGATCGCGCGCTTCATCGTTCAAGACAAAGAAGGCGATCGGCCGGAATTCGTCGCTACGGCGCATTCGATCCAGTTCATCGCTTCAGCATCTAGCAGTATCTGCATGTTGCTCTTGGCTGTACCAGCAGCCCGACTTTTTGGCGTCGTTGGTCATGAATCCGCCTTTATGCTCCTTGCATTCATGCCTCTCATCCGAGGAATGGAAAATCTCGATGTCTCACGGATGGAACGGGATTTGCGTTTCCTGCCGTCGTCGCTCGTCTATATTGCCCCCCAGGTCCTAATGACGGCTCTCTCCTGGCCGATCGCAGTATGGTTGCCCGACTACAGAGCTATTCTCGTGTTGCTAGCCATCAAAGGCATTGGATCGGTAATCATGACCCAAGTGCTGGCCGAACGGCCATTTCGCTGGGGATTGAACCGGACTTATGCGATGCGGATACTAAAATTCGGCTGGCCCTTGTTGTTGAATGGCTTCCTGCTTTTTGGAGTATATCAAGGGGACCAATTTCTGGTCGGAAGTTTTTACTCGATGGCTGATTTAGGAACCTATGCGGCTGCTGCGACGCTTGCGATGGCCCCGAGTATCATTTTCGCGCGGATTTTGAGCTCGCTCATGCTGCCCTTGATGGCCAAGGTGCAGGACGACGCTGGTAAGTTTCGCAGCCGATACGGCCTTTGCATCCAAGCTGTCGCTGCCTTCTCTGCCTGTTACGCTGTCACGACCATCGTGGCATCGCCAGGTTGGATGAGATTGGCCTACGGCAAGAAATACTCCGACGGAGCAATAATCCTCGCGTGGCTGGCTGCTTCAAATGCATACCGAATAATCCGTATAGCTCCAGCTATCGCAGCTCTTTCAAAGGCTGATTCTCATAACCAATTGTTTGCCAACTTATTTAGAGTTGTGAGTTTGGTGCCAGCCGCATTGCTCGGTTGGGCTAGACAACCACTCTGGGCCCTCGCGGCAGCCGGGCTATGCGGGGAGGCTTTCGCATGTCTATTCTCTCTTTGGAGGCTTAAGCGCCGCGATGACACACCTTGGTCCATCAGCTTAGGACCGATTGCCCTAGCTACGCTTGGTATCGCCATCGCAGGCATCGGAGGATTTTTTCGGAAAGGTATCCCAATTTACTTACAGGTCCCGTTTGCTTTACTTCTCGGTCTCGGTACGGGCTTTGGGTACGTCCTTTCGTTCCCCAGCCTGAGGAGACAGTTCTTCGCGTATGTTCTAGATGTACATAGCCGTTTTATTGGAACTCCTCGGGGCATTCGACCAGCCTAGGATGTTTAAAACCAAGCATTAACATCGGTCTCATTGCTTGACCAAGCACGTCAAAAATTCATTGGCGATTCACCTGTGAATCAAGTGAAATCTATCCTCTCGACCCCGGAGCTTCGCCGCCGAGCGAAGATTGTCGCGAGACTGAGCCGTTCCCCAAATTCCCGATTGATGGTCTTAGGGTATCGGTGGCGTTGTCTGCGACCGGCGATTCGATACCTTATCGATCGATTCGAAGGCGGTACGATGTATTCCCCATCGCTCCGGGCGATTCTAAGGGAACAATATGAAGTGGAAGTCGGGATGTATAGCTACGGTCAATGCCTTAAACCAGGCGCGCTTCCCCCTGGAACTACAATTGGCCGTTATTGCTCATTCGCAGATGAAATCCGATTCTTCCGTCGGAATCACCCCAAAGACAGACTCTCGCTCCATCCCTTTTTCTATAATGATCAGCTCGGCATAGTGCCGCAAAACACTGTTCCCCTGGCCAATGAAAACCCACTTTCTATCGGGCATGATGTCTGGATCGGTTTTGGAGCCGCAATATTACCGAACTGCCGATTGATTGGAAATGGCGCGATCATAGGTGCGTGTGCCGTTGTCACCAAGGACGTACCGGCCTTCAGCATCGCGGTAGGAAACCCTGCGAAAGTGATCGGCCAAAGATTCTCTCAGTCGATCATCGAAAGAATCAACAAGTGTCAATGGTGGTTAAAGCCGATCGACGAGCTGACCAACTGTATCAATCTCTTCGTTCAACCCATGAGCGAGGCTGTCCTCGACCAAATTCTCTCGCTGGCATCTGACCAGCCTAAGGGATCCTAATGTTGCCAGCAATTGGAATGCGCTAATCGTAGGTGCCTAAAGAAGGTGAATTGACCGTTTTTTGCGGCGTATGGCGCAGTTGAGCAATGACTCCCCAAAGCGGCCCGCCTTTCCTTGACTCTAGCTTGGGCACCTCGGGCTCCCTTGACAGTTAAGCAAAAGCAATGCGCGTTACACGGACTTATTACCGTTCGAATATTCCCGAAAAAACACGTTTCTCGTCGTGCATGCTTTCATAATGAAACCTCCTTGAGCGCCCATGGTCATCGTGATATGTTTCCACCCTACTGCTGCCCAATCTGCAAAAGGCCCCTGAAGGATTTGCAGTGCCCATCTTGCAAAGCATCATTTCCCTCTGACAGTGGAATTGTCGACCTCCGATCTTACTCCGAGCTCGCCATGCGCTACCGGAAGATCGGCGACTTTTATGATGGGCTTTATCAAGACACTCAAAATACATGGGAAGAACTGGCCAAGCGTGGTGTGGCATTTGACACTTTCGTCGCATCAATCATCGCCAGATGTAATCCCGACCGTTTGCTAGATATCGGTTGTGGGAAAGGGTACCTCCTTGCCGCGTCAGCTGCCGGCGAGAAATTCGGTATGGATATTTCTAGAAAGGCGCTCCAAGGCGCTGCGCGCCATGCGAACGCTTCACTGGCGTTGGGCGTAGCGGAAGAGCTACCTTTCCTGTCAGGCTCGATCAACGTAATCGCATCTATTGGGGTCATGACTCACTTCATCGACGACATCGCAGCTACAAAGGAGATTCACCGGGTTCTGTGCTCGGGAGGTCACTACGTACTTGGTGTCTTCGTTAAGCCATCCATAAGCGAACGAATATTGACGAAGATGGCTGAATTTAATTCCCCACGTCCGCAGCCGATCCGGTTGATTCGATGGATGTTTGGAAAGATTAGAATTGCGTTGCAGGGAGAAGATCTGGGCACTCCACGAGGCAGAGAGCAACAACCTATAGAAAGGCTTTACGGGGCCTCGGAACTTGAGAGGATCATCAGGGCTTGCGGATTCAGCATCATCCAGATAGTCACCAAACGCCGTTTCCCGACCGCACCCCTCGCCGGTTCCCACTTTCGCATCTACTTGCTAGAAACGCAGGCGTAACCGATAGCTGCGGCTCCTGCGTGACACCGCGATCGCCTAACCAGCTCAAATTATATATACCTTTGGCAGTCGCCAATGACCACGATCCAAGAGACTCGCTGGCCCCGATCTGAAACAGAAAACCGAGGGGCATCAATAGGTGTACAGTCAATTAAAGCGGTCGTGGACTCGCGAGCATGCTGTGGGTGCGGCGCCTGTGTCAGCGCCTGCCCGGTCCCGTGCATTGAATTCGCATATGGGGAACGCTTCAACTTTCCCAAGGTGGACGATACGAGATGCCTTGAATGCGAGAAATGCCTAAAGGTTTGCCCGAGTGCTTTTCTCTTGTCGGGCACCGATCCTGGATTCCGCGACGACATACCAGACGATCTCGAGTGCTTTTTGGCCCACGCCAATGACGATGACGTCCGCAACGATGCTGCGTCGGGTGGGTTTGTGACTTCGATTATCTTGCATCTTCTGAACTCCAAACAAATTGACGGGGCCGTGGTGACACGGTGCGAGGGCGACAATCCTTTGGTCGCCGAGTCTTTCATCGCAACCGACCGCGCATCAGTTCTGTCCGCTCGCGGATCTAAATATGCTCCAGTCTCCAACTGCACAATGGCGCAGAGAATTCTCAACCGCCCCGGACGTTATGTGTTCGTCGGCTCCCCATGCATGCTGGAGGGCCTTGCCAAATTACAGAGAATCCACCCGGCCTTGAACGACCGCATTGCTCTCCGTATTGGGTTCGTATGCTCCGGTATGGCCTCGCGGCTGAGCACCCGGAATTACATAGAGCAACACGGGAAGGTCGAGATCGCCAGAGTTCGCCGAATCGCCTACAGGGGAGGAGGCTGGCCTGGCCGTTTTCGCGTATACGACGAAAGGAACACTCTCGTGATGGACCGGCCGTTAATCGGGGGCTCGTTGACTTACGTTGTGGGTCGAGACCATTATATCCGCTGCAACAACTGCCTCGACCACTGGGCACATTTTGCAGACCTTGTGGCTTCGGATCCGTGGTATGACGAGATGGTGACGACGGAGAAGCAGGGGTGGTCGGCCATCATGGTTCGCACCGAGAAGGGACAAAAGGCGGTTGAGTCACTCCGTAGAAGCGGTACCGTTACCGAGAAACCAATATCTGTTTCTGATATGCTCAGTTACAATCGTCATTTGCTCATCGACCGAGGACATCCCCGCCACGGATGGATGGCCCTTTACCAGCTCATATTCCACTGCCGGCTCAAATATGCTCCCTATTTGGCTCGAACCGCATTGAGAGGAAAGCTTCAAGGCATACGCACAACCTTTTTCGCGCGGTGGGCAGAACGATACTATCGTTGAACAAATGTATAGGCCGAATCGGACCAATCCGCAAACACAGCCATCCCCTTCGATCAACAGTAAGCGGTTATTCCGGCATAGGGTGGCAGTCTTGTAAATGCGGTATAGAATCGCCTGATGTCGTGGAGGGCGGATCCGGAATCAATGGCTGGTGGCGAAACGAAACGGGGTGTGCTCGTTGGCGGATCTGTTATTTGCGGCGGCCAAGCCGCGCAGGGCCCAATGGAGATAGGCCCAAGGGTCGACGCCTGGGAGTTTGCAGGTTGCTTTGAGCGAGTGAGTAACGGCGGGATGATCGCCAGCATCGGGATGGCCGACAAAGATCCAGTTGCGCAGCCCTAGCTTGGTCGGGCGAAGTGATCCCTCGACGGGATTGTTGTCGATGAGTACGAGGGTGTAGCCGGGGTTCATGAAGAGGGTCCGTTGCGGCCGGCGGGAAAAGCGATAATTTGCCGCCTTGCCCAGACTGCTCCGCGGCAGGACGGTAAAATCAGCGGCCGTCGCACGGAGAAGCTGCTGGATCCGGAGCAATAGGCCGAGCGAGCGCAGGTGCGCATGCGGGCGCTGCTGTTGGGATCGAGCGGGCGGCCTTCGGCCTCGATCTCATAGAGGGCACCAAACTGAACGAGGAAAGGAGTGGCACGGTCGTCGCCGGACTCCAGCGCTTCGACAAATCCCCGGCGGGCATGGGCCATGCAACCAGCGCGCACAATGCTGTGCTCGGTTGGCTCTATGAATGCGAGGCGCTCTGGGATGAGAACAAGCTCACAGCCTCGAACCGCCTGCGGCACCGCCGATAGCACTATCCCCGGCCGCTCTACCGGCTCAAAGATCTCGCTCTGGAACTGCGGGAGCGGGTGCTCCCGAAGTCCGCCCTGGTCAAGGCCTGTGACTACCTCCTGAAATGCTGGGAGCCACTTACCCGGGACTCGGAGCACGGCGAGACGCGCATCGATGATAACCCGGAGGAGAACGCGATCAGGCCCTCCGCAATTGGGAGGAGAATTTGGCTCATCGTAGGTCATCCCGACGCCGGCCAGCGCTCGGCGATCAGCCACTCGCTCTTGGTATCCTGCCAGCGCCGTGGCATCGATCCCCTCGCTCTCCTCCGAGACGTCCTCAACCGTCAGCCCCGAATGACCACCAAGGACAACCCGAGCGCCCTACCGCACGTCAACTGGAAGCACGCAGCGTAGGGACCTTTTGTACGTCACCATCTGGGCCATGTTTGGGACTTGTTATGCGTCATGATCAACGCCCCTAACTAGGGCACCCAGCCGAACGCATACATATCTTCTCTGCGTGCTTTACTTCAAGTTCTTGGCGCGGCAAACGACTCGAGAAGGTTACCGCAGCTGAGCATTCTTCACTGTAATCGAGCCGCTAGCCAATCGGATGGCCCGCGGTCACCTCCTGTCAAGGTCGAGGCGTAAGGGCCGGAAATATCTGCGAACTAGAACGCGGCGAACTGTACCAAACGTCGATCGAATCTTTCCAGCCAGCGTTAAGCGCATCCAGTTTCTAAAGAGTGAAAAGCCGCGTAGGCGCGGTGTGGCGAGACCGATAGCCCTCAAGCTAGCGAGCCGTCCACCAACTGCTCCGCGTTTCGAAATCAGGTTCTTCTGTGACTCCAGAAGTTTCCATGGCTCCGCGACCTCAAGGGCGAGGTAGTTGGCTGCCACTGCAGCGCGCAATAAAGCCCGGCCTTTCTCGGTTCGGACAACAACCAAGGATTGACCCGGTTCATCAGGGCGAATTTCGCGATACCATGGGTCGCCGCATGAGATATCGGCATCTTCTCCGGTTCCATCCGGAGAAAGGTGAGTGGAAAATGGTCTATACGATTGAAGAAACTCCCATGACTCCTTGTAGGTAAGCCGACCGACCGCCTTGGTACGATCTTTAAGTTCGGGCGTAAACGTACCCGGCCATCCGTTGCCTCGGTAGCGCAGACTAGCTACTTCCTCGGGACCCAGCCCCATTCGGGCAAGAAGCTCAAGTGTACCTCGCCTGGTAGGAGAGCCTGCGCAGAAAAATGATATTACAAGCCCAACATTGCGATCGAGGGCCGGACGCAACAGGGCGGCTTTCCGAAGAGCGGTTACCTCACTCGGCTGGCCCACAAAAACACAGGGCGAAGGAGCAGACTCGATCAAGGACAAACTGTCACACGCAGACGCCGCCGAGTACCGGGAACCGGTGTTGCTTAAAAGGTCCGACCGGCTCCGACTCATTTTCGTACAATTGCGCGTGGCATCATCCGGATCAGATCCAATATGAAGCGTTCCATACATCGATCTCTCCATCATGCAAAATAATGCCAGCGCAGTGATAACACCCCCCGATGCGCCCGCGAAACGAATCTCTTGATCCGTGGCGTAACCCTCCCAAATCTCTAATACGGGACCACAAAATTCGGTAAGATCGTCAAAAACGCCCGCCCGCCTATTTATCTCCGTGTGATCATTTTCGAATCCCGGGCAGACCTTGAGGCATTCGGTGCACGAGGTGCAGGCTTTGTCGTCAACTAGCGGTCGGATGCCCTCGTTTGAATAATCAACAAGCCGAATGTGTTCAGGGCAAATATATGCGCATGCCCCGCAGCCTAAACATAATCGGTGTTCAACAACCTGCCGAATGTTATGTATCCGCGACATGCGCCCTATTGAGATTGCCGACATCCACAGGATCAACATTCTTGTCGACGTCCGGACCTATGTTATTTTGCATTGGATCGGGGTCGCCGATTGGGGGTGTCGCGCTCTCCCCGATGATTTCCTCGGACAAGTTCACCATCGCGGCCAGCTGCAACGACCAAATCATGTAGAATTGATCATAATATGTAATCCCTAACCAGTTCGAAATATGTCCAACAAGGAGCACGCCAAGTCCCCATAAGTAATATTCAGTATAACGAGGATACCGTCCTCTAGAACGCACGAGTGCAATCGCTTTGCCAAGCGCCTTAAAGACAAATAAAAGAAGTGTGACAAAAAGTGCGACTGCGCCGATGCCCGCGGTCAATCCAAACAGTACAAACTGATTGCATATATCGGCACTTTCTACATTGGGCAGCACGGTTGCAAACCAACCGGTAGTTTTTGCGAGATCCATTCCTGCGAACCACCATTGAGCGAAATTTCTTACGGCTTGATCGATCAATTCAGCACGATGCCATCCATCCCCGCCGGTAATATCGCTAATCCTTTGCAATAGGAACCATACAGGTGCCTTCATGACAATGGCCAACAGCACCACGAGAACCAACATTCCGCGAAAAATCCATTTCACCTTTGTTCGAAATCTCCAGGCAATCCAGCCTACAATGATAACGCCAGCGAAGTTCAATGGGGCGCCCGAATTCGAGGCTGCAACAAGCAGAAGACAAAGAATGGCTCCCACGTAACCTGTTTTCTTATCCGTATGTGACCATAACATCGCGAGATAAAGCGCCAAGAAACTAGCGCCTAACGATCCCATCAAACTCGGATGGCGAAAACTTCCCGTACAGCGAATTACGCCGTTTCTGCTCCAACCCGAGGAGGAGGAGAAACCTCCCATCAAGGTCCAAGGACTTTGTCCCTGATGGCGTTCAATAAGCACCAATAAAACATAAGGGATAAGTAGCATGGCAAAGCACCGCAAAAACCATCTAAGGTCTTCTATGCCGCCGAGAAGACTGCGACAAATGAAATAGGCCAAAATCCCATCGAGGCTCACGCCAATCTCGTTAGCGAAATGTTCCGATGCCCGAAGGCAGTAGACAACAGCGGTGAAAATATACAGTGCCAATATTGCCTTATCAACCCGCGTTAAACGCCTTAAAGGCAATTCCTTGCGCGTCACGACTCGAAAAATCCCGGCGATCTCAAAAATCCGTACGGAAAAAACGTTGAATCCACCGATGAGAAACCCCTGGCCTTGAGTAACATAAATTGATCCAGCAACGATTGCGAGTAACGCAAGCCGACGCGATCCTGAGAATAGCACAATTGCTACCGTTGCGAAGATTATGAGTGCCCCGATGGGATTCATGTTCGTGAAAAGGACTTTGCCCAGCGCTCTCTACCAACACACCAGCTTAGGGTGATGACCCATTTTCTCAATGAGTCAGAGATTCTTTCTTGGGAGGGCCATCCAGCCGCTCTAAGGATGAATAGTACGATAATCCTCACGATGGCGGACATCGCCAGCGCGAGGCGATAGAACCAAGCAGTCATAACGCCGCTGTTCTTCAGGAGATATGACATTAACGCTTCCCTCATCATCACTAAGCTGAATTTGTTGACCTGCTGGTTGGCGCTTCGTCCGCCGTGATGAAGCACTACAGCGTCAGGCACATAAAGAATCCTAAGTCCTCGTTTCCGAATGCTAAAGCACAGATCCATGTCTTCGCAATACATGAAATAGCGAGGATCGAAACAGCCGACCCGACTGAAGTCAGAACGGCGCATCATCATGCACGCGCCCGGTATGGCCTCGACATCGATTGGCTTAGATTGAGAGCGAAGAGCTTCCATTCCCCAAATGCCCAGGCGACGTCGCAGAGCCTCCGAATCGAGAACTTGATTGAATGCTGTTGGCAAAGATTGAACGCAAGTCGTCTGGAGAGAACCATCGCTATTAAGGAGCTTGGCTCCGACCAGTCCGATGTCCTTTTGGGACCGAAGCGCGGTGAGCAATGCGCTTGCAGCATCGCCGATGACTTCCGTGTCTGGATTCAGAAGCCATATAAAGGCGGCTGTTGCACGATTAAAGCCGACGTTATTGGCCCGACCAAAGCCAACATTATGTTCAAGTTGAAGGAAGATTACTTCTGGAAAATTCGCAGCTAGAATCTCTCGGCATCCGTCAAACGAACCGTTGTCGACTACGATAATTTCCAAATCGAGCTTCGCACATTGCCTATGCAAGCTTATGAGACATTTCCGAACGAACTCTTTCGAGTTCCAATTCACGATGATCACGGAAATTTCAGGCGCGGGAATCAATGGTATTTGGCGGAGACGAAGAAAAATGATTTTCGGGCAAGGCTCTCAAAGAATTGGCTCTCCGGCAAAGGAGAAAAAACCGAAAGTTGTGGATGGCGAGTTGGGAGGCAGTCTGGGGCTGCAAAAGCATCTAGAAAGATGCCCATCCACAAGCCGCAGAAAGAAATCCAACACGATGAGGATCTGTTCACAACGGCAATCTGTCGTTCCGAGCTGGAACTGACTCTGAGTAACGCTGTATGCCAGCTTTCAAAGAGTGCCTTGGGGGCCTAGATCGAAGTGCACGTCTAGTTCCACCAGTACGCTCGCAAAAGCAGGGCCGCCGGTTCGTCGTGCGCAACGGCTTCGGCGCCGGCCGAAGCCTGCAAACCGAGCTCGGAGCGATCGAAGTGCAGGCGCCGCGGGTCCATGAACGCCGGGAAGGCGAGCGTTTCACTGGCCAGATCTTGCCACCGTCCCAGCTGCGGACACCGATTCTGGAAAACCTGATTCCGACCCAGTACTTGAAAGGTGCGTCGGCGGCGGCTATGCCGGAAACGCTGGCGCCGCTGCTGGGAGCAAACGCAGCCCGACTATCGTCAGCGACGATTGTCCGGCTGATCGAGGGCTAGCAGAGCGAATACCGAGACTGGGAAAAGGTGAGATATGTCCGGGGAGCGTTCGTGCACCGTTAGGCCAACGGGACCAACTACAACGTGGGCTTGACCGACAAGCGTCCGTGTTTGCTCGTGGTCGTCTGCTCCCGTGCCGACGGAACGAAAGAGATGGTCGCACCAGCCGGTGGTGAACGCGTGAGCGAACAATCCTGACTGGGCATCCTACGCGATCTGAAGGCCGGCGTACTTATCTTCCTGCCGAACTGGCGGTGGTCCATCGGCGGGCTCGCCCCACTAGCCGGCCTTGGGACGGGTATGGCCATCCTGCCAAGAGCAGCGCTGCTGGGTGCACAAGACATTCAACGTCGTAGACAAGCTGCCGACGAAGCTAAAGCCCGAGGTCAAGGAGCGGCTGCACGACATCTGGCAGGCCGACTCCAAGAAGGAAACACGCTCGCAATCGTATCCAATGATAGGCAACTGTAGGACTCTTGTACCAATTCATTCTATTTCCAGTAACCCTCTCATCCCAATTAGATCACCTATGCGCCGCGCTGGCTCTCAGAAGGTTTCGGATACCGACGACAACACGGGAGCAGGTGTCTTTGCACCCGTAGTCGTGAAGCGGCGTAAGGCTCTCGGAGGCCTCTTGGTACGGCGGGAAGGCTGGGGTCTATCGCTATGCGGAGCGATTCTCGCGATCGCAATCGCACTGGCCGCTGCAGCAGTCTGCCTTCGCGGCCTCTATCCATTTCTGGCCCTTACGGACCGCGTGCCGAGTGATGTTCTAGTGGTAGATGGCTGGATGCCTACTCAGGTTCTCAAGCAGGCAGCCGAGGAGTATACTCGAGGCAACTATCATACTGTGCTTGTGGTGCGGGGAGTCTACGCGCTGGATCCCATCGAATTGGAGCAATCATGGGATGACTATGTAGTAAATATTCTTGTGAGACGCGGAATTCCACGCGAAAGGCTGAATTCGGTCCTCTTCTCGAGTTACAAAAAGGACCGGACCTATCATTCGGCTTTGGCTATCAAAGAATGGTGTCACAAGAACGGCCTGGCGCCGGCGGCGTTCAATATTGCCACCGTTGGGTCGCATGCCCGACGATCGCGCATGCTGTACGAGAGAGTCTTTGGCAAGGATGTCCGCATCGGAGTTGTCGGATTGGGCGACCCTGCTTTCGACGCTCAACACTGGTGGCGGTCCAGCGAGGGCGTTCGTGAGGTTCTTTTTGAAGGGGTAGCCTACCTCTACGTCTTGCTCAATTTCTTTCCGGATCCATAGACCTGGAACTATCCAACGCCGTGGAAAATTGAACCCAGCGCGCACCTTCTTGTGCGCACAACCAATTCACTTCGAAGACCGCCACCAAAAGTTGGAATTGTGAAGAACTTTCTCTCGCAATTCAGTTTGCTTGCTTCCGGAGGTAGCTACTTCGATGGGATGTTTGTGATAACCGATGCGCCCGCAGCAAGTTTGAACGGGGCGTGAAATTGATAAATTGTCGCAGAAAGATAACTTAACGAAAAGACAGTTGAGCGAACGCCGGCGGAGCTTCGCTGCAGAGGCCGCATAGGATTTGATGAACTCCGGGATTCCACCGGACCGGATCATCATCGCCCCGCCCCTGGTCACCGTGGGTCAATGCGCTTATGAGGCGGCCGAATCTGTCTGGAGGGCCATGCGGGACAGGAACATTCGTCCAAAGGCCCCAAACGTATTCACAGCGGACGTGCATGGCAGGCGGAGCCGCCTGGTGTTTGCGAAGGCCTTGCACGCCAACATGGACATCGGGGTAATCGCATGGATTCCACGCGGTTACGGTCTGGCGGCCTGGTGGCATTCAAGCGAACGGGCTGGCGAGTATTATCAAGGAGACCGGCGCTTGCGTTTTTGGGGCTTTATTAAACTTGGCCGAGGGTTTCAATCCCCGCCTGGTTAAGCGCCACCTGAATTCCTTCCACACAAATGATGACGTCGAAAAACCACATCAATGCGATTCTGCCTGGATGGCTGCTGGTCGGATTCCTGGTCGGCACTGCGAGCACCAACGCGCAGCAGGACGTGTTCGCGCCCCCTCCGCCATCTCCCGTCCCCGCACCCCAGCAGTTCGGAGTGCGCATGATTCCCGATCCCTCGCTCGTATTTGCGACACCGCCCGATTCTCCTTTTCAATGGGGGTCCTTCATACTGAAGCCGCACTTTCTTTATCGCTTTCTCTACGGCGACGGCATTCAGGCAACCCCGGGCCACCAATTGACCACTGCGACCAACAGCTTTGCCCCGGGGTTTCTCCTTAATATGGGCAGCCAATGGACTCTCGATTATACGCCTACCTGGACCCTTTATTCCAACTCCGCATTCCACGACACGCTTGGCCAGGCCGTGACCCTGCTTGGAGCGACCTCATACGAGGACTGGACGCTGCAGTTTAATCAGGGCTACGTCTATTCCTCACAACCTCTCGTTGAGACTGGCCGCCAGACAAGCGAGCAAGACTATACGACGGGGCTCAACCTTTCACGCAGGCTCGGCCAACAGTTTTCTTCCGAGACAATCTTGAGCCAGAATCTGCGATATGCGGTTGGCTTTCCGGATTCCAATCAATGGACGGCGTTAGAATGGCTGCATTACGAGTATGTTCCGCAATTGGACACGGCGGTCGGCGCCAGTCTCGGATATATCAATGAGAGCCAGGGGTCCAATGTCTTATCCTTCAGTCCGCAAGCGCAGGCAACATGGGCACCTTCCAGCAAGCTGTCCATGACCCTCAACGGTGGCCTCGATCGCCGGGAGTTCTTGGAGCATCCCCGAAGCATTCTCGACACCCCGATCTACAGCGTGAGCGTGCAATACAACCCATTTGAGTGGACTGGACTGGGCCTTACCGCCGGTCGCCAAGTGGCGGAGTCCTATTTTGCCAATGAGTCCACCAAGGACACCGTATGGAGGGCCACCCTGAGCCAGCGCTTGCTCGAACATTATCTTCTGACGGCAAGCGTCGGTCAGAACAATGCCGACTACGTTTCAAATGTCACCGCCAACAGTGCCGGTCGAAATGATAGGACCTTATCCTATAACCTGCGATTGACCTGGTCGTTTTTCCAGCGGGGAACTCTTGCCGTTTTGTATCAATGGGATCGCAACTCCTCTAACGCGTATGGGTTCGGATTCTCGAGCCATCAGGTCGGTTTTGAGATAGGATACAGATATTGATCGCAATTTCGGAATGCGCGGCCGATGAGCGAAACCCGGCGGTATCACGCCGCGGCGCGGCGCCGAACGCAGAATATCCTCCAAGGAAGTGCATCCCATGAGCCGGTCATCAGGAAGACGCAGCTGCATCTGGCAGATTCCCAACGGCTGCGCGGTATGCGTAGTTCCCGCACGTGATTCAGGGAATGACAGTCCGTAGGTTTGGCCAACCCACTAAACACAGCGTTGCTTGAAATACGATCCGAATGTCAAATCCCGGCTTTGGCCTGGTCGCTTTGTGTTGTCGTGTGCCGCGCTAGTCCTATGTTTTGGCCGCCCCCTGGTCGACTTGGCGCGTTTTGGGTCCGCCAGCGAACTGTATTCCCACGTCATCCTGGTACCCTTTATCAGCGTTTTCCTGCTATGGGTGAAGCGGAAGTCTCTGCCTGCGCCTTCCGGGCCAGACTGCACATGGACCGCGATCTTCATGGCAGCAGGCCTTGGCATTCTGGGGGTGTATTGGTTCCCGGGCATGTTCGGGACAGGGTGGTCCCGCCTAGACTCTCTTTTCCTGGCCACGCTTTCATTTCTTTCAATGTTCGCCGGACTGTGCGCCTGGTTTCTCGGCAGGCAATTGCTGCGAGCCGTCGCCTTCCCCCTTTGCTTCCTTTTGCTCATGGCGCCGCTTCCGTTGAGCCTATCTAATGCGCTCGAGTCTATGCTTCAGCACGCTTCGGCGGCCGTGGCATATGCGTTTTTTGAGGTGTCCGGCACGCCGATTTACGCCAGGGGCAACATGGCCTTTCAGCTGCCAGGAATGACGATCAACGTCGCTCCCGAATGCAGCGGCCTCCATTCGAGCCTAGCGCTGTTCATTACAAGCCTGTTGGCTGGATTTATTTTCCTGAGGTCGACCTGGACGCGCACCATACTCTGTCTTGCCGTGATTCCCCTCGGAATCATTCGGAACGCCTTCCGGATCTTCGCCATCGGCGAGCTTTGCGTCCACATCGGCCCGCAGATGATCGATTCGTACATCCACCGCACCGGAGGCTGGATGTTTTTCCTCGTTTCCCTGGGGCCTTTTTTCCTCATACTGTTTCTTCTTACGCGGTCGGAGCGCCCGAGAACGGGCGCAAGGGCCAATTCAAGCAGGGTATAACATGTCACAACGATTCCGTTTTCCGTTAATTCTGGCCGCAACCGGACTCCTCGCCCTTGTTTGCACAAGTTGCTCACCACAAGCAAAAAAGGCGAGGGCCATGGAACGGGCCAACCGCTACTTCGTCGCCGGCCAATACGACGCGGCGGAGATTGAATATCTCAACGTCCTGCGAATCGACAAGATGGACCCGCAGGCGCTCGGGCGCCTCGGCGTCATCTATTTTGACCAGGGCCGCGTCGGCAAGTCACTCCCGTTCCTGCTGATCGGCCGCCAGCTTGAGCCCGAGAATCTGGAGGTGCGCCTCGAGCTCGGCCTCTACCTGCTCGCTTTCGGACGATTCCAGGAGGCCAGGGATGAAGCCGACTACATCCTTAACCATGATCCCTCGTACGCGGATGCGCCGCTCCTCCTGGCCGAGACCGCGGTGCGCCCGAAGGAAATAGAGGAAGCAAGGCAGCGCCTCGGCCGCCTTCCGGCGCCGGTCACAAACGGCGCCCCGGTCCTGGTGGCCCTCGGCACGCTCGATTTCCGCCAGCGGCATTTCCCCGAGGCGGAAGCCTTGTTCAAGCGCGCGCTGGCGGTTGACCCGAAATACAGCGCAGCCTACACCGCGCTCGGCGCATTGTATTGGGAGAAAAACGACATGGCAGACGCCGAGCAGGCGTTTACCAAGGCAGCGGATCTCTCGAGCGCCCGCTCCGCAAAGCGGCTCCAATACGCCCAGTTCAAGATCAAGACCGGGAATCAGGATGCGGGCCGGCAGATCCTGTTGGATATCGTCCAAAAGACCCCCGATTTTCTGCCAGCGAGCATGTTGCTGGCGGAACTGGACGAGCGGGAAAAGAGATACGACGAGAGCGCGGCATCGGTCGCCAAGGTGCTGGCCCGGGACCCCGCGTATCCCGACGCGCTGCTTTTGAGCGGCAGGCTCTGGCTCGCGAAAGGCAACCCTGAAAAGGCGGCCGCCGTGCTCGAGAACGCCCGGAAAATATACCCCAAATACCCGCAAATCGAATATGAGTTGGCGCAGGCATATCTCGCCGAGGGGGCAACCGAAAAAGCGGCCAACAACCTGAACCTTGCCGTGGCGGGCGCCCCGGACTTCGCCGAGGCGGTCGTCGCCCTCGCAGAAATCGACATTCGCAAGGGCGACGCAGGTGCGGCCGTCGGGCTACTGACCCGAGTAATCCAAAAGCATCCGGACCTGACCCAGCCGCGCTTCCTGCTCGCCCAGGCCTACGTCGGCCAGAACGATCTGGATAATGCCCTTGCCGTGTATCGGCAGATTGCCGAGGGCCTTCCGCAAAGCCCCCAGCCCCGCCTGCTTGCGGGGATGGTGCTGCTCCGGCAGAACAGACGGGAAGAGGCGCGCAGTGAATTCGAGAAGGCGCTCGCCCTGGCGCCGGATTATTTCCAGGCCATGGAGCAGTTGGTCAACCTGGATCTGGGCGAGAAACAATATCCGGCGGCCCGGCAGCGAGTGGAGGCACAAATCGCGAAAAAGCCAGAGTCAGCTGAGCTCTATTTCCTCCTCGGCAGGATCTACCTTGCGCAAAGGGACATCGTCCAGGGTGAAGCCGCATTGAAAAAGGCGATCCAATTGAAGACGGACGCCCCTTCGGTCTATTTCCTCCTCGCGGAGCTCTATGTCACCACCAAGCAGGACTCGAAGGCGCTGGCCGATCTCCGGGAAGTTCTCACTAGAGACCCGAAGGACACCCAGGCGCTCATGCTTATGGGAACCATCGAGGACCGGGAAAAGGACTACGCCGCTTCGAAGGCGTCCTATGAGAGGCTTTTGGCCGCAGATCCCAGCAACGGCCCGGCCTTGAACAATCTTGCCTATGTATACTCGGAGAAGTTCGGCGACCTGGACAAGGCCTTCGAAATGGCGCAAAAGGCCCGGAAGGTGCTCCCGAATGAGCCGCATGTGGCGGATACGCTGGGATGGATTCTTTTCAAGAGACACCAGTATCGGTGGGCCCTAAGCCTCCTGGCAGAAGGCGTCAATGAGCTCCAGACGGATCCCGAAATCCAATACCACCTGGGCATGACCCAGTACATGCTGGGAGACGAGGCATCCGCGCGGATTTCGCTTGAGCGCGCCCTGCAGCCCAACCAGGACTTCCCCGGAATCGATCAGGCAAGGCAATGCCTTTCCGTGCTCGCGATCGACGTCCGGACTGCCGGCCCCGGCGAACGCTCGGCCCTTGAGAAGGCGGCGGCGGACAGGCCGGACGACCCGGTCGTCCTCTCGCGGCTCGCCGGCGTTTACGAACGAGAAGGCTCCATGGACAAGGCAATCGGAGTCTGCGAAACGGCGTTGCGCGCGGACCCCAAGGATCTGGCTGCAATCACCCTGCTGGCGCACTTATATTCCTCAAAAGGCGACACGGCCAAGGCGTTTGATCTGGCCAAAGCCGCGCACAATTTGGCGCCAGAAGATCCAAAGGTCGCCCACATCCTCGGACAGCTGGCCTACAGGATGCACGATTATCCGTGGTCGCTAAGCCTGCTCAAGGAGGCTTCTGCCCAGCTCCCGAATGATCCGGATGTGCTGTTTGACCTGGCACAGGCCTTTTACAGCCTAGGAGGCATCCGGGACGCCGAGGCTGCCATGCGCAGCGCCCTGGATTCGAATGCCCATTTTGACCGGGCCGAAGAGGCCACTCGTTTCCTCGAATTGCTCGCACTCGAGGACGACCCTGCGCGCGCGCTTTCTCAAGCAGACCGGATCGCACAGGTCCTAAAGGTGGAACCGGGTAATGCGCCGGCACTTATGGCCAACGGTGCCGTGTTTGAACAGAAGAACAACCCTGCTGCGGCCACACAGGAGTTTGAAAAAGTGCTGGACCACTACCCCGATTTTTCACCGGCGGAGAAACACCTGATGGTCCTTTATGCCGAGAACCCAGGCAATGATCGGAAGGCCTTTGAATTGGCCACGAAGGCCCGCGAGGCCTTCCCCAACGATGCGCAGGTTGCAAGAGCCTGTGGGATAGTTGTTTATCGGCACGGAGATTTTCGAAGGGCCGCCAATCTGCTCGAGGAGGCAGCGAATCAGCTTCCCGGAGATAGCGAGTCCGCATTTTTCCTGGGAATGGCCCGGTACCGCCTCAAGGACAAGGCGTGGAAGGCCACACTTGAACGCGCTCTGGGACTGGACCTTAGGGCGGATCTTGCCGCCGAGGCACGGCGAACCTTGGCAGAGGGGAAATAGCCGCCTGCTGTCTTGCGTCTCGAAAGCTTACAAAGGCAGGAGACTTGAGTTACCCACTTGCCAGCAAATAGTTAAAAAACATTTGGGCATCGAATTGGCCGCAAATGACGGATTTCATTACACTTTTTGCGGATTCGCCTTCAGTAGGCGGCAAAATATCGGCGTATATAAGCCGCCATGCAGCAACGGCTAACACATGAT
>Ga0181530_10001684_pt1 | contig 27423 bp, 22 predicted proteins | sample PEATcosm2014_Bin_42_FD_119769 | JGI IMG/M metagenome (GOLD analysis project Ga0181530, IMG submission 119769) | Peatland microbial communities from MTU Mesocosm Facility, Houghton, MI, USA - PEATcosm2014_Bin10_60_metaG | ecosystem: Environmental > Terrestrial > Soil > Wetlands > Peat | place... | reverse complement strand
GCGGCGGGGGTGGCTTTGGCGGTGGCGGAGGCGGAGGCTTCGGCGGCGGCGACGGGTTCAGGACCGGCGGCGGATTTTAAGAGCGCGATTGCTTTTTGGCAGTCCCGCGGGACTGGCTTTCGCCGGATAAGGGCCTGTCAACGCATTATTTGAACCGCAATCAGACTTTTGGATGGAACTGGCGCGCGCCCGAAGCGTTAACTATGGCGTGCGGGGGAATGCGGCCATGAGAAGCCCAACGATAATGCGAGGCGCGATTGCGCTCGCCGCCACCGTCCTTTGCGGCGGTCTCGCCGCGGCGTTCGCGGGCGTCGGCGGGAACGGCATCGAGAGCCGTCTATTGATCGGAGACGGCGATAAGGTCGTCGCAGGCGGCGGCCCCGTCGGCAACGGAAACCTGGTCGAGGGCCGCAGCGTCAGCGTCGATCGCCTCACCAACGGAAGCGCATCCTGGGGCAGCTTCCATAGCCCGTGTTTTCCGAACGGTTATAACTCTGCCTATCCTTATGGGCTTTATGGCGCTTGCCGTCCCCGCTAGGCGCTGGCGTGGGGTCTCATCCCCCCCTACTCCAGCACCATCAGCAAATCCCGCGCGTCGATCTGCTGGCCTGGCGATACGAGGATCTCCGCCACCTTGCCGTCGCGGGCGGCGTGCAGCGAGGTCTCCATCTTCATCGCCTCCAGCGTCGCGACGATGTCGCCGGCCTTGACCTGCTGGCCCTTCTGCACGGCGATGGTCGAGACAGCGCCCGGCATCGGCGCCGCGACATGCGAGTCATTGCCGTCCTCGGCCTTGCGCCGCGCGACCTTCGTCACCGCCGCCGAGCGGTTCTGCACCTTGATGATGCGCTGCTGGCCGTTCAATTCGAAGAAGACCTTGACCTGCCCCTCTTCGTCGGTCTCGCCGATCGTCACCAGAAGCAGCACGAGCGTCTTGCCCGGCTCGATCTCGATGGCGATCTCGTCGTTCGGCTGCATGCCGTAGAAGAACACCGGCGTCGGCAGCACCGACACCGGCCCGAAGCGGCGCACGGTCGCGGAGAATTCCGTGAACACCTTCGGGTACATCAGGTAGGAGGCGAGATCGTCGTCGTTGACCTGCCGCCCGCTGGCCTTCTCCGCGGCGCCGCGCGCCGCGGCAAGATCGGTCGGCGGCAGGAGGGCGCCCGGGCGTCCCTCGATCGGCTTTTCGCCCTTCAGCGCCTTGGCCTGCAAGGCTTTGGGCCAGCCGCCCGGCGGCTGCCCAAGATCGCCGGCCAGCATTTCGACGACAGAGGTCGGAAAGGCGATCTCACGGTCGGGATCGAGCACCTCGGCCTCGGTGAGATTCTGGCTCACCATCATCAGCGCCATGTCGCCGACGACTTTTGAGGACGGCGTCACCTTGACGATGTCGCCGAAGAGATCGTTGGCGGCGCGATAGGCTTTCGCCACCTCGTGCCAGCGCGTCTCGAGGCCAAGCCCCCGCGCCTGCTCGCGGAGGTTGGTGAACTGACCGCCCGGCATTTCATGCAGATAGACTTCCGAGGTCCCGGCCTTGAGATCGCTCTCGAAGGCCGCGTATTGCTGGCGCACGGCCTCCCAGTAAAAGCTCAACTGGCGGATGGTCTCGGCATCCAAGCCCGGATCGCGCGGGCTGTTGTGGAGCGCCGCGGCGATCGAGCCGAGGCAGGGCTGCGAGGTCATGCCGGACATGGAGTCGATCGCCGCGTCGACTGCGTCGATGCCGGCGTCGATGGCGGCGAGCACGGTGGCCGCCGAAATCCCCGAGGTGTCATGCGTGTGGAGGTGGAGCGGCAGGCCGACCTCTTCGCGCAGCGTCTTGACGAGCACGCGCGCAGCGGCGGGCAGCAACAGGCCCGCCATATCCTTGATGGCAAGGATGTGGCACCCGGCCCGCTCAAGCTCCCTGGCGACGCCGACATAGTAGTTCAGCGAGAATTTGGCGCGGTCGGGATCGAGAATGTCGCCGGTGTAGCAGATGGCTCCCTCGGCGAGCTTGCCGGTCTCGCAGACGGCGTCAATCGAGACGCGCATGTTCTCAACCCAGTTGAGGCAGTCGAAGATGCGGAAGAGATCGATGCCCTGGGCGGCGCGGCGCACGAAATATTTGACCACATTGTCGGGGTAGTTGGTGTAGCCGACGCCGTTCGCGCCGCGCAGCAGCATTTGCGTCAGAAGATTGGGCGCTCGCTCGCGGACGAGGGCGAGACGCTCCCAGGGGTCTTCCGACAAAAAGCGCATCGCGACATCGAAGGTGGCCCCACCCCAGCACTCGAGCGAGAGCAGCTGCGGCAAGCCCTTGGCGTAGGCTTCCGCCGCGCCGACGATGTCGCGCGTGCGCATGCGGGTGGCGATCAGCGACTGATGCGCGTCGCGCATGGTGGTGTCGGTGAAGAGCACGCGCTGCTCATTGCGCATCCATTCGGCGAAGGCCTTGGCGCCGAGGCTGTCGAAACGTTGGCGGGTTCCGTCGGGAACGGGGCTATCGGGATAGTACGGCACGACCGGCGCGCGCGCGGTCGCCGGCGGCTTCGCCCGCCCGCGCGTTTCCGGATGGCCGTTGACGGTGACGTCGGCGATCCAGGTGAGCAGCTTGGTCGCGCGGTCCTTGCGCTTCTTGAAATCGAACAACGACGGCGTTTCGTCGATGAAGCGCGTCGTGTATTCGTTGGCGATGAAATGCGGGTCGGTGATGATGTTGTGCAGGAAGGCGAGATTGGTGGCGACGCCTCTGATGCGATATTCGAGCAGGGCGCGATCCATGCGGCGGATCACCTCTTCCGGCGTCGCCGCCCAGGCGGTGACCTTCTCCAGCAGGGGATCGTAGAAGCGGGTGACGATCGCGCCCGAATAGGCGGTGCCGCCGTCGACGCGGATGCCGAAGCCCATGGCGCCGCGATAGGCGGTGATGCGGCCGTAATCGGGAATGAAATTGTTTTCCGGATTTTCCGTCGTGATGCGGCATTGCAGCGCGTGGCCGAGGAGACGAATGTCTTTTTGCTCGGGGATGCCGGTTTCCTCGAGCCGGCCGATATGCCTGCCTTCGGCGATCCTGATCTGCGCCTTGACGATGTCGAGCCCGGTCACGACTTCCGTCACCGTATGCTCGACCTGAATGCGCGGATTGACCTCAATGAAGTAGAATTTGTCGGTATCGGCGTCGAGCAGGAATTCGACGGTGCCGGCCCCGACATATTTCGTCGCCCGCCCGATCTTCAGCGCCGCTTCGCAGAGGCTGAGCCGGGTCGCCTCGTCGAGGTAGGGGGCGGGCGCGCGCTCGATGACCTTCTGGTTGCGGCGCTGGATCGAACAGTCGCGCTCGAAGAGATGCACCAGATTGCCGTGCATATCGCCGAGGATCTGCACCTCCACATGGCGCGCGCGCCGCACCAGCTTTTCAAGATAGACCTCATCCTTGCCGAATGCGTTCTTCGCCTCGCGCTTGGCGCTAACCACCGCGTCGATGAGTTTGTCCTCGCTTTCGATCGGCCGCATGCCGCGCCCGCCGCCGCCCCAGGAGGCTTTGAGCATCACGGGGTAGCCTATCTCGCGGGCGAGGCGCTTTATCTCTTTGGGGTCATCGGGGAGCGGCGCCGTCGCCGGCATGACGGGCGCTCCCGACGCGACGGCGATGTTGCGCGCCGCGACCTTGTTGCCGAGGTCGCGCATCGTCTGCGGCGACGGACCTATGAAGATGACGCCGGCCTCCGCGCAGGCCTCGGCGAATTCGGGACTTTCCGAGAGGAAGCCATAGCCGGGGTGAATGGCGTCGACCTTCGCGTCCTTGGCGACGCGGATGACGTCCTCGATCGACAGATAAGCCTCGAGCGGGCCCTTGCCCGCGCCGATCTGATAGGCTTCATCGGCCTTGAAACGATGCAGCGAGAGCTTGTCTTCCTCCGCATAAATCGCGACCGTGCGAATGCCGAGTTCCGTCGCCGCGCGGAATACGCGGATCGTGATTTCGGACCGGTTGGCGACCAACAGACGACGAATTCGGGCCATGGATGCTCGCTATTGTTTGGAATTCAAGCGGTCCCGCCTGTGCATGGCCTTGGGGGGATGGCTTAGGTCAGGACCGCGGTCATTTAGACGCAAGGCGAGATGATTGTCATCGAGGATTGGGCGAATGCCGGGTTTAATCGGCCTCAAGCGCATTCTAAGCAAAAAATGGGCCTCCATGACGTTTTGTATTGGCGCGCGTGAGGCTATTTCTGAGCCGGTCGTGAAGCGTCGCCGGGCTGATTCTCGGTCACCCTGGAGGGGCATGCTGATGCGGGCCTTTTTCGGCGCACTCGCACTCGGCTGCGCCTCAGTCGCCCGAGCGGACGAGGGCTGTGCGAGCGCCCCGCCACCCGCCGATCCCGGTGGCCGCGGCGATCTTGCGGCCGGGACTGGCCGCGTCAAGACCGTCAGCAAGCGACTCGAGTTGGCGCTGGAGGATGGGCGCCTGCTAAAGGTCTCCGGCCTCGACCCGCCGCGCCCGACCCCGGACAACCCAGATCTCGACATCGATTCGAGCGTGAAACTGGCTGGCTGGCTTGTCGGCAAGGATGTCGCCTTTCGCGTTCTGGCCGCGCGGCCGGATCGCTGGGGACGCCTCGCGGCCGAGGTTTTCGCGCCGTTGGACGTTTCGACATCGCCCGCACGGCCGCTCGCGCAAGCCGCGATCGAGGCGGGTCTCGCGCGTTTCGAGCCCGACGTCGCCGCGCCTCCATGCCGCACCGAGCTTCTCGCCGCCGAAGCCCGCGCCAGAGCCGCCGCGCTTGGCCTTTGGGCCGATCCGTACTATGCGGTTATCGCCGCCGGCGACCACGGCGCCTTCGCCGAGAAGGCTGGAACGTCCGTCATCGTCGAAGGCCGCGTAATCGGCGTCGATCAAGGCGCGTATCGCACTACGCTCCTGTTCGGACCGCGCCGCGGATGGGATTTTTCGGTCACGATATTGCAACGCAACACAAAGATATTCACGGCCGCCGGATTGGATTTAAACAGCTTCAAGGGCCGCACGATACGCGTGCGCGGCCTTTTGGACATGCGGTTCGGGCCGCAGGTCGAGGTCTCCAGTCCGGATGAGATCGAGGCGATCACAAAGGGAAAAGACGAAGCTGGGCCCGAATCGGCCCCGCGGCGTTGAGACAGGTCTTCGTCGCGCTATGAAGCTTTTCGCGGATATGGCCTGCTCGCCGCGGGCGATCGCCCGGCGCCCCGCGAAAGGCGCATGCGCGCTGGCCGCCGCGGTGGCCGCGTCCCTTGCGCTCGCCGGCTGCGCCTCGATCGAGCCGCAGGGCGACCAGTCGTTCAAAATGGAGGCGCCGCCGCTGCCGCCGCGCCCCCCCGCCGCCGAAAACAAGGCGTCGGCGGAGCACAACCGCATGGTGGCGCTGTTCGACGGCGAATATAAGGACCCGGCCGCCGAACTCTACCTAAACGACATTTTGAGCAAGCTCGCCAAAGCCGAAGATCAGCCGGGCGACCCTTACAAGGTGACGATCCTCGATTCGCCGATCGTCAACGCCTTCGCCCTGCCCCCGCGCGATCTCTTCATCACCCGCGGCCTTTTGGCGCTCGCCAATGACGGCTCCGAGGTCGCCGCCGTGATGGCGCATGAGATCGCCCATCTCACCGAAAAGCACGCCGTGCGGCGGGAGGAGGAGGAAAAGCGGGCGGCGGTCATCAGCCAGGCGGCGAGCGTCATTCAGAACAAGCAGAAAGGCGAGGAGATTCAGGCGATCGAGCGCCGCACCATCGCAACCTTCTCGCGCCAGCAGGAGCTCGACGCGGATCAGATCGGCATCAAGGTGACCGCAAAGGCGGGCTTGGATCCTTACGGCGCGTCCCGCTTCCTCGCCGCCCTCGGCCGCTCCGCCGCGATGCGCACGTCGCTGATCGGTCAGAACGCCAGCGCCGACAGGCCCGATATTCTGGCGACGCATCCCTCGACGCCGGAGCGCGTCGCGCAGGCGATCGCGGTCGCCCGCCAGATCGGCGCGCCGGGAATAGGCGTCGCCGACAGAGCGCCCTATCTCGCCGCGATCGACGGCATGATTTTCGGCGACAGCCCCACGGAAGGCTCGGTGCGCGGCCGGAAATTCCTGCATGCGCGCCTCGGCTTCGCTTTTCTCGCGCCCGATGGATTTTCCCTCGAGAGCGCGACGAAGGCGCTGCTTGGCGTATCGGCCAACGGCAACGAAGCGCTTCGCCTCGACAGCGTCAAGGCGCCGCCAGGCATGTCGCTCGAGGCCTACATGGCCTCCGACTGGATCGACGGCCTGTTGCAGAGCTCAATCGAGTCGATCGACGTCAATGGCGCACCGACGGTGATCGCCAGCGCGCGAGCCGGCGAATGGAACTTCCGACTCGCCGTGATTCGCTTCGAGCCGACCGAAATCTACCGCTTGATCTTCGCGACGCGCGCGCTGACCGACGAGAGCGAAAAGCGGTTTCGCGCAGCGCTCGAATCGTTCCACCGCGCCACTCCCGAAGAGATTCGGGCCGTTCATCCGCAGCGCATCAAGATCGTGACGGCGAACCCCGGCGAAAGTCCAGGCGATCTGGCGACGAAGATGGCGGTGCCGGACCGGCAGCTCGACTTCTTCCTGCTGATCAACGGGCTTGAGGCCAACGCCGCGCTGCAGGTCGGCGAGAACTACAAGATCATCGTCGAGGAGCAATAGGCGCGGGGGATCGGTCCCTTTCGCCTCTTTTATCGCGTCAGAGGCGCCTGCCGGATTGATTTTGGCCATCGCTGGGATAGCATCCCCGGCGCGTCAATTAAAATCGTCTTTAAGAATGCGATTCGGAGGAGACCCCCATGCGCCCTGTTTGGCTTCTTCTCCTTATTCCCTACGTCGGACTGCTATGGATCCCTTTTTATAATCGGCTGACGCCTGATCTGTTCGGCTTCCCGTTTTTCTACTGGTACCAGCTGCTTTTCGTGCCGATCACCTCGCTGCTGATCTATCTCGTTTATCGGCAGGTGCGCGATGGGCGCTGAGATCGACTATCCGGCCCTCGCGGTCTTTCTGTTTTTCTTCATTCTCGTCACCGTCATGGGCTTCGTGGCGGCGCACTGGCGCCGGCCCAAAACCCTCGCCCATATCGACGAATGGGGCCTAGGCGGGCGCCAGTTCGGCACATGGATCACCTGGTTCCTTGTCGGCGGCGACTTTTACACCGCCTATACGGTCATCGCCGTGCCGGCGCTTGTTTATGCGGTCGGCGCGTTCGGCTTCTTCGCCCTGCCCTATACCATCATCGTGTTTCCATTCGTCTTCGCGGTCATGCCGTTGCTCTGGAAGGTCGCGAGGGACAATGGTTACGTGACCGCCGGCGACGTCGTGCACGGCCGCTACAATTCGCGCTGGCTCGAAATCGCCGTGGCCGTGACCGGCGTCATCGCGACGATGCCCTATATCGCGCTGCAGCTGATCGGCATGGCGGCGGCGATCCACGCGCTTGGCATTCCGGGCGAAATTCCGCTGATCGCGGCGTTCCTCGTGCTCGCCGTCTACACCTATTCCTCGGGCCTTCGCGCACCCGCGCTGATCGCTTTCGTCAAGGACGCGATGATCTATATCGTCGTATTTGCCGCGATCGCTCTGATCCCGCTGAAGCTTGGCGGCTATCACGCGGTGTTCGACGCCGCCGACGCGGCTTTCAAGGCCAAGGGATCTGGCGGCATATTGCTGGCGCCGAGCCAATACGTCGCCTATGCAAGCCTTGCATTCGGCTCGGCGATGGCCGCCTTCATGTATCCGCACACGCTGACCGCGATATTCGCGAGTTCCGGCGCGGATACGATCCGCAGGAACGCGATGTTGCTGCCGGCCTATACGCTGCTGCTCGGCCTGCTCGCTCTTCTCGGCTACATGGGGCATGCGGCGGGCCTCAAGCTGACCAACAACAACGACGTCGTTCCGCTGCTGTTCAAGACCCTGTTTCCGGGCTGGTTCGCCGGCTTCGCCTTCGCCGCGATCGTGATTGGCGCGCTGGTTCCGGCGGCGGTGATGAGCATCGGCGCATCGAACCTCTTCACCCGCAATTTCTGGAAGCCCTATGTCAATCCCGACATCACGCCCGCGGGCGAGGCGAAAGTCGCCAAGATCACCTCGACCTTCGTCAAGATCGGCGCGCTGCTGGTGATCCTGTTCCTGCCAACCCAATTCGCGCTCGATCTGCAATTGCTCGGCGGCCTCTGGATCCTCCAGACCTTTCCGGCGCTGATCTTCGGCTTGTTCACAAATTGGTTCCGCGCTCCGGGCCTCCTCGCCGGCTGGGCAACCGGATTTTTGGGCGGCACGGGGCTCGCCTGGCTCGACAATTTCAAGCCTCTGCACGCGTTCTCCTACGACGGCTCCAAATTCGCCGTTTACTCCGGACTGCTGGCGCTCGCCGCCAATATTCTGGTCGCAGTTCTGGTGACGGGTCTCGCGCGGGCCCGCGAAAAAGCGACGCCTCCATGAGCGGCGCGCCGCTTGCGTCGCCAACGGTCGAGCACCGCCGGTAAGCTGGCAGGGCTGTTCCAGACCTGACCACGATGCAAATCGCTTCAGCGGCGCGGCGCGAATTTGTGCGTCGAATTGATGCTTCGGCGCGGGAATGGCGCTCGATTGGCATTCACCTCAAGGCATGCTTCTGTATAATATGATGATTCAAAGGAGCGCCAGAAAATGGACAAATTCGATCGCCCGCGCGAAATTATCGAGTTCTGCCTGAAGCCGCTTAATCTCCCGACAGATTCAGTTGAATATAAGGACGCTTATCGCAGGCTTGAGCATGTGATCAAAACGTATCAGTTGATGATCATCAAAGAGAAAATGCCGGTCGCCGTCGACTTTTCCAAGATGAAGACCATCACGATCAATGAATCCGCACATGGCGACGACTGAAGCGGCGCCGCTCGCGCAAGGTCCGCGCGCAAGAGTTCGATGGAAGGGGCTGCGCAACAGCGGCTGCGCGATGCGGCGGCGGGGCGCGGCGAACATTCTCGCGCGGCGCGCAACCGATCGGTCTGTTCCGGGATTTCCCGCTCCCATCGGCCTGAAAAGCCGTTTTGGACTTGGCGGAGCGGAACCAGATGGATCATTCCGGGCAAACATCGCCGTCGCGTGAACTGACCTGCCGGTGCTGCGTCGTTGGCGGCGGCCCCGCAGGAATGGTGCTTGGCCTCCTCTTCGCCCGCGCCGGCATCGACGTGATCGTCATCGAGAAGCATGCGGATTTTCTGCGCGATTTCCGCGGCGACACCATCCACCCCTCGACGCTCGAAGCTCTGAACGATCTGGGTCTTCTCGACGAATTCCTTAAATTGCCGCATCAGGAAGCCCGCCAGATCGAAGGCCGGATCGGCGACGTCACCGTCCCCATAGCCGATTTTTCGCATTTGCCGACGCATGCGAAATTCATCGCCTTCATGCCGCAATGGGACTTTCTCAATTTTCTAGCCCGCAAAGCCGCGCTCTATCCGAAATTCCGCCTTTTGATGTCGGCGGAGGCCATAGGCCTCCTGAAGGAAGGGGCGCGAGTCGCTGGCGTCTTGGCGAAAACCGGCGACGGCGCGTTGACGATCCGAGCCGATCTCACCATCGGGGCGGACGGCCGCCATTCCCTCGTGCGGGAGGAGGCCGGGCTGAAGCCGCAAAAAATCGGCGCGCCGATGGACGTGCTCTGGTTTAGAGTATCTCGCGACGCCAACGATCCGAGCGAGACCTTCGGCCGGGTCGACGCCGGCCAGATACTGGTCCTCATCAACCGCGGCGCGCATTGGCAATGCGGCTATGTGATAGCCAAGGGCTCCGCGGACGCTCTCAAGGCCGCTGGCATCGAGGCCTTGAGAGCGAAGATCGCAGCGCTCGCGCCGTTTCTGCGGGGCCGCCTGGGCGAACTTGCGAGCGTCGACGACGCCAAGCTTTTGAGCGTCGCCGTCGATCGCCTGCCGCTCTGGCACAAACCGGGCCTTTTGTGCATCGGCGACTGCGCGCACGCCATGTCCCCGGTCGGCGGCGTCGGCATCAATCTCGCGATCCAGGACGCCATCGCGGCGGCCAACCTCCTCTCGACGCCTTTGCTGAGCCAGCCCCGGCCGCCGGACGAAATTCTCGCCCGCGTCCAGGCGCGGCGGGAATTCCCGGCCAAAGCCACGCAAGCCGTGCAGGTTTTCATCCAGAACAGGGTGATTTCCCGCGTGCTCGCGGACGCCGGCAGCAAGATGCGGCCTGCGGGCCCGCTGCGTCTTTTGATCCTTTTTCCATGGCTGCGGCGCTTGCCCGCACGGCTCATCGGGCTTGGCGTCAGGCCCGAGCGGATCAGGTCGCCCTCGCTTGCGCCGACGCCGCCCCGGACCTGACGATTTTCCCCAATAATGAGGATCGATCAGGCTCGCGCCATAATCTGGCTGCACGGTTGCTGCAATGTCCGACTTGAACATGGCGCGTGCAATTTGCGCCCGCGGGGATGATCAGGATAAGTGAAATAGCGAAGAACGGGTAAAGTGACCCGCAGCGACTGTTTCGACTCTGTCAAGCTCAAGCAAATGCCAAGCGTCATGGACCTCAAAAGCCACAACCCAGCGCTTCTGCCCTCAGCCCGATGCGGGCGCGCGATATGGCGCGTGTCGGCTCTGGTCGTCGCCGCCTTTTTTATGGCGGCGCTGGACGGCCTCGCCGCGGGCCGCGCCGCAGCCGCCCCTTCGCTGCTCGTCGACGCGGATTCAGGCGCGGTGCTCTACGAGGATCATGCGACGCAACCCTGGTTTCCCGCTTCGCTCACCAAACTGATGACGGTCTATGTCGCGCTAAAAGCGGTGCGCGATCATCGCTTGGCGCCCGACGCGCCTCTCCTCGTCTCGGCGCGGGCGAGCGCCATGCCGCCGTCCAAAATGGGTTTTCGCCCCGGCACATACGTGCCGCTCGACGCCGCCCTGAAGATCTTGATGGTGAAATCGGCTAACGACGTCGCCATGACAGTCGCCGAAGGCGTTTCGGGATCGGTCGAGGCGTTCGCCGCCGAAATGAACGCCGCCGCCGCCGAACTCGGCATGCAGCAGTCGCATTTCGTCAATCCGAACGGCCTGCCGGATCCGGCGCATTATTCCTCGGCGCGCGATTTTGCGATCCTCGCCCGCGCCCTCTATGCGACCTTTCCGGATCAGGCCGGCCTCTTCAGCATCGGGGCCCTCGAGATCAACGGGCGGATCATCGCCAATCACAACAATCTGCTCGGGCGCTATCCGGGCGTCGACGGCATGAAGACAGGCTTTACCTGCGCGGCGGGCTTCAACGTCGTCGCCAGCGCAACGCAAGGTGGACGAAGACTGATCGCCGTCATTCTCGGGGCCCCCAATGTCGCGCTTCGCACGATCAAGGCGGCGGCTCTGTTTGACCGTGGTTTTGCTGGAATCGACCGCCCCTCGGTCGCTCTCGCGGCGCTCCCGCTCCAAGGCGGCGCGCCGCCTGACGAGGGAAATGCGATCTGCCGCAACCGCGGCGCGACGATCGCGGAGTTCAACGCGGAGAATGAGCGGCTGATCGCGCCACTGGAGGCCGCCAGCAGCCAGGCTTTCGCCTCGCCGCAAGGCGTTGCGCTTTATGATTCCAGCGCCCTTTCCAGGGTTTCCGCTATGGCGACGCGAATCACCCTGGTTCCGCCGCCGAGTTTCGAGCCCGTCCCCATCCGCATCGCCGGATATCCGGGCGCAGGCCCCGCCGAGGCGCGTGGCTCGAGCGATTCCGAAGCGCCGCCCGAAGCGGTGAGCGCCTATGCCGCGACAAAAGACGTTTCGGCGAGCGCGCCCCTCGCGCCCGCGAAGGACGCGCTGCCCCTGAAGGGACGTTCGAGAGCTGCTCTTCGCGCCCGCGCGCTCGAAGCCAAAGCCGCGCTGGCGCATGCGCGTCTCCAGGCCCACACGCAGGTCGTGAGCGAAGAAGGCGATGGCAAGACGGCCGCGCCGGCGCCCGCGAAAGGCAAGGCCGCGCATCTGCGTCGCGGCGCAGTGGCGGCTAAAGTCCACGCCCATGCAAAGCAGAGCGCAGCAAAAGGATCGCCTGCCAAGGTTTTGTCCGCCAAGGGATCGTCCGTGAAGCCGCATGGCGGAGCCGCCGTCGCCAAGGCCCCCGCTGGCGCAAAAAAGGCCGCCGCACGCGATGAATGAGCCGGGTGCGGCGCGTGCGGCTCAGCTCACGGTGCCTGAGCCGAGACGGCCGCCGCCGCCCTTGCCGCTGACGGTCATCACCGGATTTCTCGGCGCCGGCAAGACCACCTTGCTCAATCGCCTGCTGCGGGACCCCGCCCTCGCGGATACGCTGGTCATCATCAACGAATTCGGCGAAATCGGCCTCGACCATCTTCTCGTCGAACAATCGGGCGACGGCATGCTGGTCATGACGTCCGGGTGTCTGTGCTGCTCGATTCGCGGCGATCTCATCACGACCCTCGAGGATGTTTTGCGCCGGCGCGACAATGGCCGCATCACGCCGTTCAGGCGCGTCATCATCGAGACGACCGGCCTCGCCGATCCAGCTCCCGTGCTGCACACGATCATGTACCATCCCTATCTCATGCTGCGTTTTCGTCTCGATGGCGTCGTCACCCTGGTCGACGCCGTCAATGGCGCCGCGACGCTCGATGCGCATGAGGAGGCCGTGAAGCAGGCCGCCATGGCCGACCGGATCGTCATCGCCAAGACTGATCTCGTAGGCGGCGACGGCGGCGCCAAGGGCCTGCGCGAACTGCGCCGGCGACTTGAACGCCTCAACCCTGGCGCACGCGTCCTCGATGCGGGGAAGGGAGAGGCGTCGGCGGCGGCGCTGCTCGACGCCGGCCTTTACGACCCGGACCGCAAGACGATCGACGTCCGCCGCTGGCTGAACGCGGAAGGCTTCGAGAGCGCTCATGACCTAGATGACGACGCTCACGTGCATCATGAACACGCTCACGCCCACGAGGACGTCAATCGGCATGACGCCCGCATTCGCGCCTTCTGCATGCGCTGCGAGACGCCGATCCCCAGCGCCGCATTCGATCTGTTCCTCGAGCTGTTGCGCAATGCGCACGGACCAAGCCTGCTCCGCGTCAAGGGGATCGTCGCCCTCGCCGACGACCCGGCGCGGCCGGTCGTCATCCACGGGGTTCAGCATGTCTTTCATCCGCCGGTGCGGCTGCCGGCCTGGCCCGATGCCGACCACGCGACGCGCATCGTCTTCATTCTGCGCGACATGGAGCCGGCGTTCGTTGACGGTCTTTGGAAGGCTTTCGTCGGCGTCCCAGCGATCGATCGCCCGGACGCGGCAGCGCTTGGGCGCAATCCGCTGGCCCCCACGGCGACAGGACTGCTGACTTGAATCCGTGACCGGGGATATCTAACTAATAGGTCACATCAGGGAAAGGCATGGCCGAGTCGCAACGGCTGGACAAATGGCTTTGGTTCGCGCGAGTCGTGAAGACCCGGACGCGGGCCTCTGAACTCGTTTCGTCTGGCCATGTGCGGATCAATTCGAGGCGAATCGATACGCCCGCCAAAGCCGTTGCGCAGGGCGACGTCTTGACCATCGCCCTCGAACATGAGGTTCGAGTCTTGCGCGTGCTGGGTCCGGGCAAGCGGCGTGGCGCTTATCCAGAGGCGCGCCTGCTGTTCGAGGATTTGAGCTCCGACGCTGTGACGTCAGCGCATCTTCCGTAGAGCGGTGGCGAGACGCGGTGGCGTGGCTTGATTATAGGGCGCAAAAGCGGTAGGGGAGCGTTCCGCCGAAAGACGGGGCCTGCCGGTCATGCCTCGCCGCCGATTGGGCCAGGACGATAGGGATTCGTCCAAAATGCCGCGGCCGGACCTGTCGCAAGCCGAGTAAATCCTGATACGTCTCCGACGGTGCGCGGGCTTTGCCCGCCAAGGAGCTTTTTTAATGACCTATGTGGTCCTGGAAAATTGCATCAAGTGCAAATACATGGATTGCGTCGAAGTCTGTCCGGTCGACTGCTTCTATGAGGGCGAGAACATGCTGGTCATTCATCCGGACGAATGCATCGATTGCGGCGTTTGCGAACCGGAGTGCCCCGCCGAGGCGATCAAGCCCGACACGGAGCATGGCCTCGAACAATGGCTTGAGCTCAACGCTGAAATGGCCAAATCGTGGCCGAATGTGACCGTAAAGCGCGAGCCGGCCCCTGACGCAAAGGAATTTGACGGCAAGCCCGGCAAATTCAAGGATTTCTTCTCGCCCAACCCCGGCAGCGGCGATTGAGGCGCGGCGAAGTCCATGGCCGAGGGCCGCGATAGGCGCGTTTTTCGACTAGAGCGCAGAACTCGCATCCACTGGCTTTTGGCCGCCAAGACGTCACAGGCACATCAAATCTTTTGATTCTTGTCGCTTTCCATGTTATACTTTTTTCTATCAGTCGCTAATATGGGACTTTAGAACTTCGCCGTCATCCGCGTTCTGGCTGCAACATCCCGCGCCAGGACTTTTTTTATGATGCTGCCCCTGGGTTGAAAGCTCGCCTTTTTCAGTTCGCCTCATCATAAATGGATGATCATCGATCAGGAGTAGCCTCGAGAGGGGCGTTCACGGTTGACGCCGTGAATCATGTGAGCGGCGGATTCCCGATCCGCCGACGATAGCCCGTTCCGTCTCCAAAGCGGAACATGAAAGGGAGCGCCTATGAGGTCCGCTAAGAAGGCCGTTAAGCCGTCAAAGGCAGAATCTGCAAGTACAGCCATCCGGCAAATGAAGCAAACGCAAATTCGAAAAGCTGGGACGAAAGCAATTAAGCCCGCTGCCAAAGCGACGATGGAGAAGGCTGACGCCGCTGCAAAGCGCAAGGCTGGCGCGGCCCTCGCAGCAAAGCGCACGGCGGAACGAAAAAGCGCGGCGCAATCCACCGCTTTGGCGAGCGCCGGAGCGCGGAAATCCGCGCGTGTGCGGAAGGCCCCGGCAGCGGTCAAGGCTCCCGCGGCGGCCAAGGCTTCGCGCACCAAGGGCTCCACTGTGATTAAGGCGTCTCCTGTGATCAAGGTTTCCATCGTCAAGGCTGCCGCCCCCGTCAAAGCATCGAAGGCTCCCCAGCGGCGCAAAGTTTCGGACTCCGGCGCGACGGCAGCGCGGAGCAAGACTGCGAGCGCGGGCCGGATTCAGTCGACGAGCAAGGTTCCGCCGACGAGCAAGAACAAGTCTTTGGGCAAGGCGCGGACTGGCAAGTCGGCCGTCCAAGCCAAGGAAGCTCGCCCGGCCGCGGCGGCGAAAAAGACCAAATCGGGCGCGATAAAACGCGAAGCGGCAAGCGCCTCGATCGGGAGGCGCGTCAAAACGGCGCCGCCGCAGGCTGTAGCCGCTTCGGTCCCTCCCGCCGCGAAGAAGCGGCCCGCCGGCAGCTTGCCGGTTCGGCAGGTCGGGGTCTCCCCGCCTGAGGTCATCGATTTGATCGAGGCCTCGAAGCGACAGGCAATTGGCCGCGCAGCTACTCCGGGGCGAGCTGCGGCGTCCGCGAATTCGATCCCGTCCGAAGATGAGCAAAAAATAGTGGCCAAGAAAGTTGAAAAGAAGACCTCCGTGGAATCGCCCGCCATCGTCCGGCGCCCGGCGGATGCGGCCGTGGCCGCGGCGATCGTGACTGCGCGCGCGGCGGCCGTGCGCGAGGCCGCGCCTGCGCCGGTCGTCGCGGAGCCGCCGCAAGTCGAGGCGAAGTCTGGCGACAAAGGGGCCGTGGCGATCGCGAAGCCCGTCAAACCATCGAACGCTTCGCGGCAAGGTTTCAGGCCGAGCGATTTCATCGTCTATCCGGCGCATGGCGTCGGCCAGATCGTCGCGATCGAGGAACAGGAAGTCGCCGGCTTCAAGCTGGAGTTGTACGTGATCATTTTCGTCAAGGACAAGATGATCCTGAAGGTGCCGACGCCAAAAGTGGCGAGCGTCGGAATGCGCAAACTCGCCGACGCCGATGTCGTTCGCAGGGCGCTCGACACCCTGACCGGCCGGGCTCGCGTCAAGCGGACCATGTGGTCGCGCCGGGCGCAGGAGTATGAGGCCAAGATCAACTCGGGCGATCTGATCTCGATCGCCGAGGTCGTCCGCGATCTTTATCGCTCGGACGCGCAGCCTGAGCAGTCCTATTCCGAGCGCCAGCTCTATGAGGCGGCCCTTGACCGGATGGCGCGCGAGGTGGTGATCGTGCAGAAGCTGACCGAAACGGAAACGTTGAAGGCCATCGAGGCGCAGCTTCAAAAAGGCCCCCGCCGCGGCAAGGTCGAAGAGATCGACGCCGACGAGGCGGAGGCGGACATCGAAGAGGCAGCCTGAGCCTCGGCCGTCGGTCCGTTTCCGACCGGCGGCTCTCCTCCTCCAGGCTTTTCCATTCGCCGCGACGCTTTTCTATTTAATGCGTCGGATGGTGGGCTCCGGGCCTTTTTTGGCGGAGTCCAGGCGCATTTGGCGGCAAAGCAGCGTTTTGATCTCGCGCGACGGCCGCGTCGGCAGCCTATTGAATCGGCGGCCTCCCTCTCCATATCGTGTGTACGGCGTTAGCCGCGGGTCGCCTCTTTGAGGGTCCCTTTGTCGAAGGCTTTTGTGAGCTTCGCCCATGGCGCGCGGATCGAATTCCCATACACCTTTCGTGCTCGCATTCGGCGTGGTCGAGCAAAGCTTCGCAGGGACCACAAGGTCCGCCTCCGAGGGCTATCCCCCCTACAATGTAGAGCGAATTTCGGCGCAAGGCGCAGAGACCGCGAGGCTTCGGATCACCTTGGCCGTCGCCGGCTTCAGCGCCGATCAGATCGAGATCGTTCAGGAGCGGGGGCAACTCGTCATACGGGGGCGCCGGACGGACGAACGGGAGCGCTTCCACCTGTATCGCGGCATCGCCGCGCGGCAGTTCCAGCGCATTTTCCTGCTCGCAGAGGCGATGCGGGTGGTGGGCGCGACGCTTGAGCGCGGGCTGCTTTCGGTGGAGCTGGCGCCGCCCGAGCCGGAACAGGAGTGAAGCCGCGCGGGAATCGAAAGGATCATGAGGATACGAAGGAGCGACGATGATGTTAGGAAGTGAAGACGGCGGAACCTTGACAATGACAAACGAACAACTCGCGAGCCTTGGCGGCGGACGCGTCGCCTATCTGAAGGCGATGCGCTCCGAGGAGGTGAACAGATTGTTTCCCGCAGCGCCTGCGCTGCAGCCCGGCTTGGAGCTCTTCGCGCTTCTGGCTGCGGACGGGTCGCCGATCGCGGTCACCAATTCGCGCGACGCGGCAGTGGCGAACGCCATGCAGCAGGAACTGGAGATGATGAGCGTTCATTAGCGCCTCCGGCGCGAATCGCCCCCCGAAGGCGCGAGGCTGCGCGCCTCGCGGCGGGGCTTCACCCAGTTGTCGTCGCCGGGGCCTCGCCCCCGCCGTCGCCTGTCTCCTTAAGCGCGGCCTTCCCGATCAATCTGGAACTTTCGGCAAATTGCGACGTTCGACCCGCGATGCACAACTATTCGTGGAGCAGAACCAATGGGTCGTAGCCTTGTATTATGGCTTGTCGGCATACCGATTCCGGTCATTATCCTTCTATACTTCCTCTGGCACTGAATCGTAAATTACTTGTCCGGCTTAATAGTCGACGTGCAAGACTTTTGTCTGCGCATCGGCGCGGTTAAGTCGGGTTCATGTTTCGCCATGCTTCCAGTGGATGACATTAAGCGCACTCATGCGCCCCGCGCTGGCCGCTCGAGCGCTATCTGCGAGCCGCCGGTTGGCCGGCGGGGCGGATGGTATGATAGGATTTGTCTTGTATCCGAGACCGCACATGACGCTGTCGCAGCGGGGCGCTTCCCTGCTATCCTAAAGCCGCCTGCGCCGCTCTGTGCGCTTTGGCGCAGGCAAATCTTCTCTTGTCCGCCCTGCCGCGAAGGCCGAAGGAGTCCAACCTTGAGCGAACAATGGGCGTATCAGATACGCATCAATCTTGCAGACCCGTTTGCGGAAACGGCGCGGAGCGATCCCCACAATCCAGCGATAAAGCCGCTGACCGATATCCTCGCCAGGCACAATGCGATTTTGAAATGCCAGTATGACGCCTTCGCCGACTATGTCGCTCAGGCTGAAGCGCATGGCGCCGATCGATTTCCGCTCTATAAATGGACCAGGGCGACAATCGAGGATCCGGTGAAGAAGGCCAAATATATCAAATCCTTCACGCTCTATGTCGATGGCGATGAAGTCTACGCGAAGGAGAAAGCGGACGCGCTCGAATCCGACTTGCAGCCTCTCGTCGGCGGCGCGCTGATCACGCGCTTGTCCAGGCACGACACCAATCCTGCAAACAACCCGCAGGCGCCGGCCCACCTTCGCTGACGGCGCAGCCGAAACGCCCCGCAGCTGATCGGCCGCCGCGCAGTTTGGCGTCGGAGCGTCAGATGCCCGTTGCAGCCATCGAAATTGCCGGCACATTTCAGGCTGTTATGCGATTTGTCTATCGGCATATTTGACTTCTCTATAGAGTCGCAATATAGCGACATCGAGATGGCCGCTCTGTCCGAACCCGGCGCGCCTTCTTGGAAGGCTGCGGCGCTCTGCGCCGCGCGAAAAGCCCTTCGAACAGACAGGCGATTGCCGCGTTAGCCAGCTGGCGCGATTGCGCAAGGCCCTTGTTCAGGGCCACGGGCGCGTCGCCGGAGGCAGGAGAGACAATGACTAAACACGCTGATTCTTTTGTTCCTTCTTTCGGAGTCGATAAATCCGGCCTCGAAGACTTGAAGAGCATCTTTCACAACCTCGAAGCTCCACAACTTTACGAAGAGGCCATTCGCCGCGGCGAGGCCACGATCGCCAGGGGCGGCGCTCTCGTCGCAAATACCGGCGTGCATACCGGGCGATCGCCAAAGGATAAGTTCATCGTCCGCGACGCCCTCACGGATCGGGCGATCTGGTGGGACAACAGCAGCGCCATCACGCCCGCGCAGTTCGACGCGCTCCACGCCGACATGCGCGCCCATGCCGCGGCGCGCGATCTCTTCGCGCAGGATCTATACGGCGGCGCCGAACCCGCCAATCGGGTGAATGTCCGCGTCTTCACTGAGTACGCCTGGCACTCGCTTTTCATTCGCAACCTTCTGATCCGGCCGTCCAAAGATGAACTGCGGTCCTTCGTCCCCGGTTTGACGATTCTCGACCTGCCCTCGTTCGCGGCCGATCCGGCGCGGCATGGGTGCCGGTCCGAGACCGTCGTCGCCATCGACTTCACCCGCAAAATCGTGCTCATCGGCGGCACCAGCTACGCCGGCGAAATCAAGAAATCGGTGTTCAGTTATTTGAATTTCGTGCTGCCGCCGCACGGCGTGATGCCGATGCATTGCTCGGCGAATGTCGGGCCGGATGGCGTCTCAACCCTTTTCTTCGGCCTCTCAGGCACCGGCAAGACGACGCTCTCGGCCGACGCCTCGCGCACCCTCGTCGGCGACGACGAGCATGGCTGGAGCCCCGACGGCGTCTTCAATTTTGAGGGCGGCTGCTACGCCAAGGCGATCCGGCTCTCGAAAGAGGCGGAGCCGGAAATATTCTCGACCACCGAGCGGTTCGGCTCGATCATGGAGAATGTCGTTCTCGATCCGCTGACCCGCGCGGCGGATTTCGAAGACGCCTCCAGAACCGAGAACACGCGCATCGCCTACCCGCTCGATTTCATCGCCAACGCCTCGGCTTCGGGGCGCGCCGGCCATCCGAAAAATATCGTCATGCTGACCTGCGACGCCTTTGGGGTGTTGCCGCCGATCGCAAGGCTCGACCCGGCCCAGGCGATGTTCCATTTTCTCTCGGGCTATACCGCCAAAGTGGCGGGAACCGAAAAGGGCGTCAGCGAGCCCCAAGCGACCTTCTCGACCTGCTTTGGCGCCCCCTTCATGTCGCGCCACCCGAGCGTCTATGGCAATCTCCTGCGCGACCTCGTCGCAAGGCACGGCGTGAACTGCTGGCTCGTCAACACGGGCTGGACAGGCGGCAAATATGGCGTCGGCCAGCGCATGCCGATCAAGGTGACGCGCGCGCTTCTCGCCGCCGCGCTGGACGGTTCGCTGGCGAAGGCGCCCTACCGCACGGACCCGTTCTTCGGCCTGTCGATCCCGGTGGCCGCGCCCGGCGTTCAAGCCTCGATCCTCAACCCGGTTGAGACCTGGTCGTCGCCCGAAGAGTTTGCCGAAGCCGCGACAAATCTCGTCGAGATGTTCCGCACCAATTTCGTGAAGTTCGCGCCCCATGTCGACGCCGAAGTCATCGAGGCGCAGCCGGCCCCCGTCGCGGCGTGATGTGTTCTGCTGCTCGACCGGGGGCGGCGGAAAAGCGATTTCCGAACTTCGACGCGACAAAAAACGCCGCCACGAGACCGTGGCGGCGTTTTTTTTAAGCGTTCGCGGTGGCGGCCGGCAGGCGGTCGCGGGCGTCAGAACTTGACGAGGATATCGCCGCCGAACGTCCACTGCGAGGATTTCGTGCCGACGTCGAAGGGCGTCGTATTGTTGAGCGACGCGTCGTAGCGGATTTCAGGCCTGACGGTGACGCTCTGGATCCACGCCTCTTTCGGGAGATTGAACACGTTCGGGATCGGCGGCGCGGAAATGTTAAGGCCGGCCGTCAGCTCGAGATAAGTCGTCGGCGGTGCAAATGTGCCCGGTGGGGGGAATCCGCCAAAGAAGCCGACATAGGCCGGGTTTGTCGTTGCGCCATAGTTGGCATAGCCGTGTTCTGCATTGACGAAGTTGAAGTTGCCGTCGACGCCGGTCGAGGAGACATAGAAGCCCTCGGCGTCGCGCCAGACCTCGGCGCGGCCGTTGATCTTCAGCCAATCGTTGATGACGTAGGAGACATATCCCGCCCCGCCATAGGCGTTGGCGCCGTTAGAAAACTGGTGCGTGTCGTCATGCACATAGTTGCCCTCGCCGACGAAGGTGAGCTTGTCCGTCGCCTTCCACGTGACGACGAGGTCGTTGTAAAAGCGCAGGGTGTCGCTCGGATAGCAAACGCAGGTCAGGTCGCCGAGGGGCGTCGCCGGATTTTGCGGGCCGATGTTCGTCGTCGCGACAGCGGTCAGGTTGCCGCCGAGCAGGTTGAGGCCGATGCCGCCCTCAAAGCCGGCGCCGGCGTTGTTGTCGCCCGGCCAGCCAAAGCCGGTGTTATTGCCGGTATTGACCCCCGCATAAATGTCGAGCTCGGGGATGACATGCGCCACGATGGAGCCGCCCGTCAGCTTGGACGCGATGCCGAAGTTGAAGATGTAGGAATGCGAGTAGAAGTAGTTGAGCGTGGGGTCGATGTACTCCTCGCCCTGGATCGAGACGAACTGGCCAAGCTTGGCGTCGATGCCCCCCGCAAACGCCCAAGGCAGATGGGCCTGAAGGTTGGCTTCGATGATGTCGATCTGGTAGCGGCTGTCGATCGCGTAATCGAGTTCGCCGAGGAAGTGGGTGTAGCGGGCGTCCGAGCCGTAAATGCCCTGGAATTTGAAGCCGAAATCATAGTCCTTCGACGTTGAGTCGATTGGCCGGGTCGCCGTCACCTGAAACTGATTGAGCATCAGCGAATTGGCTTTGTCGGTGTAAAGCTGGCCGAAGTTGAGCCCATTCGCCGGATAAGCGGGGTTGACGAGAAGGCCGGCGTCGATGACTCCGTAGACGGTAAACGTGTCCCACCAGCCTGGCGTCGGCTTGGCAGGCGCCACATCGGCGGCGTGAGCCTGCAGCGAGGCTGACAAAAGAAGCCCCGCCACAAGAATTGAGCGAGAGAGAGATCGACGTGACATAGGTGCGGCTCCTTCCATCCAAGCCTTTGACTGAGCTTAAGAAGCACACATCATGGCAATCGATTCAATCAGTGATCGCATCCTGAAATCGTTTCTCGGGGAAGCGCGGCATCCGTGCCACAGTTAGACGTTTTGTTGTCCAAATTGCATCGCAAATGGTCCAATTTGCCTAACGATGCGTCAGTAGATAATGCCGTGAAGTCAGGGGTTTGCCGACTCAGAGCTGCTCGACGCCGCCTTTGGCATGAATCGGAGGCCGGCTCAAAACCGCGCGGTGACGCCGGTGTAAAGATTGAGATCGGGGGATGCCCTGGTGAGGCCGAAATTGGCCCCCGCGTCGAGCTGTACGTTGGGCAGAACCAGATAGGCGAGGCCGACGTCAAACGTGTAAATGGCCGGCGTATATGGGTCCGTTCCGATTGAGGAGAAAAACTCGATCGAAGCGGTGAGGTTCTGGCTGATGAAGGACACCGCATGGCTGAGATTGACGATATTGACGAGATTGGCGTAGCGCTGACTGTCGTTAGCGTCTTTCAGGGCGTCATATTCGGTTTGCAGGGCGAGGGCGAAGTCGGCCGGCAGATTGATCTGCATCGGCAGCGCGACGCCCCCCTCGACGACGCCATTGCCTAGTCCGGGCGCGGCCGAGGGGACCTTCACATAGGGCACGAGGGCCATCGCGAAGGGGCCCCCGTCGTCGCCGACGAGATTGATCTTGAATTTAAGGATTGTGTCGCCGAAACCGTGGCCATTGGCGACGAGGGCGCCCGTCTGGTTGCTGTGAGTCGCGGAATTCAGATAACCGTTGAGGTCAATTTCGAAATCGATCGTGTTTGTGAGGCCGAGCTTGATCGTTGGATCGGCGGTCACAAAAAGCTGCGTCCCGAAGCCCGCATAATTGGCGGCCGTATAAGTAATAAAGTCACTTTCGATCTGAAAGTGACCAGCGTCGACCGTAAAAGGGTTGAGAATTTTCGCGGGACGCTCGGGCTCAAAGGCGCGCATCGCGTCCTGGGGCGTCGGATTGAAGAGGTTGTACATGCTCTTGTCCGCCGGTGCGGCGTCATCCGCCCGTGCGCCCTGCAGCGCCGCCAAGCCGAAAAGGAAAAATGCGGTGAAGGCGAGCCCCGGGACGCGTCTTCTCAAGCACATCGCGAAAGATCCTGCTGCGCTCCTGATGCGTCTGGGCGGACCGTCAGAAAGGCACGCAGCGCAGGCGAGTTCAATCTCGGCGCGGCCGGCTCGGCCTAATTCACGGGAGAGCGAGGCTTTTTCGCCACAGCGGCGCCGGCGGGCGCGGGCGAATCAAAACCGCAGCGCCTTCACCTCCTTGACGCCGGGCATCTTTTCGACGTCCGCGAGAACCCGGTCCGGCACGGCGCCATCGACCTCGACCAGGGCGATGGACGATCCCCCCTCTCGGTCGCGGCCAAGCGCGAAGGTCGCGATATTGACGCCGACGTTGCCGAGGACGCTGGCGAACCGGCCGATAAACCCCGGTTTGTCCTCGTTTGTGACGTAAATCATCGACGGCCCGACGGCCGCGTCGATCTTGATGTCGTTGATCGAAATGATTCGCGGCTTGCCGTCGTTGAAGACCGTGCCGGAGACGCAGCGCACCCGTCCGCCGGCTTCGACGCACAGCGTGACGATCGATTCGAAATCCGCCTCCGCGGCGCGCGTCACCTCCTCGATGACGATGCCGCGCTCCTTCGCCACCGCCGGCGCGGAGACGACATTGACGTCGGCGAGCAGCGGACGCAAAAGCGCGGCGATCATGGAGGCGGTCAGGGCCTTGATCTTGAGGTCGGCGACGGCGCCCTCGTAGGTGATCGACACTTTCCGGACATTGCTGTCGATCAATTGCCCCGCAAAGGAGCCAAGACGGTCGGCGAGCGCGATGAAGGGCTTCAGCTTCGGCGCCTCCTCCGCCGTAATGGCCGGAAAATTGACCGCGTTGGAGATCGCGTCGCGCATCAGATAATCCGACATCTGTTCTGCGATCTGCAGCGCGACATTCTCCTGCGCCTCCCTGGTCGAGGCCCCAAGATGCGGCGTGCAGATCACGTTTGCATGGGAGAGAAGCGGGTTGCGCCCCGGCGGCTCCTTTTCGGAGACATCGATGGCGACGCCCGCGACATGACCCGACTCCAGCAAGGCAAGCAGCGCGTTCTCATCAATAAGAGCCGCGCGACAGCTGTTGATGATCATTACGCCCGGCTTGGTCCGCGCCAGATTCTCAGCGGAAAGGATGTTTTTGGTCTGCGGCGTCACCGGCGTGTGCAGGGAGATGAAATCGGCGCGCGCCAGCAGATCGTCCAGCTCGACCTTTTCAACGCCAAGATCCAGCGCGCGCTCCGGCGATAGGAAGGGGTCGAAGGCGATAACGCGCATGCGGAGCCCAACGGCGCGATCGGCGACGATCGACCCGACACTGCCGCAGCCGATGAGGCCAAGCACCTTGCCGGTGATCTCGACGCCGAGAAACTGGTTCGTCTCCCATTTTCCGGCGCGCGTCGAAGCAACGGCGGCGGGGATGTGGCGGGCGAGCGCGAACATCAGAGCGATGGCGTGCTCGGCCGTGGTGATGGAATTGCCGAAGGGCGTGTTCATCACGATCACGCCCTTGGCGGTCGCCGCGGCGAGGTCGATATTGTCGACGCTGACGCCCGCCCTGCCGATAACCTTGAGACGCCTCGCGCGCTCCAGCACCTTGGCGGTGATCTTGGTCGCGGAGCGAATCGCCAACCCGTCGAAATCGCCAATGACCTCGGCGAGGCGCTGTCGGTCCTTGCCGATCTCCGGCTGGAAATCGACCTCGACGCCCCGCGCCTTGAAAATGGCGATGGCCGCCGGCGACAGGGGATCCGAAATCAGGACGCGCGGAGGCAAGCGGCTACTCCTGGTGCATTTCGCCAAGCGAATCTATTCAAAAGCCATTTTCGAGCCAAGCCGCGCAGCGCGCCGGCGCCTTCGCGCACGCCCGGCCGCCCCTTCTCTATGGGTTGAAGGCGCGCCGCGGGCAAGCCAAACCTCGCGTCACCCGGCGCATGCGCCAAAACGCTGCGGGCGTCCTCTCCATGCCGGAGAGAACGCCCGCAGATCAGACAGCGCGCGCCGAAAGGTTCAGGCGGCTTCCGCGAAAAATTCGTATTTCGCTTTCGCATAGGCGTAATCGAGCCAATGCGTCAGCGTCTCAAGATCGCTCGCGTCGACCGTGGCGCCGCACCAGATGCGCAGACCGGGGGGCGCATCGCGATAGGCGCTGATGTCATAGGCGACGCCCTGCTCGTCGAGAAAGCTCACGATTTCCGCCGCGAACGCCGCATCGGCTTCGCGCCCGCGCGCGACGATCAGGGGATCGACGATCTTGAGGCACATCGCCGTCGTCGACCGGATCGCCGGATCGGCGGCGAGGAACTCGATCCAGGGGGTCCGTTCGACCCAGTCGCGAATGACCTTCGCATTGGCGCTGACGCGCGCGATCAGCGCATCGAGGCCGCCGATCGATTTCGCCCAGTTGAGGGCTGCGAGATAATCCTCGACGCAGAGCATCGACGGCGTGTTGATGGTTTCGCCCTCGAAGATCGCCTCGATCAGACTGCCCTTTTCCGTCAGGCGGAACAGCTTCGGGATCGGCCATGGCGGCGTATGGGTCCGCAGCCTTTCGACCGCGCGCGGGCTGAGGATCAGCATGCCATGCGCCGCCTCCCCGCCGAGCACTTTCTGCCAAGAGTAGGTGACGACGTCGAGCTTGTCCCAATCGAGCTTCTGGGCGAAAGCGGCCGAGGTGGCGTCGCAGATCGTCAGGCCCTTGCGGTCGGCCGGGATGAAGTCGCCATTCTGGACGCCGACGCCCGACGTCGTGCCGTTCCAGGCGAAGACGACGTCATGGTCGAAATTGATGCTTGAAAGATCGACGATCTCGCCATAGTCGGCCACCACCGCGCGCACATCCTTCATCTGAAGATGCTCGACGATGTCGATGACCCAATGTTCGCTGAACGCCTCCCAGGCGACGACGTCGACGGGCCGCGCGCCGAGCAGCGACCACAACGCCGCCTCGACGGCGCCGGTGTCGGAGCCGGGCATGATCGCGATGCGATAGTCGGCCGGAACCTGCAAGATCTCGCGGGTCAGCTCAATTGCAAGCTTCAGCTTGGATTTGCCGATAGCGGAGCGATGCGAGCGGCCTGCCGGAGCGTTTTCAAGGCTTTTGAGGCTCCAGCCCGGGTGCTTTGACGCCGGGCCGCACGAAAAATGAGGCCGCACAGGCCGCGCGGCGGGAATCGTCGTCTTCATATCGCCATCCTTTCAGATGGGCGCCCTTCGTTGGGGAAGGGTGTCCCGCTTACTTGGATAAGCGTCGATCGATGCGACGTCAAGGCGGCTGCGCCATTATGCGCCTGGGTGTGTCCCAAATCCCCCAATTCCTGCGATTTGCTGTGCAAATCGCGTTGTTGGGGGAATCCGCTCTCAACGCCGTTAGCTCCCGGTTATGGGGCCTTCTGGTTACGGATCTTGCGCCTAATGCAAGGTCCGCCCCATCGAGGCCATCTCCTGAAAGATCATCTCCTCAGGATTTTCCCCGGCGGTGTGGAAAACGAGATGCTCAAGCTGCACCATATTCCGCTGCAGCTCCTGGAGAGCCATCAAATCCAAATATTGGTTCGAGTCAGGCGTAATCTGACCCGCCTCATAAAGATGCTGAAGCTCTGTAAGTTTCGCGACGATCTTTCTACGGAGAGTTCGGCCTGAAGACATCTGAAGCTCCGCATGATCAGAATTCGAGACGACCAACAGACGATAAGTTGGTGTCAACTATCATTATTCATAAGCCAACGCGAGTATTGCAAGTACAACCTATCGTTGTTCTACCTAACCGGTGTAGTTATACTCTAGTATTTTGTCGGCTGAGTGCAAGCGATTTACATGGCCTGTTTGGGTAAAATTTTTCGCCGACGTCGGGCTCCAGGCTGGACCCGAGAGCCAAAATCCTTTCGAGCTCTGGGGCTCCGCGCCCAGTTCGCGCGTCGGCTGCCCACCCTTGCGCCAAAAGGCTTCGCAACTATAGTCGCGCGGCTTCGTTCCCGCCTCGCCGGCCGCCACTCGAGAGTTCAATAAAATGCCGCAGCAAAGATCAGACGTGAAAAAGGTCGTCCTCGCCTATTCGGGAGGGCTCGACACGTCGATCATCCTCAAATGGCTGGAGACGACATACGGCTGCGAAGTGGTCACCTTCACCGCCGATCTCGGCCAGGGCGAGGAGATTTCGCCCGCGCGCGACAAGGCGATCCTTCTCGGCGTCAAACCGGAGAACATCTTCATCGAGGATTTGCGCGAGGAGTTCGTGCGCGACTACGTCTTCCCGATGTTTCGCGCCAACGCCCAATATGAGGGGCTCTATCTGCTCGGAACCTCCATCGCGCGGCCCCTGATCGCCAAAAAGCAGATCGAGATCGCGCGCCGCACCGGCGCCGACGCAGTGGCCCATGGCGCGACCGGCAAGGGCAACGACCAGGTCCGCTTCGAGCTCGCCTATTATGCGCTGAAACCCGACGTGAAGGTCATCGCGCCGTGGCGCGAATGGGAATTTCGCTCGCGCGAGGCGCTGATCGCGTTCGCCGAAGCGAACCAGATTCCGATCGCCAAGGACAAGCGCGGC
>Ga0181530_10001678_pt1 | contig 27441 bp, 26 predicted proteins | sample PEATcosm2014_Bin_42_FD_119769 | JGI IMG/M metagenome (GOLD analysis project Ga0181530, IMG submission 119769) | Peatland microbial communities from MTU Mesocosm Facility, Houghton, MI, USA - PEATcosm2014_Bin10_60_metaG | ecosystem: Environmental > Terrestrial > Soil > Wetlands > Peat | place... | reverse complement strand
GAAGACCTTCAAGAGCGTGGACAGCATCCGCAAGCTGGAACGCAAGAAGCTCGATAGCGAAGTCAATTCGGGAGGCCCCATCACGAAGGAGGGTTGGGAACAGATTGAAAAGGACTTGAAACTGATCTGAGCCCTGGGGGAACCCAACGGAGCGATGGAGTGGTGGGTACGTGCAAGCCGTCAGTGCAACGCCGCAGCCCGGCTCCGCTGGAGCGTCGCCCTACCGGGATCACCATCACTCCATCGCTCCATTACTCCACCACTCCACTACTCCACCACTCCACTCCTCCGCCGGCACTTTTGGGCACTTTGGGCTGGCAGTTTCCGGTTCTTGATCTTACACATTATGATTAATTTTATGGACGAGCCAAAACCGCGCAATGAATACCAGCGCCTTCCCGGACGCGGCGCATACGTGGAAGGCAACCGATGGCTGGCCGTCACCCGCTCCCTGTGTACACTCTGGATGGCCCGCGACCACCTGCTGTTGATCTCACGCACCGGCTATACGGAAACTTACAAGCGTTTTTACTTTCGCGACATCCAGGCCGTCATCATTCGCAAGACCGCCACCGCCCTGGTCTTGAACATCGTGCTGATCATTCTGGCGCTCCCTTTTTTCTGGTTGGCCGCGTCCGCTACGGACCGTCCCCCTCAGATCTACTGGGAGCGGCTTGCTTGGGCCTCGATCGGCGGCTTTTTTCTCTTTCTTGCCCTGTTGAGCTTTTGGCGCGGGTCCAGTTGTATCACCCACATTAAGACCGCCGTGCAGTCCGAACGATTGGCCGCGTGGCACCGGATGCGCGCGGCGCGCAAAGGGATGGAGATGATCCGTCCCCGGCTGCTGGAGGCGCAAGGCGAGTTGCCGCCGCAGGAACTCAAGGCGCGCCTCGAAGAGCGGATCATCCGTCAAGACTCACTGACTCACTAATTCACTGACTCACCCCTCCTTCAAACACCGTGCTGCCCCTTTCCCAACAACATTGCCTGAATCATCCCGCGCGCGAAGCCGCCGCCCAATGCCCGCAATGCCGCCATTTCTTTTGCCGCGAGTGCATCACCGAGCACGACGACCGCATCCTGTGCGCCGTCTGTTTGCGCCTCATGGCCCGGAAGGCGGACGGGCGCCGCCATCCTCTGCGCGCCTTCGGGCGGGCCGCTCTGGGCCTGGGCGGCCTGTTGACCGCGGCGCTTTTCTTTTACTGGATCGGCCAAATCCTGCTATTGATTCCCGCGTCGTATCACGATGGGACTCTCTGGAAATCGTTTTGGAGTTCGGGCCAATGAAACCTTCCAACCGCGAGCCGGGCAATGGCGTGTTCGATTTGGTGGAAGAAGCCGTTCACCTCCTGCGCGGCGCGCCGCTCTCCTTGCACGCCGCTTATGCGCTCGGCACACTGCCCTTCGTCCTGGCCTTCCTTTATTTTTGGGCCGACATGAGCCGCGGCGCTTTTGCCCGCCAACATGCCGCTCTGGGCGCGGCCGGCATGGGCCTGCTTTTCTGGTGGATGAAATGCTGGCAGGCCGTCTTCGCCGCCGAGGTGCGCTCGCGGATCGCCGGCCGCGCCGCCGCGCCCTGGACCCTCCGCCGCGCCGGGCAGTTGGCGCTGACGCAAATCGCGCTGCAACCCTCCGGCCTGTTCGCCGTGCCGTTCGCGCTGGCCTCGCTGGTGCCCTTCGCCTGGGTCTTCAGCTTCTACCAAAACCTCACCGCCGCCGGCGGCGAACCGGGCGGGCTGGGCGACACCTGCAAAACCGCCGCCCTCCAGGCGGGCGGCCGTTTGGGCCAATGCTGGCTTTTGCTGGGCGTCCTCTTTCTCTTTTCCTTCCTGGTTTGGGTCAACACCGTTCTCGCCATGGCCATGCTCCCCGACCTGCTCAAAACGTTGTTCGGCGTGGAAACCGCATTCACCCAGGCTGGCCTTCACAGCGTGTTCAACACCACCTACCTGGCCTGTTCCTTCGCCCTCACCTACATTTTCGTGGACCCCCTGACCAAGACCCTTTTCGTCCTCCGCTGTTTCTACGCTCAATCCGTTCGTTCCGGCGACGACTTGCAGGCCGATCTGGCCCGTCTCCGCGCCCCCGCCCCCGATTCGCCCGCTCTCCTGCCATCGCGACCATGAAGCCGAGATTTACATTTGACATTTCCTGGGTAGCATCCCGATTCCATCGGGACTCGTCCCGCCGGGCCACTGGCCCGGCGGAAGCTCTCATGCGACTCTTGGCAAGCTCGATGCGTTCCGGTTGCCATGCACCGCTCCCGATTTCGGTCGGCGAGTCGCCGACCGTCACAGGCCGGTCGCCTGTGCTACCCAGCCGGTTAGGACATATCTTTCAGCATTGCTGTGTCGCGCTTCTGTCCGCGCTGCTTTTCTTTTGCTGCGCACCCCTCACATTCGCCGCTACGACGAACGCCGCCTCGGCTGCCGCGCCTCCGCCTGCCGGCGCGGTTTCCCCGGAGCAACTCAGCCAGTCCATTGATCAAGTCCTCCAAAGACGCGAGTTCGCCTGGCGCATGCCGCGCGAAAAGGAGGTTGAATCAGACGCCCCCCAAAGCTGGCTCGCCCGCGTCCTCCAATCCCTGGGCGACATGATCCGCGAGGCCGTCAAAGCCATCGCCCGCGGCCTTGGGAAGGCGCTGGGCTGGATAGTGGACATGCTGTCCAAACTGTGGCCCAGCCACATCCCCCGGCAGTCCGGCTTGTCCGGTTGGAGTTCCGGGTTGCTCTACTCCTTGCAAATTCTTCTGCTCTTTTTGATCGCCACCCTCGCCGGCGTCCTGGCCGTTTTGATTCTTCGCGCTTACCGCCGCCACCGCCGCCCCGCCGTCCTCCTTGCCGAGCCGGTGGCGGCCCGGCCCGATTTGAGCGATGAAAACCTGGCCGCCGATCAATTGCCCGAAGACGGCTGGCTGAACCTGGCGCGCGAAATGATGGAGGACGGCAACTTGCGCCTGGCGTTGCGCGCCTTTTATCTGGCCGGCCTGGCGCACCTGGCCGCGAAAGAGATGATTTCCATAGCCATCTTCAAATCCAACCGCGAATACGAAACGGAATTGCGCCGCCGCGCCCGCGCCGCATCCGAAGTGCAGGAGGCCTTCAGCCAGAACGTCGCCGTTTTTGACTGGGCTTGGTACGGCCTGAACGATGTCACCCAGGACGCCCTGCAACATTTTCAATTCAACCTGGCCCTCATCCGCTCATGCTAAAATCCCGCAACATCCTGGCGGCGCTCCTGGTCCTCTGCCTGGCCGGGTTCGCGCTTGGCGTGGCCTGGCTTTTCCAAATGCGCTTCGATGCCGGCGACATTTATCCCCCCTATTCCTCCCTTCGCACCGACCCGTTGGGCGTCAAGGCCCTTTACGAAAGCCTGCAAAATCTCCCCGGCCTCACCGTCAGCCGTTTCTTCCAGAGCAACTCCAAACTCCAGGGCGGCCCGCAACGCCTCCTCTTTATCCTCGGCACAACCCGCGCGGATCTGAGTTCAATGTCCCCGGACGACGACCAAACCCTCCAGGCCTTTGTCTTCAGCGGCGGGCGCGTCGTGATTTCCCTCCTGCCCTTCGCCAACCAGGCGCAGGACGATGGCCCTCTCCTCAACGACTCCGCGCCGCCTCCGGACGCCTCGGCGAGGCGTCCCTACCCGCCCTCGCCCACAAATCCGCCTGTCACCGCGCCCGCGCCTGCGCCCCGGCCCCCTTCGCGCAAGGACACCAACTCAGACCCATCGCTGCTGCCCGACACCGTTTCCCTTTTCGCCAAGAACGGGCTGCGCGTCCAATACGATAACCTTTCCCTCGATGAAGACGGCCTGAGCCGCTCCGAACCGGCCCAAGCCGTCCATGCCGCGCCCGGCTTGCCGCCCCTGATCTCCTGGCATAGCGGCGCTTATTTTGTCATCACAGACACCAACTGGCATGCCCTATACCAGCGGAACAAACATCCCGTGATCATCGAACGCTCCTTCGGCGCGGGGTCGCTGGTGCTCTCGACCGACTCCTATTTCGTGAGCAACGAGGCCCTTCGCAGCGAGCGGCACGCGGACCTGCTGGCCTGGCTGGCGGGCGGGCGGCGCGACATTATATTTGACGAAACGCATCTCGGCGTGGAAGACCGCCCCGGCGTGGCCGGTCTCATGCGCCAATACCATTTGCAGGGCGTGCTGCTGGCACTGGCGCTCATCGCCGCTCTTTTCCTGTGGAAAAACAGTCTGCCGCTTGTCCCGCCGCCGCCCGGCGGGCCGGACGAAGGCCGCGGCGCGATGGTGCGGGGCCGGGAGGCGAGCGCCGGTTTTGCCAGCCTGTTGCGCCGCGGCATTTCCCCCGGCGACATCCTGTTCACCTGTGTTGCCGAATGGAAATCCGCCTGCGCCCGCCAGCCGCGCGCCGCCGCCCGCCTTCCCGCCATCGAAAAAATCATCGAAGAAGAAAAGGCCCTTCCGCCCGCCGCCCGCCGCCCCGTCCAAACCTGGCAAGCCATCCGGAGAATACTGAACGAGCGCGCCTGATTTCCATAAGTCCCATAAGTCCCATAAGTCCCATTCCAATCCCCCTATGAACCCCAACATAGACCAGCTCAGAGAAGCCCTTGCCGCCGCCCGCCAGGAAGTCGCCAAAGTCATCATCGGCCAGCGCGATGTTATTGACAAGGCCCTCATCCCCATTTTCACCGGCCACCACGCCCTCATTGAAGGCGTGCCCGGCGTCGCCAAGACCCTCCTCGTCCGCGCCCTGGCCCGCGTCCTCGGCTGCGATTTTGGCCGCATCCAATTCACCCCCGACCTCATGCCCGCCGACATCACCGGCACCCACGTCTTCAACCTTCAACACAACGAATTCACCCTCATCAAAGGCCCCGTCTTCACAGGCTTCCTGCTCGCCGACGAAATCAACCGCGCGCCCGCCAAGACGCAATCCGCCCTCCTGCAAGCCATGCAGGAGCGGCAGGTCAGCATTGACCGCGAAACCCATCCGCTGGACCCCAACTTCACCGTCTTCGCCACCCAAAACCCGATTGAATACGAGGGGACCTATCCGCTGCCCGAGGCCCAAAAGGACCGGTTCATGCTCAAAATCTCCATGAACGTCCCCGAACGCGACGAAGAAATGGCGCTGGCCAAACGCATGCTCGGCCCGGATTCGCCCGAAGCCGCCCTCGCCTCCGGCGCCGTCCGCCAGACCCTCACCGCCGGGAACCTTGCCGCCTTGCGCGGCCAGCTCGCCCTCGTCGTCGTCCGCGACGACCTGCTCGCTTATATAGTTGACATCGTGCGCGCCTCGCGCAAACACGAGAGCGTCCTGGTAGGCGCCGGCCCGCGCGCGACCCAGTCCCTTCTGCTGGCCGCCCGCGCCGCCGCCGCCATAGCCGCCCGCGAATTCGTGACCCCGGACGACATCAAAGCCATGTCCGGTCCCGTGCTTGAGCATCGCCTGATCCTGCGTCCCGAATTCGAGATCGAAGGCGTGACCGTCGCCGAAGTCATCCAAAAAATCCTCCAACAAGTCGCCGTCCCCAGATAGAGAGGAGTTTCGCGTTGCAGCATTTAACATTTGAGACAAGCGCCTCTTTTCGGAAATGTTAAATGAACCCTAAGATGTGACCCTGTTGAATTCACCTGACAAACGGATTGTTCGCTTTCAATTCGGCGCTGCGGTGGCATTGGCTGATGCTGATTGACTGATGCGGGCAGGTCAAGCGCAATGCCGTCAAATCTCCCGGAATCGTTTGCGTCTGCCTTGTGCCGGGGTGCGTTCAGTCGGGCGAAACAAGATAAACCACACGATTTGCCCAGGATGCCCGTCTCTCGCTTTGCCAAACTCCGCAAAGCGATGTGACGAGCCGGCCAAAATCCTGCGGCGCAATTGTCTTCTCATCCACAAACACAATTCCCGCGTGATGAACACCGGCCTCACCCCACCTTTTCAGCAGAGGGCGGATGGTTCTCTGATCATAGGAAACAAAGGTGAGTCCCTCTCTCGATGCCTCGGGCAGAAACACTTCATCCTGGGAGCCAAGAAAGCTGCCATCCCGCCATTCGCGCATCGAAATGATGGACATTTCAGGACATGTCCGCCGCGCTTGCCGCGCGACGACGGGGGAGATGTGCTCATCGGTCAGAAAACGGAGCGGGTGCAAGCGTTATTTCTTTCTTGGTGCCGGGAAAATCTCCGCTTGCGGCAGCATCCGGGAAAGGGAGGCGAAGTCGCAGGACTGGTGCTCGTTGACCGCTTCTTCAATTTCATCCGGGAATGCCTGCGCGTAGTTCAGGGCCGCTTTGACCTTCAGCGGCGACATGAAAAGATGAGCGGCCGTTTTTTCCACATCATCCCCGTAGCCGCGCGCGATCCAGGCAACTTCCCATACCGCAAGCGTTGAACCCTGGACATAAGCCTGTCGGCCGGCAGGGGAGTCCCTAAAGTCAATGAACGCAAATTCATCCCGGCGAAGCCCTTCTTCAATGAGAAGAGCGCCGGTTTCACTCGGCGAGCGGCCCATTTGCCTGGCCTTGCGCACAAGGCGCCGCTCCTGATCCGGTTCCAGGCGGCTGCTTACAATGCTGGTTCTTGACATAACTTCTCCGTCATCATCGTCAACATTGTAATCATTTCCCGGCTCAAGTCAACTTCGCGTTTGTCGCGCCTCGCCATGGGTGCAGGGCAGAATTCTTCACGACCACGGCAGGGCGGCGCTGCCGCGCCGCCCAAGACTTCAGGGCAGAGCGGCAGCTCTGCCCTGCCAGGAAGGCGAAGGATTTTGTCCTGCACCCCCTCGCCATTGAACCGCAAGAGGCGGGGTGGAGGGGGAAAATATGGCCGGGTGGGGTGGCGCCAGCCGTGCCGTTTTTGCCGGGCGGGGGCGGTCTCGCGGGCGAAAAAGGGGGCGGGAGCGCCGTTTCCAGCCTTGTTTTGGGGCTTTTGGGCATCATAAGCCGCCGGGCGGCGGCGTGGCATACCCCTTGCTCAATGCGCATAACGACTTTGCACAAATATGATTACTGCTGAATTGACGGAAACAGAGACGCATTGCACCGAGGGAAGAGACATCATCCGGCTGCCGTTCGGTTTGCTGGGTTTTGAGCATGTCAAACAGTATATTCTCCTGGCCAACCCGGCGGAGGAGCCTTTCTTGTGGCTCCAAATGCTGGACGACGCCAAGCGGGCGTTTCTGGTCGTCCCGCCCGAACGCCTGCTGGCGGATTATCAGCCGGACATTAGCGATGACGAGGTTGAGTTTCTGGGGCTGGCCGATCCCGCCGACGCCTTTCTGCTCAACATTGTCACGCTGCGCGGCAACGGCCAGGCGACGGTGAATCTGAAAGGCCCGGTGGTGATCAACCGGCGCACGCTCATCGGCAAGCAGGTCATCCCGAACAACGCCGCGCAATACTCGCTCCGCCATCCCCTGGCCGCCTCGTGACGCGGATTTGTTATGCTTATTCTATCTCGCAAAGCGGGCGAAAGCATCGTCATTGACGGACGGATTGTGGTAAAGATCCTGCGGCTGGAGGGCGAATTGGTCAAGGTGGGGATTGAGGCCGCGCGGGAGGTGCCGGTGCATCGGCAGGAGGTCTATGATGAAATCCAACGCAATAACAGGGAAGCGTTGACCGAAAACCATCCGCAACTTCCCCATTTCCCGGGCAAACCAGCGGCTCCCGCCCCGGCGAAACGTCAACCAGTCAAGGAAACAGTGAGTTAATGAATCAGTGAATCAGTGAATCAATGAATCAATGAGGGGGCAATAATTCCATGCTCATCAACACCAGTCTTTCGCCTGAAACGAGCGATTTGCGGAACAGCCGGACCGCGGATGCTTCTCCCGCGCCCGCCGGCCCCGCCCCGCAAACACCCGGCGCAAATGGCACACAATCGGCCGCGGCGGGCAATTCAGCGGCGCTCGTAGAGCGCCGCTACAGTGTTGCTTTGGAGGAGGATGGCGCGCCGGGAATCAGCGACGCGGCCGGCGCGGATCAAGTCACCGATTTTCTTCGCGCGAATTTTCTTTCCCAGCCCGGGACCGCCCTGGCCGCCCAGGGGAATCCAAACCCGGAATCCGCTTACAACCTGCTGATATAATATGAACGCGCTTGCAGCACCACCCCGAAGAGACAGCCTGATGGAATCCGATGCCGCCGCCGAGCCGGGCGAGGCATGGCAGGGCGAGAACACAGCCGCGGCTTATTCCAGCCGGGCGCTGGCGTGCCAAAAGCTGGGACGCTCCAACGAGGCGTCGCGGGCGGCCATCCGGGCCATCTCGCTGGATCCGAAGGACGCGCGGGCCTGGAAAGTCCTGGCGCGAATTCATCTGGACGCCGGGCAGCACGAGGCGGCGCAGAAGGCGTGCCGGCGGGTTCTGGGGAACGACGCGGGCGACGCGGAGGCCCGGGAAATGATGGGGGAGGCGCTGGCGCAGAAGGCGAAACTGGCAGAGAATCTGTTTGACAAATAGGCCCGGCCCGCATGCGCTCCAGCATTGGCATCCTGAACCCGGAGGGACGATCCAACGCCGGCCCCGCACCGGCCATGCCGCCCCCCGGCGCGATTTCGCCGCCGTTGCCCGCCCCCGAGAGCGCCGCCACACCTTCGGCCCCCGCCGCTTCTGAAAAGAACCTTTACCTGTACTCCCTGGCCGCGTTCCAGGAACTGATCCTGAGCGTCCTGGAGACGGCTGGGGCATCCCGAATGGAGCGGGATTCCCGGCGCAGTCCCGGCGGCGCAAGCCGCATAGGGCGCATGGCGCGAGCCAGAACCACCCTGATATGAACACGCGAGAGAAAACTGTTCCCACAATCCCGGAAAACCTCTGGCGCCGGGATGCCCTGCTCTGCCGGGCCGCCGAATTGGCGGATCGAATGGGCGGACGGCTCCGGGCCGTATCCTTTGATTTTTTTGACACGCTGGTGTGGCGGCTGGTGGACCGGCCTTTGGACCTTTTCAACGAGGTGGGGCGGCGGCTTGAGCATCAGAAGGCTCTCCGCCCGGGCATTTGCGGCCAAGACTACGAATCGCTGCGCTGGTGCGCGGAATTCAAAGCGCGGGAGAAACTGCATGTGCCGAACCCCGTGCCGGAAGACATAGGACTGACAGAGATCTATGAGAAACTGAGGCAGGTGACGCCCGATCCGGCCGCGGCGGCGAAAGTGGAGGTGGGGGTGGAATGCGAAGCATGCCAGCTTAATCCCGGAATTGCGGAGTTCATCCGCCACATTCGCGGGCGGGGGCTGCGGGTGGTGATTCTGTCGGACATGTATTTGAGCGCGGGCGATTTGAAGGAGATTCTGGCAGCGAACCACTTCGACGCCTCGATTTTTGAATTCGTCCTGACCTCCTCCGACGCGGGAGTTTGCAAAGGCACCGGCCACCTGTTCGAGCTGGCCCTCAAACAACTGAAGCTGGAACCGGGCCAATTGCTGCACATCGGGGACAATTACGAGAGCGATGTGATTGGTGCGCGCCGGGCCGGAGTCCGGGCCGTTCATTATGCCTCTGTGGGAGCGGAGGTGGACACCATCCTGGAGCGCGAGCGCATCCTGCTGGGGGCGCAAACGGCGGTCTTCAATGCCAATCCGTTGCGCGTGCTGGCCGCGCGATATTTTGGGGGAGACACGCCGGAGGATTACTTTGCGCGGACGGGGGCGCTGCTGATGGGGCCGATCATGAGCCGATTTGCGTCGTGGGCATGCGAACAGTTTTTGAGCAGCGGGATCCGGAAGATCGGAGCGTTCATGCGCGAGGGCGACCTGATCGCTTCGGTGTTGCAGCGGGAAGCCGATGCCCGAGGGTATGACCTTGAAGTCAAACCGCTGTTCGTCAACCGCAGGTCCACAGCGCTGGCCGCGCTCGGGGAACCGACCGCCGACGGGATCATCAACTGGCTGGAAAACCGGACCACGCTGTCCATTCGCAACATTCTTGAGGGACTTGGGCTGTCGGGCGAGGAAATACCGCGCACCCCCTTCGCGGTGGAGGAACGGGCGGACACACCGGAGAAGATACTCAAGCTGGCCAAACACATATTCCGGCCGGAAACCGCCAGCCGGATCGAAGCCAAAAGCGCGGAGGAACGGCGGAAAGTGATGGATTATCTGCGCCCGTGGATCCAGGAGGACAACACGCTGGGGGTCTGTGATCTGGGTTACAAGGCGTCGGCTCAAATGCAGTTGAAACGCATTTTTGAGTTGGAAAACAACGGCGTCAGAATGATCGGTTGCTATCTGGCGACGCAACTCAAGGCAGCGGAACGGGTGCTCAAAGGGCTGGAAGTCCGACACTATTTCGGCTCCTTTGGCAAGCCGGACATTTATTTTCGAGCGTTCTATCGCTCGCCGGGATTCTTGGAGGAATGCGTGACGGCGCCGTTGGGAACGACACTCGGTTATGCGCGGCAGGCCGACGGAACGGTGGCGCCGGTGACGGACCGGATTCCATTCAGCGACGAAATGCTGCGGTGCCAGAAAGCCTACAAGGAAGGGGTGCTGATGTACCAGACGCTATGGCTTTCCATTCGGGCCGTCAAACCGGGGCTGCTCGGCGGAGAGTCGGAATTCTCACGGCGCGTTCTGGCGGATTTGGACAGCGGCGCAAGGCCGTTGCTGGCCCGCGCCGCCGCGTTCCCTCTTCCTGGCGAAGTCCGGCATTTCGGCTCGCTTCCGCTGGACGACTGCTTCTTCGCGGACAGCAGGAAGATCCTGTGCAGCGAGAGAGACCGCGTGACGCTGCGCCAGCATGGTTACGGACACATTCTCCGCGACTCGGACTCCCACTGGCCGCAAGCGACGCACACGCAGGAAAACCCGCAAACCGCTTCGGACTTTTTTTCCTACGCCAAAGTGATGCTCTCCTGCAGCACAGATCGGGACACCAACGGGCTGAGGCCGGACGTGGCGGTCTTTGTAAAGGCGGCCTGCAATCCGACTGCCGTGCGGGAGTGTCTGGGGCGGCTGGCGGACGTGGAGAATCCAGAGCTGGCCATTGAGGCTGTGATTGCCGTGCCCAAAAACTCCAAAGCGATCTGGGCCGCCGCCCCTGAATTGACCGGGGCTGGGTCGCGCATCAAAGCGCGGATTGTGGAATGCGAGGGTTCGCTGACACGGTATATGAACCAAGCGGCCGATATTTCGACCGCCCCGTTTGTCATGTTCATTGAAGAAAAAACCCATCTGTGTGCCGGCTGGGATGCGGCGCAAATGGGGGTGCTGCGAGGGGTCCCGGAAATTGCGGCCCTGCTGCCGGGGTGTTCCGGCCCGGATGGCGCGGCGGCCTGCGCCCTGACACATTGCCTGCTGGTGCGCCGGGATGACTTTGTCTCGGCGCTCGGATTTGAGGAGGGACTCGGTCCCGAAGCGGCGGCGCTGAGTCTGCTGTTGAGACTTCGGGAGCTTGGACGCAAAACAGCGCGAGGAAGGAAATTCGCGGATGCCCGGCCGGACGGCGGCGCGCGGCCGTTCCTGGCGCCGCATGAGAGGAACTTTCTTCGCAACCGCTGGGAGGATTTTGAGAAGTTCATCGGCTCCATTCCCCAAGCTCCAACTCCGACTGGACCCGCCGCGGGCCGGGCAGGCGTGGCGGTTTCCATCATCATTCTGGCGCACAACCAGTTGGCGGATACGCGGCAATGCCTGGAGAGTTTGGAGCGCTGCACTCCGGTGGCGCACGAGATTATTCTTGTGGACAACGGTTCGACGGACGGGACGACCGAGTTTTTCCGCCAATACGCGGCGGAGCGGAAGCATGTGCGCCTCATCCTCAACCGCGGCAACCTGGGCTTTGCGGCCGGGAACAACCAGGGGCTGGCTGTGGCTCGCGGCAAGCATGTTGTCCTGCTGAACAACGATACGGTGGTAACCGAAGGCTGGCTGGAGCGGATGCTGACGGCGCTTCGGCGCCAACCGCAAGCCGGTTTGGCCGGGCCGGTTTCCAATTGTGTTTCAGGACCGCAACGGGTCAGCGCGGGGTATCCGGGCCTGGCGCAACTGCCGTGCTTTGCGGCGCAATGGAGCGCGGAGCACGCCGGGGAAACCACCGAAGCGGGCCGTTTGGTGGGTTTCTGCCTGATGATGCGGCGGGCGGTCGTAGAGGGCATCGGCGGCCTGGATCCGCGGTTTGGGAGCGGGAACTTCGAGGATGACGATTTCTGCATCCGCGCGAGGCTGGCCGGATTCAAGATGATCATTGTGAGGGATTCCTTCGTGCATCACACGGGCGGGCAGACTTTCAAGGGCGCAAAGATGGATTATCGCGCGAGCCTGTCGCGCAATTGGGCGTTGTTCAAAGCCAAGTGGGCCATGCCCAAGGAGGCGCCGATGGAACAGGGCTATTGTCTCCCCGCTGCCGTTCCTCCCGGTGTCGAGCTTTGCCTGGCGCTGCCGGAACTGGCCGACACGCACAAGCCCTCGATGGAAGGCCGCTGTTGGACAGACGCGGCGGCTGCCCCGGCCCAAAAGGCGGCGCCCGCGAAACCGGCACAAAAACCAGTTGTGCTCCAACTCCCTCCTTGCGCGCTGGCCGGCCATCTGGGGGCCGCGCGGGAGCTTTTGAAGAAGAAGAAACCGGCCGCCGCGTGGGAAAGCACGGTGGCGGCCATCCAGGCGCGGCCCTTCCATCCCGAGGGCTTTCTTTTGCTTGCGGAAATCGCGCAGGCCGCCGGTGACGGGGCCTCGGCCCTGCTTTGCGCCCAGCGCGCCCGCCGGCTTGCCCCCGAATGGAAGCCGGCGAAAAAAGTTCCCGGCGGCAGCCCGAGGGGGACAGTGAAGCCGCCGTGGCTGGTCCTCCCGCCCGCCCTGGCCGACGGGAACGGGACGGCGCCGCGGCTGTCGGTTTGCCTGATTGTGAAGAACGAGGAGAAATTCCTCGGCCAGTGCCTGGCTTCCGTGCGCGGCCTGGCCGCGCAGATTATTGTGGTGGACACCGGATCCAGCGACCGCACGGTTGAAATCGCCAAGGAGCACGGTGCGGAAGTGCATCACCTGGCATGGGCCGACGATTTTGCCGCGGCGCGCAACGCGGCCCTGGAACACGCGACCGGCGACTGGGTGTTGAGCCTGGACGCGGACGAGGAGTTGATAGCCGAACACCGGCAAACGATACTTCAGGAAATGCGGGCGGACGGCGTGATGGGCTACCGCCTGCCGATCCTCAACAAAGGCCGGGAACAGGAGGGGCGCAGCTTCGTGCCGCGGCTCTTCCGCAACGCGCCGGGCCTTTTCTATGTGGGCCGCGTGCATGAGCAGGTTTTCAGCAGCATCGAAGTCCGCTGCCGCCAATGGGGGCTGCAACAAAAACTGGGCGGGAGCGTCATCTTCCACCACGGTTACACAAAGGAAGTGATGGACAGCCGGGACAAGATCGCGCGCAACCTGCGCCTGCTGGAGCGGGCGATTGAGGAAATGCCCGGCGAGCCGAACCTGGTGATGAACCTGGGCCTGGAACTGATCCGTTCCGGCCAGTTTGACGCCGGCCTGGAGAAATACCGGGAAGCATATCATTTGATGTCCGAGCAGCCGCCCGACCGGATCGTGCCGGAACTGCGCGAAACATTGTTGACGCAATTGACAACCCACCTGCTGACGGCCAAGGAATTTGAGGATGTGGCGGCTTTGTGGGAGATGCCTTTCGCCACGTCGGGCGGCATGACCGCCTCGCACCATTTCGGGCTGGGCCTGGCTTACATGGAGTTGAACCGCCCCGCCGACGCCGCCGAACAGATGCGCCATTGCCTGGCCAAACGCGGCCAGCCTGCGTTGTCGCCGGTCAACGTGGACATTCTGAAAGCCGGCCCGAACCATTGCCTGGCGCTCTGCCTGTGCGCGCTGGGGCGCAAGGAGGCGGCGGCGGAAGCCTTCGCCGCGGCGCTGGCCGATGAGCCCTCCTCGCTCCGCGCCGGCATTGACTTTGCGCGGTTCCAAGCCGGCCAGGGCCGGCCCCTGGAGGCGCTCAAACTGCTCAACAGCCTGGCGGCAGATAAACCCGCCGAACCGTCCGTCTGGCAACTGGGCGGGGAGATCGCCTTGAGCCGCCCGGAATTCCTGGAGTTCGCGCGGGACTGGACCGGGGAAGCGGTGAAACAGCTCCCGGAACATCCGGGCCTGCTGGCGCAACGCGCGGAAGCTTTATTATTGACTGGCGACATCGAGGGGGCGCTGCCGCTCTGGCGGCGGGCGGCTTCCCCCAATTCCGCCCGGCAGGCTGCGGCGGTGGTGCTGTGCGAATTATTGACAGGCGGCTGCCGCCGCCATTTCCCGGCGGCCGAGGAGGCGGCGGTGAGCCGGGAGCTGGTCAAGTGGTATCGCCAACTGATCGCCGCCGGGGCGCATTCCCCGGTCCGCCAACTGGACGGGCGGATGGAGGAGGCGCGCGCCGTGGCGCCGGGTTTTGTGGGAGTATGGGAAGCCGCCACCCAAAAAGCGCGCGGAGCGATGGCCGCCGCCTGAGAGCGCATGCGACGGATTCCGGTTCTTAATCTTAATCCTAATCTTAATCTCTTTCGATGCTCGCGGCCTTGATGGTTGCCGGAATCCGTGATCGTATTAAGTGGAGGCAGCGCGTATGAAACTGAGAATTTCATCCCTGGGCAGTCCACATTGCGTCAGAACGCTAAACACGTATGCTTCGGCAAAAAAAGCGTGTGTGGTCAGGGGAATTCGGTGCATTCCGCCCTTTTTTCTATAAAGTTCGGTGCGTTTCGTGCGCATAACAAATACGTAGCCAATTTCACGCAACTTGTTAATCAAGCACGCCCTGGAGATCATGTTGGCTTCTTCGTTCGATGTTATAAGGGATTTCAAAGCGGGCTTTTGAAGGGTCTGCCGGCATTCCCCCTTCGAGCTTCCACTTGTGTTGCTTTAAAAAAAGCTCCAATTCCCGGCGCTCGACCAAATCGCGCATCATCGCGTCCAAAGCATCCTCAATATTCTCATGGAGATCAGCAATTGTTTTTCCCTGAGATGAGATCTTAAGAGCGTGGCAACATCCCACCCAGTACTTGGACTTCCGGTCTTGGAATATAGTCCATCTGAGAGCGGCTTTTAAACGAACTAATGTCATATGAAGAAGTTCCCACTATTTCATAGCGCCGTCAATGTCTTTTTTTCACTTGTCTTGCCTTTTGCCACCCGCAAGGCGGCAACGCTGAGAACAGCCGGGCTGATTCCGGTTGAGATTTTCTGCCGGTTGACATTTTCCTGCTCTCTATGGCAGAATCACCTATGCGATGCCAACTTTTGACCCACTTCTTTATGAAACTTCCATTCCGTTTTTGCGCCTTCTCCCTGATGGCGCTCGCCCCGTTCCTCTCCAACCGCATCCTCGCCGCGGATGAGGTTCGGATGACCCTCAACGGCGAACCCGCCAAACCCGGCGATTACAGCCCCAATGACGTCAAGGACCTGGTGCTCGACAACGGCCTGCTCAAGATCACCTTCGGGCACGACGCGCGTAACGACATCAGCGCCACCTCCGTCGTCAAGAACGGACAGGAACTGGCCCACAACCTGCATGGCGTGGAGCCGCGGGACACGGATGCCCATCGCACCTTCTATCACGACTACAACGCCAGCGGCGGCTACATGCACGCGCGGATCGTCCGAATTGTCAAGAATACGCCTGCCCTCGTCCATTTCGCCCTCATTGACACCGGCACGCCCAAGCTGGAAGACCACTACGTGATGCTCGCGGGCGAAAGCGGCATCCATCCCTACGTCATCATCCGCAGCCCCTTTGGCGGGGAAATGCGGACGATGTACCGCTTCGACATGGATATACTTGACTATGCTTATTCCGGCGAGCGCCTCGGAAAACAGCCCAAATACGGCTACCTGCAGTCCATTTCGGCTAAAGGCAACGCGGGGGATGAAACCTGGCGCCTGCCCGACGGCTCCATTTACTCAAAATACGACTATTGCCTCTATTACTCGGAGACCCCGGCCTTCGGGCATCTGGGCCACGGTTTCGGCGTGTTCTTCATCCCCGTCAGCACCGAATCCTACGCCGGCGGGCCGTTGCGCCAGGAACTGGCCGTTCACCAGGACGCGCTGATTTTGAACTACATCGGCGGCGGCCATTTTAGCGGCGGCGGCACCGCCGGAGGGCGCAATGGCGAGAAAATCCACGGCCCGTGGTTCCTTTATTTCAACACCGGCGACACGCCGGAGGCCATCATCGCCGACGCCAAGAAAACCGCCGCGGCGGAACAAAAGAAGTGGCCCTATCAATGGGTCGAAGAACCGCTGTACCCTGTCAAACGCACGACCGTCACCGGCCAGTTGAAAATCTCCCATGACCGCTCCGCCGCGCACGCCTACATCATCCTCGGCCAGCCCGGCAACAGCGGCGGCGGCGGGCGCGGCGGCCGGGGCGGCGGCGGCGGCGGCGGCTCGGCGGTTGACCGCGCCAGCGCACTTTACACCCAGGCCGGCGATTATATCTATTATGTGAAGGCCGACGCGGACGGGAAATTCACCCTGCCGGCGGTCCGCCCCGGCACTTACACGCTCTATGCCTGGCAAACCCAGGGACCCATCACCCAGTCCTTCGCCAGGGACGGCGTGGTTGTCGCGGGGGACACGCTGGACTTGGGCGCGGTGGCCTGGGACCCGCCCTGGCATCCGAATTTGCTGTGGCAAATCGGCCAGGCGGATCGGATGGCGGGCGAATTCAAGTTCGGCGACCAGCCCCGCACCAGCCAGTGGATGTTGCAAGTGCCCGATAACCTGACTTTCACCATCGGCAAGAGCAAGGAGGCGACCGACTGGTATTACGCGCAAAAGAGCGGCGTCTGGACCGTGAAATTTAATCTTGACAAAACTTTTTCCGGCAACGCCTGCCTTACCATCGCCATCGCCGGCGGCGGCGGCAACGTGGCGGTCGCGATGAATGGAACCAATGTGGGCAGCCTCAACTACGGCGATGACGGCAGCGTGCGCCGGGCGACTAATCGCAGCGGACGCTACGCCCGCAACGAGTTCACCTTCCCCGCCTCCGCCTTGAAGCAGGGCGAGAACACGCTCACCCTGACCGACCGGGGCGCGGGCCTGATGTACGACACGATCGTTCTGGAAGCGGACTGACGGCGGGATAGTGTAGCGCCGGGCATCCGGCCCGATTTTAGCTGCGTCCTCTGGAACCAAGCCGCTTAGTAACACAAACATCTACCCAGGGTAGCGAGTGCCTCGCAACCCTGGGCTGAATGATGGCAAATCGCGCAGAATATCCAAACCCAAAAGTCGAGCCGGAGGCTCGACGCTGCAACCGGATGGGCCGTCCAGGTCAACTCGCTGCGGAAACACCAGGTTGCGGCGCGGGCGCGGGCGCGGCCTGCGCCGCCGGCGGTTCGGTGAACATTGCCAGCGCGGCGCCGACCACCAGCATGCCCGCCGAAATGATGTAGGCCCAATGATACGATTTGTAGTGATCGTTAATGCCCGCGCCCAGAAGCGGGCCGACCACACCCGCGACGCCGAAGGCGGTGAACACAAAACCATAATTGACACCGAGATTGCGAATGCCGTAGAAATCCGCCGTCGTGGCGGGCATGAGCGTAAAGATGGTTCCATAGCAAAGGCCGGTGAACGCGGAACCGAAAAGCACCAGCGCCGGGGTGGTGTAACTGCTGAAGGCCAGCATGTTCGCCGCCTGGCACAGAAACGCCACCATCATCGTCCGGGTCCGTCCGATTTTGTCCGAGAGAACCCCCGCGAGCAGGCGGCCAAAGGTGTTGAAGATCGCCAGCATCGCAATGGGCATAAATCCCCAACTCCAGTTCGCCTGCTCCTTTGCGATCAGCGCCACCTGCGTAATGATCATCATGCCCGCCGAGGCCGACAGGATCATCAGAAACCAAAGCTGGTAGAACTGCGCCGTGCGCAGCATCTCCTGCCAATCCGACTCCCGCCGCGGAGCCGCCGCCGTTTTGGCGGCGGATGCCGCCGCCGCCGGCTGTTCCGGCGGGTTCCGCAAAAGCTGCGCCAGGAGCGGCACCAGAATCAGCGTGCCAACGCCCAGATAGACAAAGGTCATCGAAATGGTGGTGATCCCCAACAGGTACTGCGTCAGCGGGGAGATATAAACCGCCGCCAGGCCCACGCCGCTGACCACTATCCCGGTGATGACGCCCTTGCGCGCGGGCGGAAACCACTTGATGGCCGGCGGCGTCGTCGCCGAGTAACCCAGCCCTATCCCCAAACCGGCGCCGACACCGAAGGTCAGCGCCATGGCGGCGGGCGAATGGACCAGGCCGGAAGCGATCAAGCCCAGACCGAGGATGATGCCGCCCGCCGTGGCGACCAGACGCGGGCCGAATTTGTCCTGGCATCGCCCCGCGAAGACCATCATCCCGGCAAAACAAACCGTGGCCACGCTGAACGGCAGGGCGGCGTCCGTCTTCGACCAATGCGAAACGCCGACCAGCGCCTTGGCAACGACCCCCCAGGCGTAGAGCACGCCGAGGATCAGGTTGATGGACAAGCCGGCTATCACCACCGTCCAGCCACGGGCGGCGTGCGATCTGTTTTCATTCATGGGGGTCTCCTGAATTAGGTTTGACTAAACTGCCATCGTCTCCTCTTGGGTCAGTACGTGAAATCCGTGTTCCTTGAGAATATCGCCCGCCCGGGTGGAATCCTGGACTTCCACGACCAGGATGGCGCGGTTGTTGGCCACGAAACCGGAGGTGTTGGCCAGATTGATGTCGTGGTCGGCCAGGCATTCGGCGACCGAGTGCAGCGCGCCCGGCTTGTCGGGCATCTCGACGGCGATCACGTCCGTCAAGGTGGCGGCGAAGCCCTCGTGTTGAAGGGTGCTACAGGCCAGATCGGGGTCGTTGACCAGCAGTTTCATGACGCCGAAAGTGCCGCTGCTGGCCACGGTGACGCATCGGATGTTGATGTTGGCGCGCGCGAGAATTCCGGTGACGCGGGCGGCCTGGCCGGGGCGGTTTTCAGCGAAGACCGCCAGAAGCTTAACCGTGTTCATAGGGTTGAGGATGGGAATCGGTTTAAAGGGAGCGCCTGTCAATTACACGCTTTGCCTTGCCTTCGGCGATGGGCAGCGAACCGCTGGCAACCAGGTCCACCTTGGGCCGGAGCCACAGCTCGGCCCGCAGCTTTTCCGCCACTTCGTTTTGCAGGTCCGCCACATGCCCGACCTCCCCGTCGAAAGCCGCGGGCGACAATTCCACCTTCACCGTCATCTCGTCCAGCCCCTCCAGGAGGATCAGATAGTTGCGCCCGATTTGCGGCATCGCCATCAGCACCCGCTCGATTTGTTGCGGAAATATATTCACTCCCCGCACGATCAACATGTCGTCGGACCGCCCGGTGATGCGGCGGATGCGCCGGTGAGTGCGCCCGCAGGGGCACGGTTCGGAGATGAGCGAGGTCAGGTCGCGCGTTCGATAGCGCAACAGCGGCATGGCTTCGCGGTTGATGCTGGTCAGGACCAGTTCGCCCGTTTCGCCCTCGCCCGCCGGCTCGCAGGTCTTGGGGTTGATGATCTCCAGCACGAAATTGTCCTCCCAGAGGTGCATCCCGCATTTGCCCTCGCACTCAAACGCGACGCCGGGGCCGTTCATTTCGGTCAAGCCGTACGAGTTATAGACATCCAGCCCCAGCGCGGCTTCGATCTTCCGTTTCGTTTCCTCGGTGTGCGCCTCGGCGCCCACGAAGGCCTTGCGCAAGGCCAGGCTCTTTCGCGGATCAACCCCCTTCTTCTCCAGAAAATCCGCAAAGTAAAGCGCATAGCTGGGCAGGATGTGGATGACCGACGTTCCAAAGTCCTGCATGAGCAGCAACTGGCGTTCGGAAGTTCCCGGCCCGGCGGGAATGACCATGCAGCCCACTTTCTCCGCCCCGTAGTGCATCACCAAACCGCCCGTGAACAGCCCGTAGCTCATCATGTTCTGGAACACGTCGCGCCGGGTCACGCCCGTCATGCACAGCGCGCGCGCGATCAAGTCCGCCGCCGTGTCCACGTCGCGCTTTGAGAAAAACACCGCCTTTGGCTTTCCCGTGCTCCCGCTGGTCGTGTGCAGCCGCATCACCTCATCCCGCGGAATGGCCAGCAACTTGTCCGGGTAATTCTCCCTCAAATCCGCCGCGGTGGTGAACGGCAGCCGGCGGATGTCGGCCGCCGATTTTATGGCCTCGGGCGTGACGCCCGATTCGCGGAATTTGGCGCGATAAAACGGCACGCGCTCCAGCCGGCGGACGGTATCCCGCAGGCGTTCGAGTTGGAGCGACTCCAGCGCCGGACGGGCCAATGTTTCCATTTCCTGATGCCAAAACATGTGATTGGGCGCGAGGATATGATTTACTCCCGTTCGATGCAAGCTTTTTATTTCTTTTCCGCGAAACAAAAACCGGCAGGGCAGATCTGCCGCTCTGCCCTGAATTCCTGGGCGGCGCAACGCCGCCCTCCATTTGAGATGGAGAATTTTGTCCTGCGCCGGTGGCGCGCACATCATCCAGGATGCCATCTGTGGCGGCGGTCTATGACCGTCGCCAATTACCCGCTTTGATCTCCTGCATCCCGTTGGCAACCAGGGCTTGACAAAAATTAGAGCCTATGATTAAATAGTCAGCGTGAGGCACGAAGACGACACAGCCGTAGCGGCGGATGGCAATCCGCCGCCATTTTTTCGAGGCTTTGGCGCGGGGAATGGCAGGGCGATCCCGATGCCGCATCGGGAGAGCCGTCCCAGCCCAAGACGGCTCCGCAGGAGACACCCACCACCACAGGTGGTGCATTTTGCCAAGGATCCCCCAATATATTGGAGGAGAAATCTTGTGCCATTCGTCCCATGCGTCCCCTTGGGTCCCTTCCGTCCCTTCCAGGTTCCTTGGAAGCGTCGCCCTGCCGGCTGGAAACCGTGCCAAATCACTATGCTTTCCGGCTTGTCGCCCCGAAGCTCTGCGAAGGCGGATGCCCCTCCAACGCTGTTTTCTTGAGCCTTTTGAGCCTTTTTGCGGCAATTCATCACAAGTTACTATCTATCAACAACTTACAACTAAAATCGAGTATTTCCAATTAAGGCCAATTAAGCCTAATTAAGGTTAATTAAGGTTAATTAAGCTAAAAAATGAATCTCCACGATGAGCCAAATATGGCGCCCGGTTGATATGATTTGCTTTTGGTTTGCGCACGCCATAATGTCGGCCTGATTTACATTACGATATGGATGCCGGAAACAAGCACCTGTTGAGCGGCGACGAAGCCATCGCCCTCGCCGCCTGGCATGCGGGCGTCGCCCTCGGCGCCGGCTATCCCGGCACGCCCTCAACCGAAATCCTGGAGAGCTTCTCCGCGCTCGGCGGGCGCGCCCAATGGTCTCCCAACGAGAAGGTCGCGCTGGAAGTCGCCATCGGCGCCGCGTTCGGCGGCGCCAGGGCCATGGCCACAATGAAACATGTCGGGCTGAATGTGGCCTCCGATCCGCTCTTCACGGCGGCCTATACCGGCGTGGCCGGCGCGCTGGTGATCGTTTCCGCCGATGATCCCGGCATGCACTCCAGCCAAAACGAGCAGGACAACCGCCGCTACGCCGTCGCCGCCGGTGTGCCCATGCTCGAACCGTCCGATTCCCAGGAGGCCTACGATTTCCTGCTCGCCGCGATTGAAATTTCGGAACGATGGAAGATTCCCGTCCTGCTTCGCGCTACGACGCGGGTTTGCCACAGTTACACCGTGGTCACGCCGCGCTCCGGGCGCGACGTTCCCCCGGCCGCGAACTTCGTCCGCGATGTGAAGGGGCGCGTGATGGTTCCCGGCTACGCGCGGCCCGCTCACCGGCGGTTGCGCCAGAAACTTGGCGAGATTTCGGCCTGGAACGAGGATTGCGCCCTGAACCGCGTCGTGCCGGGCGGCAAAGCTCTGGGCATCATCACTTCCGGGATTTCCTTCATGCACGCGCGCGAGGCCGCGCCGGAGGCAAGCGTGCTCAAGCTCGGCTTCACGCATCCCCTGCCGATGCGCAAGATCGCGGCCTTCGTGAAAAGCGTCGAACGCTGCGTGGTGATCGAGGAAGGCGATCCGTATCTGGCCGAAGCCATTCGCGCGGCGGGGATTCCCGTTGAGGCGAAGCCGGAGATGTATCGCTTTGGCGAGTTGGACGTGGCGCGGGTCCGGCGCATCCTGGCCGGGGAGACCAGTCCCGAAGCGGCCCCGCCGCCGGGAAAGCCGCCCCAGCTTTGCGAAGGCTGCTCTTACCGGGTCGTCTTCGATTCGCTGCGCCGCCTGAAGTGCATCGTGGCCGGGGACATTGGCTGCTACACGCTGGGGTCGTTGCAGCCGTTCGAGGCGATGGATTCGTGCGTGTGCATGGGCGCGAGCCTGGGGGTGGGGTTGGGATTGCGCCATGTGCTGCCCGCCGAACAGGCCCGCCGGGTCGTCAGCGTCATCGGCGACAGCACATTCGTCCACAGCGGGATCAGCGGTCTGGTGGAAATGGCTTACAATCCGCCGCCGACCGGGCATGTGGTGATTATACTTGACAACGGAACAACCGCCATGACCGGCCACCAGGAACATCCCGGCACCGGGCGCAATCTCCAGCATGAGCCAACGCGAAAGTTGGTGCTGGAGGACATGGCGCGCTCGTGCGGAATCCGCCGCGTCCAAGTCGTCGAACCGCGCGCCGGCTCGGACGCATTTGAGCGCGCGCTGGTGGAAGCCCTCGCCAGCGGCGAGCTGGCCGTGCTCATCGCGCGGCGGCCGTGCATTTTGATCGCGAAAGAACTCAAGGAATATGAACAACGTGAACAACGCTGCCAATGCCAGGAAAAAGGGGAGCCTTGCGCCGCCACCCTGTAACATCGTCGTGGCCGGCCTGGGCGGGCAGGGCGTCCTGACCGCGACGGACATCATTGCCGATGTCGCGCTGCGGGCGGGCTATGATGTCAAGAAGAGCGAAATCAAGGGCATGAGCCAGCGCGGCGGCTCGGTCGCCTGCGACGTCCGCTTCGGCGCGGAAATCCTCAGCCCCATGGTCCCGGCGGGCGAGGCGGATTTCCTGCTGGCGCTCGAAGCCGCGCAACTGGACACTAACCGGCATCTGCTGCGTCCGGGCGGCGTGACCATTGAACCGTCTGCGGTGGACGCGGCCCGGCTGGCGCAGAAGAAGATGTTGAACGTCGCGCTGCTCGGCGTGTTGAGCGCGCGCCTGCCGATGGCGGAAGACGCCTGGCTGGAGTCTGTCCGCGCGGCCTTTGATCCGAAGTACTTCGACGCGAACCGGCAGGCGTTCCTGCTGGGCCGCGCCGGCAACGAAAAGAACGCACCATGAGCAAACATATCATCCCGAAAGCGGCGCCTTTCGACCCCGTCAGCGCGCCGGATTTTCTTCCCCCCAACCAGTTGCGGGAATTGCAGTTGACGCGCCTGCAAAACATGGTCTGGCACGCCTTCAACCGCGTCGCCCTCTTCCGCGACCGCATGAGCCAGCGCGGCCTCAAACCGGAAGACATCCAGTCCCTGGACGACATCACGCGCCTGCCGTTCTGCGACAAGGCGGACCTCCGCGACGGCTACCCTTTCGGGTTGTTCGCGACCCCGATGAGCGAGATCGTCCGCCTGCACGCCTCGACGGGCACGACCGGCAAGCCGATTGTCGTCGCCTACACCCAAAAAGACGTGGATGTCTGGACCAACGTCATGTGCCGCAGCTTCGCCGCGTGCGGATTGCATCGCGGGGACATCATCCAGAATGCTTACGGCTACGGCCTGTTCACCGGCGGCCTGGGGGCGCATTACGGCGGGGAAGCGCTGGGCGCGACGGTCATTCCCATTTCCGGCGGCAACACCCAGCGCCAACTCATGGTGCTCAAGGATTTCAATGTCACCGCCATCTGCTGCACGCCCAGTTATTTCCTCCATATCATTGACCAGGCCGCCGAGCTGAAGGTCAGCCTCAAGGAGCTGCCTTTGCGCGCCGGCGTTTTTGGCGCGGAGCCGTGGACTGAATCCATGCGCCAGCGCATTGAAAAGGACAGCGGCATCAAGGCCTACGACATCTACGGGCTGTCGGAAATCGTCGGCCCGGGCGTGGCTATGGAGTGCCCCTGCCAGGCCGGGCCGCACATCTTCGAGGATTACTTCTATCCGGAGATCATCAATTCGACGACCGGCAAGCCGTGCGCCGAAGGAGTGGAAGGGGAGCTGGTCCTGACCACGTTGAGCAAGGACGCGATGCCGATGATCCGTTACCGCACGCGCGACATCACGGCGCTGACCTCCGAACCGTGCGGCTGCGGGCGGACGTTGCGCCGCATCCAGCGCATCAGCCGCCGGAGCGACGACATGATCATCATTCGCGGCGTGAATGTCTATCCCTCGCAAATCGAAACCGCGCTGCTCAAGGTGGAGGGCGCGATGCCGCATTACCAGATTGTCCTCACGCGCGAAAAGGGGCTGGATGAAATGGAAGTCCAGGTGGAAGTCACCGGCGAAGTGTTCAGCGACACGGTGGGCGGCCTGGAGCAATTGCAGGCCCGGCTCACCAAATCCATCGAGACGACGACCGGCTTGAGGCCGCGGGTCCGGTTGATCCAGCCGCATTCCATTCAGCGCAGCGAGGGCAAAGCCAAACGTGTGATTGACCAGCGCAAAATGTAACCAAGGACTTCCCATGAAACTCAAGCAACTCTCCCTCTTCCTGGAAAACAAACCGGGCGCCCTGAGCACCCCGGTCAAACTTCTCGCCGACGCCAAAATCAACATCCTCACCCTCAGCATTGCCGAGTCCCAACAATACGGCATCCTCCGCCTGATCGTGGGCGACTGGAAGGCGGCAAAGGAACTGCTCGAAAAACACGGTTTGCCGGTGAAGACTACAGACGTGCTCGCAATCGAGGTCGCCGACCGCGCGGGCGCTTTGGCCGGCGTGCTGGCGGTGCTGGAGCAGGCCGGCATCAACCTCGAATACATGTACGCCTTCACCCTCAAGCGCGAGGGCAAGGGCCTGCTCCTGTTCCGATTCGCCGACCCGGACAAGGCCATCCGCGTCCTGCAAAAGCACAAGATCAACGTCGTCGGCAACGCCGACCTGTTCCAGCGCCTCGAAGGCTGACCGTGCGAAGAGATTCTTGGCCACAGATGAACACAGATCCTACGGAAAAAGTCAAACAGCGGCTTCGCAACGACCAGTTCGCCGCGCTCTGCGACATTGAACTGCTCTCCGTTTCGCCCGGCCGCGCCACCGCCCGGATGACCCTTCATCCGCATCATCTCAACGGCATCGGCACCGTGCAAGGCGGGGCCATATTTACCCTGGCCGACTTCGCATTCGCCGCGGCCTCCAACTCACACGGCACTGTAGCCGTGGCCGTCAATGCCAGCATCACCTTCATGAAAGCCGCCACAACCGGCACCCTCTGGGCCGAGGCAAAGGAACTGGCCAAGAACTTCAAAATCGGCACCTACTCAGTCGAAATCAAGGACGACCAGGGCGACCTAATCGCCCAATTCCAGGGCCTGGCCTACCGGAAGAAAGACCCTGTCTAATGCACGGTGCATAAGAAACGGCAAACCATGTCTATGCTCGTTTTGCTGTTTGCCAGAAAGATATTTTTGCGGCAGGATTGGAGTCTGAGGAACAGAAGCGGGCAAGAGTATTGTTTGGGGCGCCGGTACACCTATTGAAAGGATCGAATGCATGACCAAAATAGCGCAAAAGCATGGTGCCCCCTCACAATTGCCGGCGGGCCTTTGCATTTTCTTTTCTTTTTGGCTTGCCAAAACGGGGTGAATGAAAGAAATTCTTACCATGACTAGCACAGTGACCAGCAAAGGGCAGACGGTGGTGCCGAAGCCTCTGCGGGAGCGGTTCCATATTGACTCCGGCGCAACCCTGTACTGGCAGGAAGACGGCGCCTCGTTGCGGGTGATCAAGCTGGAACCCCGCAGAGAGGGAAGTTTTCTTGAAGGTTTGCGCCGATTGGGCCGCGTCCAGGCTGCCCCGCGGGACAAACGACCGGTGCCTTCTTGCAGGTCGCATTTAAAAAGTGTGAATAGTGAGGACTGACTCCGGCATGATTTAAACCTTATGGACGCCGCCCAAATAGGCCCCACCAGACCACCGATTCCGCGTTACAATCCTATAAGAAAGCAAATTGTCTCTTGGGTTCGAGAAACAACGGCGGCACTTTTTTGGTGCTACGTGATCATAAAGACTCTGATCTTTGACTTCGACATATATATTGTGCAGAAACTTGCACCCGCCTGGACCTGGCTAATTTACAGCAAATTCTTTATCTTAATAGGCCTTGTTGCTACCATCTGGATATTCACCAAGAACAAACATATTGTATGGTGGTCCTTGTACATTATGTTCTACCCTCTGATTCTCACTGGTAAACTCCTATTTTACCTATTCAAGACACGGAACTGGGTATTAATACTTGGGACCGCAAATGTCGTCGTTTCTTTCGTGAAGTCCTTTAAATATAGATGCATCACCTTCGCCTTTTCCGCAATTTCAATCGCTTTGATTACCTTTTCGCACAGCATCATCCTCTTGTATGCTGCAATTATGTGTCTAATGCTCATGCTATCACTAACCTTTATTAGAAACTTTTATTATGCATTCAGACCATCCGTCTTATACCAAGCACACTCACATTTCGTTACCGTCATGTTAGATTACGGCAAGAAGAGTTGGGGTCCTGGGGCGGACACTGCCAGTTTAACTGTCGCCCAAATGAACAAAGGACAACTGGACACATGGATACTGAACCTTCAGTTTTCAGTCATTGCCAACCGATTTTGTTATTTCCTCTCGTCAAAATTGAGAGAGTACCAAAAGAGCAATGTAACGGTAGCGGCTGACATTATCCGTGTCTTTTTCCTCGGCTTGGTAACAGTATTCGTTTTTGCCTTTGTGAATTACGGAGTTTACAAAGCGATGCCAACTGCGTTTAAGGCGGACGCAGACCAGAAGTTCTTTATGTTCCTTTATTACAGTAGTTCGAATTTGTTAGATCGGAGCATTTTCGAAATCGTTCCTGCTGCTATCCTTTCGCGGTTGCTTGCCGTGCTTGAAATGGTTTTCTCGTTTTCATTGATTGCGATTTTGATCTCCCTTCTTATCTCTGTAAAAAATAGGCGCGATTCCGAGGAGATTGACAGCACAATTCAAGCGTTGAGACGACATGGGGCTGACATGGAGGGTTTTATCAATGACAAATATCGGATGACAGTTCAGGGCGCAATTCTCGAGCTTGAACGATTGAAGGGGGCCTTCATAAAGGTGATATATTACTTTGGGCAGGATATCGAAAATGATTCTTTTAAATAGAGCAAATCGTGTTCCGGGTCCGCCTCGCATAATCAACAAAGGGGTCAGTTAATGGTATTGATTCTGCTGAAAAACCTCGGGCTACTTTTTTAAGCGTTTTTTGGTTGGGGGCGGCTCCAGACGGATCAGCCGCAGTTCGGAACGGGCCAGCAGTTGCCAG
>Ga0181530_10001669_pt1 | contig 27508 bp, 21 predicted proteins | sample PEATcosm2014_Bin_42_FD_119769 | JGI IMG/M metagenome (GOLD analysis project Ga0181530, IMG submission 119769) | Peatland microbial communities from MTU Mesocosm Facility, Houghton, MI, USA - PEATcosm2014_Bin10_60_metaG | ecosystem: Environmental > Terrestrial > Soil > Wetlands > Peat | place... | reverse complement strand
CGTTGAGCGCTAGGGCGCGTACTCCCCGGACGGGTAGTCGCACTCGAGCGTCACGTACTCCTCCGCCGTATCCGGGCTCCCGTCGAGCGGGCCCCCGGCGCCGTCGCCGGCGGCGAAGGGCCGGACCTCCGTACCCGTGACGACCTGCAGCGGCGCCTCCAGGTCGCCGCCCGGCTCTTCCAGCGGCGCCACCCGGACGGGCACGTCATCGGGGAAGTCGGCGAGAGCCTTACGGAGCTGGCCGACGGTCCAGGCGGTGACTTCGTGCTTGACCAGCTTCATCGTCAGCGCTCCCCCTCTTCGTGCTGTTCATGCCGGCCAGCCGCTGGCGTACCCCATTCACGCCGCGCGCGGCATCTGCTGGTATTCGTCATGATTGCGTCCCCTTCACCAGTCCTACAGGCAGTTTGCCGTGAACGGACGACAATCTCAGCGGCTTGGCCACCTCCGGGGCCGGCCGGCCACCTGTTTTTCGCGGCCGGGTCGGTCAGCGCCGCCCACACCTTCTCCGGCGGATGCGCGAGCCAGTGCTCGAAGCGCAGGACGAAGCGGCCATCCGCAACGTTCAGCGTGCCGTTCAAGAGCTCGGCTCCTTCGTCGTCGTGTCCGGTCCCGCGGGGCTGGGTATGGCATCGAGGTGACGCTCGAGCGCGTCGAGCCGGCCCGCCCGGAACTTCCGGTACGGGCGCAGCCACTCGTCGATGTCCGTCAGCGGCCCGGGTTCCAGCTCATACCAGCGGCGCTGCGCATCCTGGCGGACCCGCACCAGCCCCGCATCGCGCAGCACCCGCAGGTGCTTGGAGGTGCCGGGCTGGCTCAGGCCGAGCAGGAGGGCCAGCTCGCCGACCGGGCGCGGCTGGTCCAGGAGCAGGTCCAGCAGGTGTCGGCGCATCGGCTCGGCCAGTACCGCGAACGTTCCCGTTGCCATACAGGCATATAATCAGTTAAGCATATTACTGTCAAGGAATGTACGGAATCCGCATGCCGAAATCGTTTGCATAAATGGATCAACATTGATCACGCCGAACGGAATGTGCCGATGGACATTAATACCACCGCTGGGCATGACCGGCCCGGCAGTGCGAGACTGGCCGAATGACGCACGATCACGACACCACGATGGACGAATTGACCGAAGACCCGGCGTGCGCTGTCGCGCACGGAGCTCCGGCCCCGGCGACCGCGACCCGCACGCTTATTGCCGTTTTCGCCTCTCCGGTGGCCGAATTCCTGCTGCACTTCGGGTCCGATTGCGGCTTCCGGGCCATCCTGCTGGAGCCCGACGCCGAGCGGGCGGCGGCGGCCATGGTGCCGGGCGCGGAGGTGACGGCGTCGTTCGATGCCCTCGACGCCTCAGCCGACGTCGTGGTCACCGACCATCACCGCCCTGAGCTGGGCACGGTGCTGCGTGATCTGCTGGCCGGCAAGGCCCGCTGGATCGGCGTGATGGGTAACCCTCGTCACCCGGCGCCCCACATCCCGGCCCTGCGGGAGCTGGGCGTGGGGGAGGAGGACATCAATCGTGTGCACCGGCCGGTAGGCGTGAACATCGGCTCGCGGACCCCGCCCGAGATCGCCATCGCCACACTGGCCGGCCTCATCGCGGACCGCAACGCCCGCCCCGGGGGCTTTACCTTCTGACCCGGGAGCCGAGCGCTGAGCGGCAACCGACCGCTGCGGTCGATCTGTCACCCGTGACGGCCCCTGTGCGTCACAAAGTGGAGATCCTGATCCTCATGTGCTGTCTATGACATCGCGAGACCTCGCGCGTCAGAATTGACGCAAAGCGTTGTCCACATTAACTGCGGCGTTCTGAGCTGGTCAACGGTTTTAGTCGGGTTGTGGGCAAAATATCCGCTTTACCTGTTGTCATCACCGGCTAACTATTCGGCAATGTCACTAAGAGGAATTGCGGAATAGCTTTCCGTAGTTCGTTCACCGAACGAGACTTATTGGGCAGACTCAGCCCGCACCTTGAGTGCGCCGTTCAGCGCCCGGAAGCCCGTCTCGGCCCGGGCCAGGGCCCGGCCGGAAAACGGCACCAGGGCGCCGCGGAAGGTCTCACTCTGCACCACCAGCGTTCCGCCGTTTCGGGCGCTCAGCTCGAACCGGTGCTCCCCGCCGATGATGCCGGGCAGGCGGGAGGCCCACGCCAGCTCGGTCGCCGCGGTCGCCGCGGTGATCGTGGGCCTGAGCGTCATCGGCCGTCCGCCGGCCGGGTAGCTGCGCAGGAAAATCCGGCGCCCGACGGTGACCTCGCCGGACGCCTCACGGAAGAGCGGGTTCCAGTCCTGGTAGCGGCTCAGGTCGTTGAGAATGGCCCAGACCTTCATCGGTGACGCGTCGATCCACGCCGTCGCCGACACCGTCTTCATCTGCCCCGCCTTCCGCCGGGCCGTCCGCGGGCGGCGCCGCGTTCCGGCCACGGACTTCCTACCACCCGGGCGGCCACGGCGGCCAGCGGCGACCGGGCCTCCCCACCCATCAGGATCGCGGCGTGGAGACCGGCTTTCATGCCGGGAAGGGAACGCCGCTTCACCTCCGCTGGAATGTCGGTGGTGTTCGCTAGTGTGTTCGCATGTCCCGGTACCGCCCGCTCCCGTCGCCCGCCCAGGATGTGGTGCTGCGGGGCCATTGCGCGCAGGCCCGGTACCTGTGGAACCTCGCGGTCGAGCAGCAGTCGTGGTGGCGCGGACCCCGTGTGGACAACAGGACGGGAAGGCGGGCCGCACGCGGACAACGGGACGACATTACGCGGCGGATGTCCGGCGGGGCGCTCCCGGTCGCTGGCGGTGGCCGGCCGGACCCGCTAAGCTGACCGCTGTGCGAGCCGTGCCGAGCCTGCAGTGGTGGCGCCGCCCATAGGCGGCGTGATGGCTCGCGTACTGCGCAGATCATGAAACGATCGCCCGGGAAGCGGCGGTCGTTTTTCGTTCCCGCCGGGGCCTGGGCCCGGACAAAGGTGCCCACGTGGACTCCGAACCGCGTAATGAGCTGACCACCTTCGAGACCGCCGGCGGGGTGCGCGTCACCCGCACCGCGGGGCCGTTCGACCCGGACCTGCTGGCCGACGTGTCGCGCGCCGTCGACGAGCGCCGCGGCGGCGTGCTCAGCTCGGGCATGGAGTATCCGGGACGCTACAGCCGCTGGCACATCGCCTACGCCGACCCGTGCGCGGAGATCGTGGCCCGCGGCCGCCGCATCGGGGCCCGGGCGCTGAACGACCGTGGCCGGGTACTGCTCCCGGTCATCGGCGCGGCCCTGCTGCGGGCCGGCACCCCGGTGGGCGACCGTACCGCCGACGGCGTGGAAGTCGTCATCCCGGAGCCGGACCGCCCCTATACCGAAGAGGAACGGAGCCGGCGCCCCACCGTGTTCACCGCAGTCCGCGAGATCATAGCGGCGTTCGGCGGCGAGGACTCGCACCTGGGCCTGTACGGGGCGTTCGGGTACGATCTGGCGTTCCAGTTCGAGCCCGTCCGGCTGAGCCTGGACCGCCCAGCCGACCAGCGCGACCTCGTGCTGCACCTGCCCGACGAGATCTACGTGCTGGACCGCAAGCGCGAGCAGGCCACCCGCTACGCCTACGAGTTCGAGGTGGACGGGGCCGCCACCGCCGGCCTGCCCCGGCTGACCGGTCCCACCGCGCCGGCCGGGACGGGGCCGGCCAGCCCCCGGCCCGGAGTTTCCCAGGACCTGCCGGAACAGCCCAAGCCGGGGTCATACGCCCAGGTCGTGGCGGAGGCGAGAGAGCGCTTCGCGCGCGGCGACCTGTTCGAGGTCGTGCCCAGTCACGTCTTCTACGGGCGCTGCCCGACCCCGTCAGCGTTCTACGAGCGGCTGCGCCAGCGTAACCCGGCGCCGTATGAGTTCATGTTCAACCTGGGCGAGGGGGAGTACCTGGTCGGCGCGTCCCCGGAGATGTACGTTCGGGTCACCGGGGACCGGGTGGAGACGTGCCCCATCGCGGGGACGATCGCCCGCGGCGAGGGCCCGCTGGAGGACGCGGCGAACATCCGCACGCTGCTCGGATCCCCGAAGGAGGAGTCCGAGCTGACCATGTGCACCGACGTGGACCGCAACGACAAGTCGCGCGTCTGCGAGCCGGGCAGCGTCCAGGTCATCGGGCGCCGCCAGATCGAGCTGTACAGCCGGGTGATCCACACCGTCGACCACGTGGAGGGCAAGCTGCGGCCCGGGTTCGACGCGCTCGACGCGTTCCTCACCCACATGTGGGCGGTGACGATCACCGGGGCGCCGAAGACGTGGGCCATGCAGTTCATCGAGGACCACGAGGCCACCTCGCGCCGCTGGTATGGGGGCGCCGTCGGGGCCATCGGCTTCGACGGCGGCATGAACACCGGCCTGACCCTGCGTACCGCGCACATCCGGGACGGGATCGCGGCCGTGCGGGCCGGCGCCACCCTGCTGTTCGATTCGGACCCGGAGGCGGAGGAGCGCGAGACGCAGATCAAGGCGCGCGCGCTGATCGAGACCCTCAAGGATGCCGAACAAACGTTGGCGGGAGCGCTCACCGGCACCGGAGACGCCGGGCCCGCCATCGCCGAGGCGGGGGAGGGCCGTCCCGGGTCCGGGCTGCGCGTCCTGCTCGTAGACCACCAGGACTCATTCGTGCACACGCTGGCTGATTACTTCCGTCAGGAGGGTGCGGAGGTCACCACCCTGCGGGCCGGTTTCCGGCCGGCCCTGCTGGATTCCTACGCTCCCGATCTGGTGGTGCTGTCCCCGGGCCCCGGTCGGCCCGTGGACTTCGCATGCGATGGCCTGCTCAGCGAGCTCGACGACCGGGGGCTGCCCGCGTTTGGCGTGTGTCTGGGCCTGCAGGCCATGGTCGAGCACGCGGGGGGTGAGCTGTCCCTGCTGGCCGAGCCCGCGCACGGCAAGCCGGGCGTGGTCCAGGTCCAGGGCGGCGAGCTGCTGAACGGACTGCCCGCGGAGTTCACCGGTGCGCGGTACCACTCCATCTACGCGCGGCCCGAGCAGGTCAAGGGCGGATTCGAGGTGACCGCGACGACCCCGGACGGCGTGGTGATGGCCATTGAGGATCCCGTGGCCGGGCGCTGGGGCGTCCAGTTCCATCCGGAGTCGATCCTGACCGCCTCCGGCCGGGCCGGCCACCACGTCATCGCCAACGTCCTCCGCCTCTGCCGCGCCCGCGCTGTGTTAGCCCGGGGGATGACCCCCCGGACCCCCCGCGTGTGCTTCGCACCCCGCTGGGGTATGTCGCCGTAGCATCGTCGTTCGCCGAGGCACAAGGCCCCGGCTCGCGGCGATCGGCGCTGCGCACCGCCACCCCCCGTAACACCCGCCGTAACGCCGCTGTGTTTCTCGCCGCGGCACCGCCGGAATTCGGGCGCGCCATTCGGGGCTCTGTGGCCAGACGGGGCGGATCGGGCAGGCGGTGTCGTTAGAGTACTGTGACATGAGGAGCGTTGAGCCGGAAGTCCTGCTGGTGGCGCGGCCCCAGCTCGACTACGAGGCGGTCACGGAGTATCTGCGTGAGGTCGGCGGCGACGCCTGGCTGGAGCGGCTGGACCGCGGCGACCTGGATAACGACGCGCAGAATCTCGCCGAGTTCGCGGGCCGGCTCTGCTACCGGTCCTGGGACCCCGGGCTGAACCCCAACGTCACCCGCATCCGCACCAACCAGGCCAAGTACCTGGAGAACATCCTGGCCAGCGCGCACGGCTCAGTCCTCGAGCACGTGAATTTCACGTTCGTCCTGCACAACGTGAGCCGGGTGTGCTGTTACGACGACGACACCGAGGTGCTCACCACCGACGGCTGGAAGCCGTGGCCGAAGGTTGACGGATCAGAGACCTTCGGGACGCTTAACCCGGCTTCCGGTGAACTTGAATACCAGAAGGCCACCGAGGTCTTTCATGGTGACTACGACGGCCCTATGTACCGGGTGCGGTCGGAGCAGGTGGACCTGCTGGTGACGCCCAACCACCGCATGTGGGTGCAGCGTCATGACACGCAGGCGGCCAAGCGGAAGGAAGAACGGTTTGGCATTGTGCAGGCTACGGACCTCCTGCACAAGCGCGTTAAGTATCAGAAGTCTGCGCGATGGGTCGGCGTCACGCCGCTCACCGTCACGATCCCTGCCGCTAGTCGCGTCTGGAAACGGTCAGACAACGGCGCGGCATGCGTCCGTACCAATCCGGCGAGGACCTTCCCGGCCGAGCCGTTTGCTCGCTTCCTTGGCTATTACCTTGCCGACGGATGCACCAGCGACCACCAGATCATCCTGGCGCATAATCGCGGTCCCATCCTGGACAGGATGGCGGACACGATCCGCGCCATGGGGCTTCCGGCCTATCTACCGGTGTCCGGCTGCGGCTGCGTGCGCACCCAGTGCACGCCGCTGCGAGACATGCTCGCTGAACTAGGCCACGCGCACGAGAAGCGCGTACCCGCGATGGTTCAGGCATGGTCGCCAGAGCTCATCCGGGCCTTCCTGGAGGCCGTGATCGAGGGCGACGGGACTACCCAGCGTTCCACTGACCACCGGGTCATCTACACCTCCTCGGCCGAGACGGCGGACGATCTCCAGGTCCTGGCCATCAAGGCAGGGTGGTCGGCAAATGTGCGAGTCGACAACCGCATCGGTCTCGAACGCGTCATGCGCAGTGGCCAACGTTTCCGCAACCTCCGGGTCAGCTATATCGTGTCCATCGTCACGAGGCGCCTGGCTCCCTTGGTTAACCATCAGCGCCATCAGGCTCCTCCCAGCCGGTACCTCAACGATGACGGCTACAACGACGGCATGGAGCCATACGACGGGATGGTGCATTGCGTCTCTGTACCCAATGGGCTGCTCTTCGTTCGCCGCGACGGTAAGCCGACCGTCTCGGGGAACACGCATGAGATTGTCAGGCACCGGCCCGGGACAGCGGTGTCGCAGGAATCGCTGCGGTTCGTACGGCTCGCGGACATCCCGTTCTGGTTCCCGGAATGGGCTCGCGAAGACGAAGAACTGATGAAGCGAGCTGGGGTGCTCCTCTCCGAGATGGAGAACTTCCAGCGCTGGATGGCTGACCACTTCGGGCTCGACGAGGAGGGCGTGCCCTTCCACGAGAAGAAGCACAAGACCTCGTTCATGCGCCGGTTCGCGCCGGACGGGGTGGCCACCGGGCTGGTGTGGTCGGCGAACGTCCGTACGCTGCGGCACACCATCGAGTCGCGGACCGATCCCGGGGCGGAGGAGGAGATCCGCCTGGTATTCGGCAAGATCGGCGAGCTGATGCGCGCCGAGGCCCCGGCGCTGTTCGGCGACTACGACGTGCGCGACGGCGCCTGGATACCCGGCTGGCGCAAGGTCTGACCCCCGGGCCCCGCGCGCCACGGATGCCTTCAGGGTCCCTGCGAACAGGCGTTCGTACCGGCCCAGCGAGTCCCGGGCCGGAGGCCCGGGCGAGTGGCCGGTGCTGCGGCGGGTACCCCGGCGGGAATCGGGGGGTCCAGGGGGGTCGTCCCCCCGGACGGCGTCAGCTCAGCCAGAGCTAGCTAGAACAGCGGGCAGTCATACCGGATGAGTTCCTCGGGCGCGCCCCTGACCTTCAGTTCGCGCACGGTCTGCGCGATCATTTCGTCCGGGCCGCTGACGTAGATGTCGCGGTTCGTCCAGGAGGCCACGGCCGCCACCCCGGGGATCGTCCCGTGGATCGCGTCCAGCGCGGCCTCCTCGGACACGACCGGGATGACCCGCAGCCACGGGAAGGACGCCGCCAGGCGCTGCAGATCGGGCTGGTCGTATAGGCCGGACGCGTGGCGCGCGCCGTGGTAGAGCACAACTTCCCGCCGCCGACTCGTGCCGGGCGCGCGGATGACGGCCTCGATGATGGCCTTGACCGGGGCCAGGCCAGTGCCACCGGCGAGGCACAGGATGTCGCGCTGGGACGTCAGGTCCGCGGTCATCGACCCGGCGGCCGCCCCCAGCAGGAGGGTGTCGCCGACGGTCACGTGATGAACCAGGGTGCCGCTTACCAGGCCGCCGGGGACGGCGCGGACGTGAATGGTCAGCGTGCCGTCCTCACGGGGCGCGTTCGCGATGGAGTAGTGGCGCCACAGGCGCGGCCACCGCGGCGTCTGGATGCTCACGTGCTGCCCGGGCAGGTGCGGTAGCGGCTGGCTCGGCTGGAGCGTCAGGACGGCGAGGTCGGCGGAACGGGCCTCGTGGGTGACGATTTCCGCGAGCCACCACGGGGGCGCCTGTTCGGCGTCCCGTTCGGCCGCGCTGATCATAAGCTGGGCGGCGCGGCTGAACAGGTCTTCCCAGGCGGCGGCCGCGGCGTCCGTCCAGGCCTCAGGCGCGTACCGCTGCCAGGTGGCCGCGAGCGCCTGGCCGACCGGGTAGAAATGCTCCTTCTGGACGCCGAATTTGCGGTGCGCCCGCCCCAGGCCTTCGAGGTAGGCGGCCAGCTGACCGTCATTGTCGCTGACCGATACGACGCGGCGCAGAGCCTGGTAAAACCGTATTCGCTGGGTATCCATGGCGGGCGGGAACATCGCCCGTGCGGACGGCTCGCTGGCGAAGAGATGACTATAGAAATAGGTCATAGCCGCATCGGATACCGGATCAATCGCGGCGAAGAGTTGAGCCAGCGGATCGGAACCGAGATCGGCCACGACGTCCGGCGAGTCCGTCCCGGACCTGCGCGGAAGCGGATCTTCGCCGGCCCGTTTCCCCTTCCAGTTTCCCGTGGCGATCTCCGTGTTCCCCTCAGCCGGCGGGACCCTATGCCCTCATGGCGGACGGCGGCCATCGGGGGCCGTGCCCGCGTCCTTGCCCGTGCCCGCGTCCTTCGCTTCTCTAGTGTCCCACTCGCGGCGTCTCTTCTGCAGCAGAAAGCGGCAGGCCGGATTTTTATGTGCGCGTTATATAGCCAGATGAACGGCCGATGCGATAACCAAAGCGGGGTGACGGCGACTGGCGGTGATAAGGCCGGGTTAGGCCGTTTCCAGCATAAATAGATGCAGGCCATTCTTGCTGTCGCAGGCTCAGCGTGCTATATACGTCTGTCCGGTTTATGCCCGCCCGTACCAGTCCGTGCCTGAGACGATGCCGCTGCGGCCCGCCAGGGCGCCCTCACGTGCGTCTTCTGACAGCTTTCTGGTGAACTTTGGCAACGCGTTGACCTGGGGAGCCGGTGATGGACCATCATGGTCACCGGGGAACGATTATCGCGACCTGTCGGAATTCATGACCTACGCCGCAGGAGGGTGCATGGCCCGCTCGCTCATTGGGATCACCGGTCAGCTCGAGGCCGCGCACTGGGGCGATTGGGTTCGCGAGGCCGTCCTCTCTCCGCTTAGCTACACCCGCGCCGTGGAACGCGCCGGCGGAACGCCGGTCATCCTCCCCCCGGTCCCGGCCGACAGCGTGGCCCGGCTGACGGAAAGCCTTGACGGCATCGTGTTCACCTGCGGCACCGACGTCAATCCCGCGCTGTACGACGCCGCCCCGCACGAGAAAACGGACCCGCCCAACCGTCGGCGGGACCGGTTCGAGGTGTCGCTCGTCCGCGCGGCCACCGACGCGCAGCTGCCGTTCCTGGCGATCTGCCGCGGTATGCATGTCCTCAACGTGGCCCGGGGCGGCACGCTCATCCAGCATCTCCCGGACGCGGTGGGACACAATGGGCACGCGCCGGATCCGTACAAGATGACCCCGCACGACGTTCATCTCGACGCGGACAGCACGGTGGGCCGGCGGCTCGGTTCCCAGGCCCGGGTGCCGGCGCTGCATCACCAGGCCGTTTGGCAGGCCGGCGCGGGCCTGGGCACGGTGGCCTGGGCGGACGACCAGGTCATCGAGGCGGTCGAACTGCAGGGGCACCCCTTCGCCGTCGGCGTCCAGTGGCATCCCGAGGAAGGCGACGACCTGCGGCTGTTCGAGGCGCTGATCGAGGCGGCGCAGGCGGCCGTCTCGGCGCGGGCGGCGGCCCGGGCGGCCGAGGACAAGGCGGCCAAGCAGCCAGTCGGCCGGGCTGGCCGGACCGGCCGGTCGGCCGCCAAGGCGCGCGCCCGGATCTGACCGTTCCGCCGGTTCCCCGCGCCGTGGCTACAGCGGAGCCTGATAGCTGCCGACCCAGTGAATCTTCAGCCAGAGCATCGCCGAGCCCCACGCCCCCGTGACCTCGAGCACGCCCACCGCGACGAGCAGCGCGCCGCCGAACCGGGTCACCAGGCGGGCGTGCCGGCGGGCGTAGCCGAAAACGCGCATGCTGCGCTGGAAGGCGACCGAAACGATCAGGAACGGCACGCCTAGGCCGAGGCCGTAGATAAAGGCCAGGAACGCGCCCCGCCCCGCGGTCCCCGTGGTGCTCGACAGCGCGAGCACGGTGGCGAGCGTGGGCCCGATGCACGGCGTCCACCCCAGCCCGAACATCACCCCGAGCAGGGGCGCCCCGGCCAGGCCGGCCCGCGGCCGCACCGACGGGCGGACCACCCGGCCCGCGAAGGAAAACCGGTCGAAGACGCCCGCGAACAGCAGGCCGAGCACGATCGTGAGGGAGCCCAGCACCGCTGTTACGCCACCCTGGTGGTGGGCGAGCAGCGTACCTCCGAGGCTGCCCGAGGCGGCGCCGTAGACCGCGAACAGCGCGGAAAACCCAAGCACGAAGAGCATGGTCCCGGCGATCGTGCGCCCGCGCCCGGGAGGGCGGGAGGCGGCGGGCGGCGGGCTCGCGCCGGGCGGGCCCGCTGGCCGGTCGTCCACGGCTAGCCGGGTGCCGCCGTCGCCAGTGTCCCGCTCGTCGGCCGCTGCGGCGGCCGCGGTCCCGGCCTGCGCCTGGCCGGGCGCGCCAGGACGGCGGTCCCCGGCCAGGGGGGCGGTCTTCGCGGCCAGCGCGTCGGTGCCGGACATGCCGGTCGCGTAGGCCAGGTAACCGGGCACCAGCGGCAGGCAGCACGGCGACACGAAGGTGATCGCGCCGGCCGCGGCGGCGATGGGGGCAGCCAGGATGAGCGGCCCGGACAAGACCATCTGCTGGATCCCGCTGATGGCTGGTCGCCTCCTCGCCCAGTCGTTCCCCATTTACCGTGGTACTCCGAGTAAGCCCCGTCGCTGCGGGCGGGGATGAATCGGAGAACATGGCCTGACGTTGCGCTTACTCACGCCGGGCCCACATAGTAAACTGGCGGCGTGCGGACGGCGTACAAGGTCCGAGCCTACCCCCCCGCACGCTGCGTGGTCGTACGCATGTGACGGCGCGTGCCGATATGGTTGGCGGGTGAAATCGGTCCTCGTCCCCCGGGGGGCGGCCGGGCCCACGCGCCGGGTGCCGGGCCGCCGGCTGCTCGTCGCCGGGGCGGCCGCGTTCGGTGTGGCCATCGCCCTGTACGCCGTGTACGCCGCGATTCACCCCGCCCAATGGACGCTGAATCCTGTTGACCTGGCTGTCTACCGGTCGGGTGGCCTCATCGTGCGGCACATCCGGCCCGTGTTCGACCCACGGCTGCAGGCGCCCCTGTACGACTGGGCCGGCTACAGCAGCCTCGGTCTGAAGTTCACCTACACGCCGTTCGCGGCGATCGTCTTCGCTGTCGTGTCGTTCATCCCCTGGTCGGTGCTGCCCAAGCTCTCGATGGGCGTCAACATCGTCGCCCTGGTCGCGGCGCTGTGGTTCACCTTCGGCGGCCTCGGCTACCGCAGCCGGCCCTGGGCGCGCCTGGGCGCGACGCTGCTGGCCTCCGCCGCGGTGTTCTGGACCGAGCCGGTGGTCCGGACCCTTTACCTCGGCCAGGTCAACCTGGTGCTGATGGCGCTTATCCTCTGGGATCTGTGCCAGCCGGACACCAAGGCCTCGCGCTGGTGGAAGGGGGCAGGGGTCGGCATCGCGGCCGGCATCAAGCTGGTGCCGCTCGTCTTCATCCCGTACCTGCTGTTCGCGCGGAAGTTCCGGCAGGCCGCCATGGCCTCCGCCGCTTTCGTGTGCACCGTTCTGCTCGGGTTCGTGATCCAGGGACCCGACTCGTCCAAATGGTGGTTCGCCGGCCTCTTCTTCCAGGGCGGCCGGACCGGTTTCACCGGCTGGGAGGGCAACCAGTCGCTGCGCGGCCTGCTCACGCGGCTCGCGGGCAGCATCTCCGGTGCTCAGACCAGCTGGATCCTCGTGGCCGTGCTGATCGGGATCACGGGCATCGGCTGTGCGGCGATCCTGGACCGAGCCGGGCATCAGGTGGCGGGTCTGCTCGCCGCGGCGCTCACCGGCCTGCTGCTCTCGCCCATCAGCTGGGACCATCACTGGGTCTGGACCGCGCCCGCCGTGGCGGTGGCCGGGCACTACGCGGTCCGGTCCTGGCGCTCCTCCCGGGTCCGCGCGTGGGCCTGGTGGGCCCTGGCCGGGGCCATCCTGGCCGTGTACGGCGCATGGCCGGGCAGCCTGTGGGGTGAGCCCACGGATCTGGGCGCGTTCTCGCTCGGCATCCTCTGGCAGCCGCCGAACACCGACCCGGCCACGTACTACCAGTACGGGGACCAGCCCTGGTTCGCCGAGTACCACTGGCACGGCCTTCAGCTCGTCACGGGCAACGCGTTCATCCTCGGCGGCCTGGCCCTGTTCGTGGTCATCCTCGCGGCTACGGTCCGCGTCGCCGTCCGGGCGCGGAGGACCCGCCCGCTGGTCGGGGCCAGTGAGGGTGGTACTCCCGGCGCGGCCCGTTCGGGAGCCGATCCCGCTGGCACCAGCGAGCTGTCGCGGGCGTTATGCTCCCGGCGGGGATATCCCGAGCTGCCGAGAGCAAGGAAGGTCTCATGCGCCGCTCCTCACCGCCGTTCCGTGCCGATCATGTCGGGAGCCTGCTGCGGCCCGAGCGGCTGCTGCGGGCGCCCGAGGAGTTCGCCGCCGGCCAGCCGAAGCGCAGGATCGATGAGGCGTCCCAGTACGTCCCGCCCGACCAGTTCTGCCTGTCCGCGCGGTGCGGTTTCTCCTCCACGGTGGAAGACAACGCGCTGACCTACGACGAGGAGGTCGCGAAGCTGCGGCTGATCGTAGACGTGGCCCGCGACGTCTGGGGCGAGTGACCTTCCGGCCCCCGGCACTCAGCGTGCTCAGCGACATCTGCGGCCTGCTGGCCTGCCCGGTCTGCGGGCGCGGATTCGCGCTGACGCCCGCCGTCCCGTCCGCGTCCCTGTCCTTGCCCGCGTCCCCGCCCGCCGTCCCGTCCCCGCCCGCGTCCGTGTTGCCGTCGGCCTTGCGCTGCGGGAACGGCCACAGCTTCGATATCGCGCGACACGGCTACGTCAACCTGATGACGGGCCACGCGCGCCCGGGCTCGGCCGATACGGCGGAGATGGTGACCGCCCGGCAAGCCTTCCTCGCCGCCGGGCACTACGAGCCGCTGGCGGATGCGGTGGCGGCCCTCGCCGCCGTGGCGGTGCCCGCGTCCTTCCCGCCCGCCCCGGCCTGTGTGCTCGACGCCGGCTCCGGTCCGGGCTATTACCTCGCGGCCGTCCTCGACCGCCTCCGCACCCTCCCGGGCTACGCCGGTACGACGGGGCTGGCCATGGATAACTCGGTCCGGGCGCTCCGCTGGGCCGCACGGGCCCACCCCGCGGCCGGTGCCATCGGGTGGGACGTCTGGAAGCCCTTCCCGGTACGCGACGGCGTCGCCTCAGTCGTGCTGAACGTCTTCGCCCCGCGCAACGGGGCCGAATTCCGGCGGGTCCTGCGCGACGACGGTGCGCTCATCGTCGTCACCCCGGGCCCCGGACACCTGGCCGAACTGGTCCGGGACGCCGGCCTGCTGACCGTGGACGAGCGCAAGGACGAACGGCTGTCCGCCGCGCTCGGCGAGCACTTCTCCCTGGCGAGCCAGCAGGAACTGGCCCGCACGCTCCGGCTGACCCGGTCCGGGGCCGGAACGCTCGCCGGGATGGGGCCGTCCGCCCGGCACGCCGGGCCGGACGAGACCGGCGCTCGCCTGGCCCTTCTGGCCGAGCCGGTCAGCGTGACCGCGGCCTTCCGGGTTTCCCTTTACCGTCCCCGGTAATCGCCCGGTGATCCGCTAGCCATGGCCCCCCGGCCCTGGCGAGCCGAGGGGCCGGCGAACGCGTCACGGTGAAAACGGACGTCCGCAGATGAGCGAGTCTGGCCGCAGTTCGTGCCCGGCCGGCGGCGTATTCGCGCACCGCGCGCCGGCCGTGGGCGCATCGGCCAGGTAGGGTCTCACCAGTGAGCCAGATGGTTGGGGGCGATGCGAGCACGGGGGACGGTTCCGCCCGTAGCGGGGGCGCCCCGGCCTCCCGCCGCGACCCCCGGGGCCGCGTGCTCACCATCCCGAACGCGCTCAGCGTGGCGCGCCTGCTGGGCGTCCCCGTCTTCCTCTGGCTCGTCCTCGGCCCGAAGGCCGACGCCTGGGCCGTCGCCCTGCTGATCGCGTCCGCCGCCAGCGACTGGCTGGACGGCAAGATCGCCCGGGCCCTCAACCAGCAGAGCCGGCTTGGCGAGGCGCTCGACCCGGCCGCTGACCGGCTCTACATCGCCGCCACCCTGGTCGGGCTGGCCGTGCGCGGGATCATCCCGTGGTGGCTGGTGGCGCTGCTCGCGGCGCGCGAGGTCATCGTGGCGGCGGCGCTGGGTGTGCTGCGCCTCCGGGTCGGCTTCGGGACGCTTCAGGTCAGCTTTGCGGGGAAAACGGCTACGCTTTGCCTCTTGTATGCATTCCCGCTGCTGCTCCTCGGGGCGTACGCCGGGACCTGGGCCGAGATCGCCCGCGTCATCGGGTGGGCGTTCGCGATCTGGGGCACGGCACTGTACTGGTGGGCGGCGATCCTCTACCTGATACAAGCGCGCGCGCTCGTGACCGGGCGCCTCGTCCCCGACCCGAACCCGTAGGCCCCGATCCAGGTCCCGGCGGCATAGGTGCTAACGGACTCAGCCCCGGCGACGAGGACACCGGCGACGAGGACACCGGCGATGCGGGCACCGATTACCGTAGAAGGCGCATTCCGGAGGGAGCAGCGTAACCGTTGAAGGCCGTCGTGATGGCAGGCGGGGAAGGGACGCGGCTGCGTCCTATGACTGCCAACCAGCCCAAGCCCCTGCTTCCTGTCGTCAACCGGCCGATCATGGAGCACGTCCTGCGGCTGCTCAGGCGGCACGGGTTCACCGACACCGTCGTGACCGTCCAGTTCCTGGCCGCACTGGTCCGCAACTACTTCGCTGACGGCGAAGACTTCGGTATGAACCTGCAGTACGCGACCGAGGAGATGCCCCTCGGCACCGCGGGCAGCGTACGGAACGCGGAAGACGCGCTGCGCGACGACCCGTTCGTCGTCATCTCCGGTGACGCCCTCACCGACATCGACCTGACGGCCATGGTCCGCTTTCACAAGGAGCAGGGCGCGCTGGTTACCGTGGGCCTGACCCGGGTGCCTGACCCGCTGGAGTTCGGCATCGTCATCGCCGACGAGGATGGGCGGATCCAGCGGTTCCTGGAGAAGCCGACCTGGGGCCAGGTGTTCTCGGACACGGTGAATGCCGGCATCTACGTCATGGAGCCGGAGGTCCTGGCCGAGGTGCCGCCGGAGGAGTCGGTGGACTGGTCCGGTGACGTCTTCCCGAGCCTGCTCAAGCGCGGGGCGCCGCTTTTCGGCTACATATCCGACGGCTATTGGGAGGACGTCGGCAATCACGAGAGCTACATGAAAGCCCAGGTTGACGTGCTCGCCCGGAGGGTGAACGTCGACATCGACGGCTTCGAGGTCTCACCCGGCGTGTGGGTCGCGGAAGGCGCCGAGGTCGATCCGGAGGCGGTGCTCACCGGCCCGCTGTGCATCGGGGACTACGCCAAGGTCGAGGCCGGCGCGCATCTGCGCGAGTACACGGTGATCGGCAGTAACGTCGTGGTCAAGGAGGGCGCGTTCCTGCACCGCGCCGTGGTCCACAACAACGTCTACGTCGGCCAGGGCGCGACCCTGCGCGGCTGTGTGGTGGGCAAGAACACCGACGTCATGCGGCTGGCCCGGATCGAGGAGGGCGCCGTCGTCGGGGACGAGTGCGTCATCGAGCCGGAGGCGTACCTGTCGGCCGGGGTGAAGGTGTATCCGTTCAAGACGATCGAGGCCGGCGCGGTCGTCAACAACAGCGTGATCTGGGAGTCCCGTGGCAACCGGACCCTGTTCGGCCAGCGCGGCGTGTCCGGCCTGGTCAACGTCGAGGTGACGCCCGAACTGTGCGTCCGGCTGGCCAGCGCGTACGCCACCACGCTGAAGAAGGGCTCGACCGTCACGACGTCCCGTGACGTGTCCCGCGCCGCGCGCACGTTCAAGCGGGCCGTTCAGGGCGCGCTGAACGCCAGCGCGATCAACGTCGTCGACCTGGAGGCGCAGCCCTTGCCGGTCGCCCGGTTCGAGACCGAGCGCGCCGACTACAGCGGCGGGATCGCGCTGCGGACCACGCCGGGGGACGCGCAGTCGATCGACATCACCTTCCTGGACGAGCGCGGCGCTGAACTGTCCCAGGCCGCCCAGCGCAAGCTCGAGCGGGTCTTCTCGCGGCAGGAGTACCGGCGGGCGTTCCCGGGCGAGATCGCGGAGCTCAGCTACCCGCCCCGCGTCGTCGAGTGGTACACCCGCGAACTGCTGCGTTGCGTGGACATGACCGCGGTCCGCGAGAGCGGGATGAAGGTGGTCGCCGACTGCGCGGGCGGCACCACCTCGCTGGTCATGCCGAGCCTGCTCGGCCGCATCGGCGTCGACGTGCTCACCATCAACGGCCGGCTGGACGAGCTCACCCCGACGGAGACCGTGGCCCAGCTGCGCGCGGGGCTGCAGCGCCTGTCGGAGGTGGTGTCCTCCAGCCGCGCCTCGTTCGGCGTCCGGTTCGACCCGGTCGGTGAGCGGATCCGGATCGTGGACGAGAAGGGTGAGATGGTCAGCGACGAGCGGGCGCTGCTCGTCGCGCTCGACCTGGTCGCCGCCGAGCGCAAGACCGGCCGGGTCGCCCTGCCGGTGACCACGACGCGGGTCGCCGAGCAGGTCTGCCGGTTCCACGGCGTGGAGGTGAACTGGACGCCGACGTCGATGGACGCTCTCACCCAGGCGGCCGCGGCCGACGATGTGATCTTCGCCGCGGACGGGCGCGGCGGTTTCGTGGTGCCGGAGTTCGCCCGGACGGTGGACGGCATCGCGACCTTCGCCCGGCTGATAGGGCTCGTGGCGCGGACGCGGCTGACGCTGAGCCAGATCGACGCGCGGATCCCCGACGCGCACCTGCTCAAGCGGTCCATGCCGACTCCCTGGGCGGCCAAGGGGAGCGTGATGCGGACAGTGGTGGAGGCGGCGGGCACCCGTGAGGTGGACACCACCGACGGCGTGCGAGTGGTCGCGCCCGACCGGGGCTGGGTCCTCGTGCTGCCCGATCCGGCCGACGCCGTGACGCACCTGTGGGCGGAAGGCGCCGACGCCGACACCGCCCAGCTGCTGCTGGACGAGTGGGCCCTCGTGGTCGAGCAAGCGGGCCAGTGACGGGCGGGGAAATCCGCCGGTAACGAACGTTTGAATGGGCGGGTAATCGGCTGCCTCGGTATGGCCCCGGACGAGCCTGACGATTGGTCATCCGGCGCCATAAGCCGCGCTATGGTGGGGGACTGACTAGGTACGCCATGTCGTGAAGTCCTTTGGCCGTGAGACAGTCACGCACACTATGGGACACGTGGACGCCGCGAGGCTTTCGTGTCCCGGGTGGCGAGTCGCGCGCTGGCGGGCCACGGCCGGGCGGCGTGTGGCGGAGGTGGAGCGGCGGTGTGGCGCAGACGTCGCGCCGGGGACCCGGAGCGGTCCCCGGACGGGGCATCCGCCGGCAGCAGCGGCGCGGCGCCGCGTAGAGGCTGGCGGCGGCTGCTTGCGTGGCGCATGGACCGGAACAGCCCCGCCCCGGTAACCTGGTCAGCCTCATCCCACGAGCCTGCGTCGCAGGCGCAGGGACCGGGCCGCGACGAGGCTCCGGCGGAGTGGGACTGGCCCACGGAGGGGAGGCCTGGCGGAGCGATGGCCAGCGTCTACTGCACACGGTGCGGTCGTCCGAATCCGGATGACGCGCGCTTCTGCTCGAACTGCGGGACCGCCCTGGTGCGGGGAGCGGCCGAGCGGGCGGGCGAAACGACCTCGACGATCTCCCTGGACCGGGCCCCGGCCCTCGACGCCGAGCTGAACGACGAGCCGCTCGCCGATCCGGCGATGCTGGAGGCGCTGCCCGCCGATACGGCGCTGCTAGTTGTGCACCGGGGCCCGAACGCGGGCAGCCGGTTCCTGCTCGACAGCGAGCTGACCACCGCCGGGCGGCATCCCGACAGCCACATCTTCCTCGATGACGTGACCGTGTCCCGCCGCCACGCGGAGTTCTACCGGATCGGGACCCGGTTCACCGTCCGCGACGTCGGCAGCCTGAACGGCACCTATGTCAACCGCGACCGGATCGAGGAAACCGAGCTGTTCAGCGGGGACGAGGTGCAGATCGGCAAGTTCCGGCTCATCTTCATGACGCACCCCCGCCTGCAGGGACAGCGCCGCGGCGGAGGCGCACAGGATTACGCATGAGCTCATCGCGCGAGCCTGCCTCCTTCGGGATCGGCGGGGTTCTCGCCCGGCTGCGGGCCGAGTTCCCGGACGTCAGCACCTCCAAAATCCGGTTTCTCGAGGCTGAGGGCCTGATCGAGCCGGCCCGCTCCCGGTCGGGTTACCGGCAGTTCGCCCTGTCCGATGTCGAGCGCCTCCGGTACATCCTGACCGCCCAGCGGGACGAGTACCTGCCGCTGCGGGTGATCAAGGAGCGCCTCGACGCGATCGACGTGTCCGCCGAGAAGAATTCCCGCCCCACGCTCGCGTCCTCGCTGGCCGGGGCCGTGGCGTCCGACGAGGCGTCCCGGCGGGGGGCCGGCCGCGGCGGGACGCCGCTGACCCGGGCCGAGCTGCTCGAGACGGCCGGCATCGACGGCGACAGCCTGGCCGAGCTGGAGGACTACGGGCTGATCCGCCGGTCCGGGCGGCACTACGGGCGGGACGCCCTCGAGGTCGCCCGGGCCGCGGCGGCGCTGGCCAGGTTCGGCGTCGGTGCCCGGCACCTGCGCGGGGTCAAGGCCTCGGCCGAGCGGGATATCTCACTGGTCGAGCAGCTCGTGTCACCGCAGCTGCGGCAGCGCGGTCCCGGTGCGCGGGCCTCCGCGGCCCGTGACGCCTGGCAGATCGCCACGCTGACCCTCTGGCTGCACGCCGCACTGGTCGAATCCGCCCTCGACGAAGCGGGCCTGGCGGGAGCCGTACCTGCCCCCTCGGTCACCGCCCCGGCGCCCCGTGTCGATGACGTAGGGGGTGGGTGGCGCTCCGCGTCGAGGCGATAGCGGGTGTACCTTGACAAAGGGAGTGGCGGCCAACGAGGGTGTGCCAGCGGTGCGTGAGGATGGAGCTGTAGTGCGGCAGATGGAGGTCGTCGGCGTCCGGGTCGAGATGCCATCGAACAGCCCTATCGTCTTGCTCAAGGAGACGCAGGGCGACCGGTACTTGCCCATCTGGATCGGCGCCGTCGAGGCTACGGCCATCGCGTTCGCCCAGCAGGGCATGGTGTCCCCGCGGCCCCTGACGCACGATCTGTTCCGCGACGTGCTCGACGTGCTGAACGTCCAGCTGCGAACGGTGAACATCACCGCCCTGCGGGACGGGATCTTCTACGCCGACCTGGTGTTCTCCAACGGGGCCGAGGTCAGCGCCCGGCCGTCGGACTCGATCGCGCTGGCTCTGCGTACGGGGGCGTCGATCTTCGCGGCCGAGGAGATCCTCGACGAGGCCGGGGTGGCCATCCCCGACGAGCAAGAGGATGAGGTCGAGAAGTTCCGGGAGTTTCTGGACACCATCTCGCCGGAAGACTTCGGCCGCGCGACCTGACTGGTCACCGTACGTTTATGCGGGCACCTTGAGGGACACTGTTATCCCTGGTAGCGGGGTCAGGAAACACAGTCGGTGAGCGCTGGCCACGGGCTGGTATGCCTGACTTAAACGGAATGTCGCGACGCGCCGCGTGGGATCGTTGACGCCGTGAGCTGGTCGGCTTACGGTTCGAAGCGAGTACCCAGGCTGGTCAGCTCGCGATGGAGGTGGGCGTGACGCGAACCAGGGGCGCGGGATCCACGGGCCCATCCGGTGGAGACGACAAGCCGGGCGATAGTCGCCGAGCGGGAGTCCCGTACGCCGAGGAGCAAGGCACGCTGTTCGATGCCGACGAGGAGGGCGACGAGCCGGGCGGCGGGGAGTCCGGCGGCGACCGCGGCCTGAGCGCCGGGCCCGGCCCCGACGGGGACAGTGCCGAATTCGACGCCGACGCGGTGGACACCGGCTACCGGGGACCGACCGCGTGCTCTGCGGCCGGCATTACCTACCGGCAGCTCGACTACTGGGCGCGCACGGGCCTCGTTGAGCCGAGCGTCCGGGGGGCACACGGCTCCGGGTCGCAGCGCCTCTACGGCTTCCGCGACATCCTTGTCCTCAAGGTCGTCAAGCGGCTGCTCGACACGGGCATCTCGCTGCAGCAGATCCGCGCCGCCGTCCACCACCTGCGCGATCACGGCACTGGCGACCTGGCCGAGGTCACCCTGATGAGCGATGGGGTCAGCGTCTACGAGTGCACCTCAGCCGACGAGGTGGTCGACCTGCTGCAGGGCGGCCAGGGCGTGTTCGGGATCGCGCTCGGGCGGGTCTGGAAGGAGGTAGAGGGCAACCTCGCCGAGCTCCCCGCCGTCCGGGCCGAAGACGGCCTCCTCTCCGTCGGCCAGGACGAACTGTCCCGCCGACGAGCCCGGCGCACTGGATGATAAGAGGTTCTTGTGGTGCCAGCCTGGGGGACAACCCCCGGAATCCCCGCGTGGCCCTTTCGCCGTATTCGGCTTAGGCTCGTCGGCCAGCTGACCTGACCGCCCGCGTGCCCCTAGCTCAGGCCATCTTTGCGGGTACACTCTCTGTTGCCAGCGACACCGTCCGGGAGAGTCCTCGCGCGGCCAGCGCGGGGCGCCGAAGGGGCAACATTCCCCGGAACCTCTCAGGCGCCAGGACCGGACGGGACAGGCATCTCTGAAGTCAACCACCGGAAGGTCAGGAGTTAGCGACAGAGGGGGAGCCTTGCGGCCATGTCGGCCGCCTAACTGACCGTCAGCTCAGGAGGCTCCTGGATGGAATTTGCTCGGCGTCATATTGGGCCGTCCCCCGACGAGCAGCGGCAGATGCTCTCGGCCGTTGGGTACTCCGCCCTGGACGAGCTCACCGAGGCCGCCCTGCCCGTGTCGGCGTCCGCCGCGCCGCTCGGCCTGCCCCCGGCCCTGAGCGAGGCGGGCGCGCTCGCCGAACTGCGCCGCCTCGCCGAGCGCAACCAGGTGCTCACCCCGATGATCGGGCTCGGCTACTACGGCACCGTCACCCCGGCGGTCATCCGCCGCAACGTCCTGGAGAACCCGGGCTGGTACACCGCCTACACCCCCTACCAGCCGGAAATCTCCCAGGGGCGGCTGGAGGCGCTGCTGAACTTCCAGACGATGATTTCCGGCCTGACGGCCCTCCCGGTGGCCGGGGCATCGCTGCTGGACGAGGCGACCGCGGCCGCGGAGGCGATGACGCTGGCGCGCCGTGCCGCCGGCCGGGGCCACGTCTTCCTCGCGGACGCCGACTGCCTGCCGCAGACCCTGAGCGTGCTGCGCACCCGCGCCGAACCGCTCGGGATCGAGCTGGTCGTCACCGAGGTCACCGCCGAGGTGATCGCCCGGCAGCCGGACGGTGCGCTGTTCGGCGTGCTGCTCCAGTACCCCGGCGCGTCCGGGGCCGTGCGCGACCTGGCCCCGGTCATCGAGGCGGCGCACGAGCGCGGCGCACTGGCCGCGGTCGCCGCGGACCTGCTCGCGCTCACCCTGCTGCGGCCGCCGGGGGAGATGGGCGCGGACATCGGGGTCGGTACCACCCAGCGGTTCGGGCTGCCGCTGAGCTTCGGCGGCCCGCACGCCGGCTACATCGCGGTCCGCGACAAGCTGCGCCGCCAGCTGCCCGGCCGCATCGTCGGCGTCTCGGTCGACGCCGACGGCAAGCCCGCCTACCGGCTCGCGCTGCAGGCCCGGGAACAGCACATCCGCCGGGAGAAGGCGACCAGCAACATCTGCACCGCGCAGGTGCTGCCGGCCGTGCTCGCCGCCATGTACGCGGTCTACCACGGCCCGGACGGCCTGGCCGCCATCGCCGTCGGCGCGCACCGCAGCGCCGCGGTTCTCGCCGCTACGCTGAGCGCTTCCGGATGCCGAACGGGCCCCAGTGACTTCTTTGACACGATCCGCGTCGTCCCCCCCGACAGTGCCGGGAGCGCGGCCGGCGCGGTGGCCCGGGCGCGGGACGCGGGCTACAACCTGTACCTGGCTGACGACGGCGTGATCCAGATCGCCTGTGATGAGACCACCACCGACGAGGACCTGCGGAACGTGGCCGCCGCGCTGCTCGGCTGCCCGCCCGCCGCCGTGGACCTGGCTGCGGGCGCGGACGCGGGCACGGACGCGGGGCTGCCCGCGGGCTTGCGCCGGTCCGGTGAGTTCCTTACCCACCCGGTGTTCCACTCCCACCGCAGCGAGACGTCGATGCTGCGGTACCTGCGCCGCCTCGCCGACTCCGACATCGCCCTCGACCGGTCCATGATCCCGCTCGGCTCGTGCACGATGAAGCTGAACGCGGCGGCCGAGATGGAGCCGATCAGCTGGCCCGGGTTCGCGGCCCTGCACCCGTTCGCGCCGCCGGAGCAGGCCAGCGGGTACCTCGAGCTGATCAGCCGGCTGGAGGCGGCGCTGGCGGAGATCACCGGGTACGACGCGGTGTCCCTCCAGCCGAACGCCGGCTCCCAGGGCGAACTCGCCGGCCTGCTGGCCATCCGCGCCTACCACCGGTCCCGGCAGGAACCGGACCGCACGATCTGCCTGATCCCCGAGTCGGCGCATGGGACGAACGCGGCCAGCGCGGTGCTGGCCGGGCTGCGCGTGGTCGTCGTCAAGTGCGGCTCCGACGGCGCCATCGACCTGGCCGACCTGCGGGCCAAGCTGGACGCGCACGCGGGCCAGGTCGCCGCGATCATGCTGACCTACCCGTCCACGAACGGCGTCTACGAAGACACGGTGGGCCAGGTGTGCGACGCGGTGCACCAGGTGGGCGGCCAGGTCTACATCGATGGGGCGAACCTCAACGCGCTGGTGGGACTGGCCACCCCGGTTTCGTTCGGAGCCGATGTCTCCCACCTGAACCTGCACAAGACGTTCTGTATCCCGCACGGCGGCGGCGGTCCCGGCGTCGGCCCCGTCGCGGTTCGCTCGCACCTGGCCGAGTTCCTGCCCAGCCGTAACGTGGGGATCGCCGGATCCGCTGAGGCGGACGGGCCTGGCGGCCCCGCCGGGCCCGTGGGGCCGGTCGGGCCAGTGGCGGCCGCGCCGTTCGGGTCCGCTGGGATCCTGCCGATCTCCTGGGCCTATATCGCGATGATGGGCGCGGACGGGCTGCGGCGGGCGACCCAGGTGGCGGTGCTGGCCGCCAACTACGTGGCCAAGCGGCTCGCGCCGCATTACCCGGTCCTCTACACCGGCCGTGCGGGCCTGGTCGCGCACGAGTGCGTCATCGACCTGCGGCCGATTACCGCGAGCACCGGCATCACCAACGAGGACGTGGCCAAGCGGCTGGTGGACTACGGGTTCCACGCGCCCACCATGTCGTTCCCGGTCGCGGGCACGCTGATGATCGAGCCGACGGAGAGCGAGGACCTCACCGAGATAGACCGGTTCTGCGACGCGCTGATCGCGATCCGGCGGGAAATCGACCGGGTCGGCTCCGGCGATGAAGACCGCGACGACAATCCCCTCAAGAACGCGCCGCACACCGCTGAAATGCTCATCGCGGGGGAGTGGAAGCACCCCTACGACCGCGCCGAGGCCGCGTACCCGGTGCCCGGTACCCGCCAGGGCAAGTACTGGCCCCCGGTCCGCCGAATCGACCAGGCCTACGGCGACCGGAACCTGATGTGCGCCTGCCCGCCGCCGGAGGCGTTCGCCTGACCCGCGCTAACGCGCCGTCGGCTAGCCGGGGCGCGGCGTTCCCCTTTAGTCTTCCGCCATGACTGCCGAAGGGCCGGAGCCGCCCGGCACGACAGCCGAGAGGCACCCGCAGGATGAGGCCGCCGGGAGGCTGGCGGGCCCGGCCTCCCGGCCGCCGGGGCCAACGGATCCGGCCGATTTCGTCGCCGAGGGCATGGGCTATCTCGACCAGGCCATCGAGGCGTTCTCGCGGGGCTGTGAGTCAGCGGACCGTGACATCGTGCCGCTCGCCATCGAACTGCTGGCGCGGACGCTGCCGCTGCGCGAGCGTGACACCGACGCGGCCCTCGTCTGGCAGCGCGGCCTCGAGGATCCCGACCCGGCCGTGCGCAGGGCCGTGCGGACGAGACTGCGCCGTGCGTTCGGCGGCGACGAGGTGCCGGCCGACCATGATGGCCAGCCGCCCACCTGGTGGGAAGGGTTCGTGGAGGCCGCCGTCTGCTACGGGACGCTGCCACTGCTCGCCAACGAGCTGTTCGGGGCCCTGGACCAGATGTACTCCCTCGCCGCCCTGCCGCTCGCGCAAGGCGGCGGGCGGGCCCGCGACCTCCGGGAGGTCCTGCTCAGCGCGATCCAGGTGCCGAGCCAGTACGCCTGGGGTCCCGACCTGCACGGGAGCTTCCGCGCGCGGCTCCGTGAGGCCATGGGGGCCAGCTCCGACGTCCTCCCGCCCGACTGGCCCGACTGGCCCGACTGGCCCGGCGCCTAGCCGGCCATCCTCTTGTGCCTTGGTGCCGGCGGAGTTTCTGCTGGCCCTTGTGTCATTGTGCGCAGGCACACGGGCCGGCCTTCGCCGCGGTTTATGGCCGGCTCTTACCAGGCGATTACGGACGGCGCGGTTCCCTGAACGGGTGGCCCTCCGTACACGTATGAATGGGTGGTATCCGAATTGTGACCCGAACGACGCTGGAGGATCACCCGTGACCCAGCAGCGCAACGCTGAGACCACGCGCCGCGGCCTGCTCGCTGGCGTGAGCCTGGCTGGCCTGGCGGGCACGCTCGCCGCGTGCGGCGGCTCCTCCGCCGGCCCGGCGGGTGGGACGCCCCCCGGCGGCACCGCGGCCCCGGCCGGCGGGACGGGCCAGGCGGGCGGCAGCGGCGCCACACTGACCCGGACGAGCGAGATTCCCCTGGGCGGGGGCAAGGTCTTCACCTCGGTCCGGGTCGTGGTGACCCAGCCCACGGCCGGCGAGTTCAAGGGGTTCAGCGCGGTATGCACGCACATGCAGTGCATCGTGGATCAGGTCGCGGACGGGACGATCGACTGCCCCTGCCACGGCAGCCAATTCAGCGTCACCGACGGGCATGTCGTCGCGGGTCCGGCCCCGGGCCCGCTGCCTGCCCAGCCCCTCAAGGTCCAGTCCGGCCAGATCTCGCTGGCCTGATGGAACAGCAGGCCGACGGCTCCAGGAGGGGAATGCAGTGCTGAGCGTCGAACCACGGCGGGGGCCGCCCACCTCGGCCAGCCCTGCCACCTCAGCCAGCCCGCCCACCTCGGCGGCCCCGTCCCACCCGCCCGCCCCGCCCGCACGCGGGACGGCCCCGCCCCGGGCACGCCAGCCCGCGGCCGGCCGCCCGCAGGGGCGGTCACGCCGGGTGGTCGAGGCACGGGAACACCTGCGCGCGCGACCCGGGCTGGTCCTGTCCCTGATCGTCGCCGGCGCGCTGGCCGTGATCGCGCTGTGGTGGTCGGACACGCCATCGGTCCACGGCCTGGGTGACTGGCTCACCAACGCGGGACGCATCCTCGGCCTGCTCGCCGGCTACGGGGTGGTCGTGCTGGTCGCGCTCATGGCCCGGCTGCCGCCGCTAGAACGGGGGATCGGCACCGACCGGCTGGCCCGCTGGCACGCGATGGGCGGCCGCTACGTCGTCAGCGTGATCGTCGCGCACGCCCTGCTCATCATCTGGGGCTATGCGGTCACCGCGCACCAGGGACTGGTCAGCGAGGCGAGCACCCTGCTGACCTCCTACCCGGACGTCCTGATGGCGACGGTAGCCGGGTTCCTGTTCCTGGGTATCGGCCTGGTGTCTGCCCGCGCGGCGCGCCGCCGCCTGTCCTACGACACCTGGTATCACCTGCATTTCTACACATACCTGGCGGTCGCGCTGGCGTTCAGCCATCAGTTCGCCGACGGCGCCTCCTTCATCAGCAGCCTCAAGGCGCGCTTCGTCTGGTCGCTGCTGTACGCGTCCGTCGCCGCCCTGCTGGTCTGGTACCGGATCATCAGCCCGCTGCGCAGCTCGGCCCGTCACCGGTTCCACGTCCTGGCCCTCCGCCGCGAGGCACCGGACGTGGTGTCCGTCTACATCGGCGGCCAGCACCTGGATGAGCTCCAGGCCGGTCCCGGGCAGTTCTTCCGCTGGCGGTTCCTTGCCCCCGGCATGTGGTGGTCCTCGCATCCGTACTCGCTGTCCGCGGCGGCTCGTCCCGACGTCATGCGGATCACCGTCAAGGACCGCGGCGACCACAGCGGCGCGGTGCGCCGGCTCCGCCCCGGGACCCGGGTCATCGCGGAGGGACCGTACGGGGCGTTCACCCCGGCCGGGCACGGCCGCCGGGTCCTGCTGCTGGCCGGCGGGGTAGGCATCACGCCGCTGCGCGCGATGTTCGCGACGCTTCCCGGTGAGGTCACCCTCATCTACCGGGCGAGCAGCCGGGAGGATGTCGTGTTCGGTCCCGAGCTGGACGCTATCGCCCGGGACCGCGGGGCGGCGGTGCACTACCTGATCGGGTCGCGGTCCCGGCTCGGGGCGGATCCGCTCACCGCCGACCGGCTGCTGTCGATCGTGCCCGGGCTGCACCGCTACGACGTCTACGTGTGCGGGCCGGCCGGCATGACCGAATCGGCGATCGGCGCCCTGACCGCGGCAGGAGTGCCGCGTGGGCACATCCACCACGAGTCCTTCGAATTCTGAGCCCCGCTGGACTGGAACCGCTGCATTCCGGGCCCCGTATTCAGCGCACGGGCGCATCCGAAGCCAGCCTGACCTGCGAACGATGAACGGAGGAAGCCGATGCGCCGGGTAGTGCTTGCCCTCGGCGGTACGATCGCCGGCCTGGTCATGCTGCTGTCGTTCCGGACCCACATGGGCTCGGCCGCGGTGGCGGGGGTACCGGGCGCGGCGGGAAAGACGGGGGGGACGTCGGCGTCCGGGACCGGCGGCTCGGCGGGCTCCGTGGGCTCGGCGGGCTCGGCGGGCTCGGCGGGCTCGGGCGGTGGCGCGGCCGCGGCCGCGCCGGTCCCCGTCAGTGCGGGCTCGGGGACCGGGACCGCGGTAACCGGGAACGTCATCATGACGGGTTACGGTCCGACCCAGGTGCAGGTGACCCTCAACGCCGGGAAGATCGTCAAGGTCACCGTGCTGCAGCAGACCGACGACGGCG